>JACCDZ010589965.1_pt1 | contig 13645 bp, 20 predicted proteins | sample 7449551 | NCBI WGS metagenome assembly JACCDZ01 (sample SAMN15323452, study PRJNA562643) | freshwater metagenome | isolation source: river surface water | place: USA:Blue River Watershed | collected 2017-08-18
ACACAGATCGTGAAAACGCCCTATTTGGCGTGCAAACGCCCAGAATCCACACCCCACTGAATGATTTACCGTCACGCGGGGGCGAATTGATTGACTTGGCGACCAGTTTGAAAATCGATCTCATGGAATGGCAAAAATTTGCCCTTATCCACACGCACAAAGTCAAGCCTGACGGACGCTGGGCAACCCCAGTCAATTGCGTTGTTGTGGCACGGCAAAACGGCAAATCGTTTTTGCAGCTGATCAGAATTTTGGGCGGGCTTTTCCTATGGAACGAAAACCTGCAAATCGGTTCGGCGCACCGCCTGTCCACGTCGCTGGAACAGTTCCGTGCAATGGTGCAGATCATTGAAGGCAACGAATCATTGGCAAAACAGGTCAAGAAAATCCGCTGGCAACATGGCGGTGAAGAAATTGAAACCAAAATGGGCAATCGGTTCATTGTGCGTGCGGGTGGTTCGGCTGCCCGTGGTGTTTCCCGACCTTCAACGATTCACCTGGACGAATTGCGCGAAATGAACGACATTGAATCGTTTGCGTCGCTTCGTTATACGCTTATGGCTGCGACCAATCCCATGGTCATGGCGTACACCAACGCAGGCGATTCCAGCAGCGTAGTGCTGAACCAATTCCGCGATAGGGCGTTGGCTTCGATTGCAGGCGTTCAAGATGACATTGGTTATTTTGAATGGTCAGCACCAACCGACGAAATCAGCGTTGAAAATGCCAGATACGCCAATCCGTCCATGGGCACATTAATTCACGCGGATAACGTTCGCAGCGTTTTGAATGACCCGCCTGACGTGGTCATGACCGAAGTCTTGTGCCGCTGGGTAGTGGCAATCAATAGCGCGGTCGATTCTGCCAGTTGGGGCAACTGCCTGGACAAAGCAGCTGACTTGGACTTGGACAAACTGACTTGGTTGGCGATCGACCTTTCGCCTGATCGCAGGCACGCCAGTTTGGTCGGCGCGCAAAAACTGGGTGATGAAAAATTTGTCGTCAAACTACTGCACACCTGGTCAAATGAATTGCAGTTGGATGACAAGGCAATCGCCAATGACTTGGCAGATTATGCGCGAAAGTATCCAACGGAATACGTGCTTTACAGTAGAAAAACCAGTGGGGCAGTTGCTGCGCGACTTGCACCCGCTGGCATTCCCGTTTTCGACATGGACAACGCTTACCCGCAAGCGTGCGACGAAATGCTCAGCGCGATCAATAGCGGTCGCCTGAAACACCGTGGACAAAGCCAATTGTCTGAAGAAGTTTTGGCAGCGGTGCAATTGCGTCGCGGTGACGGTGGTTGGGTTATCGGTCGCAGGGCTTCGCAGTCGGTTGTCTGCGGTGCGGTGGCAACTGCGCTTGTCACACATTTCGCGACACGCCCAGACAATGATCTTGACATCATGGTTGGTTGATCGTATAAGCCTGACACAATTTGGGCATGGGATTTTTCGATCTATTCACGCCAAAGGTTGAGGCTGCCGTTCCAGTCGAAGCCACAAACGTGGACGCAGCTGCTATCGCGCCGTATTACAGTGAAATTGGAAACCTTTTCCTTTTCGGCGGGATAGTAACCGCGTCACGCGCTGAAGCAATGAGCGTGCCAACATGCGCGCGCGCACTTGGAATCATTCAAACAATTGCGTCATTGCCAATGCACACACGCAATGAAGCAACTGGCGAAAAGGTTTCGCAACCGCGCGTTATCAATCAACCTGACCCACGCATTCCAGGCACGACATTCTGGTCATGGATTATTTCGGATTTGTTTTTCTTTCCAACCGCTTATGCCTACGTTATGGAACGCTATGCAGACACGGGCAAGATTCGCGCAATGGAACGCATTGCACCTGAACGCGTAACCATTACGACAAACGGCATGGGTTATGAAATCGCGTCATACGCGATTGACGGTGCTTACGTAGATCCTGCAAACCTTGTCGTGTTCAACGGAACACAAGAAGGATTGCTGAGCCGAGCAGGTCGCACAATCAAGGCTGCTGCTTCACTTGAACGCGCTGCAATGAATTTCGCCAACGAGCCAATTCCACAAATGGTTTTGAAATCAAACGGCACATCATTGCCAGCAGATCGCATTTCAAAGTTGCTGACTTCATGGCGCACCGCGCGTGCTAATCGATCAACCGCATTTCTCAATGCTGACGTAACGCTTGAAACAATTGGCTACGACCCAAAGAATTTGCAGCTGAACGAAGCCCGTAACTATGTCGCTTTAGAATTATCACGTGCATGTGGCTTGCCTGCATACTTTACAGATTCGCAACAGTCGTCATTTACTTATTCAAACGCACTTGATAAGCGTCGCGACTTAGTTGATTTCGCATTTCGCAATTACATGTCAATTATTGAGCAACGTTTATCATTCCCGGACTTTACGCCAGCAGGTAACAAAGTCATGTTCGACCTTGACGACTTCCTGCGCGGTAACCCATACGAGCGTGCCCAGGTTTATGAAATCTTAAATCGAATCGGCGCAATGTCGATCGACGAAATACGCGAGGAAGAAGACATGCTGCTATGAGCAAAAAAGTAATCACACCAATGCAGATCACCGCAGCTGATTCAAACAGTCGCACGATCTCAGGTCGCATTGTAACGTTTGAAGAAACTGGCAACGCTTCAATCGGTAAAGTGCAATTCGCTGCGGGTTCAATTGAACCGACCGCCGTTTTGCTTAACCTTGAACATGACCGTACCCGTCGAATCGGCAAGACACTTTCAATTGAATCAACCGATCAGGGAATCGACGCAACATTCAAGATTGCGGAAACAACCGCAGGCAATGACGCACTTGTCGAAGCCCAGGAAGGTTTGCGCGACGGATTTAGCGTTGAAGTTTCATTTGATGAATACGAGACACTTAAAGACGGCACAGTCAGAATTCTTGCAGGCGAATTGACTGGGGTTGCATTAACGTCAGAGCCTGCAATCCGATCAGCGCGCGTCGAGTCAGTCGCCGCAACTGAAGAAGAAATTTCGGATTCGACAATCGAACCCGAAGAAACAACAACAACAGAAGGAGACGAAGTGGACAACACCGTCGCACAAGCGGAAGCCGTTGAGACGGTCGAAGCCGCAAAGTCAGTGACTGCACAGTCAAACAACGTGGGTGGCTGGAAGGCAACACCACGCATTGAAATCACCGCTGCAAAGTACCTTGAGAACAAGGTTCTTGCTGCAACAGGTGACGAATCAGCACGTCAGTACGTTTTAGCAGCTGACAACACAACCGACAATGCTGGACTTGTTCCAACACGTCAGTTGTCAGAAGTAATCAACGGACTATCAACAACAATCCGCCCAAGCATTGACGCGATCTCTCGCGGTGCATTGCCTGACGCTGGTATGACTTTTGAAATTCCAAAGATCACAGTTGCACCAACAGTTGCAGTTGTTGCCGAAGATGCAATCTTCAATGAAACAGACCAGAACAGTGCGTTTTTGAGCGTGGACGTCAAGAAGTTTGCTGGACAACAAAAATTCAGCGTCGAGCTTCTTACCAGAACGTCACCATTGTTCTACGACGAACTATTGCGCAACATGGTTGCAGCAATGGCGAAGGCGCAAAACGCATACGTCAACGCACAGTTAATCGCTGGCGCAACTGCTGACGGAACAACAACAACAACATACCCAACTGCAACTGAGTTGCTAGGTATCATTTCACGCGGTGCAGCAAGCGTTTACGGCGCAACTGCTGGACTTCCAAATCCATTTGCACGCAACTTGATCGCTTCAACAGGTCAGTGGGCAAACCTCATGACATTGAACGACGCAGGTCGCCCAATTTATTCAGCAGTGACAAACCCAAGCAACCAGCCAGGGTCAGCATTGCCAACATCATTGACTGGAAACGTTGCGGGCTTGAACCTATACGTTGACCCAACAAACGCAGGTGACGGAGACGGCACACTGCTAGTTGTGAACCCAGACGCATACACATGGTACGAAGGAACTTCATACCAACTACGTGCGGAATCAACTGCTGACGGTTCAATCACCGTGGGCGTGTATTCATTTGGTGCAGTTGCGACAAAGATCGCTGCGGGCGCATTCAAGAATAATAAGCAGTAATTTCCACAAACTAAGCATGCGGCGGGTTCTCCCGATCTCGCCGCAGTCGATCGAAAGGAACGGACATGCCAGCCATTGTCACTGCGAGTCAATTGCGTACGGTGCTTGGCGTGTCCGTTTCCCTTTATTCTGACGCTTACCTGGACGAAATCATCAACACCGCCGAAGCGGTCATTTTGCCAATGTTGGTTGCCAACACTTCAGCAGTCAACGCGTACAAACTTGAATCAAACGTTGCGACTTATTACACGCAACGCCCACACTATTTCGTGGCAGGGCAGTCAGTCATTGTCGCGGGCTTACCTTCACCGTTTTCAGCAACCGTCACAGTCGTGGACGTTAAGGAATACAGTTTTACCGCAGCAATCACAAATGCAAACGTGACATTGCGTGACATCATTCCAATGGGCAGTGCAACGCTTTCAGGCTATTCAGCAGCTGATTTATACGCCAACAACGCGCCAATTGAGTCAGCAATTCTTGCAGTCAGCGTCGAAGTGTTCCAATCACGCGTTGCAGCAGGCGGTCAAATCGAGGGCGTGGACTTCACCGCGACCCCGTACCGAATGGGACGAAGCCTGACCAATCGCGTCAGCACCTTGCTTATGCCATACCTGGACGTTGAAACGGTCGTCCAGTAATGCCAGCCAATTCAATTTCGGAAACCCGCGCAGCGTTAGCCAACGCATTTTCATCACTAGCGGCAAACATTTATCCAAGCGTCCCCGAAGCACCAATCCCGCCTGCAATCGTGGTCGTGCCTGACACGCCCTACATGGAAATTGCGCTAATCGGCAAGGCACAAACAAAAGTCAAATTGAATTTCGCAATCAGTGCAATTGTCGCGTCAAATAGCAACGCGGGTTCACTGGACAATCTGGAAAAACTAATCATGGGAATTCTTGCTGCAATGCCAGCAGGATACGTTGTTGGCGTTGTTGAAAAGCCGACGGTGTTGGAAGTAGGACAAAGCCCAATGCTGGTTGCTGACATAAACGTTTCGACGTACTACACACAAACAACCTAGGAGAATCATGCCAACGACAATCATCACAGGTCGCGATCTCGTCTTGACGATTGCGACGACAAACTATGACGCACAGGCGACCAGTGCGACATTAACAAACTCACCAACAATTGAGACATACCAAACACTTGACGGCAAGGCTTACAAGCGCATTGATGATCAATGGACATTCGACGTTGAAATGCTTGCAGACTGGGGCGCGTCTGGTTCATTGTGCGAGGCACTATGGACAGCAGCTGAATCAGCACCAAACACAACATTGGCAGTTTCATTGACTGCCGTGACAGGTGCGGTTTTTGCGTTCAACGTAATGCCAATTTATCCAAGCGTTGGCGGTTCAGCACCTGACGCACAAACCGTTTCAATGTCATTTGTTGTTTCGGGCAACGTAACTGAAACCTTCAGTTAAAAACTACTAATCGGGAGACAAAATGAAACTACCAATCACAATTGAATACACAAACGGCGATCAAATCACCTACACGGCTGCACCGCCTGAATGGGTGAAATGGGAAAAGCACACGGGCAACACAATTGCCCAGGCGCAGGAAAAGATCGGCATTGCTGATCTTGTTTTCCTTGCTTATCACGCTATGAAGCGAGAAGCCGCTGGCAAGCCAGTCAAGCCAATCGAAGCATGGACAGAAACCATTTCTGAAGTGATAGTCGGTGAGGCAAACCCAAAAGCCACCCAGTCGGAAGCCTAAGTCGAATCGTTTGGGAGATAGCCCTGGCAACGGGGCTATCACCTAGCGAATTTGAATCAGCCGAGGACATTCTGACAATTATCGAGATTTTAGAAAGGCGCGCAAATGGCTAAGGAAGCAATTTCCTACGACAAAGCGGAATTGCGCGCCATTCTGCGATCATTCAAAGCAATGGACGAAGAAGCAACGCAGCAAGCCAAAAAACAAACTTCGGAACTGGCTGAGTACGTTCGGACAAAGATTATTGGCACGGCAAACCAATCGACCAACCGCGTTGCACCAAAAATCGCTCAGGGTTCAAAGGTTTCAAAATCGTCCAAAATCGGTGAAATTTCATTTGGTTTTGCTGCTCAGAAATTAAGCGGCGGCGGTACTACGCAACAGGCTTGGGGCGGGTACGAATTCGGTTCGAATAGATTCAAGCAATTTCCAGTCTGGTCAGGTCGTGAAGGTCGCGGGTCACGCGGCTGGTTCATTTACCCAACCCTAAGAAGCGCGCAACCTGAAATCATCAAAAAGTGGGAAGAAGCGTTTTCGCAAATAGTTAGGAAATACGACTAATGGCTGGCAGTCGCACCCTTAAACTTTCAATTCTTGGCGACGTTGATAATCTCAACAAATCGCTCAAAACCGCGTCAGGCGACGTTGATTCATTCGGCGACAAGATCGGCAAGGCTGGCGTTGCAATTGGCAAGGCATTTGCCGCAGCTGCTGCCGCTGCTGGGGCTGCTGCAATCGCCATTGGTATCGAGGGCGTCAAGGCTGCAATTGAGGACGAAAAGGCACAAACACAATTGGCGTTGGCGTTGGAAAACGCGACAGGTGCGACCCAAGCACAAATCAAGGCAACCGAAGATTCAATCCTTCAAATGTCATTGGCAACAGGTGTAGCCGACGACGAACTACGCCCTGCGCTTGGTCGCTTGGTTAGATCGACGGGCGACATTACAAAGGCGCAGGATCTCTTGGCAATTGCTCTTGATGTCAGCGCAGCAACTGGTAAGCCAGTCGAGGCAATTGCAAACAGCCTGAGCAAGGCATACGACGGGAACACTGCCGCCCTTGGAAAACTAGGCGTTGGCTTATCGACTGCTGAACTTAAATCAATGTCATTCGAGCAGGTGCAGGGTCGCTTATCAGAATTGTTTGGGGGTGCAGCAGCTGCAAACGCTGACACTTATGCAGGCAAAATTGCACGTGTTCAGGTGGCGTTCAATGAAGCAAAAGAAACACTAGGCACGGCATTATTGCCAATCCTTGATCAACTTTTGCAATTCATAAACAAAAACGCATTGCCAGCAATTCAGGCATTTTCAGCAGCATTTAGTCTAACCGAAGGCGACGGGTTCGGTAAGGTTTTGAGCGACGTTGCAGGAACTCTTAAAAAAATTGTCACACCAATTTTCAATGCTTTCAAAGAAACATTTGACCGAATCAAAGCAACCATCATAGAAAACAAAGACGAATTTTCTAGTTTTTTTGAAGTCATAAAAGCCGCTGCACCAATCATTGGCAAAGTCATTGGCTCAGCCTTTACCGCGATTGGCAAGGTTGCTGACGTCGTGCTTAACGTTATTGCCAATGTATTAGGTGCAATCAAACCATTGATCAATTTTGCCATTGACGGTATTAATAAACTGATTACTGGAATCAACTTAATCAAGCCAGGTTCAGACATTCCTTACATTACCAAAATCGGCGGTGGGTCAGGTTCTACGGCAACGGGCGCACTTGGTAATTTCTCAATGTCCACAGGTAGAATTTCGACAACGCCGACGACTGGCGTAACACCAACGACAGGCGGAACAACGACCCCAGCAGGCGGCGGTGGCGGTGGGGGGCTTGCTGCGGTTGCAGCGTCAGCAGCTGCGGTTGCTAACAACGTCGTCGCAGGTAGTTTCAACCCTGGTCGATTCCGTCAGGCTGAAAACGTCGGCATGACAACAATCAACTTAAATGTAACTGGCGCATTCGACCGTGAAGGCACTGCCCGAACAATTGTTGAAACCCTGAATGATTCATTCTATCGCGGCACAGGCGGCGCAACTAGCCTGCAAATGGCATGACGCAGTGGTCGCCCGTCTGGAAGGTAACTATTGACGGCACTGAATACACGAACGCGGTTTTGGCAAATCTAGTCATTCGCAGCGGTCGAAGTAACATTTACGAACAGGCACAGGCGGGATACGTTAATCTCCAATTGATCGACGTTGCCCAATCATAAATCCCGGTCGCAATCAATTCGACAATTTCGATTCAGATCAAAGACACATCAAACGCATTTGTTTCAATTTTCGGCGGTAGCGTCGTGGACATTGGTTTGGAAGTGCGTGACGTTGGTTCGACCATGTTTACACAAACGTACAACATCACCGCATTGGGCGCATTGTCACGTTTGCCGAAAACATTGACCAACGGCGTGCTTTCCAAAGATTTTGACGGCGATCAAATTTATGACGTTTTGAAAGACGTTTTGTTTGCTTCTTGGGCTGAAGTGCCTGGTTCATTGACTTGGGCTACTTATGACCCGACAACAACCTGGGCGAATGCTGGAAATTCAGGTTTGGGCGAGATTGACCGCCCTGGAAATTACGAATTGGCGTCAAGGTCATCAAACCGAACCGACGTTTATTCGCTGGTTTCAGCATTGGCAACGTCAGGGCTTGGGTACATTTACGAGGACGCCCAAGGGCGCATTGGGTACGCAGATTCGACTCACCGCACTAATTACCTGGCTGCCAATGGGTACGTCGATCTTGACGCAAATCAAGCCCGCGCCGCTGGACTTAGAATTCAAACCCGTGTTGGCGACGTTCGCAATTCATTAACAATCAAATACGGTTCAACCAGCAGCGCAGAAGTATCAGCCAGCAACGCCGCTTCAATTGCGCTTTATGGGTCACTGGGGCAGATCATCACGACAACCCTTGAAAAAGCAGCTGACGCAACCGCGCAGGCAAATTTCTATTTATCCCTAAGAGCGCAACCTCAGCCAATCTTTAGCGAAATTTCATTTGATCTCACAAACCCTGAAATCGACAATGCTGACCGCGACGCATTAATTAACATTTTCATGGGTGAAGCGATCTCGTTGAACAACCTGCCGTTGAACATGTCGTCGGGTACATTCCAGGGCTTCGTTGAAGGTTGGTCATTCCAGGCGGCATACAATCGACTTTCAGTGACGTTGTTATTGTCTCCATTGGCTTATTCATTGCAGGCAATGCGTTGGAATGACGTGCCAATAACTGAAAAATGGAACACCGTGTCGCCGACATTGACGTGGGAATCTGCCACAATAGTGGCGTAGAAAAGGGGAACAAATGGCAAATCCAACAACCAATTATGGTTTTGTGCTTCCAACGTCAACTGACTTGGTCACAGACCTGCCAGCCGATTTCGACGTGGCATTGCAAGGTGTGGACACACGACTGAAGGCATTGCAACCAGGCACGACGCTGGGTGATCTTGCGTATTCGTCAGCAACTGCAAACACAAACACCCGTTTGGCTATTGGCTCAACTGGACAGGTTTTGACCGTCAGCGGTGGAGTACCAACATGGGCAACGGCAGCAGGTGGCGGGCTTAAATCCATGACATTGTTGAATGCTGGCGGTACTGCATTGACAGGTTCGGCAACCGTAACCGTTTCAGGTATTTCAAACCAGCAAGCATTGTTGGTCATTCTTGACGGTGCTTCATGCACGAGTGCGTCTCAAATTGGTATTCGTATCAATGGAATTACAACAAGCAATTATCGCCAGGTCGGTATTCAAGCCGAAGCATCGGTCAACAATCAATTGAACGCGTTGACTGGTCGCTGGATTTTTGGTGATACAGGTGGCGCAGCTGAAACCCTAATGGGTGGTTGCATGATTTATGGAACGGGTGCTGCTGGAATCATGGCAATGCATTCAACAGGCATTGCAGGTGGCAGTGGTCGAATTGGTAATGCTTCAACGGGCTATTTTGACGCAGCAGCGGCAGTGACTTCGATCAGTGCTTCAGCAAATGCAAATTTTGACGCAGGAACGATGTTCATCTACGGAATGAGTGCATGATGTTAAATGAAAAAATAATCGATCTACAAACAGGCGAACAAACAATTCGCGAATTTACTGACCAAGAAATTGCAGAAATCAACGCAGCAAATGCCAAGGCGCAAGCCAAGGCAGATTTATTGGCTGAAAAAGAAGCAGCAAAACAAGAATTGTTTGCTAAATTGGGCATTACTGACGACGAAGCGAAATTGTTGTTTTCATGATCTATCCACAAGGCACAAATGCCAGGTTGATCGAAGTTGCCGCAGCTGAAGTTGGCACGGTCGAAGAAGGCGACAACCTGACAAAGTACGGCAAATTTACCAAGGCAGACGGTTTGCCATGGTGCGGGTCATTCGTCAATTGGTGTGCAGCCCAGGCAGGTGTCAAGATTCATTCAGTCGTCGGCACTGCACAAGGCGCACACAAATTCAAGGAAATTCAACGTTGGTCAAACATGCCACAATTGGGCTATTTGGCATTTATGGATTTTCCACATGACGGCGTTGATCGCATTTCACACATTGGAATTGTTGTCGGACTTATCGACTCAAAGACATGTTTAACGATCGAAGGAAACACCAGCGGGACAGGCGACCAGCGCAATGGCGGCATGGTAATGGTGAAGGTTCGGTCATACGGTGAAGGCAAGGAAATCGTCGGTTTTGGCATTCCAAAATTTGTGCCGTACAAGGGCGAATTTCCAAAAATCGAAATACCAACAACGGCAGCGAAGCCGAAGAAAGAGGCAAAAAAATGGTCGAAGCCAAAGCAGTAGCAGCGTCGTGGGCGCGTTCATTTATGGCGGCAGCACTTGCCCTATACATGGCGGGCGTTACAGACCCAAAGACTTTAGCAATGGGCGGTGTGGCAGCCGTTGCGCCAGTGATTTTGCGCTGGTTAAATCCAAACGACAAAGCCTTCGGTTCTACGGGGAAGTGAGCCGACGATTCGCAGCGGCTGGGTTGGTTTGGGCACTTGCACTAACCCAGTCCGCTTGCGGGTATCAAGGGTGGATTCGTTATGAATGCCAAGAATACGACAACTGGTCGAAACCAGAATGCCAGCCGCCGCAATGCGTCCCGACTGGAACATGCACTGACGACATACTTGGAATTGAATCGGGACAAACCAGCCCGTCGCAAAACCCCTGAAGAAATCCACGCGCAGCTGATTTTGATAATTGGCACGACGTTGGCAATGGTGTTTCTGATCGTAACCATTGGAATCACGTACGCATTGATTTTTGTTACCCAGCCAATTGGCGCGCAAGCACCCAATGACGCAGCCTTCATTGATTTATTGAAAACCCTGGCAATTTTCTTGACTGGTTCGCTGGGCGGTGTACTTGCTGGGAATGGACTTAAATCCAAGCCAAAGCCAACAGACACGCCGACAAACACGCAAGGTTCTTGACCGCGCGCCAATCATGCGTCACCCTGAGTCCAGGTGGTAACACTTACCGCCAAGAATCGGGAGAATTCAAATGGTACTTGATCTATTAGACCCTGAAACATTAGGGCGTTTGGTGCTGGTCATCATTCTTATGGTCATTTCAGCTGCGGCAGGTTATGCCAAGGGCTTCAAAGAAGGCAAGCGTGAAGGTATTGCACGCCGTAAGGCAATGGTTCGCCACATTGCAAATAAGGCGGTGAAGTAATGGGATTCCTAGACAATTACGAAGCAAGCCGTGAACGCCTGGAACGCTGGTTGGCAACGTATCCAACTGGACGCATTGAAACCCGCATTGTCGAATTCAATGCTGAAAAGGGTTATGTCCTAGTTGAAGCAAAAGCCTTTCGCAACGAAACGGACGAACAACCAGCAGGCATTGATTATGCCTACGGGTACGTTGGCGCATACCAACCCAACATGCGTCGCTGGTTTGTTGAGGACACTACGACGTCAGCAATTATGCGCGTGCAGCAGTTGGTCATGGGCGGCGCTGAACGTACCGTTCGCGAAGTCATGGAACAGATCGATCAAACCCCAGCCAAGATCGCAAACGCTGAAAAAGATTACGACTATTGGACAACCAAACATGGTGACGTGCCTAGTTACAAAACGGCAGCTGAAGCCGAGCAGTCAGGCATTCCGTCATTAGGTTCATCAATGGACGAAATCGCCAAGCAACTGGGCGGTGAGTTAGTCCAGGAAGCACCGCAGTGCAGCCATGGTCACCGCATTTGGAAGCAAGCCGCTGAAGGTGCGCCAAAGAATTGGGGCGGGTATTTCTGCACCGAACGCACCAAGGCAACACAATGCGCCCCCTATTGGTATGTCCTGACTTCAACAGGAAAGTGGGCACCCCAGGTATGAGCGACTTAAAAAAGATTTACACGTCACCCGACGGACACATTTACAGTTTCAGCGGATACGGCGGGGTTGAAAACTGCTCAGATTGCGACGACTTCACCCAGGTCAATGAGTACGATCGTGATGACTCACTGGTCGTTTTCTTTTGCAAGCGTTGCGAAGATCGGTTGCACTTATGAGCGATTTAATTGAAATCATCTACCCACAAAGCATGACGGCAAAACTATTGCAAAACGGTGAAGTCATTGCCGAATACAAAGTTGAGCAATGCGACGGGTGTGACAAATTGTTGAAACTTGATCCATTTGGGTACAAGGTAGGACAAGCAGGCGAAAAACTTGCTTGGCTATGCGGTGAATGCCGTTGAAAATGCAATTGACACGTCAAGAGCAAATCACATGTCATGAAGCAGCAGTCAGCCATTACAAGGCAGACACATTTCTGCACCCAGGCATGGATTCGACTTACACCAAGGACAAAAACCTGCACGAATTGATCGCACAATACGCCGAAGCCATTGGGGCTGAATGGGTTGTTGCCAAATACTTGGACGCCGATTATGACCCATTCGTTTCGAAGCACAAAGAAGCAGCTGACGTTGGCAGTCAGATCGAGGTTCGTTGGACTAAGTACGTGGCAGGTCAATTGATCGTTCATGAATACGACCGACCAAATGACATTGCCGTTTTGGTTACAGGTCAAGCACCGCATTACTTCATTGCTGGGTGGATTCCCATTTCGATCGCCCAACGACCAAAGTACCGTCATTCCAAACAACCAAATTGGTGGGTCACCCAAATCAATCTTCAGCCGATCGAGAATTTAAGGAAATCAAACTATGGACAAAGTGCAATTTGAATGCAGGAAATGCAAGAAAATCACGACCCAGTTAATCCACAAAATCACGGACAACCTGCCCGACGGTGTGGAAGTAATTCAATGCACGAAGTGCGAAGTCATGGGGGTTGCACAGATAGGCACTTCCAATGCCAATCTATGAGTTTGAATGCACGGTGTGCAAAATCCGTGTTGAGGTGGATAAGTCAATCCATGACGAACGAAATCCAATCTGCTGCGGCACAAACATGAGTCGCAGGTACTCAACTTTTGGCATTTCATTTAAAGGTGACGGCTGGGGTCATCAATGAAAAGTTATCCACAGAAGTTTTCCACAGGTGTAAAAACCTTGTGGGACACGCCCAACGCCATGCGTAAGTTATTCATTTGCTTGACAGGCGCGGTACGATCTAATCGCTTGAAGCGCGCCGCTGAGGCGGTGAGCGCGCGAGGGCGAATCGATCTAATGGGCAAGGTCTATGCCATTGCGGCAGTGCTTTCAATAACAAGCATTCCAGCAGCTGAATCAGCAAACTATTCAATTGATCATTTGAAACTTTATGCACATTCAAGGATTCTGGACTACAAGGAATTTCAGTGCTTTAACAAGATCATTA
>JACCDZ011462637.1_pt1 | contig 13644 bp, 12 predicted proteins | sample 7449551 | NCBI WGS metagenome assembly JACCDZ01 (sample SAMN15323452, study PRJNA562643) | freshwater metagenome | isolation source: river surface water | place: USA:Blue River Watershed | collected 2017-08-18
CAAGCCTTGAGCGGTGCGACGACATGTTCCTGACCTAAAACATCTTCAAATTTTTGTGGGCGATATTTTGTATATAAAGCTAAGTTTTTTTCTTCCATCATGTGATTATAGCAAAAAGAGGGGCGGGCACCAAAGGTGTATGGCCCTCTTTTTAAAATAAAATGTCCCACCAGTGCATAGCACCGGCGGGACAAAAATCAGAGTATCGCCACATGGAAAGTTTTTTCCTTGTGGCTGAAGGTGTAGAAGAAAGCATTCTCATCCACACTGTGATATTCGGACGTGCCATCAAGCACAACCGAATAGTCTTGAATTGTCACCAAATTCTGACCTGTGGCCAAAATCTTGTCTGCGGCCTCAACGACCGCAACTTTCATCTCTTCAGAAATTTTAATCATATTTCCTTTCTTGTTTCATTACCATTAAAACATATTAGACTGACCTTGTCAAATATGGCATTAGCAACTTTCTAAGCCTGTTAACTGCATTATCGTCATTTAATAATCTCCTCGTCACATTACCCACCGTGCTGTAATTATATATTTCTTCATCATCTGATCCAAATGTTATGTCCGCTGCCCCGAAATCAATAATCCACGGCTTTCCTGTCTGTGAATCAATCATCACATTCCCTTCGTGCAAATCTCTGTGATAAATTTTATTCTCATGCAAAAGTTCAATTTGTTTTTTTAATTCGTTAAAGAATTCAATATAGTTAAATCCTTCGGGAAGTTGTGCTTCTCCGTCAATAATATCTTTTATGGAAACACCTGGAACTCTTTCCATTATCATCATCTCATGATCATCAGGATCCTCTGTCTCAATCATACAAGAAACTGCCGGCACAAAACCTTTTCCAACCCTACTCGCCCTAGCTTGAATTTCAAACTCTTGTTCAATTGGAATTTGAATTGCTTCAGGCCCTAATTCTTTTTTAAAAATCTTAACGCAATAAGTTGGACTATGACCGATAAAAAGCACAGTCGCTGCATTACCTTCACCGATTCTGTTTATTCCTTTTTCGAGTAAGTTACCAAAAACTTTTGCAAAATGCTTTGGGTGCCTAAAATAAACTTTTTTTAATTCTTCTGCTGTTTCTGCACCTGAAAAGTGCACATCTTCAATATTCATTAAAATTATTATAACAAATTAGGGGGCGGGCACCAAAGGTGCCCGCCTCTCCCTCCCTCTCCTTCCCATTTTTCTAAAAATAAAAAACGCCCCAACATGCATTACTGCACATTGGGACGGTTAAAATAATTTCTTGGCCTCGAAGAGAGCTAGGTTCACCCTCTGTGCCAATCTGCTCAGTTCCGCGAGATGCGTATCCATGAAAATACTTGCTTGCTTGCAAACTATCTTCATGTTTTCAACATCTTTTGCGTCCCTGATTTTTTTAAAGGAACTTGCGCTCCCCTCATCTACCCCGAACACTCCTCCTAAGAAAACGTGTTCGTGTGACACCTGCAAATCTGCCGGCGTCCGATTGATCCCTTCGGGATTTCTCCCAATTTTTCCCTGGAATCGCTGTAGATCACTAACAAGTGTCATGTCCTTGTTTATGACAAAGTAGACAATCCCGGCATCAAGTTTTCTCTCTGCAAAAATTGTTGTGAGTTGCAGATAGTATACTATACAGTCGAGAACGTTTGGTGTCTGGAACATAATCCTTTTGAGGTTTTTGTGCAAGACATCAACATCAAAAGCTAGTTTTTCCACATACTCAAACGCCGCATCTACTTTCTTTTGGTGTTTATTGTGATGTATTTTGTCAATCAACCTCGAAAGGCAGAACGCCATAATTATCACCCCAATAACAAAAAACGAAAACCACACAACCTCTGGAGATTTACTCCAGATTTCCTGGAGCTTTTCTTCCATATTTTTTTTAAAAAGTGCAGGGTTGATTACTGCTCCCAAAAAGCAGTTTGTGTTCTGAGAGCAGTAATCAAGGTTTTAAAGAACTCGCAAAATACTACAATAAATAATGTAAAAGTCAATGTTGAGCTCGCTCTCGCTCTAACTCCGTTTGCGTTATTTTTTATTTAGGTAAAAGAAATACCCCCACCACGCGCAAGCGCGTGATGAGGGGCGAACAAAAAAATGAAAATGAAGTGTAAGCTGATTCCCTTTTTACGGGGGATCGCGACTTGGCGACTTTTTCATATCGAGGGAAGGTGCGGATTTTGCCAGGCCTCACTGGCATATGGCCGAGGCGGTGGCTTTTGACAGTTTTGCATCCACAGGTGGCTTGTCAGGCCTGGGCGAATGTGTGGATGCCCGATTGCAAGCCAGAGAGAGCTTTGATAGTCCCTGACTTACCCAAGTACCATATCACACCCATTCTATTTGTCAAGCGTTTCAAACTACCCCCTCTTTGTCTCCTGTTTTAGGTAATTTTTCAAAACTAAAATTGCATCTTTGGCACTTTCAGATTCCATCAGCTTAACTCTTAAATCTTTTGCACCATCAAAGCCTTCAACATATGCTTTGAAATGTTTTTTCATAATATTGAAATTTTTGTGTGACATAAATTTGTCATACAAAGTAATATGTTCTATTAAAATTTTTAATTTCTTTTCTAATTTAGGTTCTTTGTGATTTTTTCCTTTGGCAAGATTTTCAAACAACCAAGGCTTTCCAAAAATTCCTCTTCCAATCATCACACCATCACAACTAGTTTCTTTTGCTCGGGCAAAAGCTTGTTCAACATTTTTCACGTCACCATTTCCAAAAATTAAAGTTCGCTCACCTTCAGGCAAATCGTTTTGAATTTCATTTCTGATTTCAACCGCTCTTTTTACCCTGTCCCAATTAGCTGGCACAAGTGACATTTCCTTTTTTGTTCGTGCGTGCACAGTCACAACAGCAGGTTTTGTTTTTAAAATTTTAGGCAACCAAGTTTCAAGTTCATCTTTATTAAAACCAATTCTTGTTTTTACAGTCACAGGAATTTTTGGTGCACCTCGCATAGCAGATTCAATTACTTCTACCGCCAATTTTGGATTTGTTATATGCCCCGCACCACTTCCACTCTTCACGATTCCTCTATCAGGACAACCCATATTCAAATCAATTCCATCAAAACCTAAATCTTGAATCATTTTCGCTGCCCCCTCCATTCTCTCCGGATTTGAAGAAAAAAGTTGCGCAACAATTGGTCTTTCTGATTTATGAAATTTCAAATCAGCAAAAACTCTTTCATGAGGAGTTAAACCGCTCTCATCTTTTTTATTGTCAGGTGCCATAACCATTGCATCCGAGGAGGTAAACTCATTCCAAATAGCATCTGGCTTTCCATACTTTGCAATTAAACAACGAAAAGCCACGTCAGTCACATCAGCCATTGGTGCGAGCACAACAATTGGTTTTTTACCTTTTTTCTTTTTTAATTCTTTCCAAAAATTCTTCATGTTTTTTTGTTTTGACAATTTAACATTTTTATGGCAATTTTGAAAGAGAAGGAGAACACATGCAAATATACCTAACACCAGAACGTTTGAAAGAACTTCAATTTGCACTTATCGGTATTGGTTCGATTGTCTTGTACGTCGCAGCCAATCTGGATAGAATGAATAGGTGTCAAAACTCGAGGACACATTTACTCATCGGGATGACTTGCGCAATCGGAACAATCTCGGTGATTATGGGGATTGGCTTGTACATCAAGCTGAATATTCCCTAACGCACAATGTGCGTTTTTTTATTTCTCCCTAAAATAAACATTCTCAAGTAAATATTTTTCAATATCTCTAATATCTTTCTCTTTCTCCTGTCCTTGCAATAATACAATCGCAATATTTCTCATTTCATTTTCACCTTCTCCAAGTGGCAATTGCAAAACGGTAATCAAAGTGTGTTGTGCTTCGGTAGTATATCCATTTTTTCCACCAATATAATTTTTATCATTTCTAAACTTACTATTCGAATACCAAATTTTTCCATCAACTTCTTTTTGTTTAAGCTTTGAAATTTCTAAAATATAATTTTTATACTTGTATATATATTGAGTTAAGTTAAATAAATCTTGCGCAGTTGATTTGTTGTTTGGAGAAAGCCCACTTGCATCCTCGAATGAAGTATTTTCAAGACCTATTGATTTTGCTTTTTGATTCATATTTGCGATGAAACTTTTTCTTCCTGGAAATTCTGCGATTGCCTCCGCCGCATCATTGCTTGATTCAAGCAACAAAGGATAAATCAATTCACCCACAGAATAAATATCACCTGACTTTAGTCCACCAGAATCACCATAAGTTCCAACCGCACGATCACTAATCATCATCTCCTTGTATTGATTAATTGTTTCAAGAGATACGAGAGCAGTCATCAATTTTGTTAAAGACGCAATTGCATAAACTGACTTTTGTGAATACGCGCTGATAACTTGTCCAGAATCAATGTCTGCCACCACGTATGCCTTGGCGCTTATTTTCGGAAACTTAACATTATTTTTAATTTCATATTCTCCCACCTTAATTTCCTCTTGATCTTTTGGAAGTTTTCCTTTCACGATCACGGTTGTACCGACATCTGCAAACTCATAAACCTGCGCCATTTCGATATCTGCAACACGAATACATCCACCAGAATATCCCTCGGGCACTGGAGTCCCATCTGCATGATATGGCCAACCATGAATAAAATAATTTCCAAAAAATTGCATTGAATAAGGCATCCAAACCTCACCGATAGATGAAAAATGATTTTTTGTTTTATACAAAATTTGAAATTTTCCCGGAGGAGTCTCCCATCCAGTACCTTGTCTTCCTTTTGAAATTATTTGATATTCAGAGACAACTTTTCCATCTTGATAAGTTTCAAGCTTCATCGTATCTAAATTTGCAAGAATAGTTTTTCCTTGTTCTGGAATTTTAAAATCCTCTTCAGTCATATTTGAAGGATATTCCATCTCTGGACCGTTACCTGGAAAATCTTCAAACTTAACAATTTCTTTTACCTGATCAAGCGCAGGACCGCCCAAATTCTTTGCCGTTACATATTTATCTTGAATTAAATTTTGAATTGTTAAATAAGTTTTAAATGTTCCAACTTTAAAAACATATCCGACCGATAGTCCGACAAATATAGCAAGCGCAATTCCAAGATAAAATTTGATTTTCACTTTTTTGATTATAACAATTATTAATAATTAAGCTTGTAAACTTTTGATATTCAATTCACTATTTTGTATTTCAAAATATATTTGCTGACCTGATGAAATTTTTCCCTCAATAAACGCCTTTGCAACAATAGATTCTATCTTGTCCTGAATAACTCTGTTCATTTCACGCGCACCGAATTGTGGATTTATACCATTTTGAGATAAATATTCAAGTATCACATCATCCAGAACTATTTCGATACCTTTATTCTGTAGTCGTGCATTTAACTTTTCAATCATCAATTTTGCAATTTCCTTTAAATGCACCGAGTTTAAAGAGTGAAAGAATACAACACCATCAAATCTGTTTATTAACTCCGGTTTGAAAATTCCGTCTTTAATTACTTTTTCGATAATCAAATCTTTTTTGGAACTAAGGTCTACTCCTCCGCGACTAAGTTCAAAAATCAAATCACTTTCTGCGTTCGAGGTTGCAATAACAATAGTGTTTTTTGCATTAATTTTTTCTCCACGGGAATCTGTGAACGAACCTTCATCCAAAATTTGCAAAAATAAGTCGTGCACATTTTTATCCGCCTTTTCGAATTCATCGAGTAGTAAAACTCCATATGGATTTTCCCGAAGGTTTTTTGCAAGTGTTCCCACTGTATTTCCTTCACCAATTAATTTTCCTACTGAATCAAATGTATTAAATTCTGACATATCAATTCTGATAATTTTGTCTACATCTTTAAAGAAAATTTCTGCAAGTGCTTTGGTTGTTTCTGTTTTTCCCACACCTGTCGGTCCCATAAACAAAAATGATCCCATTGGTCTGTTTGGGTTTTGCATGCCAGTTCTTGCTCGTTGCAAGGCTTCACTAATTGTTTTAATTGCATAGTCCTGACCGATAACCCTCTTATGCAAAAAACTTTCAAGGTTTAATAAAATTTCTTTCTCTCCAGTATTTATTTCACCCACAGGAATTCCAGTTTTTAGATTCACAACATTCAAAACATCTTGAGGGCTAATAATTTTTTGTTTTTTGGTTTTCGCACTAACTACAACTTCTTGCAAAAGGTCGAAAATTTTATCAGAAAAAACTGCGTCACTAAAATATCGATTAACCGATTCGATTATCTCAATTAGTGTTGGATATAAAATAAAAACTTTTTCTCGTGTCTCAAGTCTACTTGCCACTTCTCTCAATATTGAAATTCCCTCTGTTTCATTTATGTCTTTGACTTCAACTTTTTCAAAATTACTCAAGAAATTTTTATTTGTTTCAAGGGTTGAATGAAAATTTTCCTTGTCTGATATTGCAATAATACTTGTTTTCTTTGAGGTAATAATCGTATTCAGAATCAAATTTAAGTCTGAACTAATATTAATTGCCTGCATAACACTTTCTGCATAATTTGGAATAACAATCACAACATTTCCTGCGTATTTTGCCTGACCTAAAACATTTGAAATCTCATTCTCAAATTCAATTTTATTTCCTGTTGCATCTATAATTGCACTAACATCTAAAACAAAAATTCTTTTGTCCTCCAATTCAGAATGAGCAGTCCCATTCGCAATCATTTTTGCAAACGACGCAACAATACTTAAACCAATATCATTTGTTGGAACAAGCAACAGTGCATTTGAACCACTATCTTTTAACAACGCATCTTCAATTTGCAAAACATATCTAGAATAAACTTCCCATTTCGTCTGAGCATTTGCATAAGCTGGCACAGAATAAATACTCTTCCCGTATTTTTCTAATAGATAAGTTTTTCCATACGACCAATCTTTTCCAATTGAAGGAATTCGGACTAGAGCATCGCGAGACCACCACATAAATTGTTTTTTAAATGAATATTCATTGCTTAGTGCCCAATCAAGTGCTCCTAAAAATGTTTCTTTATTTACACCCTTCAAGCTTAGGTATCGCTCAAGATTTCTATCAGTTTTCAAAATTCCATTTGCATAATCAACAAAAGTTGTTCTCTTTGAATTTTTTTGTCGCACAACCTCAAGCTCAATATCCTTAACCAAGTCATCCCTCTCTGTATAAAAATCTTTTAAATCACTTCTACCAAGTCCGCATCTAAGAAGTGCAAAAATTACTATTTCACTTTCAAGAAAACTTTTTGTGAGATCGTTTTCGTCGCTAATGTTTATTAAATTTGCAAGCTCAAACTCAATTTCCTTGTCCTTTCTAAAATAAAAAGAATAAAACATCGCTTCAAGCATCGTGAATTTAATCCAAACTATTGCAACCAAAATTAAAGATATTCTAACTAGATAAATTGAAAAATATAATTCAACATACTTTGGGAAAAATGTAGCTATCAAAAGCACTAAAAAAAGACTAAGTAAGATATTCCTAACAATCCTTCTGTGATTAAAATTCAAAATTGATTCCAAAAAGATTGGACCCAAATATTCATCTGATTTGCTTTTTAATTCTGGAAATGTCATTTTACATATTTTTTGTTATGGCTAGTAATGCAACTACAAACAAAATTAAAACTAATGCCGGCAAAACAAGCCAGACAAAAAACAATGCGCACAATAATACTATCGAAACAATCAACGACACCAATCCTGCGACAATAATGAAGGATCTTAAAAACATTCCGACCAGCCTCATGATTGTTGTGACGACCAAACTTGAAAAAAAACTTTCGACGTCAAGTCCTCCTTTGTAATTTTCTTTTAATCTCTCAAATGGTGTGAAAAAATTAAAAACCAGAGTCTTGATTGAGAAAAAATTCCACACGAACCACAAAATGTTTTTCGAAAAAGATAGAAGATCTGTTATTCCCTTGGAATAATGCCAATAGATATAAAAAGGTAATAATTTTAAAAACTTCATCACTACTATTATAGCAACTTTATTTTATTTTGTAATAAACTTTATTACCAAACCTTAGGTCAATGTAATCGATATTTTGAAACTGACTCTTGTTAAGTGAATCCTTTTCAATCACTGTTAACAAATTTATTAAAACTTCTTTTGGATCGTCACCTTTTTCATAAAAAACTCTTGGACCTTCTGAAATATGAATACTATAGGATTCGTTATCTTCTGTTGAAATCAGATCTGGATGAAATGATTTTTCTCTCATCATACTTGCGAGAGAAATTACCTTTTTAAAAGCATCTGTATTTTGATATTTTTCACCGATATTTAGGTTTGGATAAAAATTTGCAAGTTCAATTGCATCTTCCTCAGTCACGAGTGGACCCATAGCAAAAATCAAACCTTCTTCGTCAATCAAATAGCATTCCGTCTTTGTTTCATTTTTACAAGAAACAGCAGTTGGTGCCCTCTCAACAATTTCTGCTGAAATTTCATTGAAAGAATTTCTAGTTAATTTTAACTCCTTGATAGAAATAAATTTTTCTTGTACCTCTTCTGCAATTTCAAATCTTGGATAGAAAAAATAATTACTCTTTTTGATCAAGAAAAAATACTTACCCTCAATATTTTGTTTTGCGATACCCTCGACAATAGAGTGATCTGTGAATTTTCCGCCAGTCACAACGATTTTATTGATTTGAATGCTTGGTAAATTTAATAGATAGATAAATAGAACAAAAACAACAACTCCTAAAATAGAAAAAATGACATTGCGTAATTTTTTACGCTTCTTCCTTTTTTCTATTAGTTTTAAAGAACGAAAATTATTGTTTTTCATTTTCTTAACAATACTTTATCACAAAAAATTATTATCCGATAATTTCTTTGCCCATGTATGGAATCAAAACTTCTGGGACTTTGATTCTGCCGTCTGCCATTTGATTGTTTTCAACAACTGGAATCAAAATTCTAGGACTTGCGATTGCTGTGTTGTTTAATGAGTGAGCATATCGTTTCTTGTCGCCATCATTATATTTGATATTTAATCTTCGTGTTTGGAAATCATGGAAATATGATGCTGAGTGTGTCTCTCTGTATGTGTTTTCACTTGGAACCCACGCTTCAATGTCATATTTTTTAACTTGTCCCAAACCTAAATCGCCTCCACAAATCAAAACTGTATGATGAGGAATGTTTAATGCTTGCATAATTTCTTCTGAATTTTTTTGAAGTTCTTCGTGCAACTTAACTGACACCTCGTGACTTGCTTCACACAAAATAACCTGTTCAACCTTATAGAATTCGTGTACACGCATCAAACCCTTGGTATCTTTTCCATGACTTCCTGCTTCTCTTCTAAAACATGGTGAATATGCAACCATTTTTATTGGCAATTTTTCCTTGTCTAAAATTTCATCTGCATAATAGTTCATTGTTCCGACTTCTCCGGTTCCTGCCATATAGTCTTCATCTTGTGTCTTGTACAAATCTTCTTCACCTTGTGGCAAATATCCTGTTCCATACAATGATTCTTTTTTAACAAGTGATGGCACAAGCATCGGAGAGTATCCCTTCTTTGACATAAAGTCCATAACGAATTGAATAATTGCCATTTGTAATCTTGCTCCGTCGTTTTTTAGAAAGTATCCACGAAAGCCTGCAACCTTTGAACCTCTTTCAAAGTCAGCCATGTCGTGTGCCTGCATCAATTCAACATGCGACTTTGGTGTGAAATCAAATTTTGGAATTTCTCCCCAAGTTCTAATTTCAACATTCTCTGAATCGTCGCGCCCCTCTGGCACTGACATATCTGGAATGTTTGGAACCTGCACTATTAATTTTTGCCAATCAATTAAAATTGTTTTTAATTCGTCTTCCTTGATTTGAAGTTCTGCCTTCAAGGTTTTCATTTCTTCAAGTAGAGTTGCTTTTTCTGAATCGCTTGATGATGGAATTTTTTGACTTACCTCGTTTTGCTTTGCGCGCATCTCGTCAACCAATGTTTGCAATTCTCTTCTCTTGTCATCAACAGTTAACAAATCATCAACATTAAATTTGATGTTTTTCTTGTTTGCACCCATTTGCACCACCTCTTTATTTTCACGAATAAATTTAATATCAAGCATAAAATTCAGATAAAATTAATAATTATTTTATAAGGACATAATATCAAATTTTTATAATTCAAGCTATGAAGGACTACCCAATCAAAATATGGCCCAAAAATCGTTGGATTGAGGGTTTACACCATATAAAACCCAAACCAAACAGACTATATATACGAGGGTCTGTACCTGATCCGAATTTGAGGTACTTAACAGTGATTGGTTCTAGGAAGCATTCCGAATATGGCGAGAAGGTTTTGGAGCATCTGATTTCAGGTTTAAAAAATTATCCTATTTGTATTGTTTCAGGGCTCGCGTTCGGAATTGATGCCTTGGCACATGAACATGCAATCAAAAACAATTTGAAAACTGTTGCTTTTCCTGGGTCGGGACTAGATGAAAGTGTTCTGTATCCAAAGGCAAACTATAATTTAGCTATGGAGATTTTAAAAGACGGAGGTTCTGTGATTTCTGAATTTGAACCAACTCAAAATACCAGGTCGTTTTTCTTCCCCCAAAGGAACAGATTGATGGCCGGAATTTCTGATGCAATATTAATTATCGAGGCTGGTGAAAAATCTGGCACCATGATTACCGCACGGCTCGCACTAGATTTTGGAAAAAATGTCATGTGTGTGCCTGGGTCAATTTTTAATTCAAACGCAGAGGGTGTTAATTATTTAATCAAGGAGGGCGCCTCTCCTGTTTCAAGCGCGCAAGACATTCTCGAAATACTAAATTTAGATGCCGGAAAGCTTAATAAAGAAAACATCCTGCAAAACCTAAGTGAAAAGGAACATCAGGTTTTGGATTTGATTTCAAGCGGAAACAATGTTGACCAGATCATTAGCAAGACCAGTATTGGAATTTCTGAAATTAATCAAATTTTAACCAAACTCGAGCTAGATGGTTTAGTCTAAACAAAGGTGTTAAAATTCATAGATGACAAAAAGCTTTAAAACACCATTAATAATTGTTTCAATTTTGTTAATACTTGTTGCCGGAGGATTAGGATACAGAGAATATTATTTCAAAGGCAAGGTTGCGAAAATTGAATCCGAGAAAAATGAACTGAATAATATTATCGCTGAAAAACAAAAAACTCTGGATGAGATAAATTTAATTCTTTCTGATACAAAGACAACAGTTGAACAAAAGGAATCAGAACTTAATAACTTGAATGGCGAATTAAAAGATCTCAACAAAGATTATAAAGAGCTTGAAAAGATAATCGAAACTGATAAAGAACTTTTGCAAAAATATTCAAAGATTTATTTTTTGAACGAAAATTATTCTCCTAAAAAAGTTGTGGCCCTAGATAGTGAATACAAAATTAATCCTGATAAGGAAATTAAAATTCACAGTCAGGTTCGACGCCTTCTTGAAGACTTGATTGACGACGCAAAAGACGACGATGTAGAAATTCGTGTTGTTTCAGGCTACAGATCTTTTGATGAACAAATGGGACTAAAAACTAATTACGTCACAAGATATGGAACAGGTGCAAATACTTTTTCTGCAGATCAAGGATATTCTGAACATCAATTAGGAACAACTGTTGATTTATCAAATCCAACTCTTGGTCCATCATTAACAACTACTTTTGATCAGAGCAAATCATTTGCATGGCTACAAGAGAATGCATACAAATATGGTTTTGTGCTTTCCTATCCCAAGGGTAATAAATATTATCAATATGAACCATGGCACTGGAGGTTTGTTGGTAAAGACCTTGCAAGAAAGCTTCATCGTGACAATTTGAATTTCTACGACATGGATCAACGTGATATCAATGAGTATTTAGGGGAGATTTTTGATTAGTGAAATTAAACTTAATTTTTTAGACCGAATAACTAATTCAAAGACTTGACTAAAGACTGCTGTTTAGTAAAATACACTTATTACGACGAAAAAGCTCCTGTAGGGTTAGTCCCTGCAGGGCCTTTTTTATTCTTACTGTATTCATGTTCAATCTTAGACCTCGCTTCGCTTAGAAAAATTATAAATTTTTTATTATTAGTGATTATTTTCTTCAAAAATTATTCAAGTTTGACATAAACTTAAACAAGTTTTAATGTGTACTAGAACCTTAACCAAGGAGAGTACCGTGATAAACATAATTCAATACATTAAGAGCAATGTACCAGAAAATACTGACCCAGAAGTAGCAAGAGTAGTTATTACCCATCTACGAATCCTCATCGGAGAGGAGATTTCTGCGAATGACACAGCAGTGGTTACTATTAACATCGCTGTCAAACAATTGTACAAGGTCAAGAGCTATGAGAACATTGACTTTCTTGCCCTAACCAACCTCGCAACTAATATTGCATACCTCTGGAACTCTGGTTTTTTGAGATAACCCAAGTTCAATAATATTAAGGGCTCATTATCTCAGCTCCACCTCGCGAAAGCAGGCGGAGTTTTTTATTAACTAACACCTCCAGTTTGCCAAAACACAAAAAGCTTGTTATAGATTAAGGAATGGCAACAAAACTATTAATCGTGGAGTCCCCTTCAAAAGCGAAGACTATTAAAAAATATCTTGGCGATGATTTTGATGTTTTAGCATCAGTTGGTCACATTCGCGACTTACCTTCATCAAACAAAAAAGCTATTGATATCAAGGGCGGTTTCATTCCCCACTACGAAATTTCAAAAGGAAAAGAACATGTCATTCACGAAATAAAAGCAAAGGTTAAAACCGCAACAGAAATCTTGCTTGCTACCGACCCCGACCGTGAAGGTGAAGCTATTGCATGGCACTTGGCTGAAGTTTTGAATTTGAAAAATCCAAAGAGAGTGACGTTCAACGAAATCACAAAAGAAGCAGTTAACGAAGCAGTTAAAAATCCTCGTGAGATTGATCAACAGTTGCGACAAGCGCAAGAGGCACGTCGAGTGCTCGACAGATTGGTTGGTTATGACCTTTCAGGTTTAATTTGGAAAAAAGTTAGATACGGACTTTCAGCTGGTCGTGTTCAATCTCCCGCCCTTAGAATTATCATGGAAAGAGAAAGAGAAATTCGCGCTTTCATTCCAGAAGATTTTTTCGTTATCACTGCAAATTTAAAATCTGGCAAAGATAAAATTCTTTTCACATGTGAAGAAGAACCTCGTGATAAAAAAGTAGCAGAAGAAATTGTTAAAAAAGCAGAGGCTGGAAAGTGGTCTGTAAAGGATATCAAGGAAAGCGAAGCAAAGAGATCTGCAAAGCCACCTTTCACAACTTCAACCTTGCAACAATCTGCAAGCACAAGACTCGGATTTTCACCTTCACGGACAATGCAAATTGCACAAAAATTGTATGAAGCCGGTCTTATCACATACATGCGTACAGACAGTACAACTCTTTCAAAACAAGCACTTGCGCAATCAGCAAGTGTTGTTGAAAAACTTTATGGAAAAAATTTAGTTGATGTCAAAAATTATCAAACAAAATCAAAAAATGCTCAAGAGGCCCACGAAGCTATTCGCCCATCTGACTTGATGAAAAAATCTGCTGGAAATTCTCCAGAGCAAAAGAAACTTTATGAATTAATTTGGTCTCGAACTGTTGCTTCTCAAATGGCAGATGC
>JACCDZ011204405.1_pt1 | contig 13642 bp, 10 predicted proteins | sample 7449551 | NCBI WGS metagenome assembly JACCDZ01 (sample SAMN15323452, study PRJNA562643) | freshwater metagenome | isolation source: river surface water | place: USA:Blue River Watershed | collected 2017-08-18
GCCATGGCCGGGTGCGAGACATCGGCGGCGGGTGGCGTGCGGCGCAGGGCCTGCAAAGCCGGGCGTACCTGCACCTGCATCGCCTGCGCCCACTGGCTGAGCTCGCCGTGCGGCAGCGCACCCTCGGTGTCCGCCCATTTGTGCCCCTCTTCAGGCATGTCGGACAGCAGCATCTCCAGCACCATGCGCTGGCTCTTCTGCGCGCGCGCGCTGTCGCTGTGCACCTCCATGCCGGGGGTGACGGTACGGCAGCAACTCGGCGCCAGGGTGCGTTCACCTTTCACTTCGACCACGCAGGCACGGCAGTTGCCATCTGCCCGCAAACCGTCCTTGTAGCAAAGGTGGGGAATGTCCACACCGCCGCGGCGGGCGGCTTGCAGGATGCTCTCGCCGCTATAAGCCTGTGCCGGTTTGCCGTTCAATATGAATTCGACCGTGCCGCTGTGTTCCTGGGGGCGACTCATGCTGTGGCGCCCTGGCCGCTGACTTCCTGCGGGAAATAGCGCAACACGCTGCGCAGCGGGTTGGGTGCGGCTTGGCCCAGACCACAAATGGAGGCGTCTTCCATGACCTTCGCCAGGTCTTCGAGCGTGGTGGTGTCCCACACATCGGCGGCCATCAGCGCCGAGGCCTTGGCCGTGCCCACCCGACAAGGCGTGCACTGCCCGCAAGACTCGTGGGCGAAAAACCGCATCATGTTGCGCGCCGCATCACGCGCCGAATCGTGCTGACTGAGCACAATGACCGCAGCCGAACCGATGAAACCGCCATGGGGCTGCAAGGTGTCAAAGTCCAGCGGTACATCGGCCAATGCAGCAGGGAAAATGCCGCCCGACGCGCCGCCGGGCAGGTAGGCGTAGAGCGTGTGGCCCTCCAACATGCCGCCGCAGTACTCCTCCACCAGCTCGCGCAGCGTAATGCCCGCCGGGGCCAGCTTCACACCAGGCAGGCGCACCCGACCGCTGACGCTGAAGGAGCGCAGCCCCTTGCGGCCATGGCGGCCGAACCCCGCAAACCACTGCGGGCCTTTCTGCAGGATGTCGCGCACCCAGTGCAGCGTTTCGAAGTTGTGCTCCAGCGTGGGGCGGCCAAACAGGCCCACCTGGGCAATATAGGGCGGGCGCATGCGCGGCGCGCCGCGTTTGCCTTCGATGCTCTCGACCATGGCGGACTCTTCGCCGCAAATATAGGCACCCGCCCCCCGGCGCAATTCGATTTCCGGCAAGGGGCACGGCGGGTGGGCCTGCAGTTCGGCAATGGCCTCGCTCAAGAGGGCACGGCAGTCGTGGTACTCGTCCCGCAGGTAAATGAATACCTTCTCTACCCCCACCACCACGGCGGCCACCAGCATGCCTTCGAGGAAGCGGTGCGGGTCACGCTCCAGGTAAGTGCGGTCCTTGAAGGTACCGGGTTCTCCTTCGTCGATATTCACGGCCATCAGGCGGGGACATGGCTGTTCGCGCACGATGCGCCACTTGCGCGCGGCCGCAAAGCCGGCTCCGCCCAGGCCGCGCAAGCCCGCGTCTTCCAGGGCCTGCAGCGCCTGTTCTGCCGCGAAGCTGCCACACGCCAGCGCAGCCGCAAGGGCATAACCGCCCGCTGCGCGGTAGGCCGCCATGCGCACCACGGGCGGTGCAAGGGCATCGCAATCACCACCAACAGCGCTCACGGGGTCTGAATTTGCTACAAATTCAGAAGCACTGTACGCAACACTATCGGGGGCTAGAGCCCGATTTTGTTCAAAATCCAAGGCCTGCGCTGCGATGGCTGCCACCGCTTGCGCGGTAGCCACTGGAACTGGGCGCTGGTGCACCACCGCCACAGGCGCCTGCGCGCAGCGCCCGACACACGGCACTGGGACAACACGCACCCCCTGCGGCCCGAGCAAGGTGGAGACCCGTGCCAGCAAGGCCTTGGCACCGCCCATTTCACAACTGAGCCCATCACACACGCGCACGGTCAGGGCAGGCGCCGTGTCGCCATCGCGCAGCACATCGAAGTGGTGGTAGAAAGTGGCTACCTCGTACACCTCGGCCATGGAAATTTTCATCCCATGGGCCAAAGCCACCAGGTGGCGCTCGTACAGGCCGCGGTAGGCGTCTTGCAGCAAATGCAGGTACTCCATCAGCAGGTCGCGCCGCCAGGGCCCCTCGCCGATCAGCGCACGCACTTGCGCGAGCGCCTGCGCCTCGGGCTGGCGCCCCTTGAGTTTTGCCTTACCACGAAGCGGCAGGTGCGTCGCATCTGCCGTGGCGCTTGGCGCAATCGGAGTGGTGGTCATCGGCAACCCTCCATCATGGGGATAAAAGAACGTCCGCGTGCTGCCCTGCGCTCAGGTGCTCTTGGAAATCTTGATAGTAGGGAACTTGTTGGTGTAGTCCTTGGCCCGGGCAGCAATCGACACCGCCACCTTGCGGGCCACCGCCCCGTACAAGCCCGCGACCTCACTGTGCGGTGCCGCCGCCACCGTGGGTTTGCCGCTGTCGGCCTGTTCGCGAATATGCAGGGCCAGTGGCAAGGCGCCGAGGTAGTCGACCTTGTATTGCTCTGCCAGCCGTTTGCCACCTTCGTGCCCAAAGATGTGTTCCGCATGGCCACACTGGCTGCACACATGCACTGCCATGTTCTCCACCACGCCCAGAATGGGAACACCCACTTTTTCGAACATCTTGATGCCCTTGCGCACGTCGAGCAAGGCAATGTCCTGCGGCGTGGTGACGATGACGGCACCGGTCAGCGGCACCTTTTGGGCCAGGCTGAGCTGGATGTCGCCGGTACCCGGTGGCATGTCGATGATGAGGTAGTCCAGGTCTTTCCAGTTGCTTTGGCGCAGCAGCTGGTCGAGCGCCTGTATGGCCATGGGGCCGCGCCAGATCATGGCTTCGTCCTGTGCCACCAGCAAGCCGATGGACATGATCTGCAAACCGTAATTTTCCAGTGGCTCCATGGTTTTGCCGTCCTGGCTTTCGGGGCGACCACTCACCCCCAGCATGGTCGGCACGCTGGGGCCATAGATGTCGGCATCGAGCACGCCCACCTTGGCGCCCTCTGCAGCCAAGGCCAGCGCCAGGTTGACCGCCGTGGTGCTCTTGCCCACACCGCCCTTGCCAGACGCCACTGCCACGATATTTTTCACGCCCGGCAACAACTCCACGCCGCGCTGCACCGCATGGGTGATGACGCGGCTACGCACTTGCACGTGGGCCGCTGTAACGCCAGGCACAGCCAGCACGGCGGCGCGCACCTGCTGCGCTACCGTTTCAAACTGCGTTTTCGCGGGATAGCCCAGCTCGATGTCCACCTGGGCAACACCACCTGACACCGAAACAGCGCGCACGCTTTTTCCTGCGACGTAGTCTTTGCCGGTATTGGGGTCGATGACGGCCTTGAGGGCCTCCTGGATACTGGTTTCGTTCACTGCACTCATGCTCTGATTCTCCTTACCCCGAGTGTAGTGGTGCATTCGGGTAAGCCCCCATGCGACAGGGATTTACAAGCCGGCAGCGCTGTCCATAATGAATCCATGCCTGCTGACGCCACGCCCTCGCTCCCCGCCACCGGACTGCTGCTGACCGGCGGGGGCGCCCGCGCAGCCTACCAAGTGGGCGTGCTCCAGGCCATCGCCGACATCCGCGCAGACTGCGGCCACGCGGCGGGCCCCAACCCCTTCCCCATCATCACGGGTACTTCGGCCGGCGCCATCAACGCTTCCGCCCTGGCCTGTGGCTCGGATGACTTCGACGGCACGGTACGGCGCATCGCACAAACCTGGCACGACTTCCGCGCCCACGACGTGTACCGCGCCGACCACATCAGCATGCTGCGCTCGGGCGCGCGCTGGATGACATTGCTGTCGCTGGGTTGGGTGCTGGCGAAATGGCGCCGCATCAAGCCCCGCTCGCTGCTGGACAACAGCCCGGTACACCAACTGCTGGCACGCATGGTGCCCCTGGAGCGGCTGCCCGTGCTCATCCGAGAAGGGCATATGCAGGCGCTGGCAGTCACGGCATCGAGCTACAGCTCGGGTGAACACGTCACCTTTTTTCAGGGTGACAAGCGCTTGATGCCCTGGACACGCAGCCAGCGCATTTCGGTGCGCGACACCATTACCCACGCGCATCTCCTGGCATCCAGCGCCATTCCCTTCGTCTTTCCTGCGGTGCAACTGCACATCAAGGGCCGTGATGAGTATTTCGGCGATGGTTCCATGCGCCAGAGTGCACCCATTTCCCCCGCGATCCATTTGGGAGCAGAGCGCATCCTCGTCGTGGGGGCCGGGCGCATGCATGAGCCCAAGGACGAGGCGCACATGTACACCAACTCGGCCTACCCCAGCATTGCCCAAATTGCAGGGCACGCGCTATCCAACATCTTTCTGGATGCGCTGGCGGTGGATGTCGAGCGGGTCAAACGCATCAACCACACCATTACCCTGGTTCCGCCCGACTTGCGCCAGGCCAGTGCACTGCGCCCGGTCAAGCTGCTGGTCATTGCCCCGAGCGAACGCATCGACGCGATAGCCTCGCGCCATGTGGACAAACTGCCCCACGCCGTGCGCACCATGCTCGGCGGTGTAGGCGTGTCCTCGCGCAAGGCCGACGTCAAAGGCTCGGCCTTGGCCAGTTACCTGCTGTTTGAAGCGCCATACACCCAGGAGCTCATGAAACTGGGATATACCGATGCACAGCGCCAACGCGCCGAGGTGTGTACGTTCTTCGGATGGACCGACCCAGGCTCACCCCCTGCCGAAACCCCGTACCCCGCCTTTCAGGAGCGCCGCAGCGACCCATTGCGGGTGCGGTAGTCCAGTCGCAGCCCTGCCAGCGTAGCCGCAACTGGGCGCGCGCCAGGTAACGGCGAACCGGAGAGATACCCTGCCACGACTAAAATCGCGAGTTCCTCCGTGAAAGTCGAATCTCCATGTCTGCCCAACTGTTCGTCACTACCGCCCTGCCCTACGCCAACGGCAACTTCCACATCGGCCACATCATGGAGTACATCCAGGCTGACATTTGGGTACGGTACCAGCGCATGCAGGGCATGGCCGTAGATTTCTGCGGTGCAGACGACACGCACGGCGCACCCATCATGATTGCTGCGGAGAAGGCCGGAAAAACGCCACAGCAGTTTGTGGCCGACATTGCCGCCGGGCGCCAACAGTACCTGGACGGCTTCCACATCCGCTTTGACAACTGGCACAGCACCGACGCGCCCGAAAACCACGAACTGGCGCAAAACATCTTCCTGGCACTGCAGGCCAACGGCCTGATCGAAACCCGCACTATTGAGCAGTTCTTCGACCCCGAAAAGAACATGTTCCTGCCGGACCGCTACATCAAGGGCGAATGCCCCAAGTGCCACGCGCAAGACCAGTACGGCGACAACTGCGAAGTGTGCGGCGCGGTCTACGCCCCCACCGACCTCATCAAACCGTTCTCGGCCCTCTCCGGCGCCACACCGGTGATGAAAAACTCCGAGCACTTCTTCTTCAAGCTCTCGGACCCACGCTGCGTGGAATTCTTGCAAGCCTGGACCCAGGACGGACGCCTGCAGCCCGAAGTGGCCAACAAGGTCAAGGAGTGGTTTTCGGTGCGCACCAACCCCGACGGTAGCACCAGCGAAGGTTTGGGCGACTGGGACATCTCCCGCGACGCGCCCTACTTCGGCATCGAAATTCCCAACGCACCGGGCAAGTACTTTTATGTGTGGCTCGACGCCCCCATTGGCTACCTGGCGTCACTCAAGAACCTGCTGGGAAAACGTAGCCAGAGCTATGACGACTACATGGCCAACCCCGAACTGCGCCAGGTGCACTTCATTGGCAAAGACATCGTCACTTTCCACACCCTGTTCTGGCCCGCCACGCTCAAATTCAGTGGCCGCAAAGTGCCCGACAACGTGTACGTGCACGGCTTTTTGACCGTGAACAACGGCGAGAAGATGAGCAAGAGCCGCGGCACCGGCCTGGACCCACTCAAATACCTGCAGCTGGGCATGAACGCCGAGTGGCTGCGCTACTACCTGGCCGCCAAGCTCTCCAGCCGCAACGAGGACATCGACTTCAACGCCGACGACTTCATGGCCCGCGTCAACAGCGACTTGATCGGCAAGTACATCAACATTGCGTCGCGCGCAGCCGGCTTTTTGACCAAGCGCTTCGACGGCCGGCTCGGTACCCCCGACGAGGAAGGCTCTGCCCTTTTGCATGACTTGCGCCACCAGGTGGACAGCATTGCCCAGCTTTATGACGAACGCGAGTTCTCGCGGGCCATGCGCGAAATCATGCTGATGGCCGACAAGGTCAATGCCTATGTCGACCTGCACAAACCCTGGGACCTGGCCAAACAGCCTGGACAGGAAGCCCGCCTGCAAGCCGTGTGCACCGTGTGCATCAAGGCCTTCCGGATTCTCACGGCCTACCTCAAACCGGTGCTGCCCGCATTGGCGGCACAGGTCGAAGCCTTTTTGAACTGTGGTCCTCTGTCGTTCGAATCGGTGCGCGCGCCCCTGTCCAGCGACCACGCCATCGGCCCGTACCAGCACCTGATGCAGCGCGTAACGCCCGAGCAACTCGACGCACTTTTTGGCACAAATGAGGCTCCAGCCCCCGTGGTAACTGCGCAAGCAGCTCCCAAAAAGATAGCAAAAGCAGCCCCTGTTTCGGCCGACCCGAACGCCCCCGGCGGCGAAGCAGTGGCCCCCACCATCAGCATCGACGACTTTGCCAAGGTCGATTTGCGCATCGCCAAGATTCTGGCCTGCGAGGCCGTGGACGGCTCCACCAAGCTCTTACGCCTGACACTGGACGCCGGTGAAAAGAACGCGGAAGGCCAGCCGACCACGCGCAACGTGTTTTCCGGCATCGCCAGCATGTACCAGCCCGAACAACTGGTGGGCAAGCTCACCGTGCTGGTGGCCAACCTGGCACCACGCAAAATGAAATTCGGCATGAGCGAAGGCATGGTGCTGGCCGCCAGCCATGCCGACGAAGCTGCCAACCCCGGCATCTATGTGCTCGAACCCTTCCCAGGCGCCCAGCCCGGCATGCGGATTCACTGATCGGCGCAGGATGATCCCCCAGCTGCGCGGCTGGACCGCAGTCCAGCGCACCGCCCAGACCAACCTGCGCCTGGGGGCAACGCTATGCCTGGTGGCGGGTGCGACCAATGCCGGGGGTTTTCTGGCCGTCGGGCAATACACCTCGCACATGACCGGGGTACTCTCGTCGGTCGCCGACTACCTGGCGTTGGGACAATGGAGCCTGATGCTGGTGGCCTTGGCGTCACTGGTGGCCTTTGCTGCTGGGGCCATGACCACAACCTGGATGGAGAACTGGGGCCTGCGCCGCAACCTGCAAAGCGCTTATGGGCGGCCACTATTGGTGGAAGCCGCACTGCTGCTCGTATTTGGCCTTTTTGGGGCCGGCATCGGCCATTTTGCGTGGCTGTTCATACCGCTGGCGGTGCTGATACTGTGTTTCATCATGGGCCTGCAAAATGCGGTCATCACCAAGATTTCCCATGCCGAGATTCGCACCACCCACATCACCGGACTGCTTACCGACCTGTGTATTGAATTGGGCAAGCTCACCTATGTGAACCGCCTGGACCACCCCAAACCGGTGCGCGCGGACCGTGCACGCCTGCGGATTCAGGCTACCCTGATCAGCTGCTTTTTCCTCGGCGGGCTGGCCGGTGCCATTGGCTTCAAGACCGTGGGATACATCACCACCGTACCACTGGCGATTTTGCTCGTGCTGGTGGTGTGGCGCCCTGTGCTCAACGACGCGCAGGCCTGGATCGGGTCCGACGCTTCCCCTCCGAGGTGAAACAACGCATGGCCCTTCCCTCTGCCCACCCGCTTGCCTTTTTTCAGCCCCGCCTGCGCGCAGCACTGCAAGGCTACAACCGCGCCCGCTTCCTGGCCGATGTGGGCGCAGGCGTCACGGTAGGCGTGGTGGCGCTGCCACTGGCCATGGCATTTGCCATCGCCAGCGGACTCAAGCCGGAAGCGGGACTCTTCACCGCCATCATTGCCGGTTTTCTCATTTCAGCCCTGGGCGGCAGCCGCGTGCAGATTGGCGGTCCCGCTGGGGCGTTCATCGTCATCGTCTACGGCATCGTCAGTCGCTACGGACTGGCCAACCTGATCATCGCCACGGCCATGTCGGGCGTCATGCTGTTTGCCATGGGCTTTTTCCGCCTGGGCACGCTCATTCGATTCATTCCCATCGCAGTCGTCATCGGGTTTACCAATGGCATTGCCGTATTGATTGCGCTGTCGCAGATCAAAGACTTTCTGGGCCTGCAAGTAGCCAGCATGCCTGCGGACTTCTTCGGCATCTTGCGCACGCTGGCGGCTTCGCTGCACACCCTGCAATGGGAGGCGGCGGCTTTGGCGGGCAGCGGCCTCGCCCTGCTGGTGCTATGGCAGTTTGCGCTTCCCGGTCTGTGGCAACGTCTGCCGCGCCTGGCCTGGCTCGGGCGCATTCCCGGTTCGGTGGTGGTGCTGGTGGTTGCCACGGCAGTGGCTGCGTTCGGCGGCGTGCAAGTCGAGACCATTGGCAGCCGTTTTGGCGGGGTGCCTTCGGCACTTCCAGCCCTGGAGTGGCCCGAGTTTTCATGGGCTACCGTGCGCTTCCTTTTCATTCCGGCGATGACACTGGCACTGCTGGGCGCCATCGAATCCTTGCTGTGCGCACGCGTGGCCGATGGAATGATTGGGGACCGGCACGACCCCAACCAGGAACTCATGGCCCAGGGCATTGCCAACTTCATCACGCCATTTTTCGGCGGCATGCCTGCCACCGGCACCATTGCACGTACCGTCACCAACGTAAAAAACGGTGGCACATCCCCGGTCGCGGGCATGGTGCACGCTGCAACCCTGTTGCTGATCGTGCTGGTGGCTGCACCGCTGGCCTCTCACATTCCCTTGGCGGCCATGGCGGCCATACTGATGTTTGTGGCCTGGAACATGGGCGAGTGGCACCAGTTCGTCGAGCTTCGCAACTACCGGCTACCCTACCGCGCCACCCTGCTGGCGGTGTTCGTGCTCACGGTGGTGTTTGACCTCACGGTCGCGGTAGAGGTGGGGTTGGTTGCCGCCTGCATCACGTTCATCTACCGTATTTCCAGCCTTTCACGCTCGGAAGTGGTCGATGCCGTGGCCTACCCTGCGCTCGCGGGGCATGAAACCTCCGTGCAGGCGCACCGCCTCTACGGGGCACTGTTCTTCGGTGCCGTCAAGCTGGTAGAGGCCATGGAAGACCGTTTGCCCCAACAAACCCTGGTGATTGACCTGAAAAACCTCATCTATGTGGACTCGTCGGGCGCGGACTCCCTCATGGACTTGCTGCGCACCTGCCGCAAACGCAATGTGACGCTGCTGGCCGCAGGGCTGCAACACCAGCCGCTGGACATATTGCAGCGCTGCGGGTGGGTTGAAGGGCTCGGCGAAGACCACATGTTTGCCACACTGGCACAGGCCCTGGACCATGCCATTGCCCCCACCTCGGCGTCCGCTGGCCAAGAGGCCTAGGCGCCACCCGGCTTCGCGTAAAGTCCTGTTTTTGTTTTTGAGTCCACCATGCACGCTGTTCACTCCCCCGCGTCCACACTTGAATTCGACGTGCTGATCGTCGGCAGCGGCTTGGCTGGGCTGAGCACCGCGCTGCTCCTGCCCTCCGACAAGCGTGTGGCCATATTGACCAAACGCTCGGTGTCTGAGGGCTCCAGTGGCTGGGCCCAGGGCGGCATTGCGGCCGTGTGGGGCAAGGGTGACAGCTTCGATGCCCATGTGGACGACACCCTGGTGGCCGGGGCCGGCCTGTGCGACCTGGATGCCACCCGCTACGTGGTGGAACACGCGCCGCAAGCCATCAGCTGGTTGCAACAAATGGGCGTGCCGTTTTCGGCGGAAGAAGACGGGCAGCTGCACCTCACCCGCGAAGGCGGGCACAGCGCCCGGCGCATCGTGCACGTGACCGATGCGACCGGCGCGGCCGTGCAGCAAACGCTGATTGCCCAGGTACGCAAGACGCCCAACATCACCCTGTTTGAGCACCACACCCTGGTGGACCTGATCACCAGCCAGAAGCTTGCTACCAAAAAAGGAGCTACTCACGCAGATTCCACGGGGGCTGAGGCCCTATTTGACTCCAAAAACCAGTGTCTGGGCTTGTACGCGCTGGACGACTCCACCGACCAGGTCATCACCTTCAAGGCGCCCCACACCGTGCTGGCCACCGGGGGCGCCGGCAAGGTGTACCTCTACACCACCAACCCCGACACCGCCACCGGCGACGGCATTGCAGCCGCCTGGCGTGCGGGCTGCCGGGTGCAGAACATGGAGTTCATTCAGTTCCATCCCACCTGCCTGTACCACCCCCACGCCAAGAGCTTCCTCATCAGCGAAGCGGTGCGCGGCGAGGGTGGCCGCCTGCTGCTGCCCGACGGCACCCGCTTCATGCCAGCGCACGACGCGCGCGCCGAACTGGCCCCGCGCGACGTGGTGGCCCGTGCCATCGACTTCGAGATGAAAAAGGGCGGCTTTGACTGCGTGTACCTCGACATCTCGCACCAGCCCAAGACCTTCCTGCTGGAGCACTTTCCCAACATCTACGCACGCTGCCTGGAGCTGGGCATCGACATCAGCCAGCAGCCCATTCCGGTGGTGCCGGCGGCCCACTACACCTGCGGCGGCGTGGTCGCCGACCTGGCCGGGCGCACCGACATGGCCGGCCTGTACGCCGTGGGTGAAACCGCCTGCAGCGGTCTGCATGGGGCCAACCGGCTGGCGAGCAACTCGCTGGTGGAATGCATGGTGTTTGCCAAAGCTGCGGTGGAGGCGATGGGCCAAGGCGCTGCTGTGCCGCCCGTAGCACTGCCGACCTGGGATGACAGCCGCGTCACCGATTCCGACGAGATGGTGGTCATCTCCCACAACTGGGACGAGCTGCGCCGCTTCATGTGGGACTACGTGGGCATTGTGCGCACCAACAAGCGCCTGGAGCGCGCCGCCCACCGTATTGCAATGCTGCAAGGCGAAATCCAGGAGTACTACGCCCACTTCCATGTGACGCGCGACCTGCTGGAGCTGCGCAACCTCGTGCAAGTAGCTGACCTGATCGTGCGCAGCGCGCAGGCCCGCCATGAAAGCCGTGGCCTGCATTTCAGCCGCGACTACCCGCTGCTGGATCCCAACTCCAAACCCACGGTTCTGACACCTTGAACCTGCCCTGAGTGGGGCCTCCAAACGCAGCACCGGAAAATGCGTACACTGCGCGGCCTGCGCCCTGTCGGCGCAAATCCCGGAGAAACTGCCATGCTGCTTCGCGCCTTGACCCTGGGCATGATGACCTTGACCGCCACTGGCGTCCACGCCCTGGACATGTCTGCGGCAGACATCGTGGCTTCACGCTGCGGCATCTGCCATGGCGCCAACGGTCAGGCCACTTCACCCATCTACCCCTCGCTGGCCGGACAAAACGCCCAGTACCTCACCAAGCAGCTCCAGGACTTCGTGGCCGGGCGCCGTGTGAACGAAACCATGTCCCCCCAGGCCCAGGACCTGAGTCCGCAGAACATTACCGACCTGGCCACTTTTTTCTCCGGCAAACCACCCCGGGTGGGCCGTGCTTCCAACACCGAATCGGTGGAAAGGGGCAAAGCCTTGTATGCACAGGGCAATGCCGCCACCAGCCTGCCCGCCTGTGCCAGCTGCCATGGCGACAGTGCACACGGTACCGCCCTGTTGCCGCGTCTGGCCGGACAAAATGCACGCTACCTCAGCGTACAGCTGCAAGACTTCAACCTGCGCCAGCGCACCAATGACAACGCCGTGATGCACGACATCGCCGCAAAGCTGGCCCCTGCCGACATCAAGGCCGTCACCGACTACCTGACCCAACTTCCCTGAAATCTGTCTTCATGTTCCGAACCCTGCTCAAATCCAAAATCCATCGCGTAGTCGTCACCCAGTGCGAACTGCACTACGAAGGCTCATGCGCCATCGATGAAAACTTGCTGGACGCCGCCAACCTCTGCGAAAACGAGCAGGGGCACATCTGGAACATCAACAATGGCGAGCGCTTCGTCACCTACGCCATCAAGGGCGAGCGGGGTTCCGGAATGATTTCGGTCAACGGCTCGGCGGCCCGGCGCGCCAGCAACGGCGACCTGCTCATCATTGCCGCCTTTGCCCAGGTGCACGAAGACCAGGTGGCAACCCACCAGCCCCAACTGGTGTTTGTGAATGAGAAGAACCAGCAGGTGGAGTTGCGGCACCAGGTGCCGACGCAGCTCGCGCCCTAATCCCCCATGGCCGACTCACAACAGCTCAACGGTATCCTGGAATTCATCCGTCAGGCGGAAGCCCTGAAGGACACCTTGCGCACGGGGTACACCCGCCTGGGACGGCGAGAAAGCACTGCTGAGCACAGTTGGCGGCTGTGTCTACTCGCCATGGTACTGGCCGAACACCTTGCGGACATAGATTTGGGACGGCTGCTGCAGTTGTGTGTGGTACACGACCTGGCCGAAGCCATCTATGGCGACGTTCCTGCGGTAGCCCAGCACGACTATCCTGACAAGACCGCCCTTGAGCGCTCAGCTTTGAACACGCTGCTGGCGCCCCTGCCCGAATCAACGCGGAAGCACCTAGCCACCCTTTGGGAAGAGTACGAGGCTGCTGACACCCTGGAAGCCCGCAGCGCCAAGGCGCTCGACAAACTGGAAACATTGATCCAGCACACCCAGGGTGCCAATCCCGCAGACTTCGATTACGCCTTCAACCTAACCTACGGCCGCCGCTACACCGATGCGGACCCGCTGTTTGCCGCACTGCGATCGCTGGTGGACGAACAAACCAGGCAACGCATGGACTGAGTCCGCAATGCCGGATGGTGGCCGCACTTACCCTTGGGCTCATCAGGCATCCAGACAGACCGCTGGTAAGACCGTCTTCGGGCATGGCGATAACTTTGCCCTGGCAGGCGGCTTCCTGGAATCAGGAGCCGATGACGACGTAATAAATGACGCTACGCCGGGCGGAGCCGCCCGGCAAACTTCAAGCAGCCCCGATCTTCGGCACCAATGAACCTGGCGCCTGCCCGCTCTTGAGTGCCGCCGTGAACGCGAGCATGCGGTCAATCGGCAAGCGGGCGCGGTCGATCAGACCTGCATCGACGTGAATCTGGTTCGTGCCCTGCTCCAGCACCTGCGCCACCGCCGCCAGGCCGTTCATGGCCATCCACGGGCAGTGGGCGCAGCTCTTGCAGGTGGCACTGTTGCCGGCCGTGGGCGCTTCAATGAAGGTCTTGCCGGGGTTCAGCGTGCGCAGCTTGTGCAGCATGCCGTTGTCGGTGGCCACGATGAACTCTTTGGCGTCGAAGGTCTGTGCGGCCTTGAGGATGGCGCTGGTGGAACCTACCGCATGGGCCAGGGCCACCACGTCCTTGGGCGACTCGGGGTGCACCAGCACCTTGGCCTGCGGATGTTCGGCAATGAGGGCTTCGAGCTCGAAGGCCTTGAACTCGTCGTGCACGATGCAGGAGCCTTCCCAGAACACCATGTCGGCCCCGGTTTCACGCTGGATGTAGCCGCCCAGGTGCTTGTCCGGCGCCCACAAAATCTTGTGGCCC
>JACCDZ011290529.1_pt1 | contig 13635 bp, 12 predicted proteins | sample 7449551 | NCBI WGS metagenome assembly JACCDZ01 (sample SAMN15323452, study PRJNA562643) | freshwater metagenome | isolation source: river surface water | place: USA:Blue River Watershed | collected 2017-08-18
AATCAGGTCAATTCAGGTTCAACTTTTTACAGAACTTTTTTTCTTTTTTCTCCTTCTTTTTTTTATTCACGCACTCCCAATGACTTCTTTTTTATTTTTTACATCATTTTCCCCAACTATTTATTCGACAAAACCCAACGTTTATCTTCTCAATATGACCTCTGTTATTTTGATCATTCCGATTCCCATCATGATATACATTACTAATTCATAATTCTTATTTCCACCACTTGATTCTCCAAAGTGACGGGACGTGTCTTTACCGAAGGTTGTCTCATCCCTTCGGGACGTGTCTTTACCGAAGGTTGTCTCATCCCTTCGGGACGTGTCTTTACCGAAGGATATATTCCCGATTGTCTTGTCCCGTGATGTAGAAACTCCACTATTCTTAACATAATCTAACGAAGACGGAAAAGCAGAGCGAAAGGAAGAACCGACAATAGATGTACCTGGCGTCACACTCAATGAATTTGTTCCGCTTAGAGAACCCGTTGTGCTCATAAAACCACGATTCTCACCCAAACTTTCAACAATGGAATCTCTTTCTTCATTGGAAGCTGGAGGGGCAAATAACAAATCCATTTGCTTAGAAGATGTCCCGATAGTCGTCATGTATTCATTCACATTGTCATCTTCTTTTTCGTCGCGTTTATTACGACGAATTGTTCGTCTACGTGGTTGGTTTGTCGTAGCAGTATTTGTAGATAATATCCGTCCTCCACTACCATTTAATTCACTCGACCATGCGGACAACATTTTTTTTTTGCAAATATGAGAAAAAAAAAAGACAAAATTTCTTTTTTTTCAGGGGGGGTGTAATTCTTTTTCACAAACAAAACAACTTCTTTATCGTAAACCAATAAAAAAAAAAGACTAAATATATCAAATTCTATTGTTGGAAACCGACACAAAAAAAAACATACAAAAAACCCACCCACATACAATGAATCAACCGAGCACCCAATTACACACATTCATCCAATTCTTCCCCATTCTCTTGATCTTTCTCTACGTCAGTTATCCCTATGAAATCACTCAAATAAGTGAAACCGTTTTAGGAAAATTTTTTGCCGTAATTTTGATAATTGTTTACTACCATGAAAACCCCATCTACGGTTTATTCACGTGTGCCATCATTTTATTGTATTATCAAATGGATCTCTCGAGAGGGGTATGGTCCGTTTATCACAGTCAACGAATGCAAGAATCCATGCAAAATATGGAAAGAGAATTATCGAGTCTCACATCGTTTGACAAGTCCTCGGAACGAAGCGGAGGGGCGCCGCTTCGCGGCGTCGAGGCAGTCCGTGACAAGTCCTCGGAACGAAGCGGAGAGGCGCCGCTTCGCGGCGTCGAGGCAGTCCGTGAGAGAAACGATCCACCTCAACATAAAACAAAAACAGTTCCCTTTCGCGACACACGTTGGATTCCATCCGATATTATCCAACGATCCAATACAACACAACCACAGAATCGGGACTTGTCATCTCTCGAATCATTCACAGGTATCAACGACTCCTATTACAAATATGACCATCCTCTCGATTACAATGAATCGGTTTTGCGTAAAGATACTGTCTGGAGCTTCGCATCATCCAACAATTTATTTACGTCTCTCTTTGATATCGAAAATGCGGAGAAGAACTGTCGATGGAATGAGTCAACCCCAATATTGTCGTCCTCTTTTCAATCACCCATATTAGATTATTTGTTTTCATAAAATAACCAAACCAAAAAGGCAAAAAAAAGGAATAAAACCTCATTTGAAAAAAAAAACAAAATATTGGACCATCATGTCTCCAGCCCGAAAAAGTAATCATTTATCTTTCCCATCGACATGGCAAAAGGTGAAAGATTGGGCGAAACATTTCGACGACCACATCTTGAAAATGAACCAAAGTAAAATATTCGCGGGATTGGTGATTATCGTCCTAAATGTCTCGGGAAAATTCGCCAACATTCAATTGAGTAAATCGATGGAATCGTATTTGAAATATACGTTTAGTCGCAACATTTTGGTATTTTCAATGGCATGGATGGGAACGAGAGATATCTATGTTGCGTTGGGAATCACAGCTATATTTATGATATGTGCCAATTATTTATTCAATGAGGAGAGTCCGTATTGTTGTTTGCCGGAACATTTCACGGATTATCACACCACTGTCGCCGATGAAAAACAGACGAAAGTCGATCAAAAACAAATCGACGAGGCGATTCAAACGTTGTCGAAGGCGAAGCAACAAATGGACGAAGAAAAAAAGGGAGAGGAAAAGAAGGTGGAGGAAGAAAAAGAAAAAGAAAAAAAGAAAAACGCATCCTCCTCGTCACCTTTCTCCTCCTCCTCCTCCTCCTCCTCTATCCCTTATGTTCAATGAACAAAGCCAAAGCCAAAGAAAAAAATTGCAAATGACGGCGATCCAAAAAATCAACAACAAATCATAATTTAATTATTTTTGTGATACACGTTCACAAAACCATATAGACAACAACAAAACACAACAAAACACAACACAACAAATTAAAACATGTCCTCGACGGTTGATTTGGCACAACAATATCAACGAAAGACTGACCGAGAACATATTTTAAGCAATCCCGATACGTATATTGGGAGTGTAGAACACGTAGACACCCAAATGTATGTCTTTGACGAGACAAAACAGCGCATCGAGTTGAAAGACATGGAATATGTGCCGGGATTATACAAATTGTTCGACGAGGGCATCGTCAATTGTCGCGACCACGTCATTCGCATGGCGCAAAGCTCGTCGGACAACAAACGTCTGGTGACGTCCATCGATGTGGAAGTGAGTGAAAATGGAACATTTACTTTGACGAACGATGGCAATGGAATCGATGTGGCGAAACATCCCGAATACGACGTATGGATACCCGAGATGATATTCGGTCAATTGCGAACGTCGACGAATTACAATACGGAGGAAGAGAAAATAGTGGGTGGCAAAAATGGATTCGGATTCAAGTTGGTGTTGATTTGGTCGACGTATGGCTACATCGAAACGGTGGATCATACCCGCGGACTCAAATACACGCAAGAATTCAAGGCCAATTTGACGGAGATAGGTGTCCCTGTTATTACCAAAGTCCCCAAAACGACCAAACCCTACACGAAAGTTGTTTTCCAGCCGGATTATGCCCGTTTCCGCCATACCTTGGGCGATTCCATGCGCGCCCTCATTAAAAAACGCGTCTACGACATTGCCGCCATCACGGACAAGAAGGTGAAAGTGACCTACAATGGTCAAGTGGTTCCTGTCAAGAATTTCGTGTCTTATTTGGATGTCTATATTGGCGACAAGGACGAAAATGCGCGTGTCTACGAAGCGGCGGACAATGGTCGATGGGAGTATGCGGTGTCGATGTCGGAGCTGCACGAATTCCAGCAGGTTTCCTTTGTGAATGGAATATGCACATCGAAGGGTGGCAAACATGTGGATTACATTATGGGGCAGATATTGCGCAAATTGGTGGATTACATAGAGAAGAAGAAAAAGGTGCGCGTGAACACGGCGTCTATCAAGGAACAATTGACTCTCTTTTTGCGTTGTGACATTGTGAATCCGGCTTTCGACAGTCAAACGAAAGACTTCATGAATACTCCGTCCAACAAATTCGGATCGACGTGTACGGTTTCGGATGGTTTCATTGAGAAAATCGCGAAAATGGGTGTCATGGAATTGGCGTGTCAATTGACGGAAGCCAAAGAAAAACGTGTGGCGGCGAAACTCACCGACGGAAGCAAAACAAAAACGATTCGCGGCATTGCGAATTTCATGGATGCAAATTGGGCGGGATCTGCCACCCAATCGAAGGATTGCATTTTGATATTGTGTGAGGGATTGAGTGCCATGTCGGGTATCGTGTCGGGATTGAGTAGTGCCGATCGCAACACCATTGGCATTTACCCTCTAAAAGGCAAATTGTTGAATGTGCGTGGCGAAGCCACGGGCAAGATCACCGACAACAAGGAAATCACCGACATTAAGAAAATCCTCGGTTTGGAGAATGGACGTGTGTATGAGACGATTGGCGACGTACATCAATACTTGCGGTATGGCAAAATCATGGTGATGACCGATCAGGACCACGATGGAAGTCACATCAAAGGTCTCTGTATCAATTTGCTCCACAGCGAATGGTCCTCCTTGACGAAAATCCCTGGCTTTATATCGTTTATGAATACGCCGATATTGCGTGCGACGCGAGGACAACAAAAGTTGGTGTTTTACAATGAGGGGGAGTATGAGGCGTGGAAACAGACATTGCCGAATGGGTCGATCGACGGTTGGACCATCAAATATTTCAAGGGTTTAGGAACATCAACGTCGTCGGAATTCAAGGAGTATTTTGCCCACAAGAAGATCGTGGATTTTGTGTATACGGGTCCCGAAAGCGACGACACGATCGACAAAATCTTCAACAAGAAACGAGCGGACGATCGCAAGACGTGGTTGGAGAATTACAACAAATCCGCGTTTCTGAATACGAGCCAGCCTCGTGTCACCTATGAGGAGTTCATCGACAACGAAATGATTCACTTTTCGACGTATGATTGTGCCCGTTCGATTCCGAACATGGCGGATGGACTGAAGATTTCGTTGCGCAAGATTTTGTATTGTGCATTCAAGAAGAATTTGACCAAGGAAATCAAGGTCGCCCAATTTTCCGGATATGTGTCGGAGAACAGTGCCTATCATCACGGCGAGGCGTCATTGAATGGGGCGATTGTGGCCATGGCGCAGAATTTCGTGGGTTCCAACAACATTCCCTTGTTGAAGCCAAACGGTCAATTTGGAACGCGTTTGCAGGGTGGTGACGACAGTGCCTCCGAAAGATATATATTCACCGAGTTGCAATCCTTAACGCGGGTATTGTTTCGTCCTGAGGACGATGCGATTTTGCGTTATGTGAATGACGATGGTACGATGGTAGAGCCGGAGTATTATTTGCCAATTTTGCCGTTTGTTTTGGTGAATGGCATTACGGGCATTGGCACGGGTTTTTCTTCGTCGATTCCACCATTTCATCCGTTGCATTTGGTGGCGGCCATCAAACGTCGTATTTTGGGTGCTGGATCTTCTTCTTCTTCTTTGACGAATGAAGGGGAGAGGCAAGGGGAAGAGTTTGTGCCCTATTACGAAGGATTCAAGGGAAACATACGACGCATTGATGCCAACAAGTTTGCGATTGATGGTGTGTATGAACGTATAACAGAAGACAAGATTCGTATCACGGAGTTGCCTATTGGGACATGGACGATGCCGTATATCTCCTTTTTGGAGACGTTGGTGGATGGAGTGACGGACAAACAAGGCAAGAAATCCACGCCCTTGTTGAAAGATTTCGTGTCGACGTCGACGGAATTGACGGTGGATATAACGGTGCAATTTCCCCGTGGCAAATTGGAGGAGTTGCTGGGCAGCAATAGTCCGGGTGCTTTAGAGAAATTGTTGAAGTTGACTACGTCCGTGTCCACGACGAATATGCATTTGTTTGACACACAGGGAAAATTGCACAAGTATACATCCGTGTCCGAAATCATCGATGCGTTCTATGAGGTCCGTTTGGCGGCGTATCAACAACGCAAACAATATTTGTTGCGGGATTTGGAAGCAAAAGTCCAACGTTTGTCCAACAAGGCGCGTTACATTACAGAGGTCTTGGACGGTGCGGTCGATTTGCGTCACAAGAATAACCAAGCGGTGATCACCTTGTTGGAGTCGCGTGGTTATGATAAATTGACGGCAACACAACAACATCGTCTGCAACAGCAATCCTTGGAAGACGAAAATGACAACAAAGATCGCAATTTCAAATATTTGACAAAAATGCCCATGGATTCTGTGTCCAAAGAGAATGTGGATCATTTGATGCAAGAAAAGGATGCTGCGACGAAAGAGTACGAAGAGTTAAAGGCGACGACGTGTGAGACGATGTGGATGCGTGAATTGGATCATTTTGAGCAGGAATATGATCGTTGGATTCGTGGCAAAACTTCTACTGCTTCTGCCAGTGCATCTGCGACAACGACGACGACCAATTCAGGAAAGAAACGTCCATTGGCCTCGTCATCGGCTGGCGCCTCTTCCTCGGCCTCGGCACCTAAAAAAATGACTGTGGTGGGTGGAAAATTGGCTTTTAAATAAATATATGTTTGTTTGCATTTTTTTTTTCCGTTTGTTTTTGTAATCCAAAATAAAAAAAAAAGATAAATACTATTTGTTCGTTTGTTTGTTTGTTTGCAAAAAGAAGATTCAAAACAATGGATGAAGAAGAAATACGTTTATTAAAAGAACTTGATGAATGTAGAAAGCAAAAGTGTGATAAATATGTGCAAGAATATGAAAAAGAAAAGAAAAAGTTTGAAAAATTGCAAGCCCAGAAATGTCGTCAAAAAGATGACAAAGAATATTATGATTGCACTTCGGAATTCTTCAAAGGGAGTAAATTGGAAGAAATTGGTAAATCCAAAATAGAATGCACACAAAATAAATGCAAAACACAAAGAAAACGCTTACAAAATTTTAGAAATGCGGAAATGGTAGCGATTTTTTTAAAGAAAAGAACATTGAAACGCAAACGCAAAAGCAAAAGCAAAAGCAAATAATTAAAAAAAAAAGAGGAAAAAAAAGCAAAAAAAAAGAGGAAAAAAAAATATGTATATGAAACGTAAACAGGGAACGGAAACCACAACGGGATCAAACAAAAAAAAACAATCTAAGCCCATGCCATTTCGATCAACATGCCTTCGGGGACGCGATCCATCAAACGTTGCAATTTATGGGGGTGATAAACACGTTCGGTCAAGGGTGCCAATACTTTTTGAAACAACCATTCGCGAAGACGACGGCGGCATTTTCCCAAATAAAACACAAAACGAAACCGATGTATCACATATTTAACAAAGTGAACCACTATATGTAATACATACAATCGATCTTCAAACATGATATTATAGAAGGACGCTTCGGGAATGCGTGACAATCGGTCGATGGCCAAATCGCACGGCAAGGGATCAATAATATTTTGTACAACGAGATCCTTTTGGAGCAAAGATGTCAACAAACGATGAAATACATACTGCATCGAAACGCGTGACAACAAACGATACAATGTTGTATTGGTAAAATAGAAACGCCCGCCTTCCATATTTATGATGTTGCCGATGGTCTGTAAGGGATTGCACGAAATAGAAAACGTATCCATGTGAGGTGTAAAAATACAAGGCATATGGACGATGCGATTGGAATTTAAATTCAAATTGCGTAGCCAAGGGAATGAATTGCCACAACTCACGGGGAAGTCGGTCAAACGATTCTTGTAGGCAGATATTTCGCGTATTTTGGAGTGGGGGGAAAAGGCAGGCAAACAAGTCAATCGATTGTTGCCACACATAAGAGTACGTAGACGGGGCAAGTCGCCGATGCCATCTGGCAAAGAAGACAAATAATTATCAAAACAAGACAAAATTTCCAAATGTCTGCATTGAGCCAAATCCGCGGGCAAATGGGTCAAACGGCAGTTGGCGACATCAATCATGCGCAATTCATTGAACCGTGCGAAGGATATATATGAAAAACACATACGGTTCATGGGATGCTTGTTGTCATTGATGCACAAACGTGTTATAGTGTTGGGTTGTGAGGCTAAATACTGTATTACATCTTCCCTTTGTTGGTGTTTCACTTCTTCTTGATCTTTGCGTCTGTCTTGGTTATCTTTCGGAAGGTTGTGTTGTGTTCTGATGCGCATGGTTTTTTTTTGTAACCTAACAAAATAAAAGAATGTAATCAAAAAACAAGAATAAAGATATGATGAAATGTATAAAAACAAGAAAGCAAAAACAAGATCATGATGACAAAGACTCGACTCGAAGTGGAGTGCAACCTCGAATTGTCACGATATTTATTCAACAAAGTGGACATTCTCTATAGTTTGGAGAGATCGATACTCTCGAAAGACAAGGAGGCGTCGTTGTATTGGTTGTATGAATTGACGGAATCGGGATGGATCGAGGAGGCATGGTCTCTCGTGCGTTCGGTATACCATGCCTATTTCCTCGTGAAAAATCCAAATTTGCAAAAGTATGTCATATGGCAAAAAAAGGCGTTGAAAAACAAATTGGAATTGCCCGATTTGGTGTTGACACTTTGTATGCGTTCCCAAGATGGAGAGATGGATAAGGTCGCCAACGAGAAATTTTTGTTCCGTTTGACCCCCGAAATGTCAGAATCGTATCGGACGGTGGTATATCCTCTCGGTCAACAATGGAAAGTATTGGGCGACCCACGAGTCAACAAATTCGCCTTATATCAACAACAACACCATCAACAAATGATGGGTCAAAAGAATCAATTCCATTATTTGGAGTATTGTGTAAATACTCCCGTGTGGAGAGAACGATTGGGGCAAGTGGATTATCTTATCACAATGGAAAGAGGATTTGAATTTTTGGATGATGATCAAATGGAAACGTTTGCTTCTATGTGGAATTTGGAGCCGGATGAACAATCACTCGAAGTGGAAAAACGACATGGTTGGTCATAATAAAAAACACAAAATAAAAAACACAAAATAAAAATAAAAACAAAATAAAAAGAATCAAACCAAATTAATGAAAAAATAAAAGCCAAACAAAATCCAAACAAAATCCAAACAAAATCCAAACAAAACCAAAGAAAATCAAAAAAAACAAAACAAAAATGGATTTCGCATTGAGTGAAGAAATAGAGGTATTGGTACCCAATCAAATATATCGTGTAAGATCGCCGGTATTGGCTTATCAAAATCCAGCACCAGAATCCGAAAAAGATGGATCCATAGTGCCCATATATTTGTTCACGCAATATTTCATAGAGAATAAATCCAAAGAGCGAAGAAAAGAACTGCAGTCATGTCTTCGACAGAATTTTATGAATCCGTTGATAACACGAATCTATTTGATGAATGAGAGAGAATACACATTGGCCGAAATGGGATTTGCGGAAGAAGAACGAACGGCGGTAACGGCCAAAATACAGCAACATATCCTTGGTCGACGATTGAATTTCGCGGATCCTCTCGATTTGTTTGAAAAAGAAAGGGTAATTTTGTTGGAGGAGACAAGTGCAAGTGGCGGCTGCTACATTATCATGGCCAACGCGGACATTTATTTCGCGCCCAATTTGCAACGATTGTTTTTCACACAAGAACTCATGGAGAATCGATCAGCTCTCGCCTTATTGCGCATGGATGTGCCCGCAGATCCAAACAAAGACCGTCCATCGTTGTCGCCCCAGAGTGATTGCCAAGACACGTGGATTTTTCACAGCAACCATCTACCCACGAAGAAAGCTCTCGATGAATTTCGTGCCGTCGAATTCGGAAAACCGGGATGTGACAATAAAATCGCATATTCGATGTTTATGGATGGATACACGGTGATCAACGATCCGATTACCATAACCACGTTCCATTTGCATTTATCGGAGGTGCGTAATTATTCTGTTGCGGATGCATTGCCACCTCCTTATATGTATGTTATTCCTGCTCAAATACCTCTAGAAATATTATTGCGATAAATAAAATTAAAAAAACAAAAAAAAACATAAATAGAAAAATCGACTTAAAATTTGCTTATTTAAAAAAAAATCATAATAAAAATAAAAATAAATATGTATACTAATATAACATCAACATGGATACCAACATATATGCCCATCGTAGATACATCATCATCATCATATGACACACGATCCAAACAAATCGTGCAATATTCTTTATTAGTAGTTTCTGTTTGTTTTGTGTCTGTTATTTGCATGAGTATCTATCGACAGAGACAAACCAATCGCATCTTATCTTCCGTGACGTCTTCACCCTCTTCATCTTCTTTGTCGTCGCCTTCTTTATCGGTTCCTTTCCCGTCGGCACCTTATTCAAATAATATCGTATAAAAATAAATAAAAAAAAACACATACACACACAAAACCACTAACAAAAAAAAACGAATCAAACAAAATAATCAATTTTGTAAACGGACGAATTGGAGGATTGTGGTGAGGCTTTGGCAATGATTTGTGGATTGGGACGATGACACAAAACGTCTTCTGTTTTGTAGACATTTCCGAATCCATCAACAAAGTAAACAATGCCATCAATTTCTTGGGCAACCAAATCCATTTGTTGAAACAATTGTTGAATGAAGGGAACGTTTCCTCCTTCCTCGGTCAACCGACTATCATCCATGGGAGACACATAAAACAAAGATCCTGCTGCGGAAGGATTGGAAAGGGGCGAATGAGATCGGTTTTGTTCTTCCATGTCACATACCTGATCTTCTTCTTCATCCGAGGAATCATTCATCGGTAGCGGTGGCGGCAAAAGATTATAAGAAGGTGACACTGTCGACATGGCCGATGCAACGGCCGACGTAGATAAAAAAGACGACACATTATGTACTTTATGAACGGCATAATGTGTCCCACATAAATCCATGCCTTGTGCATCTTCGGGAAGAATTTCCATGCATTTGCGGGTGCATTGTTCCCCATTGCTCATAATAAACGAACAACGATTCACGGTGGGAATACTATTTTTCACGCGTTTGCGTTTGGTCAAATCATCGACTTTAAATTCCAAATGGTCATAATTATTGATAAATTTCAACAAATCATTCACTTTGTCATTGTCGGATGGATGAAATCCCAATTGAACGATGCGTGTTTGGACGTCGTTTTTGAATGTGGAAAAATATTTATGGGCAATATCGGTAGCTTTCTTTTCCATGTTTTGTTTTGTTTTTACTTTCTCTTTTTGTTCTTGTTTTTATTTTTTTTGTGGTATTTTTTATTTTTTTTTTGAATACAAGTTGTGTAAGACGAAAAAAAAATAAAATAATTAAATTATGATGTTGTATGGAAAAAGTAGTAATATAAACAAAACACAAAACAAAAAAAAATAAAAACAAAAAAAAATGTATATATTTTCTCCTCAAGTTTTTTTGAGTGGTTGTCAAGCACGGATTTCTCTCTCTCTCACTCTCTTCACTCGGCGACTGTTTCTTGTGGCGAAAAAGAGAGAAGAACATTCTGATAAAATGTGGCCGCCAAATCGCAGGCTTCCAAAAGAATATCCAAAATAATGTGGACGTCTTGTTTCGAGGACTTGTCAAAGCCGCGAAGCGGCGACAATCCACTTCGTTCTGAGGACTTGTCTCGAGATTCGTGGGCCAACGCAATACGAATAACGGACGACGAATCATGCGGATGAAATTTCTTGAAACCACAGAATTGCACGTCTCGATATCCCAAAAAATGGTGATGATAAATGAAAAACTCCAGGACGGGTCCCAAAGTGTAATCGCCTTCTTCCAGGATAAAATCATGACATCGTTCGATGGTGGTTTTCGCCGGCAAAATCAAGGACATGTATGCGTCGCCTTCGCGCAAGGCATTTCCCAGACGTTGGAACCGTTGTTTCAGAATGGAGCAGGCCATAAACACCAATTCCATATTTTTATAAATACCGACACTTTCCAACACGAAATCAAAACTATCCGGAAGAAAATAGCGTTGGGCATCCAACAATTCAAAATTCCGTTTTTGAAAGGCAATTGTTTTGGCGTTCGCTCCTTCGGCTTCCAATTTGGTTTGTGTATTTTGCCACACTTCAGCAATACGGTTTGTGTCCAACGTGTTCATATAGGCACATGTACTCACCGCGGTAAAGGCACTGCTGTCCGCCGCCGAACGCACGGAGAATCCACACGTGATTTGCATTTTCTCGCCTGGAATCAAATCATTGATTTTGGGTCGCAATCGGCCCAACAGAATATATGATTGGGAGATGTCGCATTTGGGAAACATCCGTCGCACCACATTTTCGGAGACGTAGGATTGGGTTTTGCGATCAAAAATGCGAATGTCTTCCGTCGAAATGGTTTGCATTTCACCGGTGTCGTTTTCCTTGTTGATTTCCGCTACATAATCTTCCATGGTATCCGCGATGTCGGTGGTCACGGGTTGATGCACCGGTACACAGGACAATCGATGTTTGATCATTTCGTTATGGATGCGCGGACGTGTGGTATTCACCGGAATTTCGCATTTTTGTTCGGTATCCAATACATAGACGGGAATATCATGTAACAACGTGCGACGAATGGCATTCGCTAAACTGACATTCAAATGACTTAAACGGAAGCGTAATATGCCATCTTCTTCGCCCAACACGAGAAATTGAGGGAGATGTAGAGGTAGGGGTTTGTTGTTGCGACTTTCCCCATAGGACGCACTTTCCACGGTCGAATAGGGAACGTTTTTGTATCGTTCGTCTTCGTCGCCCTCTTCTTCGGGAGCAGGAGACCAAGCCGGGGAGGAGGGTACGGGGGACCCCGCGGGAGAAGATGGCGCGGAGGACCAAGCTGGAGAAGATGGTGTGAATGACATTTGTTTTTATGTGTGTGTGTTTGTTTTAAAAATGTTTTTTTAAAAATTTTAAAGATGAAACAAATTAAAAACAAAACAAACAAAAAAATAATTAAATAATAAATCAATTCAAAAAATATAAAGGCAACGCTTTATTCATTTTTTACTTTTTGTTTTCTATTGTAATTCATCTCTCTTTGTTTTTTGTTTTTTGTTTTCGTTGTTTCGTTCACTCTTTGAAAAAAAAATGACAACAAGAAGTGCAACATTCCAAGACATGTGTGAATTCTATTGTGTGTCATACAATAGTCCCGAACGCAAAGCCACCATGACGGAACGTTTTGCCAAAATTGGTGCCATACTCCACGTGAATACGGGTGTACAAATGGACGATCCACGTCTCCAATTCAGCGAAGAGCCCGCCCACAAACGATTGGCATCCTGTTTCTATGGACATCTCGATAACATCGCCCAATTCTACGCAACGGGAAAACCGTATGGGCTCTTTTGCGAAGACGATGTCCACATTCACAAAGATCTGGGCAAGCATCTGCCAACCATCATTGAAGAATTCGAGAGAATGAATTTGGACATTTTGTTGTTGGGATATATGACCACCTTTCCCATTGAGTGGTGGACGTATGGATGTCCTCTCGTGTACGATCCTGGGAATGCCGTCGATTATAGGTATCATCGTTATCACAAAGACATGTATGGCGTCCATTTGTATATGATCAGTCGATCGTATGCCCGTCGTCTCCTCGACATGTACGATGCCACCTATGCCGCACGATCGCATGCCGACGAAATGCATCCCGAAGAATGTGTCAATGCAAATAGACAACCATTAGCACCTTACAATCCAGATTGGACGATAAGTAAATTCGCCGCCGAACATCATAGAGCTTTGCGATATCCGATGTTAGCGGTGGAAGACGGCAAAGGAAATTATGATCATTGGGGTCAGGGCGAATACCATCGCAATTCACACAAGGCCAATTATATAGAGGGGGAGTTTTTATAAGCGAAGCGGAGCGACGACTTTTTATTTTTATTTTTTTATTAAAATTAGGTACTTAGTGATTTATAGTTTACAATTTATAAAAAGCAAATTTTGAAGTATCTTGCAAATGAAATAATTCGTTGATGATTTCAGGGTCTTTGGTATTTTCAAAGGATATGCTATACGAATATTCATAAGTGGGGC
>JACCDZ011893521.1_pt1 | contig 13631 bp, 15 predicted proteins | sample 7449551 | NCBI WGS metagenome assembly JACCDZ01 (sample SAMN15323452, study PRJNA562643) | freshwater metagenome | isolation source: river surface water | place: USA:Blue River Watershed | collected 2017-08-18
GGCGCAGCGCAGCTGTCAGGGGTCACAGACGGCCGCCAGGACGCGAGCATGCAAAGCACGCGCAAGCCCTTGACTGCGAGAACGGCGTGGTACGGTACAGGGAACAGCAAGGCCGCCCCACTGGCCTATTATTCAGCTCAGGACTTGAACGAAGGCAGGGATTCGTCAGCACTTTTTCAGCACCAACAAAGTCCAAGTTCTAGCGCGCTAGTCCAGCTCATTTATTCGAAGCCAATCTTCGACGAACTGCAGGGTCAATTCTTTTTTCTACATTGTGTAGCCGGAAGCCCCCTCAGCGCCTGTGGTGCTAGCGAATCGAGCAGAGCATGAATCGTCGCGGCAACTACTGGGACAACTCGCCGATGAAGCGGCTGTTCCGCAGCCTGGAATCGACATGGATGCCGAGTGTCGGCTACATGACGGCACAAGAAACCCATCGGGACATCAGCCATTACCTGATGCACCCATACAACTAGATATGGCCGCATCAGTTCAATAATTGACACCGGCCGTTGCGGTAAAACTTAACGCAGTTTCCGGGATGAGTTGACCACTACTCGGCGGCCAGGCCCGATACAGCGGGCGAAAAGCATCGGCGGTACTCGCTAGGTGTCAGGCCTTGCCATCTGCGAAATCCTCGAGAAAAATTACCTTGATCGCTGAAGCCGATCCGCTCGGCAATCTCGCTCAGGCTACGCGACGACTGACGCAGGTACCAACAGGCGAGTTCGTTGCGAGCCTCATCCAGCAGTTCCTGGTACTGAGTGCCTTCGCTTTCGAGCTTGCGCACCAGCGTCCGGCGTGACAGCCCCAGGGCCTCAGCAATGTCCACCAGCGTCGGCCAGTCAGGCTCGGCCAGGTGGATCAGGTGGCGCACTTTGCTGCTGACACTTCCCGATAGCTTGGTCAATTCCTCGTCGCCGGCACTGCAAAGACGCCGGTGCAGGTCAGCATCGGAGGTTTCAAGGGGCCGGTCGACCACTGAAGCGTCGAACCGAATTGCCATATCCGGGCTGCCGTATTGCGTACGCCAGGGTTCCTCAGCAGCCGACTTACAGGAGGCCGCAGACGAGGACCATGGCAGTGCGATGGTGGCGTCACGCAATGTCGCCTCGTCGACGATGGATCGGAAGATATTGAAGAAGGCATACAGCGTCGCGTTCTGCATGAACGCCGAGTAGTCGCCGAGGGGCATGCGCAGCGATATCACCAGGCTGGCCTGTCCGTGCGCACGCGCGCAGTGGTAGTCAAACATGCGGCTGCGTATCGGCGCATAGAGGGCAATGGTGTGCATCGCGTGCCAGACGCTGGTGCTGGAGATCGCAGCCATCCCCATCGGGCCGTGCGCCGCCGCAGGAATGGCCCAACCCAAATCGACTCCGGCGTCCGGCGCGCCGGGTGCGTTGATCGAATCCAGCAATGGCAGGAAATCAAGCAGTGGCAGCAACCGCGCCTGCCCCACGAATGGGCGTGACGCTGCCAGGCTGCGGCTGGCCAGGAGCCTGGAGAAGATCTGGAAATAGGTGGAGTGCACGCTGGGCTCGAACCATGCGCTGCGCAGAGCAGCGCTTTGCGCGCTGACCTCAGGTGAACCTGCATCTATCAGCGTCTTCTGGCCATTTTCTTTCATTAAATAACAAAATTTCCAGTAAATATTGGCACTATAAGACAAATTAATGGCGTGCTCGGCACTGGCTAGTCCGCAGCTTGTTCGACAAAATCCGTCTACTAAGAATAATAAGGTAACTTATATGAGCAGTAGCGAACATGACTATCTGATCGTCGGCGGCGGTTCGGCCGGTAGCGTTCTTGCCGGCCGCCTGAGCGAACAACCGCACACCAGTGTCGTCTTGCTCGAGGCTGGCGGCACGGGCGACAGCCAGCTCGTCAAGACGCCGATGGGCGTGGTCGCCATGCTGCCTACCCGCATCAACAACTATGCGCTCGAGACCGTACCGCAGGTCGGTCTCAATGGGCGTCGCGGGTACCAGCCACGCGGCAAGGGGCTTGGCGGTTCGTCGGCCATCAATGCGATGGTCTACATACGAGGGCACCGCAGCGACTACGACCACTGGGCGTCCCTGGGCAACACGGGGTGGTCCTACGACGAGCTGCTGCCCTATTTCCTGCGCAGCGAAGACAACGCCAACCTTAAGGACGCGTTTCACGGTCAGGGCGGGCCCCTGCCCGTGGCCGACCTGCAAACGGGTAATCCGTTTCAAAAGGTCTACCTCGATGCGGCGCGCCAGGCGGGCTTTGCCGTGACACGCGATTTCAATGGTGCCGAACAAGAAGGTATCGGCATTCACCAGGTCACGCAAAAGAACGGTGAGCGCTGGAGCGCTGCACGGGCCTATCTGCACCCGCATATCGGCCATCGCCCCAACTTGCAGGTGGTGACGGGGGCACAAACGACACGCATCCTGTTTGAAGGACGCCGCGCCGTGGGCGTGGTCTGCACGCATGCCGGGCAGGAAAAGATCTACCGCGCACGCAAGGAAGTGATTCTGAGCGCCGGCGCGTTCCATACGCCACAGCTGCTGATGGTCTCCGGGGTCGGACCCGCGCAGCATCTGAGTCAGGTGGGCGTGAAGGTGCTGCACGACCTGCCAGGCGTGGGCCAGAACCTGCAGGATCATCCCGATTTCATCTTTGGCTACGCGGCCAAGAGCCTGGATCTGATGGGCATCTCTCTCGGTGGCTCGGTGCGCATGACGCGCGAGATCATCCGCTACCTGCGCTCGCGTCAAGGCATGCTCACCAGCAACTTTGCCGAAGGCGGCGGTTTCCTGAAGACAGACCCCTCACTGGTCGCACCCGATGTGCAGCTGCACTTCGTCGTCAGTCTGGTTGAGGACCACGCACGCAAGTTGCACACCGCGCATGGCTACTCGTGCCACGTCTGCGTGCTGCGACCGAAGAGCCGAGGCCAGGTCACATTGACGGGCCCGGACATGCGTCAGGCGCCGGACATCGACCCGGCCTTTCTTCAGCATGAAGACGATCTGGAGACCCTGGTCAAGGGCTTCAAGCTGACGCGCCGACTGATGGATGCCCCCGCGCTGGCCAGCTTGCGGCACAAAGACCTCTTCACGGCCGACATCCGCACCGACGACGACATCCGTGCCGTGCTGCGGGCCCGCGCCGACAGCGTCTATCACCCGGTAGGAACGTGCCGGATGGGTGTCGACGCCATGGCTGTCGTCGACCCTCAGCTGCGCGTGCACGGTCTGCAAGGCCTGCGCGTGGTGGATGCCTCCATCATGCCCACGCTGATCGGCGGCAACACCAACGCCGCCACCATCGCCATCGCCGAGAAAGCGGTGGATCTGATCCGCGCGGCGCGCTGAGCGCGCCCCGCCAGTCCCAAACCCCTTCAGGATACTCCCATGAACCCACGCCCTTGGCATGCCCGCTATGGCAGCATACCCACCGAAATCGATGCCGACGCCTACCCGTCGGTCGTCGCCATGCTGGAAGCGGCCATGGTCACGTTCGCGGACCGGCCGGCTTTCAAGTGCTTCGGCCAGACGCTGAGCTATGCCGATGTGGACCGGCTATCGCGCCACTTCGCCGCCTACCTGCAGTCACGTCTGGGCGTGCGCAAGGGCGACCGCATCGCCTTGATGACGCCGAATCTCATGGCCTTCCCGATTGCCTTTCTCGGCATCGCCCGCGCCGGTGCGGTGCAGGTCAACGTCAACCCGCTCTACACACCGCGCGAACTGGCGCATCAGCTGCGCGATGCCGGCGCCGAGATCCTCATCGTGTTCAACGGCGTTTCGGCCACCGTGGCAGACGTGCTGAGCACGCCCGATGCGCCGCCCCTGGTGAAGACGGTGTTGACCATCAGCCCGGGTGACGGCACCACGGCGGCGCTGCCCAGCCCGCCGGTCGATGCGCGCCTGCAGGGCACGGTGGCCTTCGCGCAGGCGCTGTCGGACGGCGAGAACCTGCCTTTCGTGCCGGTGCCACTGGGTGGAGACGATCTGCTGTTCCTGCAATACACCGGCGGCACCACCGGCTTGTCCAAAGGCGCTGCGCTGTCGCACCGCAACCTGGTGGCCAACGTGCAGCAGTTCAAGGCCATCGTGGCAGACAACCTGCGCCCGGGCGAAGAGGTGATCGTCACCGCCATTCCGCTGTACCACATCTTCGCGCTGATGGTGAACTTCATCGGCTACTTCTCGGTGGGCGCCGAGAACTGGCTGGTGCCCAACCCACGCGACATGGATGGCTTCATCGACGTGCTGAAGGCCTCGCGCTGCACCGTCTTCACCGGTGTCAACACGCTCTTCGCAGGGGTGGCTGCGCATCCGCGCGCGAAGGAGATCGACTTCTCGCGCCTGCGCATGGCCGCCGGCGGCGGCTCCGCCATCCTCGAACCGACATCGGCGAAATGGAAGGCGTTGACCGGTAGTTTCATTCGCGAGGGCTATGGCATGTCCGAGACCAGCCCCATCATCAGTTTCAACCTGGCCTCTGCCCAGCGCTACAACGGCACCACCGGCGTGCCGCTGCCCTCCACGGACGTCATTTTGCTCAGGGACGACGGTACCGAGGCTGCGCAGGGCGAAGCGGGTGAGGTGTGCGTCAAGGGCCCGCAGGTGATGCGCGGCTATTGGGGGCAAGCGCAGGCCAATGCCGAAGCGTTCACGGCCGATGGCTATTTCCGCACCGGTGACGTGGGCCTGTTCACGTCCGACGGCCTGTTGAAGCTGGTCGATCGCAAGAAGGACATGATCATCGTCTCCGGCTTCAATGTCTTTCCGAACGAGATCGAGGGCGTGGCCACGGCGTGCCCCGGCGTACTGGAGTGCGCCTGCGTGGGCGTTCCCGACGAGAAGACCGGTGAAGCCGCCAAGTTGTACGTGGTACGCGCACCCGGCGCCGACGTGAGCGCCGAGCAGATTGTCGAACATTGCCGCAGCCAGCTCACCGCCTACAAGGTGCCCAAGCTGGTGGCCTTCGTCGAGGCCCTGCCCAAGTCCACGGTGGGCAAGATTCTTCGGCGCGAGTTGCGCCAGACCGCCTGACTCCAACACTCACGAGGAACGCACATGAACGCACGCATCCCTGAATTAGATCAACTGCAGATGCCGGCCGAATTCCAACAGTGCTTCGACCATCAGCGCACGGCCTATCTCGCGCATCCGGAGCCCACGCGCGCCGAGCGCCTGGCTGACCTGGACGCGCTGGCGCGGCTGCTGAAGGACAACCGCCAGCGCCTGGTCGAGGCGATCAACCTCGACTACGGCAATCGTTCGGAGTTCGAAACCCTGTTCGCCGAATTCTTCGTGGTGCTCGAAACCATCAAGGACTCTGCCAAGAACCTCAAGCGCTGGATGAAGCCGCAGCGTCGCCACATCGACGTGATGATGTATCCCGGCGCGTCGAACCGCGTGATTCCCCAGCCGCTGGGCGTGGTGGGCGTGATCGTGCCGTGGAACTTCCCGCTCAACCTGTCTTTCTGCCCGCTGGCCGCGATTTTGGCTGCGGGCAACCGGGCCATGGTCAAGATGTCGGAGAACTCGCGCCATCTGGCAGCGCTGTTGATGGAGATCAGTCCCCAGTATTTCCCTGAAGAGAAACTGCGCTTCTTCGACGACGGCGGCGGCCGCGGGCCGTCCTTCTCGTCGCTGCCCTTCGATCACCTGCTGTTCACGGGCTCGGGCGCCACCGGTCGCGCGGTGATGGCCAACGCGGCGCGCAACCTGACGCCGGTGACGCTGGAATTGGGTGGCAAGGCGCCTGCCGTGGTCGGTCCGGACTTCTCCATCAAGACCGCTGCCGAGCGCATCATGTGGGTGAAGATGTTCAACGCCGGGCAGATCTGCACAAACATCGACTACGTGTTCCTGCCCGAGGGGGCCACCGAGGAGTTCGCCGCGCACTGCAAGCGCCTGTTCGCCGAGCGCTTCCCCGACATCAACGGCAATGACTACACGTCGATCATCGACGAGCGCGCGTATGCCCGCCTGACCGCCACGCTGGAAGACGCGCGTGCCAAGGGTGCCAGGCTGGTGAACCTGGCCGAGGGCCAGACACCCAATGTGGCGTTGCGCAAGTTCGCACCGCACCTGGTACTGGACCCGACGCCGCAGATGCAGCTGTCGCAGCGCGAAATCTTCGGCCCGATCCTGCCGGTGCGCACGTACCGCAGCGAGCAGGAGGTGGCCGACTACATCAACGCGCACGACCGGCCGCTGGCAATCTACCCGTTCACGAACGACAAGGCCCTGCAAAACTTCTACATCTCGCGCGTCATGTCGGGCGGCGTGGGGGTCAACGAGGCCTTGCTGCATGTGGCCCAGCATGACCTGCCCTTTGGCGGAGTCGGCCCCAGTGGCATGGGGCACTACCACTCGCGCGAGGGCTTCAACACCTTCTCGAAACTGCGCCCGGTGTTCTATCAGGGACGGTTCTCGGCCATCCAGATGCTGTTCCAGCCGCCTTACGCCGGTTGGCCGATCAAGCTGATGAACCTGCTGATCCGGTTCAAGGGCTGAGCCGCATCGTATCGCACAGCCTTGACACACTCTTCGGTGAGCCGCCCCGATATGGGTTGAGTGACTTCAGTAGCTTGTGATTTGGTTTTTGATGAGGGCCAGGGAGCGCCCCCTTCCTCATACCTTGTATGGAAGATAATAAGATGTTTAAACAAACAGCCGTTTTGGAGGGTCGCGGATTGCCGGAGTCGGCATTTGCGGAGCAGGCCAAGGAAGACTGGGCGATGGCAGGAAAATTGCGTGCCACCCCAGAACTACAAGCCCTTCACATAATACCCCTTTGGCCGCTGCCGACGTTGTGTCTGCTCCTGGGCTGCTTCGCCATTTTCGGTCTGTCGGCCTACGGCATGGTGGAGGGCTGGATGCCCATTCCCCTCGGCATCATCAATACGCTGGCAACATACGTCTCCTTTACGCCGTTGCATGACGGAACGCACCGGGCCGTCTCGCGCAATCCAATCGTCAATGATGTGATCAGCACCACAAGCGGCCAATTGTTGTTTCCCGGGTTTGAAGTGGCCGCTATCGCATACTGCACTTGGCTCATCATAAGACGACGGGAGAACACCACGACGACCCCGACGAAGGCGCAACCGGGTCGCTCTCCAGCTTTTTCTTGTTCGGAATGTTTCTCGAATTCTATTGGGTCCAATGGTTCCTGAAGCGTTTCAGCCAGTGGTCGGCTGCTCAGAATATGCGCTTCTTCCTGGGCCTTTCCTTGATGGCGAGCTGGTACGCCTTCTGGATTACATCCCCCTGGGCGCTCGAGTGGATGTTGATTTGGTGGATACCCCAGCGCATCGGTATCATGCTGACCCTCTACGTTTTCGCACACATCCAGCACCCACGGGGCGTCGAGCAGCGGGAGCATCCTATTCAAGCGACCGCGATCATCAAGCCCAATAAGTGGCTCGACCCGTTGATGCTTGGTCAAAATGCCCATCTCATCCACCATCTCTACCCACAAATCCCTTGGTATCGGCTGGAAGCTGGCTGGCGGGCAACGGCAGCAGAGTTATTGCGGCGCACTCCGCCGATCCGCGGTTATTGGGGAGGTTGGAGCCCGCAGGCAGTTGCAGCCACTGAATCACCGTGGCACTTGGCCAAGGTCATCGCGACCGAGGATATCGCTCAGGACATACGCCTGTTCACGCTCGAATCGGCCTCGCCCTCGTCGCTGCCAGTCTACGAGGCCGGCGCCCACATCGACGTGCGACTCGAACCAGGCTTGGTGCGTCAGTATTCGCTGATCGGTAAGCCGGGCAGTACGGGGATGTGGCAGATCGCGGTCAAACGAGATGCTGGCGGCCGCGGCGGCTCCATGGCCATGCATGCGCGTCTTCAAGAAGGGACGCTCGTCGAAGTCGGCAACCCACGCAACCATTTCCCTTTGCAGGTATCCAGCGGGCGCCATGTCCTGATCGCGGGCGGCATCGGCGTGACACCCCTCATCTCGATGGCCTATGCCCTCGCGGCGAAAGACTTTGCGCTACACGTCTTTGCGCGTACTCCGGCTCATGTCCCCTTCGGCCAGGCTATTCAACGCTTTCCGTTTGCAGCGCGTATCCAGCTGCATTGCGACGACGGCAAAGGATTTGAGAACAGTGAGTTCACGAGTGCGCTCGGCCCATACCAGGCAGGTGATAAGGTCTTTCTGTGTGGGCCTGCGGGCTTCATGGAGCGTGTCCAAGCGGTCGCCGCAAGGGCGGGCTGGCCGGCGAGCGCAATTGCGACCGAGAACTTCAGCCCGCCCCGCCCTGCGCACCCTGACGCACCTTTCACCATCGAGTTGGCACGCAGCGGCCGGCAGTTGCGGGTTGAAGTTGGCCAGAGCATCGTGGATGTTCTCGAAGGCGAGCGTCTCCCGATCGATACGGTTTGCCGACAGGGCGTCTGCGGCACCTGCCGATGCCGGGTCCTCTCCGGCGAGATCGAGCACCGCGATGCAGTACTGACGACAGCAGAGCGCGAGAGAGGTAACCAGATTCTTCTCTGCGTATCTAGGGGTACTGGGAAATGGCCTCTGGTGCTCGACCTCTGACTCGGCACTTTTTCGCGATAGGGTGAGCCCATGGCGGAACAAGCGTAGTTCCGCCAGTACACGGGGTAGTGCCGTAGATCCTCCGGCCACCCCACGGGTGCTCCGTCTCCGACTGATGTACCAGCTTCGCTTGGGACGCATCACTTTGGAGCCAAGAAGCCGTGGCAGCCTGTCCGCGTAGCTGATCGTAAACAGGGTCAAAGCCGCCTTCCAGTCGCGGATATCCTTCTCGCCAGACATGTTGATACCCTGCGCCAGATACACCACTTTCACCCGCACGGCGTCCTCAACTTGTCAGCGGCGGTGTCAGTGACCGACGAGATCAGACTCGGCGAGACCTCGACACCGTACATCTCCTCCAGATGCTCCTGAATCTCGCGTACCGTCATGCCACGCCCATACATGGACAGTATCTTGTCGTCAAAGCCGGCCCAGCGGGTCTGGTGCTTCTCGATGATCGGTGGCTCGAAGCTTCCATGTCGATCACGCAGCACCTCAATGGGCCGCTCGCCGAACTCACCCTTGAACTTCCTTGCGGCTGAAACCGTTGCGGGTGTTGGTGACCGGCTGATCGCGGTCATGGCCGAGGTGATGGGTCATCTAGGCATCGAGGACGCGCCCGACAAGCTTCTTGGCCAGCTGCTTAAGGATGCTGTCGGCACCGATCAGGGCTTATGGCTTCTGGTAGTTGGCGAAGAGCTGATCAAGCAGCGCGTCGGCGATGGGGTATTTATGCTTGATCATGACGACTCCGGTCTGGTACGACAGTGTCGCATGATGGACCGGTCACACAAAATCTAGGACGCCCTCGGCGCTTAAATACAGAACGCCCGATGCGATGCACCGGGCGTTCTGAGAGAAACAGGTGTCAACCTATTTACAGTCTGGCCATGGCATGCCAAACCGACGATATCACTTCCAGCTTTCACTCGGCGTGCTGCATTCCGAGTCAGCCGCATTGATGCTGCAACGGACGCGCTTGATGATCTTCAGGCCCTGCTTGTCATAGATGCCGTCCTCAGCGATCTGGATGCGCGAGTCGCGAAGCATGATGGTGTACTTGATCATGTTTTCCGGTGTCAGATCACTCCAGACCGCCGCCGGCACATCCTTCTCGGCCTTGGTGATGAGTGCACGTGCACGATCGAACTGGGTCAGCCAGTAGGAGCGTGACTTCTGTCCGAAGCCTTCCGGAAAGCGGCTTTTATTCAGAATGACCTGGTAGGTCATGATCAGCACCGGGAAACGATTCATGGCGCCCTTGGTGCCAATGCCACGATGCAGTTCCAGCGGCCGGTAAGCCGATGCCGGCGCCACGATCATGTCAACCGAGCCGTTGTTGAACTTGCCGGCAAATGAAGTGATATCAGCAGACACAGGCTGCGCACCAATCTTCTGAATCATCACGGCCTGCGCCTTGTCATAGTCGAACGCAGTGATCTTCTTGCCGGCCAGTGCCTCTACCGTCTTGATGTTGCGGTCATTCAGCACCGGGTAGGCAGCGCCGAAGGGAATGATGCCGCCAACCTCATAATCACCGCGCACCATCAGACTCTGGGCTGCCGGCATGGCAAACGTCTGCGCGGTCTTCAGTACCACCTGATAGCTGCCATCGATATCGACTTTGCCATTTCTCACGATGGTGGAAACGCCCAGCGCATCCAGCGAGCCGGCCACGCTATTGAAGCGGCGCGTACGGAAGCCGGTAGCCATCAGCGCATCGCACTGCCCTGCCAGCAGATCTTCGGTCGCCACGCGTTCATCGGTATAGCTCTTGACCTCCAGCTTGACGCCTTCGCGGCTGGCATGGACTGCAAAGTCCTTGGCCATATTGTTCATATCGCCCGCTGTACCCAGCAGGTCGTAAACACACAGCTTCTGGGCCGCTGCCGGCAGGGCGAGCGTTGATGCCAGGACACCGGCAAGCAGTGACAGGAGAGTCTTGTTATTCATGTTTCCCTCGATGGTGGGTGACCACATTGTTGTTGTTCTCCGCGTGGCCAGCAGGACTGCCAAGCAGGGCCGGATTGTCGGCACAGTGGCCGCCCGCATTCCTGTCATATATTGACAACAACCTGTCATTTTAAGACAGTGCGTTATCCGCTGCCGAACAGCAGGCCAGCATTCCGAGAAACGCCATGAAGGTCAGCATCCCCGAAATTCCTGCGCGCTATTACGCACGACTGAGCGACGCCTTGCAGCGCAAGGGGGTGGACTACCACACGCTGCTGTTGCAGGCCGGCCTGCAGGAAAGCCAGCTGCGCGCCCCGGAAGCCACACTCCGGCTGGATCAGGTCGAGCGTCTGGTTCAGGTCATCATTGAGCAAACGGGGCGTCATGATCTGGCACTCGATTTCGGTCATGCCGTGAAGCTCAGCTCTCACAGCATCCTAGGCTATGCCATGCTCAGCAGCCCGAACGTGGGCTACTCCATGCAGCTGGCGGCGCGCTTCTTCCGGCTCATCCTGCCGATGTTCCGCATGCGCTATCACCGCAGCGCCAACCACATGCAGCTCAGCTTCGAGCCCATCCTGTCGATGACACACGACTGCATCGTATTCCACCTCGAAACCATTGCCGCCGCTGCGCACTGGGAAATCCGTGAACTGCTACAAGGGCAGATGCCGGCCTACGACCTGTACCTGTCCTGCCCTACGCCAGCACACATGGCACGCTATGCCGAACTGGCCGGCGCACGCTGCCATTTCTCTTGGGATGCCACGCCCAGCCTGCGCATGATCTTTCCCGGAGAGACCGCGCAACATCCGCTCAACCTAGCCGATCCGGCCGCTCTGCAAATGGCTGAGGCACGCTGCCGCGACATGGTTCGCCGGGTGATCATGAGCGGCCACGTATCGGACTGGGTGAGCATGATGCTGCGTGAGGCCAGCGACAGCATGCTGACACTGGTCGAGCTGGCCGAGACTCTGAATCTGTCGGCCCGTACGCTGGATAGGTATCTGAAGAAGGAGCAGACAAGTTTCCGCGAGCTGACACGCGAGGCACGCCATGCACGCTCGTTGGCATTGCTCGACGACCCCACCATGACCATCACGCAGGTGGCACACGAGCTGGGTTATACCGATGCCTCTAATTTTACTCGGGCCTTCAGGCGCGACATGGGCATGACCCCGGCAGACTTCCGACATCAGCCGGAGCGATCGCCTGCAGAGGCCTGACCAGGCCAACGCAAGCATTCAGGCCAGAGACATGGCCACCCATTGATAGTCGCGCGATACCGATGTTGGCGACACTGCCTGACAAAAATTTCTCAGGGATCACCTTAGAAAATATGCCGACGGACTTGTCGCTAGCAAGGAACGTAGCAACTAGCTCTACGCCGGGACACGCCAGAGCAGGTTGGGCAATATAAACGCGAAGCCCAACATAACTGACATCTCCCCACAATAAGATGGATTGTCATCCATGATGCCCATACAAGAAGATCGTGTGATCTTTCGCCCTGAACTTCAGCAGTTGCTGCATGTCAGTAGCGAAACAATCCGACGCTGGTTGCTGGCCAGCAAGCTGCCAACCCCAGATGTGGCGCTGACCCGCAAGACAGTCGGCTGGAAGCGCTCCACGCTAGAGCATGCCGGCATCAGGCTGGCATGAAGCCGCAACTATCTAGCCACTCAGCCCAGTCCTGCAGCATCTTCTTGCGATCTGGCAGATACTCAGCTCGGTTATAAACTGCCCGAATCTTGTTATCGGGCACATGCGCCAACTGACGTTCAATTGCATCAGGGCTGTAGCCATTCTCGTTCGCCCAGGTACTGGCAACCGAACGCCAACCATGTCCCGTCATGCGGCCTTTGTAGCCCATCCGGGCAATCAAATAGAGCACTGCATTTTCAGACATCGGCCGATCCATACGATGAGGTGCCGACAGCACATATCGAGCCTCGGGCCGACTGCGAGCGCGCAGCTGCTTGAGCACAGCAAGCGCCTGATCCGACAGTGGCACCAGATGATTTCGATCTCGCTTCATCTTGCCGGCAGGTATCAGCCAAGTCTTGGCTGCCTCGTCGACTTCAGACCACTCCATCATGCGCAGCTCATTGGTACGCACCCAAGTCAGCGCCAGCATGCGACACGCCAGAACACTTTGCAGATCGCCCTCCAGCGCTAATCGCCCCAAAAACTCCGGCACTTCGCGCAGAGTCAGCGCGGCAAAGCTCGTCGTCTTGCTTCGACCAAACGCTTTCTCTGGCCGGATCAATGCCGCTGGGTTCGTGTTGGCCATGCCATTTTCAACCGCCCACTCGAAGACCTGACCGATCCACATGCGTACCTTGCGCACATACACATGCAGACCAGCTGCATCCATGCGCAACAACTCAGCCAGCAAGTCATCACGCGTGATGCTACCAACTGTTTTCGCCTGCAATCGCGCCAGATGCATTTCAATGCCTCGCATGGCATTGCTGCGGTAGGAGTCCGAAACATCCTTGCGACCTTTCCAATAAGTGTCTGCCGCTTCCGCGAGTGTCACGCCTTGGCGGTTCGCTCTCCGTGGAGCCATCGGGTCATGCCCTTCGATCAGAGCCCGCTTGGCCTCTTCACGCTTCACGCGCGCTGCCGCCAAAGAAATTTCGGGATATGAGCCCAGACTCATGGTCTGTGGCTTGCCAGCTAGACGATAGGCAAGCCGCCAAGTACGCGAGCCCGTCGTGGATACATAAAGATGAAGGCCACCTCCATCAAACAGCTTGTAGGGCTTGTCTGTGGGCTTGGCACCCTTGCAGCGCGCATCTGAAAGCGTATTTGTAGGCATCCTGCACCCCTCAATCGAATCGTGCCTACAGCGATACCTACAGACTGGCTGTGGTGAACCGTGGATTACGGTGTTCTATCGAGGGGAATCGCAGGCAAAGAAAACCCCCGTAAGCCTTGATAATACTGGGCTTCACGAGGGTTATCTAGGGGGATTGCCCGTTAGCATGGGCATGATTTGGCGGTGAGAGAGGGATTCGAACCCTCGATACGGGATTACCGTATACACGCTTTCCAGGCGTGCTCCTTCAGCCACTCGGACACCTCACCAGCGCGCTGAAGCTTTGCACTTCAGCGGCGCGCAA
>JACCDZ011276722.1_pt1 | contig 13628 bp, 8 predicted proteins | sample 7449551 | NCBI WGS metagenome assembly JACCDZ01 (sample SAMN15323452, study PRJNA562643) | freshwater metagenome | isolation source: river surface water | place: USA:Blue River Watershed | collected 2017-08-18
CTGTAAATTTCGATTTCAAACTATCTTTTGGATTGAATGCAATCATGGCGTTGTAGTTGGGATACAGCGTAGGGTTGTTGATATGATTTTCGGACTTAAGATATCCTTTACTCAACATTTTTTTTGCCAAGTCATACATTCCCGCATTCACCACCACATTGAGTTCGTATTTTTCTGCCCATTCAGAAGCTGTTTTTGGTTTTTGATCGTCTTCAGCGGTTGCAGAAAGTAACTTCATTTCAAATGTTGCCGGGTTTAGTTTCAAAATGCTGATGCGAGAATCGTTGATTGCTGATTTTTTTGGTGCTTCCATCTCCATATAATCAGCGCCTGGCGCTAAATGTTGCCATTGGTTGAGCAACGAGTCGTTGTTCGACGGCGGTGTTAATTCAGGAGCTTGCGCGCATGCAGCGATTGAAAATCCACAGCATAGGAAAAGTAAGAAGCGGAAATTAAATTTCATTCCAACCAAATTTATGTGTGTGAATTGGAAACAAATCGTTCATCTCCCCCGAGTAGTAGAATTGGTAGCCAATCATTCCAAATGAAATCGGTTTTTCTTTGATTTTGATCACAGAACCGCCCACTTTTGGGTCTTCCTTTGGAACGGATTGTGGAAATCCAACGTTGAAAAGTGTCGATAAAATTTCAGGACGATTATCGATCGGAAATCCTTTTCTTTCCCATTGATGTTTCACTTGTTTCAAGAAAATCGCGGCGTACATGTACGAATAATAGTGATTTCGAAAGTCGATCAAACGGTCGATGCGCTCTTGTTGCGGATTGTCGGTTTTGAAATCCAATAGATTCTCATATTTTTTCCCCAAATAATAAATACTCGATGAATCTTTGAGGTATTTTTCAATCGTTTGAGCCGTTAGTTCCTTAATTCCCGTTACGCCCAGCGAAAATTTGGATTCAACCGAGAGAATTTTGAGCGGACCAATCCATTTTTTATACGCTTCTCGATCGGAGTTGAACAAGCGCATTTGCTCGCCAATCAAGCAACATACAATCAATCGAGATTCAACACCTGTCATTTTGGCGACAGAATCGATCACTTTTTTGTCTTTCGCAACAGCGATCTTAAAATCATCCCATTCAGAGGTATTCATCCAATGATAAATACTTTTGAGCGTTCTCCCATTGACGGCTTTGTAGCGATTTTCTTTGTATTTTTTGACTTCTTGATAGTAGTCGGAATCCTTTTCCGCCAGCATGTCCACTGCGTCAATCATGCGCAACGATTCGCGGTAATCCAAATTTGATTCGAGCGCGTTCAAGATGTTTTGCGCATTGCGCGGATAGTATTTTTTCAAAATGGCAAGTCGATTGAATGCCTCGTATTTATCGTTTGCAATTGCTAAACTATCTCGCTTATCGGTTTGTTGATATTTATCGCTAACGGCTTGTAGGTATCGACTATTTCCATCAACTGCTCCAGATTCGTTGGTCCATTTAAAATAGATTGCAAAATACGCAACGGTCAAGAAACCGCCAATCAACGCAAAGACGATTGTAAAAAAGTAAAACGGGATGCGAATCCATTTACTGCGAAATAATTTTTTCAAAGGAAGTTCATTTTTATTTAACCCACAAAATTAAGGTTTTCAAATCTATTTGACAACTCGCAACAGGTTGAGCTTCTGCAACGATGAATACAAAAGTTCAATTATGTTTTTGTTCGCTTTGCTACTGTGATTTTTTGCAGGATTTCTTTGGTAATTTGGTGGCTAATTTTGGGTAGAACTTGGATTTTACAACCGATAAACATTACTTTTGTTGTTTACCGATCGAAATTGAAAAACGCTCGAAATTATCGAAATATAAAATAAAAAATATGTCAATAAGAAACTTAGAACCTCAAGCACTTTGGAATCATTTTGCTGATTTGAATGCAGTGCCACGTCCGTCAAAGAAAGAAGAACGCGTGATTGAATTCATGATGAATTTTGGAAAATCATTGGGGCTCGAAACGATCCAAGATGCAATCGGAAATGTAGTGATCAAAAAGCCAGCAACAGCCGGAATGGAAGACAGACCAACCGTTGTTTTGCAGTCACATTTGGACATGGTGCATCAAAAAAACAGCGATACCGTTTTTGATTTCGAGACACAAGGGATCGAAATGTTGGTAGATGGCGATTGGGTAAAAGCCAACGGAACAACTTTGGGCGCTGACAATGGCATTGGAGTAGCAGCAATCATGGCCGTTTTTGCTTCGAATGACATTCCGCATCCTGCTTTGGAAGCAATGTTTACAATTGACGAAGAAACAGGAATGACGGGTGCGATCAAAATTGATCCAAGTAATTTCAAAGGAACGGTGTTGTTGAATTTGGATACCGAAGATGATGACGAATTGTCGATTGGCTGTGCGGGTGGAATTGACACCAACACAACGTATAGCTACGACGAAGAAATTACCGATGCTGCGCACGTAGCGTATGAAATCAGTATTCGCGGTTTACTGGGAGGACATTCAGGAATGGACATTCACCGTGGGCGTGGAAATGCCAATAAATTGATGAATCGTATTTTATATCAGGGCGTTTCGTTGATGCATTTGCAAATTGCGTCGATCGACGGAGGAAGTTTACGCAATGCAATTCCACGTGAGTCGACAGCTGTAGTCACTGTTTCAAAGGAAGATTCAAAAGCATTTGAAGCGTTTCTAACGACATTTTCAGAAGAGTTGAAAGTTGAATTGAGCACGGTTGAAACGGCAATGACGATCGATTGGAAATTAGTTCCGACTCCTGCGAAAGTGATGAAACCAGCGGATACGATTCGGGTGTTGAATACGATTTACGCTGTTCCAAATGGTGTTTTCAGAATGAGTCCAGACATGGAAGGTTTGGTAGAAACATCATCGAGTTTGGCTCGCGTGATTTTGAAAGATGGAAAATTCATTACACAATCCTTGCAGCGTTCAAGTGTTGAAAGTACGAAAGCAGACGTCGCAAATGCTGTCAGAGCTGCGTTTGAGAACATGGGATGCGCAGTTGTGCAAACGGGCGATTACCCAGGATGGAAACCAAATCCAACATCCCCGATTTTAAATTTAATGGCAGATTTGTACCGCAAGCGATACAATGAAGAACCACAAATTAAGGCGTGTCATGCTGGATTGGAATGTGGAATTCTAGGGAAACACTTTCCGAATATGGACATGATTTCGTTTGGTCCCAATATCCGTGCAGCCCATTCTCCCGACGAAAAAGTACAGATTTCATCGGTTCAGAAATTTTGGGGATTTTTGTTGGAAGCCCTCGCTTCCATTAAGTAGTCTTAATAATTCAGAAAAGATGCGGGCTGTGAAATACAAAAACGGTCCGCATTTTTAATTCAATAAGAGGTATGTTTAACACGGACGAAGCTCGTAAGGAGTTGATTGAATTAGCCAACACACGGATGTACTATGGGAAGTTTAAAGGAAGATTGTTGATTCAAATTCCGGAAGAATACTACGTTTGGTACAAAGGAAAGGGTTTTCCCGATGGGAAGTTGGGAAAGCAAATGGAGCAAATGCTCGAGATTAAGTTGAATGGGCTCGAAAATTTAATTTATCCATTGATTCACAAGTAGTTGTTTTTTTTGTAACTTTCCTTCCAACCGAAGACGAAGTTGATTCGTTTTTGAAAGAAAATACACCATGAAACTGCTTACAACCTTTTTCTTTTTGTCCTTTTTTCTCGTTGTTTGTCATGCCCAAAAATGGGGGAAAAATACATTCGGACAATTTACCAATGAAGCGCTTGATATAGAAATCGACAACGCTGGAAATAGCTATGTGGCGGGCTATATCACTGGGGAGACCGCCTTTGGAACCAACAACATCATACAGAACGCAGTTGGAAATGGCGACATTTACGTTGCAAAATACTCCGAAGCTGGATCTCTGCAATGGGTGAAAAAATTTGGCGGAAATTACTCCGATCGGGCCTACGATTTAGCGATTGGACCCGACCAAAACATCGTGGTGACCGGTCAATTTTTTGGAAGCGTGACCTTTGGCGAAACGACACTGCAATCAACTGCGAATTCGAAAGATATTTTTTTAGTAAAGTTAGATCCGTTTGGAGATGTCATCTGGGCGCGGAAAGAGGGAGGAAGCATGTCTGAAAACGCATATGGTGTGACAGTTGATCACCAAAACAACGTGATTTTGACGGGACAGTTTCAAGGTAATTCATCCATCGCCAATCAAATGTTTTCAAGTGTTGTTGATCCGGTTACGAATAGTGTTTCATTTGATTTTTTCATCGCCAAATACAACGCAACTGGCACTCCACTTTGGGTGAAAGTTGGGGCTGCCAAAAAAGAAGACCGAGGATTGGCTGTCGCTGTTGATAATCAAGACAATATTTTCTTTACTGGGCAGTATTCCGATACCTTGTCGTTTGGAGGAAATGTCTACAATAACAACGGGTTTAATGTCGGTTTTGTATCCAAAATTTCCGCTTCAGGACAGGTATTGTTTTTCAATAACCTGCGTGCTGGATTTGTGCTTCCGTACGACATCGAAGTGAATACGCAAAACCAACCGATTCTGTCTGGTGATTTTTTGGGAAACATGAATTATTACAACAACGGGATCGCTCAAGCGATTCAAAACCAATATTCCAAAAAAATATTCGTATTGAAAATTGAAAACAATGGGACTTACAGTTGGCATTACACCCTGGGATCAGAGAGTGATTTGTCATGCCGTTCGATTTCAATCGATCCTTCTGATGGCATTTTTGTGACTGGATTTTTTACTTGTGCGCTCAGTCAACTTCATGATTCTACGACAGCTTATTGGAATTCAGTCGGTTTCAAAGATCCATACGTCTTAAAATTATCGGGCGATGGAAATTTTCAGTACGCCAAACAACTTGGAGGAAAGTTAAACGATGAAGGCCATGGAATCGCAGTGAAATCGACGGATAAACCGGTTTTATGTGGTAGTTTTACCCAAGATTTGAATGTTTCAAATTCGCCACTATCTGCCGTTGTTTCCGGAAACAGTAATTATCAATTGAATTCGTATACGGGTGAAACAGCTCATTTTTTCCTGAAAGGAGACAGTACCCGAAATTCATTTTTATTAAAGTTCATAGATGGTAATTCGCTCGACTACAATTACTTTGTTGAACCTACTCAAGATTCCTTGGTCGGATTTATCGCAAACGGCGAGGATACGCTTCATTTTTGTGATTCGATTTCAATCGGTTACAGTACATTAACATGGCAGCATTATGGACCTTCGTATTCGTTTGGCTGGAGTAATTCAGATTCTACCCAGTATATCTACGGTACAACAACAGGAGATTATAGTGTGGAAGTCACTCGAAATGATGGTTGTGCGGTTGACATCGATTCAATACACTTAATTTCGGATCCGATTCCACAGTTGCCGTTGCTGTCGGATGACGTTATTCAGTACACCAATCAAGCCGTTGATCCGTCAAAAAAATACGGAGCGTATTCATTTTGTTTTCCCGACACGATTTCTGTTTTCTACACGAATTTGGAATCAGGAACATCGATGCATGTAATCGAACCAAACAACAATACGATCAATGGTACCGGACCAATGAATCATTTTCAAGAAGGAAATTATCAGGTAGTTGTCGACAATGGAATGTGTACCAATCAGGGATGGTTTTCGTTCAATTATGATTATGCACCGTCACATGACTCATTGAGTTTAGGTATTTCTTCAACCAGCGATTTTGTGAATGATTCGATTCAAATTTGTATGAATGAATCCGTTCAATTTTTTGCGTTCGACTTTCTAACAAATCCCGCTGCATTGTTTCAGGAGATACAGCAACCTTTTGTAACTACTTCGTTTACCATAAACGGGGAAGTTTTTGAACCGATTGATACTATTGATGTTATTTTTCAACCTGGAGTAACCGGAAATTATTTGGTCGAATTTGACGCAATTGTTGGTTACGATAATCTTTGTGGAATCGATACAACGCATTACCATGTCGAAAAAATGTATTACATCGAGGTGCTTCCCGCGCCCAACTTTACAGGTGTAATTGCTGGTGATAATGCGCTGTGCGAAAATGGTTCGATCTTTTTGACCGTTTCCAACACCAATCCAAATTTGAACTGGGCTGGACCGGGTATTTCTTGGACCAGTACCGCTGGAGATAGTATCGAACTGAATGCGCCTGGTATTTACACCTATTCAGGAACAATTGTACATCCACTAACGGGTTGTGACAACTATGTTCAACTCATTACCGAAATCACCTTGAAACAAGCACCAACGATTGTTTCAAATCCAGCAGATGGAATTGTGTGTCCGTATGATACCGCTTTTTTATCGCTTCCTTCGATTTATCAAACGTATCAATGGATTGGTCCAGAAGGGGATACGGTTTCCACTGTTTCGAGTTGTGAAGGAACAATTCAAGGCTTTTATTATTGCCATGTACTCGACAACGAAGGTTGTTATCTAACAACTCCTCCATTTGAATTAAAAGAATATACAACACCGACTGTCTCCATTTTTCCGCAGGACTTTTTGTGTAACGATGAGTCGGTGACAATTTCCGTTAACTACTCCGGCGAACCAATTATTCAGTGGTCGCCCACAACGAGCAACGCGGATGAGTTGATCGTAAATCAGCCTGGAACGTACAGCGTCACCATTCAACAATGTGGCATTACCCTCACGGAATCGGTTACAATCATTGATGCTTCGATTCATCCAATTATCACACCGAGTTCCCCCAATTTGTGTGCTGGTACAACACTCGCTATTACTGGAAATCCTTCAAATTTGAACTATGCTTGGTCAACTGGTGAGAATACATCTGGTTCGTTGATTGTGCACGAGGAAGGAACTTACAGTGCGGTTGTAACCAACGATTACGGATGTGTGGAAGAGACGAATACGGTAACGATTAATTTGGTTGCCAACTCAATTCAACCCTTGTTGGATAGTTTGGTTGTTTGCAGTGGGACAGATGTTTTACTTGCCGATTCGACCGGTTTTCAGTTAAATTGGTACGATATTGATTCAAATTTTCTACAAACGGCATCAAGCGTTCAACTTCCCAACTTACAAAACGATACCGCTTTTATCGTAGCATATCAAAATACGGATTGTCCGCTCAATTTCAAGACGGTGTTTGTAGACGTTGTGGAAACAATTTCTGATTTTTCATTGACGGCTGATACCATGATGTGCAACGGTGAAGTTATCACCATTGCGTTGGACCACAGTCCAGCCGCGACATTCGAGTGGTTTAATGGAAATACTTCCTCAACCGAAATACTGGTGAGTCAGCCCGGAGTTTATCACGTTGTAATACACGAGTGTGGTTTGGAGGCAACCGACAGTATTGAAATTTACGATGCTTCGTTCGATGCTTCATTGACGGTCTCTGATTCGATGATTTGTGCAAGTCAAACGGCTCAAATTACTGCGAATCCATCATCAAACACCACTGTAAATTGGAGTAATTCCAACGGAACTAGCAATCCGCTTGAGGTCGATCATGGTGGAATTTATTTCGCTACGATTACTAACGAACATGGTTGTCAATCAATTACGGATACGGTTGAAATTTTGGAAGATACAATTTCTTTTACCCCGTTTGTCGAAAATGTGACGCAGTGTTCGGGTGTTGCCGTGGTTCTGCAGGATACTTCGGGGCAGATGCTCAATTGGTACACCACCGACAGTGTTTTCATCGCGAGCTCGGTTTCATTGAATCTAAACGGATTAACAAGCGATACCGCTTTTATATATTCTCAACTTTCGGATGCTTGTGAAGTCACTTTTCAAACGGTTTCGGTAGCGATTATCGACTCCATATCGGATTTATCAATTGTAGGTGATTCGTTGTTGTGCCCAACAGATGTAGTCATTTTTTCAGTGAATACGTCCGATGGAATCGTGTGGTCAATTGGTGGACAAGTAGTAGGGACTGAAAATTCAATTGAAGTATATCCCGGTATGATCGGATATCCGTCAATGGTAACAGCTATCGTTTCCAATCAGTGTTTTTCGGTGACACTTACCGATTCGATTTATTATGCAACGCCGCAAACGATCAGTTTAGACGATTATACATTGACCGTTTGTAGTTATCAAAACGTTCCAGTTACCTTGAATGAAGATGTGCAATCGGTGACATGGTGGGGCAATTTCGGTGTCGATTATTCACCTGTTTTAGTACTCAATTCGTCGACACATCAGGGAACAATCTTTGTGAGTGCCGTTGATTTTAACGGTTGTCAAACCGATACATTGAGTTTGATTTTAACGGTTTCGGATTTAGAATATTCGGTACAAGTGACGGGGAATAATGTCTGTGAAAACCAGCCTGGATTTTTGATTCTCACAACCAACACGGATAATTTCGAATGGTCGACACCGCTTGGAACGTTTGATACAACCGTGATAGCGTATGTTTCAAATCCGAGTGTTGCAGGAAACTACGAACTCACATTGTGGGATGATATTGGTTGCAGATACGACACTTCTATTTACGTTCCGTTTAATCCACTTCCTGTTTTTGATTTAGGGACCGACACGGTAATGTGCATGGATGATGTTTTTACGTATGTGTTCCCATCGGAGTCTGTTTCGTATACATGGCAGTTTTTTGGTTCAACGCAAGATGTTCCGATCGCTGCAAGTCAAGAAATGATTTTAATTGCAACATCCGCAGCAGGTTGTATGTATCTCGATACCATTTTTGTAATGGCGGTTAATTGTTCGGATGCGCTTCCAAATGTGATGACACCGAACGGAGACGGGATCAATGATTTCTTTGTTGTAGATGAAGCAATCGCTTTCCCAAACAATCAATTGATAATTCAAAATAGATGGGGTAACGTTGTATTCAACGAAACGGGCTATCGAAATGATTTTGCGGGTCTAGGATTAAACGATGGAGTTTATTTTTACACTTTTTACCCCGATTCTAATTCGAAAGATAAATCTGTGAAACAGGGTTACTTAACAATAATTCGGTAAATCGCTGTTTAAATTACTACGCATGCATAAGTATAATGTGTACTTTTGAGTTTCACGTTTCAGTACTTATCATGAACAATATATTTAGAAGTAAAGTAATTTGGGCACAAATGGATGCCAATCGGCATTTGAGACATTCTGCGTATGCTGATTTAGCTGCTCAAGCGCGTGTAGAGATTCTCGAAGAGATCAATTTAACGATGGAAACATTCGGCAAGCTAAAAATAGGACCGATTTTGTTTCGAGAAGAATTGGTGTATTTGCGAGAAGTTACCGGCTCTCAAGTTGTTGAAATTCATACCTTACTCACCAAGATGCGCGCCGATGGATCGCGTTGGTCAATTCGACACGAAGTGTTTAGAGAAGATGGAGTGAAAGCGGCTATTATTAACGTCGACGGAGCATGGTTGAGTTTGGTTGATCGTAAATTGACGACCTTACCGAGCGAATATTTAGAAGCATTTCAGCAAATGACCCATAGCGCTGATTTTACAATAGAACACGTAGACGAAAAGTAATCAAGCAAGGAAAGAGACGTTTGGTCAATTTGTCTCTTTCCATTTTAAGTTATTTTGCTAAGAGCTGCAATTCAAGCGCATGCAATGCAAATGATGCAAGCCAATGTTCACCTTCGTAATTTCCGTCTGCGATGGAGGTGAATGAGTATGTAAAATGCGTGTCGGCGAGTTTTTTAAGGTGACCAAATTCTGCCGGAAATTGCTTTGCCAGCGCATAAAAACACCAAGCTCGACTAAAATTCAGTCCGTCCAAATGTACCAAATGACCGTCCTCTCGGTCGGAAACTTTTGCTGTTTCCCAGCTAAATTTTTTGTCAAAAAGGATCGGAGCAAATTTTTTCGCCCACTTGAGAAACTCAGTAGGTGCAAGCACTTTCTGCATCAAATGCATTTCTTCCATGCACGGAGATAGAAAGTCTGTCCCACTCGGTTCCCAGTTGAACGGACAGTTTTGATCCGTTGCAAAAAATCGTTTCGCATGCGTTTCAATGATCGATTGAAATAATGTATCGTTTGTGTGTCGTGCATAATCGTAGGCGAAGTTTAATCCAAATGCGGTATTTGAATGTGTCCCCACACGTTGCGGGTAGATCAGCTTCGGTAAGAATTCGATGTAGCGATCCACCAACAATTGCGTCAACGGTTTTAAGTTGGTTGCCAATTCCTTCGCAAACGGTTCATTTGAGATTTCAAGTTCGAGTTGAAGTTTCAACAACCACGTCCAACCATACGTTCGCTCGAAGGATTTTTCATGTTTCTTATTCAGATAACTGATTTCCGCTTGAATGTTGTCGGCAGTCAAATTTTCCGACAATTTTTGAATCACTACCTGTCGATTTTCGAGTTGTGGAAATTGATTCAACAAGTACATCAATGACCAATGTCCATGTACCGATGAATGCCAATCAAAGCAACCATAAAACGCTGGATGCAACGCTTTAGGGGCTTGTATTTCCGTTGAATCCCAGAGTAATTGACTCAATTTGTTTGGATATTCTTGTTGCAAACATTTGAGCGGTAGCAATGCTAATTGATTTGCCGTTTTTAAATCGAGCGTGGAAGGTATTTTCGGCTCTTGTCCGGTTACAAATTTGGTGAATAAGAGGCAAAACAACACCCATCCAATGGTTCGGGAATTTTTCATGGTCTGAAATTACTACGTTTTAATTGATCCTAAAGATAAACATTGTGTGAATTACACGTATATTTTCCCGAATAAGAAAAGCAGATTTCGACCGACTGAAGAGTAGCAGGGATGAGTTAGAATTTGTATTTTAGCGGTTGATTAACGAAAACAATCTCAAACAAATTGCCATGAAAAAGACATTGTTGTTACTTACGTGTTTACTAGTTGTCGTGTGCACAAAGGCGCAGGATGAAGAACTTGAACAAAATGATCAAACGAACGAATCAACTTCGGAAATCGGGTTTGACGGATATTTTGGTGCCTCTAATTTTGGTGGAACATTTGGAGTAGGAGCGAAGTATGGATACAAATTCAATGACAATATTATATTCGGACCTTCATTTCGCCTACAACGATCATGGTCCAATAATTTTGGACAAAAGTTTGGGTATACGATTTATGGGGGTGGTTTTTGGGCGCATGCGCGCTATGGAAATTACCTGTTTGCGGGAGCAGAATTTGAAATGCTCAATAGTCCGTTGAATTATATTTTCGTCGGCTCACAGAAAAAATGGGTTCCGAGTTTGTTTGTTGGCGGTGGATTTTCACGGGAATTCAATCAATCTATTCGGATCAATGCTGGAATTTTTTACGACATTATTGACAATGTAAACAGTCCGTTTCGATTCAGTTATTTTATGCGGAAAGCAAATGGCGCGTTGATTCCAGTGATTTATCGGATTGGATTTTTCTTCCCGATTTGAAACAAAAAAAGCCCGCGAAGGGCTTTCTTTTTATAAATACTTGTTGCTTACATCAACATACCACCACAAACGTGAATTGTTTGACCTGTGACATACGCCGACATGTCTGACGCTAGAAAAACGGTAACATCTGCAACGTCTTTCGGTGTACCACCACGTTTAAGCGGAATAGAGTTTCTCCAATCTTGTACTACTTTTTCATCCAATGCAGCGGTCATTTCTGTTTCAATAAAACCAGGTGCTATCGCGTTGCAACGTATATTTCTTGAACCAAGTTCTTGTGCAACCGATTTCGTGAATCCGATCAATCCAGCTTTGGATGCTGCATAATTTGACTGGCCCGCATTTCCACTCACTCCAACAACAGACGACATGTTGATGATCGAACCTTTGCGCGCTTTCAACATTGGTTTTTGTACTGCTTTTGTTAGATTGAACGCTGATTTTAAATTCGTATTAATTACATCGTCCCATTGTTGTTCAGTCATACGCATTAGCAAGGTGTCTCGTGTGATTCCTGCGTTATTTATCAATACGTCAACCGTTCCAAATTCTGCAACAACTGCATCTACAAGCAACTGAGCAGCATCAAAATTTCCAGCATCGGATTGAAATCCTTTTGCTCTACCACCATTTGCAGTTAATTCATTTTCTAATGCTTTCGCTTTTTCCTCGGATGACATATATGTGAAGGCTACGATTGCTCCTTGCGCCACACACTCCTCAGCGATTGCTTTTCCAATACCTCGGGAAGCACCTGTAATTAAAACAACTTTGTCTTGCAATAACTTCATAAATTCTATTTTTTGTTTTTGAATGCTGTTTGAGCAAGGTTGCTGTTGCACAACATTTTTGCTCAAAGATAAACAAAACACCAACAAGAATGTAAATATCTTCTGTATTACAGATGTATCATCCCAACAAACGAACAGTTTACTGAATTTAAATCGCTGAATATTAGTTTTTTATATTTTTATGCTATTTTTTTGTTAAAAAAGTTTGCAAGAATGGAAAAAGGATTTAAATTTGTCTCAGGTTTAGTTGTAAAAGGTAGGTTAGGTTAGGTTAGAAGAGAGTGAGACGCCCGTCTCACTCTTTTTTTGTGCATAATCGTAGTATAATCGATACAATGTATAGCCTATATCGAAGCAATTCCTCAGTGTTGAAAACAGATGAAACAAAAAAAGCCACTTACTCCCGATTTACACATCGGGAGTAAGTGGCTTGGCTTTTTCTAAAAAAGTAATTTACTTAATAACGGATTGTACCAATTGTCCGTTCTGACCTTGAATAATCAATGTGTACGAACCATGTGCAAAACTTGTCGTAGCAATTTGCATAAAATCTACTTGGTTTGCTGTGTTGCTAAATACAGTTCTTCCCATCAAGTCAACAAGCTTCACCTCGTAATTTCCTACTTCAGGCAACGCAATGTTTAACTCGTTTTGCATCGGAACAGGATATAGCTTTGTGTTCTCGAGCAAATTGTCAGCTAATCCAAGTGAACTTGTGATTGCAATGCGATCGGTAGCAGAGAAATAATTTCCAGTTGTTTTTCCAGGACAGTATACATTCAAACCGAGAGAATATACTCCATTTTGTCCTGTAAACGGATAACTGACAACTTGTGTTGATGTCGTATTTCCTTCAACGATTAGCCAAACTACCTCCAGTGAATCGGAGTCAAACGTATACGAAGCAACGTACACAGAGTCGATGTTGGCATAGTTTACCTGGCAATTTTCTTGCAAGTCGGTAACCAATGAGTCAATCACCGTTGAGTCGGAATACGACGGATTTGAGAAATTGTTAGACGGATTTGAAATGATAAATGTAGTACTTGTTGAATCGCTATTTGCACCAATTATCACCGCGGTGTAAATTCCTTGGCATAAGTCTGTAAACATACCTGTGGAGGATACCTGTCCGTTGGAAAGATAAATTTGATACGGCGCAACAGCATTTGTTTGGAAATCAACCGAACCGTCGCAAACGTTGTCCTCGGATACATTTGTCGGGTATGGATATGCATAAAGCGAGTCGATTGTATTCACAGAGGAATCGGATACCGTTCCCGAGACGGTCAACTGACACCCGTTTGCGTCTATTACGTTTACTGTGTAGGTCGTGTTTGGACATAAATTCGAAATCGTTTGCGTAGTATAGTTTGTTCCGTTACCTGTCCAAGAATACGCGTAAGGAGCTGTTCCTCCCGAAAAAACAAC
>JACCDZ011026157.1_pt1 | contig 13625 bp, 8 predicted proteins | sample 7449551 | NCBI WGS metagenome assembly JACCDZ01 (sample SAMN15323452, study PRJNA562643) | freshwater metagenome | isolation source: river surface water | place: USA:Blue River Watershed | collected 2017-08-18
CCTATTTTTTTCTGTCTATTTGTTTCCATGATGCAAAAATACTACTTTTAAACTTTATTCGAGCAAATTTTAAATCGAACCAAAATTCCGAGAAGCTATTCCTGCTTTCCGCTATATCTTTTTATTGAGGACTTCGGGTGCCTCAGTATTCAATAAAAAGGATGTCGCTTCTCCCGAAACTTCGGGAAGGGCTAGGAGTTTCGTTTTCAGTACCCGAATACAATTATAAACCCAAATGATGCAAAGACACTCCTTTTCGATTTATGACGCCTCAGCCGGTTCCGGAAAAACCTACGCCTTGGTCAAAGAATATTTAAAAATTATCTTGACTTCGCCAAAAAATGATGCGTATCGAAACATTTTAGCCATTACGTTTACCAATAAAGCGGTACACGAAATGAAAAGCCGTATCGTAGGCAGTTTGTCTGATTTTGCTTCCGACACTCCTTCGTCAAAATCTCAAGATTTGATGCAGGATTTATCAGTAGATACTTCGCTATCCATTATCCAAATTAAAACCAAGGCGCAACAAATCATCAAGCACCTGATTCATAATTATGCTGCTTTTGATATTTCGACTATTGATAAATTTACTCATAAAGTAATTCGTGCCTTTGCACACGATTTGAATTTACCCATGACGTTTGAGGTTACTTTGGATACCGAAAATTTATTGATTGAAGCCGTGGATGCTATTATAGCTCAAGCTGGTGAAGACGAAATTTTGACGAATTTATTAGTCGATTTCACCATGGAAAAAACGGATGATGATAAATCTTGGGATATTTCCCGTGAAATTTTAGAAACAGGAAAGTTAGTTTTGAATGAAAACAACCGAAATGAAATCACCCATTTTCAAGATAAATCCATTACCGAATTTCTAGAAATCAAGAAGAAACTCGCTGTCGTTTGCGAGGATTTAGAAAAAGAAACCATTGTTTTAGGAAACGAAACAGCGGCGCTAATTGAACAAAATGGCATTGACGTAAAATCGTTTTCAAGAGGTACTTTTCCCAATCATATTGCGAGTATTCAAGAAGGAAAATTCAATCCTAAAAACAAAATGTTTCGCGAAGCGGATGATATTGCCATTAACAAAACAGCACTAGACCGTGCGCTGATTGAAGCTATTATTCCTGATTTGTTGGCTATTTTATCCAAGGTGTATGCCTTATTTGAAAAGATTCATTTTTACAAAGCCTTCTTAAAAAATATTACGCCTTTATCGTTGTTGAATACCGTAAGCAATGAATTGGCTAAAATTCAACAAGAACAAAATATTCTTTCCATAACCGAATTCAATGCGTTAATTCACCGAGAAATCCAGAATCAACCTGCTCCTTTTATATATGAGCGTTTGGGCGAACGCTATCGTCATTTTTTTATAGACGAGTTTCAGGATACTTCCGAGATGCAATGGCAAAATTTGATTCCGCTTATTGATAATGCACTTTCCGGTCAGGACGAATACGGAGTAAAAGGAACTTTGATGATTGTGGGCGACCCGAAGCAATCCATTTACCGTTGGCGAGGCGGAAAAGCAGAGCAGTTCATTGAGTTGAGTAAAGACAAAAATCCATTCAATAATCCCGATAAAAAACTAACACAATTAGAATACAATTACCGTTCGTATTCGCAAATAATTGAATTCAACAACAGCTTTTTTAAATTAATGGCTAATGAATTTCAGCATCCTGATTACAAAGATTTGTATGAAAATCACAGCCATCAAAAAGTAAATTCCAAAACTGGAGGCTATGTCAATATTTCGTTTCTGCCAGATACAGCTGAAACTGAAGAAGAAGCATTGGACAAAACCCAAATGTACGTCGAAGCCACTTTAGAAACCATTAATAAGGTAGTTGAAAAAGGTTTTGAATACAAAGATATTGTCATCCTGACTCGCAAGCGCGGACAAGGAATTGCTGTAGCAAATTATTTAACAGAGCAAGGCGTTCCGTTATTGTCTTCTGAAACCTTGATGATTCAAAATGCGACTGAAGTTCGCTTTATTATTCATTTGCTAAGGTATTTGAAAAACAGCTCAGACATTGATGCAAAAGCTCATTTTTTGCATTATTTAGCACTCCACGCTCAAGATGAAATGCCAGTGCATGATTTTATTGCCAAAGGAAAAGAATTAGTGCAAGAAACCGAATTTGAAAATTGGTTGTTGCAATTTAACTTGGCTTTATCTTTTCAAAATCTTCGAAAAAAATCCTTGTATGAAGCAGTAGAAATTATGGTGAGTAAGTTCCTCGCTCCAGAACTTAGAGCCTCTAGTTATGTGCAATATTTTTTGGATATTGTATTGGAAAGAGATATCCGTAATCAAGCAGGCGTGGCCGATTTCTTGGATTTTTGGGACAAAAGCGGAGAAAAATTCAGCATTCCGTCTCCAGAAGGCAACAATGCTGTCCGAATTATGACCATTCACAAGTCCAAAGGATTAGAGTTTCCAGTGGTAATTATGCCTTTTGCAGAAGAAGATTACAGCCGAAAACCCAAAGATAAATTGTGGCTAAATGCCGAGGAAGAAACGGTCGGCTTGCCAAAAGTGTTGATTGATAATAGTAGTGCAGTAGAAGGATTTGGTGAGGATGCTTTGGAATTATACACCATTAAAAAACAGGAAGAATTATTAGATAATATTAATGTATTGTATGTTGCGTTAACCCGTGCCGAAGAACAATTGTATATTATATCTAGCAAAAATTTGTCTAGTAAAGGCGAAATTCCGAAGAACAATATGTGTGCTTTTTTTATCAATTATTTGATTGCTCAAGATTTATATGACAACGATAAACTTGTATATCAATTAGGTAATACGACAAAATTATCTTCGTCTGTAAAACATAAAGACACCTCTAAAATCATCCCTACTGTTGCGGAAGTATTGAATCCGAAAAACATCAAAATTGCACAGCGAGAATCGGTAATGTGGGGAACACATCAGCAAGAAGCTATAGAATATGGTAATCTAATACATGAAATTTTATCATTTGTAAAAACTAAACACGATGTAGATTTGGCGATTACCAAAGCCCTTGAAAACGGGTTGATTACCTTAAGTCAAAAAGAGTTGGTGCGTCAAACGATTCTCGAAATTGTAGAACATACCGCATTGAAAAACCATTTTGCTGAAGGAAATAAAGTGATGAATGAACAAACTATCATTCAAAAAGAAGCAAGAACGATTAAGCCCGACCGAATGGCCATAGATACAAATAAAAATGTATTTCTGCTAGATTATAAAACGGGCGCTCCGAATTCAAAATATGTGCAACAGTTGGAAAATTACCAAAAAGCCATTGAAGGCATGGGTTATGAAGTGGTTGAAAAAGCACTTGTATTTATTGGAGATCAAATAATGGTAAATAAATTGTATTAATAATTAAAAAAAAACGAGTTGATTAAGTGTTAATTTCAAAATTAAATCAAGTATCTAAATTGAGGTTAAAAAGGCAACAAATTCAATTTAATTGAAAAATGTTTTGCTTTTCTAAAATATGATTCTATTTTTGTTAAGAAATTTAAAATTAATTGTAGAAATCATTAATTAAATCAAACTATGAAACATCTTAACAAAATTCTTATTGCGTTTGCAATTATGATGGGACTTAATGCAGCAGCTCAAGACAGTAAAAACAAATGGGCAGTATCTTTTGGGGTAACTGCTTTAGATACAAAAACTAGTGCAGGAGGAGGAAATAATTGGCTAGACGGTCATTTATCGCAAGCTTTCTCTGTTAAAGACAATTGGAATGTTTTGCCAGCTATTTCTTATGTTGGAGTATCAAGATATTTAGGAGATAATTTCTCTGTAGGAATTTCTGGATCTATCAATAAATTAAGTAAATACGTTGTAGCTTCTAAAGGTGACTATTCAGTTTCTAATCCTGGTGATTTAAAATATTTCGGAATTGATGCTACTGTAAAATATAGTTTAAAATCAGCTATAAAATCAGAAAAATTAGAGCCGTCAATTACATTAGGTCTTGGATATTCAACCTTAGGAGATAATTCTTATCAAACTATCAGTCCTGGTGTAGGAGTTGTATATTGGGCAACTAAAACGGTTGGATTTGAATATTCTTCAAAATATGTTAAATCATATGAAGCAAGAGAAATCAATAATGTGGTTAATGCTCCATCTATGTTGCAACACTCATTAGGTTTAGTGGTGAAATTTGCAGAATAAGCAACACAAAATGAAAAAGTTTTTAAAAACACCCTTTTTAGGGTGTTTTTTTGTTTTAATACTATGTGGTAATTATTCGATATTAATATAAGTGTTTTATTTTCAGCAATTTATGCGTATTTGTTCAAATATAATTTTGTTATTACATAATTAGGCACTACTTTTGTTGTAAATAACTAAAAGTAATTTAAAAAATCAAGTATGAAACATTTCAACAAAATTGTAGTTGCTGCAATGATAATTTTGAGTTTAAACTCAAATGCTCAGGATAGTAACAACCCATGGGCTTTCTCTTTTGGAGTAAACGCTATTGATACTAAAACCAGTGCAGGAGGTGGAAATAATTGGCTAGACCGTCATTTTTCTCAACCATTTGCAGTAAAAGACAATTGGAATACTTTGCCAGCAATAACTTATATCGGAGTTTCTAAATATGTTGGAGATAACTTCTCATTTGGAGTTTCTGGATCATTAAATAAAGTAAGTAAATTTGTAAGTTTTAACCCAGCTGCTGCAGGACATGATTCTCGTGGTTATGTGGTTACTAATCCTGGAGATTTAGTGTATTATGGAATTGATGCTACTATTAAATACAGTCTTCAATCAGTAATTAAATCAAAAGTGATTGATCCTTCTCTTTCTGTAGGTGGAGGGTATTCTTTCCTTGGAGACGCTAGTTACGGGACAATCAATACTGGTGCTGGAGTTACTTTTTGGTTTTCAGAAAACGTAGGTTTAGAATTAACATCTAAATACAAAAAATCATACGGAGATAGAGTAACAGCAGGTATTCCTGATGCTCCTTCTTTCTTCCAACATACTGCAGGTTTGATTTTCAAATTTGGAGGAACAGATACTGATAAAGACGGAATCTATGATAAAGACGATGCTTGTCCACAAGTAGCTGGTTTAAAACAATTCAACGGATGTCCTGATACTGATGGAGACGGAATCGTTGATGGAAGTGATGCATGTCCTGAGGTTGCTGGTTTAGCTTCTTTAAATGGATGTCCTGATGCCGATGCTGATGGAATAACTGATGCAAATGATGCATGTCCACAAGTAGCTGGTTTAGCTTCTTTAAAAGGATGTCCAGATGCTGATAAAGATGGAGTTGCTGACAAAGATGACAAATGTCCATCTGTTGCAGGTCCTAAAGAAAATGCAGGTTGTCCTTGGGCAGATACTGATAAAGACGGAGTTGCTGATAAAGATGACGAATGTCCAGAAGTTGCTGGTCTTGCTAGTAATAAAGGATGTCCAGAAGTAACAGCGGCAGTTTTAGAATCAGTTTCAATGGAGGCGAAATCAATTTATTTCAACACAGGAAAAGCTACTTTTAGATCAGAAGATGTACCGGTTAAAATTGAATCAATTTCTACTTTGTTAAAACAATATCCTACTGCTAAATTTAGTATTGAAGGACATACAGATAGTGATGGTTCAGATGAATTTAATCAAAAATTATCTCAAGAAAGAGCTGATGTAGTTAAAAATGCATTAATCGAAAGAGGAATGAAAGCAGAAAACTTAACAGCTGTTGGTTATGGAGAAAGCAAACCAGTTGCTTCAAACAAAACTGCTGCTGGAAAAGCTAAAAACAGAAGAACTGAAGTAGTATTACAAAAATAATATTCTTTAAATATTTTTTAGAAAACGCCCTGATTTATCAGGGCGTTTTTTTATTTTTATAGAATGACAAACACTTCGTTTTTAGATAAAATAGCAGCAGTACTAATTGACAACTATTCGGATAAATTATCGGATACAATTGTTATTTTACCTAATAAGCGCGCCAAGGTTTTTTTGATTGAGGCCATTAAAAATAAAGTCAATCAAACGGTGCTTTCGCCTGAAATAATTAGTATTGAAGATTTTATTCAAAACATTGCAGGTATTCGTTCTATAGATTCAATTGAACAGTTATTTGAATTTTATGAAGTGTATTTGTCGATTACTTCAATTACGCAGCAACAATCATTTGAATTGTTTGCCAATTGGGCCAAAACACTATTACAAGACTTCAATGAGATTGATCGTTACTTATTAGAGCCATCCCATGTATTGTCTTATTTGAAAGACATTGAAGATATTAAAAAATGGGGAATTGAAGTTGAAGACAAAACGCAGTTACTTGAAAACTATATTGATTTTTGGAAGTTATTACCCAAATACTATCAATCACTTTACGATCATTTATTGGCTAAAGGAATCGGTTACCAAGGATTGATTTATAGAGAGGCGGTTAAAAACCTAATTCATTTTTTGAATACAGTTCAGAATAAACAATTCATTTTTGCGGGATTTAATGCTTTAAATGCTGCCGAAGAAAAAATTGTTCAAGAGCTTTTGGCTGTTGGTCAAGCCAAGATTTATTGGGATGCTGACCAAACCTTTCTAAATGATCCGTATCACGATGCAGGGCTGTTTTTACGTCGATTTAAAGAAAACTGGAAACACTATAAGTCAAATCCTTTCGAATGGATTGTAAATGATTTTTCCGCGACTAAAAATATTCAAGTAATTGGCACACCAAAGTCCATCGGTCAAGCCAAAATTGCGGGAAGTATTTTGGAACAAACCATTTTGGAACACCCTGAAAAATCCTTAGATAAAGTGGCTGTCGTTTTAGGCGAAGAAAGTCTATTAGTTCCGTTGTTGTATTCGTTACCGGCTTCGGTTGGCGCATTGAATATTACCATGGGGTATTCGGCTAAGAATAATCCTGCCCAAATTTTGGTTGCCAAATTATTCAAAATGCACACCAATTCGTTATCCAGAAATAATAAAGGATATGTGCTGTACTATAAAGAGGTACTGGATGTTTTGACCCATCCACTTGTAGAGCCGTATGCTCAAACACGAGAATTAGTAGCTCTTATCAACGATAATAATTATACGTTTATTACCCAACAAAAACTATTGGATTTGAATCCAAATTCGACGGAGTTATTTTTATTGTTATTTCAAAAATGGGAAACGGGAGCAGTTCCTGTTTTAGAAACCATTATTCGGCTGTTGCAAACTATTAAAAACAATTTAAGCAACGACAATGAAGAGGAAAAGATTACCAAAGCCTTTGTTTTTGCTATTTTCAAAGTGATTAATAAACTGATTACGTATTATACAAAACACCAACATATTGACAAAATTGAGACCTTGTACGCCATTTACAAACAAGTTATTGATGTAGCTGAGGTATCTTTTGAAGGCGAACCTTTGAATGGTTTACAAATTATGGGAGTTTTGGAAAGTAGGGTTTTGGATTTTGACACAGTCATAGTTACCTCTATGAACGAAGGGAATTTCCCGGCGGGAAAATCTTCGAATTCGTTTATTCCGTATGATGTAAAACGCGAATTGGGATTGCCAACGTTCAAAGAAAAAGATGCAATTTATACCTATCATTTTTACCATTTATTGCAACGTGCTACCAATATTTATTTGCTGTACAATACCGAAAGTGAAGGTTTGGATGCGGGTGAAAGAAGCCGATTTATTACTCAATTGGAAGTCGAAAGACAGACAAACCATCATCTGACGAAAGAAATGTACAATGCCGTTTTACCTGAAACTGCCTATGTTCCAATGGAAGTTCCAAAATCAGAAGCAGTGATGCTGCGACTAAAAGACATTGCGGCAGAAGGGTTTTCTCCTTCGGCGTTGACCAAGTACATCAGAAATCCGATTGATTTTTATTTTCAACGAATCCTTCGCATTCGAGAAGTGGAGGAAGTCGAAGAAACGATTGCAGTGAATACGTTAGGAACGATTATCCACGAAACCTTAAAAACGCTATACGAACCGTTCATCGGGCGATTAATTTCTGAATTTGATTTGCAAAATTGTTTCAAGCTAATTGATGCTGAAGTGTTGAAACAATTCAAATTGGTGTACAAAGAAGGCGAGATCAAAAAAGGGCGCAATTTGTTGGCTTTTGAGGTGGCAAAACGCAATGTGTCGAACTTCTTAAAAGTCGAATTAGAAAGCGTTAAAAAGGGGGAACAAATCCAAATTATCGCTTTGGAACAAACCTATCAAAGACTTTTAGAACATCCCAAATTACCTTTTCCAGTTTTAATTAAAGGAAATGTGGACCGAATCGAAAATCGCAATGGAGTCATCCGAATCATTGACTACAAAACGGGAAAAGTAGAGAAAGGAACAGTTACGCTGCGCACCTGGGATGATTTAACTCTTGACATTAAAAACGAGAAAATCATTCAAGTTTTAGCGTATGCTTTTATGTATGAAAAGGAAGTAAAAGGTACGCCTATTGAAGCTGGAATTATTTCCTTCAAAAACTTAAAAGCAGGATTTTTGCCTTTTAATTTCAAGCCGGGAAAAGAAGATCAAACTATTGTTGATGATGCAATTATGAATGATTATTTGGAACAAATTGTAGTCTTACTTACCGAAATTTTAGACGAAACGATTCCGTTTAAAGAGAAAATTTAAATTAAGATTTTACCGACTTAAAAAACCGCAATAATTCTGTTTGTAACATTTCTTGATTTTCAATATGCGACATATGTCCGTCAGGGAAACTCAACAACTGAACTTGGGAGCCTTCGATTTGTTCTTTGGTTTCTTCGTAGTTTAAAACAGGGTCTTTTTCTCCTAAAACCAATACCTTAGGATAAGGTGTCAAATGCAAGAGCACTTCTCTGTCCATGCGAATTTTCATTCCTTCTAGCGAAGCAACAATACCTTGAAGTGGAGTTTTAAGTGCTTCTTTTTTTATTTCATTAATTGTATCAGCTAGTCGATCTCTGTTGTCTTCGCTAAATAAATTAGAGATGGATAATGAAATGAAATTCTGGAACGATTGTTTTACGGCTTTAATGGCTCGATCCCGATTGGTTTTGCGGTCATCACTATCGGCTCTGGAAGTCGAGTTTAATAACACTAGACCTTTTACCACATCTGGATATAATTCGGCAAAAGCCAAAGCCACATAACCACCCATCGAGTGACCAACAAAAATGGCTTTTCGGAGGCGCAATTCAGATAACACTCCATGAACTGCATCGGCATTGTTTTCCATAGAATGCACGTAGCCCATACACTCGGTTTCGCCATGTCCTAATAAATCAATGGTGATAATGCGGAATTTTTGGCTCCATTCAGGAATAAATGCATCCCACATCTTTTTGTTTTCCAAAAAACCATGCAATAAGACTACTGCCGTTCCTTTGCCTTGATCGGTGTAGCTAATGCTGGTGTTTTTGAAATGCGTATTTTTCATGCGAGCAAAGGTAAATTATAACAACAAAAGGCGCAAAGAATTATGAATACTTCTAGACAAATGAAGATAAAAAAACGGCTCACTTTCGTAAGCCGTCTTAACTGAAAACTGCCAACAGACAACTTTTAACTATTCATCAGACTTTCTATTTCCTCCACTTCAATTGGAATGTTGCGCATCAAGTTGAAAGGCGAACCTTTTTCTTGGACTACCACATTATCTTCCAAACGAATTCCAAAACCTTCTGCTGGAATGTAAATACCCGGCTCTACGGTAAATACCATATTGGCTTGCATTGGCTCGGTCAAGATTCCGTAATCGTGTGTGTCCAATCCCATGTGATGCGAAGTCCCATGCATAAAATATTTTTTATAAGCAGGCCAATCTGGATTTTCGTTTTGTACATCGGCTTTGTCAATTAACCCCAAACCTAATAGTTCAGACGTCATTACTTTGCCCACTTCAATATGGTATTGTTTCCATAAAGTACCTGGAGTTAGCATTTGAGTAGCTTCATTTTTCACACGCAAAACAGCATTGTATACTGCTTTTTGTCTTTCTGTAAAACGTCCCGAAACCGGAATCATACGTGTCATATCACTTGAATAATTCGCATATTCTGCCGCAACGTCTAGCAAAATCAAATCGCCGGCTTTACAGGCTTGGTTGTTTTCGATATAGTGCAATACATTGGCATTATTTCCCGAAGCAATTATCGGAGTGTAAGCAAAACCTTTGGAACAATTGCGAAGGAACTCATGAGCAAATTCGGCTTCGATTTCATATTCGGTTACCTCAGGCTGAACAAAAGACAAGACTCTTCTAAATCCTTTTTCGGTAATATCGCAAGCTTTTTGGATTAACTCTAATTCTACATTTTCTTTTACCGAACGTAGGCGTTGCAATATCGGATTGCTTTTGGCTACTGCATGTGCAGGATACTTTTCTTTCCACCATTTTACAAAACGAGCCTCGCGAGTTTCGGTTTCAACCGTTGCGCGATAATGTTCATTAGTGTTAATGTAGATGGTGTCAGAATGTGTCATCAATTCAAACAACACTTTTTCAAATTCGGTTAACCAATACACGGTTTTAATTCCAGATACTTCAAAAGCACGTTCTTTGGTTAGCTTTTCGCCTTCCCAAACCGCAATATGTTCGTTGGTTTCTCTCAGGAAAAGCATTTCTCTTTGATGTTCGTATGGTGCATCTGGAAAAAGTAATAAGATACTTTCTTCCTGATCTACGCCGCTTAAATAAAAGATGTCGCGGTGTTGCGCAAAAGGCATCGTGCTATCTGCACTGATAGGATATATGTCATTCGAATTGAAAACCGCTACACTTTTTGGCTTCATTTGAGCCGAAAATTTTGCGCGGTTTGTTATAAATAAATTGCGGTCTATTGGATGGTATTTCATAAAAATTGGAATTTATTAAAATACAAATCTAATCAATCCATTTGTAATATCGTGCACCAATTAGATTTGGATTTTCATTTTCTACGCGGTCTAAAATCCATTCGTTTTTAGGAGTTCGAACACTTTGTTTTTGTTCTTTTTTATGAAGTTTTTCGTAGGTAGCAAAATCAATTTCATGGCTTTGTTCCAATGTTTCAAACAGTTGGGCTTTGGCTACAGACAATTGCCAATCGGGCTGAATGGTGCCTTCAAAAACTTTCGATTTAGAACCACTTCCGTAGGCTAAGAAACCAAATTTCTTGCCCGAAATAGCCGCATCCGTGTTGGCAAAATGCGCCAAAGTAGAAAGGAATCCCATGAAAATAGAACCCGTGTATAAATTTCCAATTAGTGATGAAGCGATTTCTGCAGGCTGTAATTTTTGCGTTACAAACTTGCGGTAATCCTCGGATTTACTTACTTCTTTCAATTTGTTTTGGTAGTCAGTAGGAGCTTCATTTCCTGAAAGAATTGGTGTAGTTGCGTCCAGCGCATATATTTCAGAAAGCATGCGGCGGCCTTGAAACGAGTACGGCAAGTGCATGATGATGCTTTCCCAAGTTGAGTATAACGTTTCGGTAGTGTTTTTTAATTTTTTGAATGAAAAATACGCATTGCGCGTACGATCCATATAACATTGGTTGGAATATTGACCATCAAAAACGGGTTGATCTTTGTGAATTTCGATTTCAGCTTCTAAATTGTCAAACCAAACATCGTTTGATTTGTTGCCCGTGATGGCTTCTTTAGTAAGTGTTCGGTACGGCTTGAAGAAGTCAAAAACGCCTTTGGTGCTGGTTGCCCATTCGTTTTCAAACGCAATTATTTTAGGATTGGAAGTCACTAACATCGCTACAGCTCCAGCGCCTTGGGTATATTCGCCTGTTGAATTCAAATCGTATTTGGCAAAATCTGTAGTGACAACAATGGCTTTTTTAGTTGGATTAAGTCGTACAAAATCTAAGCAGTTTTGCAAGGCATCGACGCCGCCAATACAGGCAAAAGTAAAATCGACTACATCACATTCGGCTAAAACACTTTCTCCAAATTTTTGTTCCATCAAAGCAATCAAAAAGGAACTAATCGGTTTTGAACTGTCAATAGCACTTTCGGTACCAACATAAATTCTTGAAATTTCGCTAAGATTGATTTTGTTGTCAAGTACTAATTTGGTCAAAGCATTAGCACCAAAAACAACTGTGTCTTGATGTACATCTGGCAACGTCATTTTTATCAATCCGAGTCCTTTTTCTAGTTTTTCAGGCTCTATATTTCGGGCATTTGCCAATGTTTTTATCGGTAAATGTAGTTGAGCAACATCAAAAGCAATAGCGTCAATTCCTGTTTTCATTCTTTTTATTTTGAATTGGTAAAATTAAAATTCGCTATTCGAATATCAATTTTTTTACGCTTATATAATTAGTCATTTCTTGATTTTTACGGATTGTAGAATAAATCTAAATAAAAAATAACAATTCTATAATTTTATTGGATTTTCACTACTGATAAATACGGATTTTTAATTTCAATTTTATTGGGAATTGTTTAAGTATTTTAGGTTTCAGCACCAGTTAATTAAGGATTTAACAATGAATTATTTAAAACACTTTAAAATCATTATAAATAACAACGAAAAGGTTGTAGTTGAATTCTATTTCTCCTATTTTTGTCACACTATTTAATAAAAATTTATTCAAATTATTATGGCAAAATCTGCAATTCTAAAGTCGTCTCTTGCAAAGAAATATTGGATGGCTTTTACAGGTTTATTTTTATGTTTGTTCCTATCGGGGCATTTAGCAGGGAATCTTCAATTAATTTTTAGTGATGCATTACATTTTAATCAGTATGCATTATTTATGACGACTAACCCAGCCGTAAAAATTCTATCTTACATTACTTACATTTCAATTTTATTCCACGCAATTGATGGAATTTTATTAACTGTTCAAAACAGAAAAGCAAGACCAATTGGTTACGCAAAAACGGATGGTTCTTCGAGTTCATTTTCTTCAAGAAACATGGCAGTTTTAGGAACTATCATTTTAGTTTTTATTGTAACGCACATGGTGAACTTTTGGGCTGTAATGCATTTTGACAAAAACATGCCATTGCAAACAGTAAGCATTGGTCAAGCAGGACAACAACAAGAATATTATTTGACTACAGATGGTGGGTATTTACCAAAAGCACAAGTAGATCAACAAATGATTAAAATTGAAAACAGAACCGAGTTCTTTGATGCTGCTGCCAATGTTAAAATCAAAGAAGGATACAAAGATTTGCACAAGATTACTGTAGCGTTCTTTAAAGATTCTAAAACAGGATTGATTGCCACTATTTTATATGTAATTGCTATGATTACTTTGGCATTCCACTTATTGCACGGATTTCAAAGTGCATTCCAATCATTGGGATTGAATAATCCAAAATACACTCCAGCGATTAAAATGTTTGGAGCAGCATTTGCGATTATCGTTCCGCTATTGTTTGCTATTATTCCAGTTTACATTCACTTTTTCTTAAAATAATCAACATCAGAAGATATTATGAAGTTAGATTCTAAAATACCAGAAGGTCACATTTCACAGAAATGGACTGATTACAAAGACCATTTAAAATTAGTTGCGCCAAACAATAGACCAAAAATTGATATTATTGTTGTTGGTACTGGTTTAGCTGGTTCATCAGCGGCAGCTTCGCTTGCTGAAATGGGTTA
>JACCDZ011693161.1_pt1 | contig 13610 bp, 11 predicted proteins | sample 7449551 | NCBI WGS metagenome assembly JACCDZ01 (sample SAMN15323452, study PRJNA562643) | freshwater metagenome | isolation source: river surface water | place: USA:Blue River Watershed | collected 2017-08-18
CTCACCTTGCGGGCTGAACTGGATAACGGCGGGTGCCACAGGCACCGCTGCAAACAGGGGAGAAACAGGAAAGGCACAGAAAGCCAGCAGAAAGGCGCGCAAACGCATGGACGTCATCCTTGGATAAGCCGGCAGGCACCGGCACTCATGCAGGGATTCTAGGCGCGCAGGTATGGGTGTCTCAACGCAAAAAACAGGTAATCACTGACGGGATCACAATCCGTCAGTTTTTGGCATCCTCGGCCAGAATGGCGAGCAACGCCGTCATGTCTTCCGGCAGCGGCGACTCCCAGCTCATCTGGACCGCAGTGCCCGGATGCACCAGTCCCAGCCGGCGCGCATGCAGGGCCTGCCGTGGAAACCGTTGCACGGCACGAATCATTTCCTGACTGCCACCCTTGGGCAGCCGTGGCCGGCCGCCATAGACAGGATCACCAACCAGCGGGTGGCCAATATGGGACATGTGCACACGGATCTGGTGCGTACGCCCGGTCTCCAGCTGCACCTTTACATGCGTATGACCACGGAACCGTGCAATCACACGGTAATGCGTCACCGCATTACGGCCACGCTCATCCTCTTCGTCACGGCGACTCACCACGGCCATGCGGGTGCGATCCGTGGGATGCCGGTCAATCGGTGCATCAATGGTGCCGCCGCCCGTCATCACGCCGCAGACCACGGCCTCGTACTCGCGGTACACGGACTTGTCCGCCAGCTGCGCCGTCAGGGCCGTATGGGCCGGCAGCGTCTTGGCCACCACCAGCAGGCCGGAAGTGTCCTTGTCGATGCGATGCACAATACCGGCGCGCGGCAGCAGGCGCAGATCCGGGCAATGGAACAGGAGCGCATTCATCAGCGTGCCATCCGGGTTACCCGCACCCGGATGCACAACCAGTCCCGCCGGCTTGTCCAGCACCAGCAGATCGTCATCCTCAAACAGGATGTTCAGCGGGATATCCTGCGGCAGCGCCTCGGTCTCGGACTCCAGCTCGGCCAGCAGCACCAGCGCCTCACCACCGGCCACCTTGTCCTTCGGCTTGCCCGACTTGCCTTCCACGGTCAGACGCCCGTCCTTGATCCAGTCCTTGAGGCGCTCGCGGGAATACTCGGGGAAAAGCTGGGCCGCAGCCTGATCCAGACGGGCGCCGGCAAGCTCAAGGGGGACAGATGCGTTTAAACTGACGGTTACAGACATGCGATGTGGGCGCGGACGCTAATGTGGTTAAATGCGGCCTGCATTCTAGTCCGGGGCAGCCCTTCCTGTCCCGACGTCATCGGAAATACTGCAATGTCCCGTTTGCTGCGCTTCACCACCATCCTGACCCTGGCGCTCCTGGCCGCCTGCTCATCCAACCCCAAAAAGGGCCAGATGGCGGAAAAGGAGTATTACGAAGCCGCACAGAAGAGCATGAAGTCCGGCAACTTCATGGCAGCCACGGATCATCTGGAGGCACTGGAGTCCCATTTCCCGGTCGGTCGTTATACCGAGCAGGCCCAGCTGGAGCTGATCTACGCCAAGTTCCGCCACGCCGACCATGCCGGCGCCTCGGCCGCGGCTGACCGCTTCATCCGTCTGCACCCGGGCCATGCCCAGGTGGACTACGCCATCTACATGAAAGGCCTGGCTGCCTACGAAGGCGACCGCGATGTCTTTCTGCGCATCATGCCGATCAATACGGCTGCCCGTGACCTGGCGTCGTCCCGCGAGGCGTTTCAGGAGTTCAGCGAGCTGCTGCGCCGCTTCCCCGACAGCCAGTATGTGCCGGACGCCCGCGCCCGCATGATCCATATCCGCAACCAGATGGCGACGCAGGAACTGCATGCGGCCCGCTTCTATGCCAAGCGCAAGGCCTACGTCTCCTGCCTCAACCGCACCCGCTGGATCATTGAAAACTATCCGGGCACGCCCGCTGTACCTGACGCACTGGCACTGCAGGTATGGGCTTACGGCAAGCTCGGCATCAAGGATCTGGCAGAGCAGCAACTGGCCCTGCTGCGCAACAACTACCCCGAGCACAAGAGCATCGACAAGCTGGGGCAGCTCACCATTGATATCGGCGCCCACAATGAAGACCGCAGCTGGCTTAACATCATGACCTTCGGCCTGCTGGGCAAGGCAGACGCCACGAACTGAGCACTGGCAACCGCCATGGTTTTTTCCCTGCGCCGGCTACATGACGATGACCTGCACGCGGTCCTGAAAATTCAGGAAGCCGCCTACCCCGAGCTGGCAGAGTCTTCCGTCGCCATTGCGGACCGCCTACAACAGGCACCGCAATGGTGCTGGGGTGCCGAACAACACGGACAGCTCTGCGCCTACCTGCTCGCCCATCCCTGGCCCGCCACAGCACCACCGCCATGGGATACGCCCCTGCCACGCCTGCCACGGCACAGCACACACCTCTACATTCACGATCTTGCCCTCGGCCCGCAGGCACGCAGTGGCGGGCTCGCGCGACGGCTGATCAACACCGTACTGCAGCAGGCACGCCATGCACGCATTGCCGAAGTGAACCTGGTTGCCGTGCAATCCTCCACCGGCTTCTGGCAACGACAGGGTTTTCACATCATGCAAACGCCGGCAACGCTCGGCAGCACACTTGCCAGTTATGGTGATGATGCCCGCCTGATGTGGCGGCGCGTCTGACGCACCAGACGTGCTTCGTGCAGATAAAAAAAGGGCGCCAGAAGGCGCCCGAAAGGAGAAACCCGTTTTGCCACCCGCTTACCAGTAAATCCCCCGCATGATGTACTGGAAGGCCACCTGCTCGGATGATGGTGCAGTAGCGGGAGCCGCCTCGGCGCTCTTGCCCTTGGCCGCATCCGATTCCGGGAACATCTTGAATCCGGTATTCATGATGATCTCGGTGGTCTTGGGCGCAAGGTCGTAGAGAATCTGCGCAAAAATACCCAAGCGTGTCGCAATGCGCTTCGGGCGACGGATCATCGCATCACAGATCATGTCGGCCGCTTCTTCCGGCTGAATGGCTGGCGCGTAATCGTACATCTTGGTCGGTGCAATCATCGGTGTGCGCACCAGAGGCATGTTGATCGTGGTAAAGCGCACATTCTGGTCCGAGAACTCTGCGGCCGCACAACGAGAGAACGCATCCAGCGCTGACTTTGACGCAACATAAGCCGAGAAGCGCGGCGCATTGGTCAGCACACCGATCGAGGAAATATTGATGATCAGGCCGCGACGGTTGGCGGTCATCGAAGGCAGCAACCCCATGATCAGCCGCAGTGCGCCAAAATAATTCAGCTGCATGGTGCGTTCATAGTCATGGAAGCGGTCATACGCCGAGGCAACCCCGCGCCGAATCGAACGGCCAGCGTTGTTGACCAGCACATCCACGCGGCCATGCTGCTCCAGCACTTCCTTCACCAGACGGTCGCAATCTTCAAGATTGGACACATCACAGGTATGAATGAACGCACGCGCGCCCTTGGCCTCAACCTCAACCAGGGTTTCTTCAAGCTTTTCACGGGTACGCGCCACCAGCAAGATGGTTGCCTCCGTGTCCGCCAGACGCAATGCCGTCGCCTTGCCGATACCACTGGACGCACCGGTGATCAGGATCACCTTGCCTTTCACATTGCCCGCCAGCGTGCGGTCAATGAACAGATCCGAATCCAGATTGCGTGCCCAGTAATCCCAGACCGCACCCGCATACTGGTCCAGACGTGGGCAGGACACACCCGTGCCCTGCAACTCCTTCAGTGTTTCACGGCAATCGAATTTGGTCGGGTAGTTGATAAAGCCCACCGCCGCTTCCGGAATCTGGAAATCATTCAGGAACTGCTTCTTGATACGCTGCACAGGTGGCAACTTGCCAATGCCACCGGTAATGGCAGACGGAATGAAACCCAGCATGCGTGCATCAATGCGCATCGCAAATTCCGGTGCAGATGCCGCCCGCGCAAAGATATTCATTACCTCGCCAACCTTGTGCGGCTTGGGGTCGGTGAGATGGAAGCAGCGACCATCCAGACCAGGCTTGTGCGCCAGCACATCCATCGCACCGGCCACATAATCCACCGGCACAATATTCAGGCGACCACCCTCAACACCCAGCATCGGCATCCAGCGCGGCAATGCGTCACGCAAGGTCTTGATCAGGCGGAAGAAGAAATACGGACCATCAATCTTGTCGATCTCGCCGGTCTTCGAGTGACCAACGACCATGCCGGGACGATAGATACGATAGGGAACCCTGGCTTCGTTACGCACCACTTTTTCCGCATCATGCTTGGTGCGAAGATACGGATTCACCAGCTTCTCAGCTTCCTCGAACATGTCTTCACGGAAAATGCCGTTGAACAGACCGGCCACCGCAATCGAACTGGCATAGTTGAAGCAACCGGCCTTGAGCTGCTCGGCAGCCTGCAGGGCATGACGGGTACCTTCGACATTCGCCTTCACCTGATCGGCTTCCGGCGCATCAATGTCGTAAATGGCGGCGAGGTGGAAAAAGTGGTCGATGTTACCGGCCATTTTCGCGACAAAGGCCTCGTCCAGTCCCAGACCCACCATGGAGAGATCGCCAGTGACTGCATGCAGGCGGTCAGCCTGATGCGGGAAGCGGCTTTTCAGTGCAGTGAACTTGAGCTCGCTACCAGGGCGCACCAGTACATGAACATGGCCACCCCGGTTCAGCAGACGCTCAGTGAGAAACTTGCCAATGAAACCGGTCGCACCGGTAAGAAAATAATGCATGACACACTCCCTGATGGTCCTGTAGCTGCAGTACTCCACGGCCACCCTCCCCAAGAGGGCTCCGACCTGCAGACAGATACAGTGTAATCAGCATAGAAGCATTATCTCCACCGCGCCGAGCGGCCATGCAGTCACAAAAACCCTTTAAAATCAAATAGTTAGAGTATTTACTCAGAATTCACAACGAATTGTCCGACAACTTCCGCCTTCAAACCTGCATTAGAGGGGCGCAGGTGAAGAAATTGTCAGACAACCAGTGCCCTCGCCGTCTATCGGAAACCCCTCAGTTCCCTGCCTTCCAGCCGTTCACGATCGGGTAGCGGCGATCCTTGCCAAACCCGCGCCGCGTGATGCGCGGGCCAATTGCCGCCTGGCGGCGCTTGTACTCATTCAGGTCCACCAGGCGGATGACCCGCAGCACCATTTCCCGCTCAAATCCTGCCTGAATGATGGTGTCGGCACTTTCGTCCTCCTCGATGTAACGGCGCAGGACTTCATCCAGCACCGGATAAGGCGGCAGGGAATCCTCGTCTTTCTGATCCGGCGCCAGCTCTGCAGATGGCGGCCGGTCAATCACCCGCTGCGGAATCGGCGGATGCTCCGGCGTCAGCGTATTGCGGTACTCGCTCAACCGGAACACGAGCGTCTTCGGGACATCCTTCAGCACATCAAAACCACCGGCCATGTCGCCGTAAAGAGTGCAGTAACCCACCGCCACTTCCGACTTGTTGCCGGTGGTCAGCACCAGCAAACCCTTCTTGTTGGAAATGGCCATCAGCAACACCCCACGCGAGCGGGCCTGCAGGTTTTCCTCGGTCTTGTCCTTCGGCCAACCGGCAAACTCGCCGTCCAGCGAGGCCGAGAAGGCCGCCACCATCGGCTCGATCGGCAACACCGAGTAGGTCACGCCCAGTGTATTGGCTTCTGCCTCGGCATCATCCAGGCTCATCTGCGCGGTATAGCGATACGGCATCATCACGGCCTGTACCCTGTCGGCACCGATGGCATCGACCGCAATTGCCAGCGTCAGTGCCGAATCAATGCCACCCGACAGCCCCAGCACCACACCGCGAAAGCCGCTTTTCTGCACGTAATCCCGAACCCCCAGCACCAGCGCCTGGTATACCTCTGCCTCCAGCGAGAGCTCTGCTGCTGCAGCCGTCACATCACCGAAGACCGCACCATCCCAGCTGACCGTGTGCAGGGCATCCGCAAACCGGGGCAACGAAGACACCACCGAGCCCTGTGCATCCATCAAAAAAGAGCCGCCGTCGAATACCAGCTCGTCCTGCCCACCCACGGTATTCAGGTAAATCACGGGCAGACCGGTTTCGCTCACGCGTTCGCGCACGGCAGCCTCGCGCTCGGTCTGCTTGCCGCGATGAAAGGGAGACGCATTGAGGTTAAGCAACAGTTCGGCACCGGCATCCCTGGCTGCCAGCGAAGGTGCCGGGTGCCAGATGTCCTCACAGATCGACAGGCCGATACGGTGTCCCTTGCAGTCAAATACACAGGCATCGCTGCCGGTTGAGAAGTAGCGCTTCTCGTCAAACACCTGATAGTTGGGCAACTCGTGCTTGGCGTACTCGGCAATGCAGATGCCATCCCGGAATACGCCCGCCATGTTGTAAAGCCTGCCATCCCGCTTGCGCGGGTAGCCCACCACCATATCAATCCCCGTGACCTCGGCCAACTGCGACAGCGCCGCGTCTACCCGCAAGCTCACGCTGTCACGCAGCAGCAAATCCTCGGGCGGATAGCCGATCAGGCAAAGCTCCGGAAACACCACCAGGTCAGCGTGTTGCTCATCCCTTGCCTGTAGCGCCAATGCCTTCACACGAGCAATATTGCCGGGAATGTCTCCTACCAGAAAATCGGACTGGGCAAGGGCAATACGTAAAGGCAGGGCTGGCATGCAGAAACTCCGGAAGGCGGGAACAACGACAAAACAGGTGAATGATAGGCAAGAGCAGCACCGTACGGCCATACCCCTGCATGCAGTTAGCCATGCAGTTAGCCATCATGCAGTTACCCATGTATTACCCATGGCCAAGTGCGCACACCTTCCCTAGACTAGCCTTCATCCTTCCTACAGGGAACGCATCATGGGTGGCATTCTGCGACTTGTCGTCATTGGTCTGGTGATCTGGTTCATCTACCGGTTCATTCAGAAGCTTCTGGTCAGCAAGGCGGGCAACAGCGTGCCCTCCTCCGCTGAGCCTGCCACACCGCCCGAACAGGCCATGCGTCGCTGTGCCCATTGCCAGGTGCATGTCCCTGAAGGCGAAAGCACACAGTCAAAGGGCGAGTACTTCTGCAGCGAAGCACATCGTGACGCCTACTTTCGTGAGCGCCGCTAAAGCATGAGATACACTGATCCTCAGGGAGCCGACTGGCGCCTGCTGCAGGTGTACAGCTACTACCGCCTGTTTCTGGCCGTGCTGCTGCTGGGGCTTTTCACCCTCAAGCCATCGGCCCCGATGATAGGCGCTGATAACCCCACCCTGTTCCTGATTACCGCCATCGGCTACCTGGCTGCAGCCACCTCGACCGTGATATTCCTGCGCTGGCAACGCACCCAGATCCCCACCCAATCCCTGATGCTGCTGCTGGTCGATATTGTGGCACTGACGTTGATGGTACATGGCAGTGGCGGCATCAACACGCAGCTAACCCTGCTGTACATGGTGGCGGTCGCCGCCGGCAACATCCTGCTGAGCGGCCGCATGGGCGCCTTTATTGCCGCCGTCGCCGCCATCGCCATCCTTTACGAACAGTTCTATTTCGCCCTCATCCGGAGTGATGCGCTGACCACTGATGCGCTGGCACAAACATCAATTCTGGGCCTGAGTTTTTTCGCCGTAGCACTTTTCAGTCAGCTGATTGCCCACCGCACGCGGCAGGGGGAAGCCCTTGCCGCACAGCGCGCTGAAGATATCCAGGCACTGCAACGCCTCAATGACCAGATCATTCGCCGCATGCGCACTGGCATCATCGTGGTCAACCGCCACCGCCACATCCTGCTCAGCAACGATGCCACCCGTGAACTGCTCGGCCTCACGGAGGCTATCACCCCTGGTACGGTGCTGCCCGACGTCTCCATAACCCTCGAGGCCAACTACCATGCCTGGCGACGTAATCCCCTGCTCCGGGCTCATCCTTTCAGGAACACACAGGAAAGCACCGAAATCAGTGCGCGCTTTGCCCGACTGAACCCGGAGGATCCGCAAAGCGGCATCGTGCTGATCTTCATCGAAGACACCACACAGATCACCCAGCGCGCCCAGCAACTCAAACTCGCCTCGCTGGGCCGGCTTACCGCCAGCATTGCCCATGAGGTCCGCAACCCGCTGGGTGCCATCAGCCATGCCACACAACTGCTTGCCGAGTCGGAACATATTGACGGCGGTGACAAGCGCCTGCTGGAAATCATCGAGCAACACTGCCGCCGCATGAACGCCATCGTGGAGAACGTACTAAGCGTTTCCCGCCGGCAGCAGTCCTACCCTGAAACACTGGGATTGCCGGAGTGGCTCCATCGGTTTCGCTCCGAATATCTTGAAAGCACATCAGATCAGGTACGTATCGACATGGATCTGTCTGATACCGACATCGAGGTCCGCTTTGACCCGCAACAGCTGTATCAGGTGGTCAGCAATCTGGTCATGAACGGGCTGCGCTACAGCACACGTCCGGATGATGTAGCGCATGTCAGGATCGTTGCCGGTCACCAGGAAATAAATGACCAGCCCTATCTGGACATTATTGATGACGGCCCTGGCGTTTCTGCCACCCACCTTGAGCATCTCTTCGAGCCCTTCTATACCACCGAGCCAACGGGCACCGGACTGGGGCTTTACCTGTCTCGCGAAATTTGCGAAGCCAATCAGGCGCGCCTTGACTACATTCCGGGCAACCCCGGCGCCTGCTTCCGCATTACATTCGCCCACCCTGACCGATTGAGCTGAGCCGAGTCAACCATGAGCAATCCGCTGGCACTGATCGTTGATGATGAACCCGATATTCGTGAACTGCTGGAAATCACCCTTTCCCGCATGAACATCGATGCACGTACCGCTGACTCCCTCGAGTCGGCCAAAGCACTGCTGCGCAAGGAAAAGTTCCAGCTCTGCCTGACCGACATGAACCTGCCTGATGGCAGCGGCATCACACTGGTCCAGACCATCCAGCGCGATTATCCGAACCTGCCGGTTGCCGTTATTACTGCTTACGGCAGCATGGAGGCGGCAGTGGCATCACTCAAGGCAGGCGCATTTGATTTTGTCTCCAAGCCTGTTGAGCTGGCCCGCTTGCGTGACATGGTCAATACCGCACTCAAGCTGCGCCCGGACGAAGTCATTCACCCTGAAGACAGCCGACTGCTTGGCCGTTCTGCCGCCATGCAGGAGTTGCGTGAAAAAATCCACAAGCTTTCACGCAGTCAGGCGCCGGTCTACATCAGTGGGGAGTCCGGTACCGGCAAGGAGCTTGTCGCACGGCTCATCCACGAGCTTGGACCGCGGGCAGACAATCCTTTTGTTCCCGTCAACTGTGGTGCCATTCCCTCGGAACTGATGGAAAGCGAGTTTTTCGGGCACAAGAAAGGCAGCTTCACCGGCGCATCAGAAGACAAACAGGGACTTTTTCAGGCGGCCCATGACGGCACACTTTTTCTGGATGAAGTTGCCGACCTTCCACTGGCCATGCAGGTCAAGCTGCTGCGTGCCATCCAGGAAAAATCCATTCGTCCGGTTGGACACTCCAAAGAAACCCCCGTCAATGTGCGTATCGTGAGTGCCACCCACAAGGACCTCGCCACCGAGGTCGATGCAGGACGATTCCGGCAGGATCTTTTTTACCGTATCAACGTGATTCAGGTAAAAGTGCCACCATTACGCGAGCGCGGCGATGACATTCTCTACCTGGCCCAGAATTTTCTCAAAAAACTGAGCAAGGACTGGGGCGTTGCAGAACCGGCACTGGGGGACGCAACACGAGAGGCACTTCGTCATTACGCTTTTCCCGGCAACGTACGCGAATTGCAGAACATTCTGGAGCGTGCGCTGACGCTATGTGATGGCAATGTCATTCTGCCGGAGCACTTGCAACTGCCCGCACACACCACTCAGACAGCTTCAGCCCCCGTCAGTGGCATTGCCACACCGGCGCAAGCAACAGCTACCGACAGCCATGGCGGATCACTGGAAGACTATCTGTTCGAGATCGAAAAAACAGCCATCCTGAAGGCACTGGAAGATACGCGCTGGAACCGTACTGCAGCAGCCCGCAAGCTTGGCATGACATTCCGCTCGCTGCGTTATCGACTGAAAAAAATGGGCCTTGATGACGATGACGAGGAGTAACACCCCCCCCGTCATCGTCAAAAACACGCGCAGCCGCTTACAAACACTGATACGGCTGTGGATCGAGTGAAGGCTTTTCCCCCTGCAGCAGGTTTGCCAGCAGACGGGCTGATGCAGGGGCGAGTACCAGACCATTCCTGTAGTGCCCGGCGTTCACCCACAGATTGTCCTTTTCCGGTGCCCGCCCGATAAAGGGAATGCCATTCGGACTGCCCGGACGCAATCCGGCCCATTGTGCTACCGGCTGCTCATTGGCCAGGGCCGGCAGCAAGCGCGCAGCCGAGGCCATCAGGCTTTCCCTGGCCGCATCGGTAATCCCCTTGTCAAAGCCTGTTTCCTCAAGCGTCGACCCGCACAACACATGCCCGTCACGGCGCTGGATGACATAGCGCCCGTCGGCCATCACCATACAGGGCAACGTACCTGGTGGTAGCCGGTACAACAGCATCTGCCCGCGTACGGGACGTACTGATGGCGGCGAGGCCATCTCCAGCAACTCCAGCAGCCCCTTGCTCCAGGCACCACCACACACCACAAAGTGATCGGCAGAAAACTCACGGCCATCCGACGTTCTCAGACTTCCCAGTGTCGATCCTGTACCGGATGCACTGACAACCTCTGCCTGGGTAATCACATTGACCTTCAGCCGGCGCAAGGATGCCTGCAAGGCCTGCAGCAGCCGTGGGTTACGTACATGGGCAATACCCGGCATCAGCAAGCCTTCATGCCAGTGTGTGGACAGCCACGGCATCCTCTGCCGCAAGCTGCTGCTGTCATAGCGCAGCACCGACTCTTTCTGTGCGTCCGCCCATGCCAATGCATCACGCGCATCATCGGCATCCAGCATCAACATGCCGCAGGCAACCAGCTCTGCATCAATACCGGTTTCGTCCAGCAACTCCTGCACCAGCACCGGGTAAGCCTGCCTGGCCTGCTGCGCCAGGGCAGTTACAGCGGCCGGATATCGCCACGGATACAGCGGTGACACGATGCCACCACCCGCCCATGACGCCTCGCGTCCAGGCTCGCCACGCTCCAGCACAGTGACACGACACCCCGACAAGGCCAGCATTCGTGCTGTCATCAGTCCCATGACACCTGCGCCAACAATCACTACATCCGACAAGACCAACTCCTCCCCAGAGCCACAGGCAAATATCCTACATCAACAACAGAAATTCCCCTCTTGTCGATCATCAAGGAATGGCGCTATATCTGCCGCCCGCTTTATACCACTCATGATCACCAGGGAAGGTCTCATGAAAAAACCACTCGGCTTCACGCTGATTGAGTCTCTTGTTGTCATCTCCATCCTCAGCTTGCTGTCCTTTGTGGCAGCCGGCATGTGGAACACCCTGCAACTGCGACTGGAGTCACGTGCCGCCATCACCCTGCTGGCAAACAGCCTGTCTGATGCCCGCACCACCGCCATCACACGCCAAATTCCGGTTGCTGTCTGTGGCAGCCGCAATGCCAGCGAATGTGACTCACTCTGGCAGGACGGGGTACTGGTTTTTCTTGATGTGACCGGTGTGGGCAAGCCCTCCTCTGACAAGGATATCCTGGGCTTTTATCGCATTGAGACACACGACGCACGGATCGTGTGGAAGGGCTTTGGTAGTGGTACCAGCCTGCGCTTCGATCATTTTGGCCGGGCATCTGCCAGCAATGGCAGTTTCACTTATTGCCCGGGAAACAAGGAAAACCTCTATGCGCGCCAGGTTGTCATCAATCGTGGGGGGCGCGTGCGCTATTCACGCGATCGCAACGGCGATGGCATTCATGAAGATGCCGGTGGCAAGGCGCTTAGCTGCATGTAGCAAGAGAGGCTCAAATGAAAACGCCGCTTGCGCGGCGTTCTGGACGGGTCACCCTGGAAGCATCAATGTGCCTTTGAACCCCATGCCTGCGTAGCATCCGCCAGATCACAGGTAGTATCACTGGCAGCATCCCAGCAGCGTCGGCCCTGACTGTCAATGCGCAGGGCTCCGTCGCCAACCTGCGAACCCCCGCTCACTGGCGTTGCGGCCAATATCCAGCTTGTTGGTGCGGCCGCTGGAGTCAGCGTCAATGCCACGTTGTATTTTGCCGTGCCTGTGGTCGGATATACAGTTGCATTCGAATTAATCATTGCCAGCGTAACGCCGGTATAGCTCATCTGCTGTGACTTGTACCGCTCCAGATTACTGGCCAGCTGCATCAGGTGCGCCTGCAAGTCGACACGATGACTGCGTTGCACATAGTCGTTATAGGCCGGAAATCCGACAGCAGCCATGATGCCGATAATGGACAGCACCACCAGCAACTCAACCAGCGTAAAACCTTTTGACTGGCGCACATGTGCGGACATGAACATTCCCCCGTAACCGTATTGCACAAATAATCAAAAGGCAGCACGGCGAATCATTCGCCGTGCTGCCTGCATCCATTGCCCATTATTCCTGCTTGGTCTTCTCAAGCCAGCGGGTACGCCTCAGACCAGCTGATACCCCCTCACCGAAGGTCTCCACATCCGTACCTGTAACGATACCGATGTCAGACTTGGTCCCGTCAATAGGATTGGTCAGCACCACCAGTTGCGGATCGCCCCCCATCCCGGACAGCGCATTATCCTTGACCAGGACACCCGTCGGAGCAGCCCCCGGCGTCAGTGAAATCCGGAACAGTTTACTCTTGCCAATGACCGGAGAGCACGAATCCCCCCCTTCGATACTTGGCACGTAGCTGGCAAACAGCAAGGTATTCTGGAAAATCACCCCGCTATTGATGACCTTCTCGCCCACGTCATCAAACTTCAGGTACCAGCCCTTCTTGCCTGACAAACTGACCGAGACGGTGGCATCTGGCTCAACTTCGGCCAATCCAGACATCACGATCGTGGGCTGCAATGTCCCCGCTGCCGCCGTCAGAATGTCTCCACGAGGCACGTCATAGTCAAACAGCGTGAAGAAGTGATCCGTCGTTGACTCATTCAAGGGGTGACTGCGATAACCGGAGCCCAGTCCTACCGCCGCAAACACTTTGCCGGCGACATCCTTGAAAAGAGCAACGGTTGGCGGCTCATAGAAGCGGCGCTGATCACTGACACCACTGCCGGCAAGCTTGGCCAGCGTCTTGACACGGGCGACCACACCCGTTGCCGTGGGACGATTATCAAGATCCACACGGAACACCTGGCCACCCAGATCACCCACGTAAATATGATCCGCCAGACCATCACCATTCACATCAATCGTTTTTGGCTGCGAGGGAATCGCAAACTTCATGTCTGCATTGTTGCTATTGTCGATCGTGGCAATAAGACTGCCTGTCTCGGCATTAACGATATAAATGGCGTCTCCCATGGTGTCACTGGAGTAGACCGTATTTTCAACTTCATGCTGAGGATCGTAGCCCCCACCAAACACCAGCACATTGGTCACGTTCCCGCCAATACGCATGGCAGCAACTGTTGGCTGCGACCAGGTCTGGCCAAGCTTGCTGTAGCTGCCTGTGCCGCCCTTGATAGCGAACAACAGTTTTGGTGA
>JACCDZ010163340.1_pt1 | contig 13605 bp, 12 predicted proteins | sample 7449551 | NCBI WGS metagenome assembly JACCDZ01 (sample SAMN15323452, study PRJNA562643) | freshwater metagenome | isolation source: river surface water | place: USA:Blue River Watershed | collected 2017-08-18
CTACCTAGATCAGATCAAGTTCGATTTTCAGGTTCCATCGTTTACAGGCTGCCTCATGGGGAACTGTAATCCTCTTCCAACGGTGAAGCCACCTAATCCCTTCACGGTCTATGCCAGCAGTGTTTCTTAAACTACACCAGAATGAACGCAGCTCCTGGAAACAATGCCGGCGGTAGCCCAGCAGCGAACGCTGGATCCGCGGGGGGGTTCATGAAGCCCTTGATTGGCCTTGTGATCTTTATTGCTGTTGTTGTTGGCCTCTATTACCTCTATAAGTTCCTGTATTCATCGAAGGCTTCTCAAGCATCTGTGACTCTTCTGTCCGGTGTCAAATCTGCGACTGAGACTGTCACAGACTCTGCTTCGGGTGGCAAAAAGGCGGTGAGTGTCTCCGCCATGAAGGGCGTAGCGGATGGAGGACAATACAGTGTTTCCTTCTGGCTCTATGTTGCTAGCACAAAGGCCTTTACGGATGCCACCGGCGGAAAGCTGGCGCATCTTCTCGAGATCTCCAATGATCGCTTCAATGGCACCCAGGGTAATCGTGGTAAGACACTCGTTTTCGTAGGACTCAACCCACTCAATGGAAGTCTTGTCGTTCGCCAGAGCACCTCTGATCCGACAGAGGCGATTGACAACAGCACAACCTCTGGCACAGCCAGCCGGTATGCGCTCGATTCTCTCATTAGCTCTTACACAGCCTCTGGAAGCGCCTTTGCGTCCGATGATCGTTGCGACATCCTTAATGGAATCGAATACCAGCGCTGGATCTGTGTAACAGTGGTTGGCAATGGACGCACACTCGATGTGTATTTGGATGGCAAGCTTGCGCGCAGCTGTGTGTACAAGGCGAACTTCGCCCTCGGATCGACATCGGGCGTTGCGACCGGCTATGTTGGCCTTGACAATGAGGACAAGCTCAAGGGTTTCTTCAGCAATGCGCAGTTCTACAACTATGCGTTGAGCCCTGAGGCAGTCTGGGCGCTCTACCAGGCAGGTCCCGGCGCGTCATTAGGCATTGCTGACTTCTTCAAGAACCTCTTTAATACCGCTGTCAGTTTCGGTAGCGCTGCTGGGCTCAATGCCTGAGAATCCTTCGGCTAATTAGAAGATGGATCTGTCCAGCACGTCAATTGGACCTCAGATTCTCCTATCGGTTGTGATCGCCTTTGTGGTGTTCCTAACCTATATGGTGTTAGAGACTCTCTATAGAAGCTATTTGAACTATGGAAAGGCGCGTGTGAGTGTCTATCCGTATACGGGTAGCGCTGCGAAGACCATTGTTATCAAGCAGGATCCCTCCAATCCCTCTAGCACAAACTTGCCTCTGTCTGAGAACCAACTCACCGGCATTGAGTTCTCCTATAGCTTTTTCCTCTACATCAGTGACGATACGATCGGCAATGAAGAGGGATGGAAGGTTGTGTTTTACAAGGGATATGAGACAAATCCCTTCCCCCTCTGTGGCCCCTGTGTGCTCGTGAGCAACACTGCGAATGGCGCGGGGCAGCCTACTCTGCGTGTTGTGATGAACACCTATGAGCGCTGGTTCAATGCGATCGATATCAACCAAATCCCCTTTAACAAGTGGGCTCATATCGCAATTGTCTGCCGCAAGAATTCCATGGAAGTCTATGTGAATGGAAATCTGGCTGCGAAGAAGTCCTTCGCTGGAACTCTGCCCTATCAGAACTACCAGCCTCTTGTCCTCTTCCCGAACGCCTACAACAGCGATAAGACAGATGTGAATTGGAAGACCCCTGCTGGAGAGGCTGCTCTCAAGCACCACATTCCTGCTGGAGATAACTTCATTCTGAAGGGGAAGTTCAGTGGATACATCAGCAATCTTGTCTATTTCAGTTATGCGATGAGCTATTCTGAGATCCAGGGAATGATGAACATTGGCCCGAGCAATCAATTTGATGAGAGCTCGATGGACAAGCCTCCGTATTTGATCGATAGCTGGTGGACAACGAAGAAGGCTTAAGTTCTTCCGAAGAGTCCCTGACCGCAAATATGTCTCCTTTCGTAAAATGAGACATCTTGACATATTGTGAATCATAAAAAGAATGCCAGGGGGTGGTTTGCTCTCATTGGTTGCCTACGGGGCCCAAAATGTTCTGCTTTCGGGCAATCCCGAAATGACCTACTTTTACAAAGCCTTCAAGAAGTACACTCATTTCAGCTTGGAGACAACAACGAAGCTGATGGACGGTGTTACAGAATGGCCATATGATCGTACAGTTCAACTGAAGGCCCGGATTGATCGCGTGGGAGATATCTTGACGGACATGTACTTTAGTTTTGACATCCCTGCGATCTACAGTAAATACCAACAGTGCGATCCTACGGCTGGCCCGACAACACAACAACAGTTTCAATGGGTCCGGTATCTCGGAGCAGCGGCCATAGAATCTGTCTATATCACTGTGGGTCCCAATAAGATTCAGGAGTTCACCGGCGAGTACTTGATGGCCCGGGCTCTCATTGACTTCCCGAAAGACAAGTTCGAAAAGTGGCAGCAGCTCGTGGGCGATGTCCCCGAGCTGAACGATCCGGCCAATGGACTCTATGGAGCCAAGACAGCCACCGGCGGAATCTACCCGACTGTCTACCCCTATTACACAGAGTCGAACATGCTCCAACAGCCTCAGGTGAATCAACCTTCGATCCCTGCGACACGTGTCTATGTTCCTCTACCCTTCTGGTTTACAGAAGAAGGTCAAGGACTTCCTCTTGTTGGTCTTCAGTACTATACAGTCGATATCACGATTAACCTGACCCCGAGTCAACAGCTCTACACCGTGCTAGATGCCTCTGGCTTCAGAATGGCGCCCGGATTTCGTGTGGCTTCTCCGCTCGCAAGCATCCAACGAAACATTCCCGAATTCATTCCCACTACGAATGGTACAGCAACGATCCAGAACTTCTTCACGGATATCGGCTACACTGTGCCTCCCCTCAGTACATGGCAAGCAAACCCAATGTTACACACAACCTATGCGTTTTTGCCCGAAAAAGAACGAAATATCTTTGCCTCCAAACCTTTAGTCTATCTTGTTCGTCAGGTCACCCTTGTGCCGTTTCCTGAAATCATCAGTAACGCGATTCTGGATCTCGAAATCCACAATCCTATCACTCGACTTGTTCTTGTCCCAAGGCGATCCGACGCACTTCTCTATCGAAATGCCTGGCAAAATGTCACAAATTGGTGGAACTGGCCAGAGAGACCCAAGATCCCGAACAATATTCTAGGGGACAACCAATTTATTGAGCAAGAGGCAGCTTCCGGCGCTCTTGTCCCTGCGGGGCAACTCGATATCGTCCAAGCCCTCCGTGTCCTTGTGGATGGTAATGAGATTCAAGAACTCAAACAGACTGCCTTTTACACAGATTACACACCTTACAAGTATCTCAGTGGGGGCGCCAATCGGAACATTCCGGTCTACAGCTTTGAACTGAAAAGTCCGAGCCCGCAGCCAAGCGGCAGTATCAACTCCAGTCGTATTCGCAAATTCCAACTTGATTTACAAGTGTGGCCTCTCCCTCCGAATAGTTCCTATATCTACTCGCTGAATGTCCATGTTGAAAACTACAACTTCTTCCTCGTCGAAGCGGGTATGGGCGATCTCAAGTACGCTCTTTAGAACGGCTGCGCTTGACTTTGCGAGTTTGCCGCACAGCACCTGCTTCCTTTGGCACAACCAAGCGGATCTCAGGATATCCCGACTTTCGATGCGGGTTCTCACGGATATACTCAGGCCATCGCTTCATCATTGCTTTCACTGTTTTGCGTTCTCGCGCCAGCCGATTGCCTTCTTGTAGGCCACCTGCTGTTGCGTAGGTTGCTGTCTGAACCGCATAGAAATTCAAGCGGACGATTGTGCGATCAAGCTCCCAGAATTGGAGTGTCCTCTGATAATCCTCTTTTTCACCATTACCAATATCAATTCGCACTTCAGATCCGGGATTGAAGCATCCCCAGAAACTTCCAATAATAAATTTAAGATCTGTTGTAACTGTATTCTTCATAAAAAACCCATTTGCAGAGGGATAAACACCCCAGAATCGCGCACCGGCCTTTCGACATTCTGCGAATCCACGGTTGAACATCCCTGCGAGATCTCGAAGTTTCCGTTCGTGACGCTTGGCCCTGGCATCAAATTCCAAGAATCCGCGCACATCATCGTCGAAACTTACAAGTGGCTTCCCCTTGGGGAAGTAATCAAAGATAAAATTACGAACTTCAGGCAATCCTTTTACACCGACTACGATGTGTCCTACAGAACCCTTGGGCAGTCCCTCTTCATAGAGCTTCTTTTGATCCTCGTCTGCCACAAAGACATAGATTTTCGAAGCAGGTATCTTATGCTCTTGTAAGAGGGCGAGTGTTTTCTTTGTGAGGGTCTCGACACGATTGTAAGAGGGAATTACGACAACCCAATCCGTCTTGGCAACCATTCTATTTTGTCCCAAGGAAAAAGATGTTAGGAGGCCTATCCTTAGGAGAGCGACTAGCACAATGTACAGATAAAGAAAAGCTCGGTGCGCAGTCTGATCGAACTTCTGCGCGGCAAGTGGTCTTGACTGAACGAGATGCCGCAAAGAAGATCTTTACAGACGCAGACATCGACAGCAAAGACTATCTCCCATTCTTTACGGATGAAATTGGCTGGTGGGATGCCCATCCGTCTCTCTGCCCCATTGATATTCAAACCCGACGAACCCAGTTCACTGAAAAACTTCAAGAACAAAAGACAAAGTTAGTTGATGTTCTCTGGGCCCATTTGAATACTCTCCCCGTGCCTGATGCGCAAACAAAAGTCAATAAACTTCCGGCGGATCTCCGCCCGAAGCTTCAAGAGGAACTCAATTCCAAGATTGTTGCTGATAAGGAAGCAAATCCCCCTCCGGTAAAGCCTTCGGAACGAACGGTCTGGATGGACTTGAGCGATGCGTGGAAAACAGTGAGAGGAGTTCTATTCGGCATTGCTTGGGCCCTCATTGGGCTCCGTATTGCGTCCTTCGCTGCGAATGACATCTTACACAAACCACTTGCGTACCGCGTTCTTGTCTTTCTCTACACCTTCGCAGGCGCACCGATCTTTATGTGGTATTATCTATATCGTTGGATAAAGGGTCTAATACTCAACGATCCGGCAGATACACCCAGATTTGAGGGACTGTTTCCTGTGAGCGCGTATACTTTGAAAGAGGGAGAGACGATCTCTTTATATAATCGATTCTTTGGATATCAGGATACGCCCCAGCTCCAAGAGTGGATCGCGAGCAAACAGGCGGCAGAGCGCTCAGGATGGCTCAAAGCACTGGAAAGTACCGAAAAGGTCATTCAACAGATCGTGAAGGCTAAAGAAGATGCTGAGAATCTCAAGTAATGAGCACGAACAACACCAAACCCTTTGTCACAGTCATCACGCCTACATACAACCGCAGGAGATTCATTCCCGCACTCATTGAGTGTTTCTTGAGTCAGACGTATCCTAAGGATCGCATGGAATGGATTGTACTCGATGACGGCACAGACTCTGTACAAGATCTCTTTGATGCCTTGGCGGCAACGAAAAAGGTTCCAAACCTTCGGTACATTCGTCACGATGGCCCAAAGCTCCTCATTGGTCAGAAGAGGAATCGTCTGAACGCAGAGGCAAAAGGGGAGATACTTGTTGCGATGGACGATGATGATTTCTACAGTCCAGAGCGTGTATCACATGTTGTCCTCCGATTTGCGCAACAGCCCAAGGTCGAGCTCGCAGGATCCAGTGAGATCTACATGTACTATTCAGACAATCAGAAGATCTACAAATTCGGCCCCTATGGCCCCAGTCACGCCACGAATGGCACAATGGCTTGGAGGCGTTCTCATGCGTTGACACACAGCTATGACGAGACGGTCACACACGCAGAGGAGCGCAGCTTTCTCGATAACTACAAGCATCCTATGATCCAACTGGATCCTTTCAAGGTGATGCTTGTGATTAGTCATAGTGAGAATACTTTCGATAAGCGCAAGATGCGAGAGGAGAAGAATCCGTTTACGAAAGAAACAGGAATGAAGTTGTCTGCTTTTATTAAATCTGCCAAGCTTCGTGAGTTCTTCAAAGCGGCCTAAGCCGCTGGCCTCACCTCAGAAAAGAATGAATAGCATCCGCGCCCTACGCAATCATTTGGAAATGTTCCAAGAGATCTTTTCCAATGGATTAACGGACGCGTCACCTCTTGCGCAGCAACCAGCCCATATCAAGCCCCCTCTGCGTCTCCATCAACTTGCTGCGTTGAACTCTATGATTGTGAAAGAGAAGGGTCTGCGTCTAGGATATTCCATTCCAGGAAGCCAGGACACGCTGTTCAGCAGCTTTGGAATTCTAGGAGACCAGGTAGGGGTTGGCAAAACTCTGATGACTCTTGGTCATATTAGTCAAATGGCCCTCGAACCTTTGGTGGTCGGTCCACCTGCGAGCAACCTCCATCCCCAGAGTTCTGCTGCCTGCTTTTCGATTTCCGCGCATCAACCCTCTGACACCTGCTTTGATAGCTTGATTGTAGTTCCTCACATTCTGTATAGACAGTGGCAAGACTCCATTCAGAATCAGACAACTCTATCCTGCTGCTTTCTGAAAACGGTTCGAGATCTTGACAAAGATTCCTTAGTCTCTACGCTCAAAGAGAATCATTGCGCACTCATTAGCAATACACTCCTCCCATCCCTCTTACAAAATCTCCGTGCGAGACAACTTGCCGATCCTCAGTGGCGAAGAGTCTTCTATGATGAAGCCGATAGTATCAAGGTCCCTGGTACGTGTCCTCTCCCAAAAGCTTCTTTTACATGGCTCATAAGTGCCTCCTTTTCCAATTTACTCTTTACAAATCAATATTATCATAGCTATATGCTTCGCCAACTCCCCCAAGAGTTTTTAGAAACGCTTCATCCAGAACTCCAGGAGTTTGTCCAAGCCCACATCGATCGCCATCCAGCGGTCAACTTCTTTCGCACCCAATCCCAGAATTTCCTCCAAGAGTTTCTACGATCCCAGCTTCCTCTCAGGAGTCATCTTGTGATTCGATCTCAGAAAGAGTTTTTAGAGAAAAGTGTTCAGCTTCCTCCATTGCTGCGCCAGAGTATCGTGTGTCAATCTCCCAATACGCACAGAATTCTGGGAGCAGCTGTTCCTCCTGAAGCGCAACAGATGCTCCACGCAGGAGATATCCAGGGAGCTCTCCAGAGTCTAGGAGTGGCTAACCATACTCCTCTAACACTCGTCGAAGCTGTCACTGCGTATCGTACACGCGAACTGGATCGCCTCCACCGCCTCTTGGCATTCAAGCAAGAGGAAACCTACGTAACTCCTCAAGCCAAACAACATGCCTTAAAAACTCTGGAAGAGAAGATTCAAACTCTGGAAACACAATTGAAGGCTGTGAAAGAGAGACTTGCTGGTGCCCAGGAATCTCAGGGTTGTTCTATCTGTTTTGAAGAGTCTGCGGTCGAACCGGTGTTGGTTCCGTGTTGTAGTAAGCGATTCTGTGGATCCTGTATTCTAGAATGGATGACACGCTCCGTCAGTTGTCCGCTGTGCCGCGCCTCTTTTCATCCGAGTGAACTCTTATCTGTTGGAACTCCTGCTCGCGGCGCCGCTGCGGCCCGCCAAGCGAAGCCCAGACTTCCCAAAAAACTCGATGCGCTCCTAGAACTCTTGGATGCGAATCCAGATGGAAAATTCTTGATCTTTTGTCGATATGAGAATCCTCTTGAGCATCTCCACGAGTCGATTTCTTCCAGATGCTCCTCAACCCTTTTACACGGGAATAAAGATGCGATCGCGAACATTGTAAAGGACTTTAGCGCAGGAACTCTCAGGTGTCTCCTACTCAACAGCCAAAAAGCCGCAGCAGGAATCAATCTCCCTGCTGCTACCCATGTAATTCTGTATCATAAAATGGCACCTGAAGAAGAGCATCAGATTCTAGGGCGCGCCTATCGTCTGGGTCGCACAGGTCCTCTTACATTGGTCCAGCTCCTTCATGAGCAAGAGTAGACTTGAGACAGTCAATAAAGCTCTCTACTGCCTGGACATCGTCGAGGGGTGACCACGCACTTTGCGTGATGACGTGCGCGCCCTGAACGCGGGTTAGCCACTGCTGTGTCGCAGCATCCAGCTCCTCCAAGTAGGAAAGAGGAATATGATCCTCCCCCTCTCGACCACGGTGTTGAATCCTCTCGGCACATACATCTGGCGTGGCATCCATCCAGATGTATGCGGAAGTTTTGGGAATCCTGAAGCTCTTCACAAAAGTCTCGCGCCACCTCTCATAGAGATCCCACTCAACTGTATTCAGAACACCTTCAGCCCGTAGCATCTTCGCAAAGACCTCTGCGTCCGTATCGAGACAGCGCTCCATCACCACAATAGGACTCTGAAGTCCTGAAGCAGCCGCAGCGTCCAGACTCTTTCGAAGCTCCTCCGCACGTGTCAGAACGGCTACGTTCTGAAACGTGTAGGCCCAGCGGCGCTTGTCCTCATAGAAGAGTTCAAGAAGACTCTTCCCGCCTTCCTCGCGGCTGTTGCGAAAGGCCATCCATTGCTCTACAGGCTCATCCACAAAGATCCATTCTGGATGGGCTGTCTTCAGCTTTCCAAGAAGAGTGCTCTTTCCAGCACCAATGTTGCCTTCGATGCTGATCAGAATTGGGACTGAAGGCATAGACATGATTTCGAGTGAGTGGGGACGCTCCAAGCGCACCCTCAAACGGTCAACTTTTCATTTGGGCGTGGGCGCAGCGGGGCCTGCGGCAGCATCCCCCTCTCCCAAAAATACACCCAACAGAGACATCGAATCCACCTTCTTTTTCTTCTCCGCCTTTTTCACAGCTCCTTCGGTCGCTGCTGCTGCTACGAGTGCCATCGGTGTAAGACGAATAGGAATCTGTGTTGTGTCTGCGATATCACAGAGCATCCGCCACGCATTGAACAGAGCAGACTGTTTTGTCAGAACAGGAGTGTATCGAATTGTTTTGAGATCAGGCTCTGTTTGTGTCCAAGGTGCCTCACGACTTAACCAGAGATTCATTGTGTTGAGCTTGACGTCCTGTGAAAGAGGAAGGAGACGCCATGTCTGGTAAAAATAGGCCCAATAATCCGCATAATCTGACTCGCGTACAGAATCGAACAACTTACAGTACAGATCCCAGGCGGCTCGTGTATCCCCTAGTACGCCCTCGAGTCGTTCTGGAAGGTTCTCCGCAATCACAAGCCCAACAAGATTGTTATCATTATTGTCCATCTCCAGGTTCAAATACGGATCCAATTGACTATACAGACACCATTTTGAAATCGGAACTACTCCTTCAGGAATGTAAAAGAAGTCATCACTATCCTCTGACACCCCTCGTTGATCAAATTCGCCCCGTAGGAGAGGACGGAGATCGCCATTGCCATTGGCTTTCCAGGCATCTGGAACCGCTGGCCTTCCCAAGAGTTCTTGAATCTGAGTATCCTCTGCTGCGCCTACATGGATTGTTAAGCAGTAGCGACTTATTGTCTGAAGCTTCCGCTGCTGAATTGTATTGCTAATGAGAATCATAGGAAGACCAGGTATATCAGGCTTCCATTCCTTCAAATAGGTCAGAAGGGTATCCAATCCCCCTTTTTCACCGTTGCTCAGACCATCGATTTCATCGAGCAGAACTCCAAGGCCTCCTGGTTTGCCTGTTTCCGTTTGATGAATGATCCCGCCACGTTTCAAGAGAGGCAGAATAATCTTTCGAAAACATGCTCCAGATCGGATATGAGATGCGTTAAATTCACTGACACGAAGTTTCTGATTTTGCATTACGCGGTAGGCCAGAGTTGTCTTTCCAACTCCAGGAGGTCCGATCAGAAACACAGCCGGACTCGTTCGATTCTCAAACCAGTCCAGAATTGTTTTCTCTGTCTTAGGATGAAGACAGATAGTTATCATTTATTATGGGTTCGGAGCGTCAGATCCTTAGCCCGTTTAGTAGCTCAGAGGAGCCTTCTCAGCAGAAGCAGAACTTCCATCCCAGACCCCCTCCCATCGGAGCACTTGGCGACCATCTGTGCCTGTAAACACAGCACCGGGATTTGTTTTGATGGCATTTAAGAATGGCCACTTTGTATCTGCGCCTTGATCCTTCAGAGTCTGAATTTTATTGCTTGTGTCTTGTGCGCCATCTCGCATGAACAGGCCAGACTGTCCAGCAACTCCATTGACTGTGAGAGAGGCGACCAGTTTTGCTGCGTCATTCGCCTGTGCTGTCTTCAGACCGTAGACATTGTTGATGTCGTAGCAGTAGACACTTTTCGACACAGAATCCTTATACGCTACCAGAAAGTCGGGGCAGACATTCACAACGGGCGGCCACTGTCCAGGAGTCTCAGGCCCCTTCAGGCCTCCAGCCGAAAACCAGCGGAGTCCATAAAAGGCAAAAATCAAGATCAAGAGAACAAGCGTCATGATTGCTCCCGTTGTCTGTTGCCGGTTGTAGAGCCAGCTCACGGCAGAGAGTCCTAGGACTGCTGAGATCAAGATATACAGGACGAAGGAGAAGTCCATTTCTAACCTATCCTTGAGAGATTCCTTCTATGAAGACATTGTATCCATAGAAACAATCGAGTTTTGTAAGAAAATCCTTCTAGCCCAGCGCTTAATAGAACGTGCGCGCGATGGGCTGGCCAGCACCATTCTCGCGGTTGACCTCGAGGTAGAAGGTCAGGTCGCCAACATCGCCGGCATAGTTTGTCTGGGGAGGCACGTTGCCATTAACGCCACCAGTGCTCGCGGTGTTGACCGCCAGCTGGAACTTGCGGAAGGTGCGGTTAGAAGACGTCACAGTCTTACCCATGTCGCGCAGCACCTTGCCAACAGCGATGGCCGTAGTGCTACCGCAGAATGTGGAGAAGGTAGACGTGAGTGTCAGAGTAGACAGGGTGGGACCAGCATACGCACCACCAGATCCACTGCCCGCAGTCACCAGGCCGAGCGTGCTAGCGAGTGGAACCGCACCCACCGTCACATAATAACCACCACCGCTCTGGTTGTAACCGGGCTTCGCGCCAAAAGCACCACTATTCGCCGCCATTTTATATCCTCTCTTGAGAAAAAAATCCTGCCGGTGGCAGTTAGAATGAGCCTACCGTTCAGCGCCTTCGCCCCCGGTGGCCAAAATGGCCGCGTGAACATGAACGTCACCCCCTCTGCCGGTGGCCCCCTCTTCGAGGGGGTACCTTCGGGACCAGGCGAGGCCCTCGCCGATCCCATCCTCGGAAACGGCCGCCTCGCAGACGCATTCCCTGGATTCGGATACCAAACCAAGGTGGAAACAAGCTTTCAAGGCGATATGCTCCGGGGCAACTGGGAACAAAATCCTCTTAGCGATGCCTTTTTCAGCAAGGAGAATGTGAAGACAATCCAAAATGGCATCCGCAAGGGTGTCTTTGAACGCTCCCAGCCAAAAGGGTATGTCATCGATGATCAGTCGGTAGACGAGCTCAAGATTATCATGCGCGCCATTTACTACCAATACGCTAAGCACCTTCCCAACAACCTTGTGAATCAAATCATGGACTTGAATCAAAAAGTGGTGGATTGGTCGGTGCCGCACATCCTATCTGCGGCAGATCATTACATGTACTACCTCCAAGACATTGAGACCATGCCAGTTCCTCTCGCACGGTCTATTCATATGAGTCGGGCCGGAACGAAGTCACTCCCCCTTCAGCCGTTTATGTAAGAGGGTCTGGGCCCAGGGCTTAGCGGCCACCCGTCTTCTTCTTGCCCGTCCTCGTGCCGGTAGCCGGCTTACACGCCGCCGCGCGAACTACGATCATCTTCTCCCACGCTGCCTCAAATTCCTCCAGATCCTTGAGCCAGAGTTGGGCAGCCGTAGTGTCTCGTAGTGCTGCTACAGCTTCCTGGGCCGCCTTGACAGCCGCCTCCGCTTCCTGAACAGCAGTTGCCTTCACACGATCCATTCGCATCCGAAGCAGATACTCATATCCGTCCACAGAGTCTGCCGAGCCGCCAGAAAGAGCCGGTAGATCGTGCGCGACCATCGCAGCTACGATCTCGGAGTCCGAGGCACGCCGGAGTTCCAGAGACCCCTCTAGCACAGCCCGAATGAATCGCGCCTTTGCGTCGGCCATCCTTGCCTCTGCCTCCAGCCGCTCAATCTCCTTGACACGCCGGGTCTCGTAGGCCTCCAGGCGCGGCCCATAATACCCCTCTAGCACCTGCCCCACAGTCTCATAGCGAGTAATCTTCATCTCCGGATCAAAGGCCACCATATTGCTCGTATGCCACGTGCTCGTCAGCCGGAATCGCTTGATGAAGTCTGACGGATGTGCCTTCAGATCCTCGAAGGTGTCCTCATCAAAGTACAGGACAAACTTGACCTCATCATCTGTATACAGATCATCAAAGCCCTTGAGGAGCGGCTTTCCATCATCTGTGTAAGCATAAGCCATCGACTTGGGAATCTCGGCCACCTTTTCCACAGATGCCATCTCATCCAAGAAGGCCTTGTAGTCCTTCGTCCAGACGCCTACAGGCAGTTCCGTGATCGTCACGGTGTTCTTGGCCTCATCCAGACTGTAGACGCCGGTGGTAATCCAAGAGCCACTCCCATCCGAGACAACCGAGCCCTTGAACCCATGCCACCACGGCTTGAGGTTCACAGGCTTCAGGGACGAGAGACGCCCGTGGAGACGCTCCCGAAGCATTCGGAGAACGTCAGTAGGATTATACGGGGGAATGTCCGTGCTGAAGCCTGTGCCGATGCCAACACAGCCATTCAGAAGAATCAGAGGCATCACAGGGAGATACATCTCAGGCTCAATCTCCATCCCGTCATCCTCCTGAGCCTTCAGGATCGCCTGATCCTCCTTTCGGAAGAGCTTGTCGGTGATGCTCTCGAGATAGGTGAAGATGTATCGAGGGCTCGCAGAGTCCTTACCACCCATCAGGCGAGATCCGAACTGTCCATTCGGCACGAGCAGATTCACATTGTTCGCCCCGACAAAGTTCTGGGCCATTCCAATGATCGTTCCGGCAAGACTGACCTCACCGTGGTGATACGCAGCATGCTCTGACACATATCCAGCAAGCTGCGCAACCTTGATCTCAGACCGTAGGCCACGCTTGAAGCAGCCGTAGAGGATCTTGCGCTGGGACGGCTTGAGACCGTCCATCAGCTGGGGGAGAGACCGCAGATTGTCAGCGTTCGAGAAGTGAATGAGCTCATCGTTCACGAAGCGCGAATAGGGCACGGCGCCACCGCAACCGATGTCAAGAATACGCTTCGGATCATAGCCAGCAAGCCAGTCCTTGCGATCGTCTGAGCGCTTCTTAGCGAAGGCCAGAGACAGCGTCTCATCCGTGGAATCATCCCACTCGTACCGAATCTCTGCGAGCTTCTCGAACCACTCGCGAGCCTCCTGCTTCGTCGAGGTGCCCAGACCCTTGTAGTACTTGATAGTCCAGCCCGCGCCTCCGGCGCCAGGCCCCTCACGCCAGCGATCATACTCGCCCGCGCTGTAGAAGCTAATCGTCTCCGAACGACGCGTCGCC
>JACCDZ010272379.1_pt1 | contig 13603 bp, 8 predicted proteins | sample 7449551 | NCBI WGS metagenome assembly JACCDZ01 (sample SAMN15323452, study PRJNA562643) | freshwater metagenome | isolation source: river surface water | place: USA:Blue River Watershed | collected 2017-08-18
CACTCACTGGAAACACCATGTCACCGTCTTTCACTTTCAGCCGAAAAGTCGGCTGATCGGCGGCGGTTTCAAATTGCATCCAACAGCCTTTTTTCTGGCAAACCGCAGCAATTTTGCCTTGTACTGTGAAAGGCTTCGCTAAAAATTCCGTCGGTTTGGCCAGCACCTGTTGCACAGTCACGCTGTTGCTCGCGTCAAACTTCGGGCCGAAATTTTGCCCGGCAACACTGGATAAACTGAGGCCGCTTAGCGAAAATGCGAGGGCGCAAATGGCGATTTTTTTCATAGTTTTGCTCATGGTGGATGTTGTGATGGCGATGCCCAGCCTTAAGCTAACAAGCTGAGGCGAATAACTCATCCTCGATATTTTAAGATTGCTTGTCAATCCACTCAGTCATTATTGGCAAAGCATTACCTGAAGGTTTGGCGCAATAATAACAAAGGCGCCAATCGGCGCCTTTGTTTACTCAGCGAATGCTGCGGCAGTGCTATTACATACCAGCAGGGAAGTTATAACTTGCGCCAATGCCTAACGGAATACCAAGCGCCCAGAAACCAAGCAGGAATAACGTCCAGATGGTCAATAAGCTCACTGAGAATGGTAGCATTAAGGCGATGAGTGTTCCGATGCCGGTGGCTTTCACATATTTTTGGCAGAACACCACAATCAACGGGAAGTACGGCATCAACGGCGTGATGATATTCGTTGATGAGTCACCAACACGGTAAGCCGCTTGGGTTAAATCAGGCGAGACACCAAGTTCCATCAACATGGGTACCATGACAGCGCCTATTAATGCCCATTTCGCCGAGGCTGAACCCACTAACAAGTTTACCATCGCCGTTAAAATAACGATGCCCACTAAGGTTACACCCATTGGCAATGCCATTTCTTTTAATGCGCCAGCACCTTTAATCGCAAGCAGTGCGCCCAAATTGGATTGGCCAAAGGCATAAATAAACTGCGCGCAGAAAAATGCCATGACGATGTAATAGCCCATACCGCTCATCGCTTTGCTCATGCCTTGAATAATGTCGCGATGCGTTTTGACACTGCCGGCCGCGTAGCCGTAAACGATGCCCGGCACTAAGAAAAACACCAAAATCAACCCGACAATCGACTGCATCAGTGGTGCGGAGCTATGCGTTAAGCTGCCATCAGTGCCACGCCAAGCTGAAGTTTCTGGGAAGGCGCTGACAATTAATAAAGCAGCGGTCACCAACATCGAAAGCATGGCAAAACGTAAGCCACGGCGTTCGTTGGCTTGCAGTGGGTCCATAGTTGGCAAGCTTGCAGGATCACCATCGACAGCGGTATTTTTTAGACGCGGTTCGATCACTTTATCGGTGAGGAACCAGCCAATGAGGATAATCAAAATGGCTGATGCCGAGGTAAAGTAGAAATTATTCAGTGGGTTAATCACAAGATCTGCAGCTGCTGGGTTTGCTGACAACCGCGCTGACGCTTGGGTTAAACCAGCCAGCAGTGGATCTAAGCTACTGGGAATAAATAACGACGCTGAAAAGCCACCCGAGACGCCAGCAAATGCCGCGGCGATACCTGCCAGCGGATGGCGACCTGCGGCGTAGAAAATGACGGCACCTAGCGGGATCACCAGCACATAACCGGCGTCAACTGCAACATGGCTCAGAATGCCAACTGCCACCAGCACTGGCGTTAATAGCATTTTTGGTGTTACCGCCAAAATCGAACGTAGGCCAGCATTAATGAAGCCGGTGTACTCCGCAACACCTAAACCAAGCATGGCGACCAACACCACACCCAGTGGCGGGAAACTGACAAAGGTATTCACTAATTTTGCCATAAAGGCAGTAAATGAAGCGCCATCTAATAAATTGATGACTTGAATTGGTTTGCCGCTGCGTGGGTCGATTTCATCAAAGGTAACGCCTGATAGCGCCCAAGAAATGATCCAAACGGCAACCATAAACAGCGCAAATAACAGCGCCGGATCGGGCAGTTTATTACCCACCCGTTCAATGGTATTGAGGCTGCGGTTAAGCCAGCTTTGTTTGTCGGTGGAACTTGCTGCAGTCATATTTTTTCCTTCTTAGTAGGGCTGCATGATCGGGATGCATAGTCGCTCGGCAAAAATAAACGATTAAAAAACTGGCTTAGTTATAAAAATATCTATCGAAGATAGCAATAAAAAACTATAGGCTGCCGCGCAATTGCGCTGACTCGATGGCTGCAATCATTAATAGCAGTAGCGTCTATGCCGCCAGACCAGAGCATAGTCGGCAACGGTGGCCGACTAAATCTCTCAGAAGTCACCGGTGATCGCTAAGCTAAGATATCGAGCAAATTGCCATATTTTTTGAATTTGCGCAGGATCGCATTGACTTGCTCGACTCTGCATTCGACACCACCACTGAGCACAACATACGGGATCTTGCGCTCAGCCAGATCGGCAATGATTTGCTGTTGGAAGCACAGCCGTTGTTGGTCGCCGCTGCGATCCCAAGTATCCGCGTAAGGGATATCGGTGTCACATAAGAAGAATAAATCGTAGTTACGCTCAGCTTGCTTGGCTAACTCGGTCAGAATGGGGCCTGGCGTGCCGTGGTAATCTCTGGCAAACATATACGTGGTGATGGGATTGGTGTCACAAAACAGATAAGTATTTGCTTGTGCTCTAAGCTTCTCTTCTCGGCGATTGTGCTCTGGCGCTATGGTCTCAAATTGCTCGAGTGTAATGCGCCGCTCAACTTGATGCGTTAGCCAAAATTCTGCGCCGTATTCTGGCATCCATTCGGTGTGATGCTGCTCTGCTAAGGTCCGAGTCAAAGTGGTTTTTCCGGTGGACGGGGCGCCTAAAAAGCAGACATTGATAATCAAATCCCGATAGACCAATTTCTCAAGATAAGCTTTCCCAGCAAAATAGTTAGCTCTAAGTTCCGTGCCACTTATTGGGATTTGTAACCGAGCTTCATCAATTCGCCGGTCCACTGCTCCCAGCGCTTTACTGACATGGTCGCCATAAAACTCACTGGAGTAAAAATGGCTGATAGCAAGGCCATTCAGTTTTTTCAGGATATAGGCTTCTTGTTCGCTGCGAATTTCTGCGGTATCCCCATAACTATCTGGACCGTCCCAAGCTTCTATCACAGTGACAGTTGGATAGAGTTGCCTGATCCAATTTGCCCGCACTTGTAATGGCACCTCGATGACATCGGTGGCATAAATCAACACGACCACTTCATCAGTCTCAGCAAGCGCAGTCTCAATCAATAACTGATGACCTTGGTGAAAGGGCGCGAATTTGCCAAGGGTCAGTCCGCGTTTCATGTTGCAGTCTCCGAGGCAGTGTTGCTGGCGCCTGCAATATTTCGCTGCTGTTGCTCGCCAATATGCCAACGCCAATAACCAAAGAGTGAATTCAACAAATATAACGACCACATCAACACCATCAAATCGCCGGCTGCGCCGCCGTCCATGGCACGTAACAGCCACATCAAAATGCTGACCACATTGATGGCGATATACAGCAGCCACTGCTCTTTAAAGCGCCACATCATCAAAAAGGTGGCAGCCACCGACAGCACGTTTGTTAAGGCATCGATGTAGGGTGAATTCTGCTCTGCATTCATGGCAAGCACTGAGCCAAGACCGTAGGTACCAAGCACACAGGCCAGCAAAATAATAAGGCGAGTCTTGGTGGTTAATTTTCGCATCGCCACCGCCGCACTGCCTTTGGAATGTTGATGCCATAACCAGTAGCCAAAGAGGTTGGTCGGAATAAAAAAATACAGATTTAAATACACTTCACCAAATAGACCGTTGCTATAGGCCAATACCGCGTAGGACAAACAGGCATAAATGCCAATCAAGTAACCCTCACGACGACCAATAGCAATCAGGGTTACACACAAAATACCAGACAAAAACACCGTGAGCTCAAACAAATTGCTGGTCAGCGTAAGGCTCAGCGCGCTGCCGAGCACTAACATCAGCAGTAGCCAAATTCTGTCGAGGTGCGGCAATTGCAGTTTCATAGGTTGTCCTTGATGGTACGACAGTGTTGTGAGTCGGTTATATAAACGCAATAGGCACCCATCTTATAAAAATGTGGGTAGTTATGCTGAGGAAAATGCTAGTGCGAGATGTTTTGCCGAAGTTGGGCATGTCTTTATAAAACCGCTGCTAATACCACAGAGCCATCTGCACAGGTACTCGAAGTCGGGAGAACTTAGGATATTTACAGACTCTATTTTACATGGCGCGCATTTGGGAAAGAGGAAAGGACACTGGGTTATGGATGTCCTCTACATGGCTTAATGCCTGCCCCTAAATTTCCGTAATTCTTGCTAAATATCAATGTATTGTGAGTTTTGAGAAACTCACATATCAAACACATAAAAAATCACACCGAAAAATATTGTCGTAATCGCAATCCATATATTTCTTTTGGACTGAATCGCTACTTGATTTATTTCTTTGTTTCCAAAAACCGACAAATCGAATACAAATAGCTCTAGCACATACAGCAAAAACAATAAACATAAGTAACACACGAACAAAATTGTTGCACGTTGCATCCCCTGCGCTAGGAGAATATATAGTAAAGCGAACACGCCAATCGAAGCCCCGAAATAGGCTAGAGAATTTGACAGGTCATGTCGTCGAAATTGTTTTTCTCCGCAATTCCTACAAGTGATAGGAAAACTTCTACTGGCAAAAAAAGCGTTTAAAAAATCTACTTTTGCACCACAACTTGAACACTTATTATTTATCACTGCCTCCACCTCTTAATGCAGCCTGCAATTAGCTCGGACGTGTTAACTGGATCCCGTGCAGTTTCTGCAATTCGAAGAGCCACACCAGTAAGCGCCTGATCCAGTACTCTTGGACACGAGGCTAAGTGAGTAAAATGACTCAACGGGGTGAAGATGGCAACCAAAAAGACCGGCAAGGAAGTTAAGTAGCTATAGCCTCAAAGTTAATGCCTTGTGCATTCGATAAACCCTGTTTGCCTCACGTTAAATTGTCAGTTAATTCTACTTGCAACTACGGATCGCTATAGATAAGCTCCGCTGGCGATTTATTTGTCCGTTCGCTGCAAAATGCTTGCTGCATCACAAATTTGACGGAAGTTCAGCTAGCGGTATGAATGCAGCAAAAATCATGCTTTCACCCGTGTGAACTTTGGCTATTGGCTGCAGCTGATTGCTTTATCTGGCGTTGGACTGATATTCGAGTTACCGCGTATAACCGCAAGTAAACTGAAACAAACGGGAAACACTCATGACCAATTTTGAGCTGGCACTCGCATTTGCCCAGCAGTTAGTGATTATTCTTGTCGCCGCTCAAGTGTTTGGTTACTTGGCAAAATACATCGGCCAACCTCGGGTGGTAGGTGAAATGATTGCCGGCGTGGTGCTGGGCCCTTCGTTATTTGGTTTATTTTTCCCGGAATTACAAAAATCGATTTTCATTGCTGACACCATGCCGATTTTATATATCGGTGCCCAAATTGGTGTTGGTTTGTATATGTTCTTGGTCGGGCTCGAATTTAATACTCAACTTTTCAAGCAGCAAGCCCGCAGTGCCATCGGGGTTTCTTTAGCAGGAATGTTGGTGCCTTTTGTTGTAGGCGCCTTGTTGTGTTTGTGGTTGTTAGACATCCCAGGTTTGTTTGCCAGTACTATTTCCTACACTAACGCCGCATTGTTTATGGGCGCTGCTATCGCTATCACCGCCTTTCCAATGTTGGCGCGGATTATTTATGAACGTAAATTGGCCGGCACGGCGCTTGGAACCTTAGCGCTTGCGGCTGGGGCTATCGATGATGCAGCGGCCTGGATTGTGCTGGCAGTTGTGTTGGCCAGCTTTGGCGGCGGTGCGATGCTTGCCATTAAGGCGGTGATCGGGGGCAGTTTGTACGCGACTTTTATGCTCACCAAGGCTCGCAGTTGGTTACAGCCATTGGCTGATAAAGTTGAAAGTACCGGTGTTCTGTCGTTCCCACAATTGTTGTTAGTTGTTGGCCTATGGGCGATTTCGGCTTATTCGATGGAGTGGGTTGGTCTTCATGCGGTGTTTGGTGGTTTCTTGCTGGGGATAGCGATGCCTCGCGGTAAATTAACCGCGTTGATTGATGCGCGTCTGAATAAAATCACCGTGTTTTTGCTGTTACCGATGTTCTTTACTTACTCTGGCTTAAAAACCCAACTGAATGTACTGGGCTCCTTCGAGCTGATGTCGATAGCGTTGGTGATTTTACTGTCCTCAATTTTTGCCAAAGGCATTGCCTGTTGGGCCGCTGCGCGTATTGGCGGTGCTGACAATCGCACGGCGATGGCGGTTGGCGCGCTGATGAACTCACGTGGGTTGATGGAGCTGATTATCATCAATATTGCGCTAAAATTTGGTGTGATTGAACAAGGCTTATTTTCGATTATGGTACTGATGGCGATAGTCACCACGTTAATGGCGACCCCGTTATTCCAATTGGTCTATGGACGGCATATGCCAGCGATCTCAGAGAAAGCAGCGGTTGCTGATGAGCAGACAACCGCAAAACCTTCGCAAGAATAAACTTACCGGTATCAGCCCGGTGTATACGGGCCGTAACCTGGTAATAACTCCACTAAAGCGCGACTAATCATCGATGGGAATACCGAAAGGTGGTCTTCATCAGCAATAATTTTACTTTTGATTTGTAAGCCTTTTGGCGCGATTGCTTGGGTTTTTGCCTTCGCTATTGGCGTCGTCGAGGCTTTGAGTAGCTGTTCAAATTTGAATAAGTCAGCAACGATATCCACTTCCTTTGAATAACGAGCACCAGGTTTTATTTGTTCAAATTCAGCAGCATACAAAAGTACTGTGGCATTAATCGCAGGCGAATTTTTGCTGCGCTCTTGCGCAAGTTTCAGTAGATGTTTTTTATCAAACCACAATGATGGGCTACTGATAATGTAACTATCAAAGCTATCTGGGTGGCGCAGTACCAACTCAGCGCCCAACAATCCGCCATAAGAATGGCCCACAAACACTTTCCGTTTTGGGTCAACTTGATAGTTTTTCAGCACAAAAGGGATCACTTGTTGGCGCAGGTATTCGATATATAACGCCGAGCCGCCGTAAGCATCGCCGCCATAACTTTCCCCCGGTTTTTTCGGCCGCGCCAACACGTCGGTTGGGGTGTAGTCAAAGCTACGGCTATTGATTGGGGTGTAGCCCTTGGCATACGACAGTCCAACAATCACAAAATCTTCGATATTCTGACCATTGGCGCCTAAGCGATTGCGAATACTGCGAATAAGCGGGAAGGCATAATTGGCATCGGTGACAAACAACACCGGCTGCTTTTTCGCTGACTTGCCATAAGAGGCTGGTAAATCCACCCAAACTTCATACTGCCGATCACTATTGCTGGCAGGAAGTTGATGGACGTGGGTATTGGTCAGTTCTAATGCTGGAAATTGCTCTGCAGCCGACTCTAAAGCCCACACTTTAGCCGACAGTGGTTGGCAGCATAAAACGAAAATTAACGCCCAAAATTTCATTGAATATCCCTATGTGAGGCGACTGCGACGGTGCGGCCGGATGTTCGGCGATTGTAAAGGATCTGCATTTGGATGTATTGAATAAATCGCAAAACCTGAAAGTGTTTCAGATTTTTCTTGCGGACTGGTTAATTACTGTACTAAAATATGAAAATGTTTCAGCTTTTGGGGCAAGCCATGGATAATCCTTTCTCGATAAAAGCATCAACTGCTACGATCCGCGCACCACAGCAGCAGCGCAGTAAACAACGTGCAGAACAAATCTTGGCGGCGGCCCGTCAGATTATTTTGCAAAAAGGTTGTGCCAATTTAACCATTAGTGAAATTGCGGAAGTGGCGGGCGTCACGCCTGGTTCGATGTATCAGTACTATCGCAACAAATCAGCGATTGTGTTGGCCCTAGGTCAATATTACGTCGATCTATTTCAGCAGCAGCTCGGCGATATTTTTGCGGCGCCAGTCACGAGCCGCGAGCAGTTGGGCGAATTGTTCATCGAAGTGCTGGAACAATACTATCAGCTTTATCGTGATGATCCGGTGGTGCGAGATATCTGGGCGGGTATGGCAACCGATAAAGCGATGCAAGATCTTGATCAGCAAGATACTGACCGTCATTTGCAGTTTTTTTATGAAATCGCCTCTCCACTGTTTTCATCTGCCACAGCGTCAGAGTTGCCGCGCTTTTTAAAAGTATTACTGCATTTAGGTGTTGCAGGCGCACGGCTTGCGTTAACCCAAAGCGACGAGGAAGGTCGGTACAGCGTTGACGCAACCAAAAAAGTGCTGAGCTATGCTTGGTTGCAATTCTGTCGCGAATATCCTGAATGACCCTGGTAGAAATCCAACTATTTATCAACAGTATTGCCCCTGACAACTCTGAGGTGTTTATGCCGAAATCGTCAAACAACGGTGACCTGAAATTGGCCACTTTCATGCACTTAGTCCGTCAATCAAAAACTTACGGTTTAATGTTTATTCTCACTGGCTTGACAGCTTGTTCCGAGCCTGTGGTTGAGACTCCAGTGCCAGTAAGGCCGGTGAAGACCGTGGTGATTGACACGACGGCAGGGGCAGAAAAGCTGGTACAGACCGGTGAAATCCGCCCCTCTGAAGAAACCAGCTTGGGCTTTCGGATTGATGGTCGGATTGTCAGTCGTCTCGTGGATGTTGGAGCTATCGTCAAAGCGGGTGATGTTATCGCTAAACTGGATCCAAGTGATAGCGAAAACCAGTTGAAATCGGTGCAAGCACAGTTGGATAGTGCGCTAAGTGCAGAAAAACTGGCTCAGTCGAATTTCAAACGATTAAAACAGTTGGCGCCAGGTGGCGCTGTTTCCGTGGCGCAACTTGAACAAGCGCAATCAGACTATGAAGCAAGCTCGTCGGCACGACAAAGTGCCGAAGCAAATTTAACCTTGGCGAAAGACCGCCTCGGTTTTACCACGTTAAAGGCCGCCTCTGAAGGTGTGGTGTCAGCGGTAACGGCAAATCCAGGGCAAGTGGTGAGCGCTGGGCAAGAAGTGGTTCGTCTTGCTGCGCTGGCGGGCCGTGATGCGGTGTTTGATGTGTCAGAATCTTTAATCAATAACAATATGGGGCATCCGCCGGTGCGCGTGTCGTTGTTGTCCGACCCGAACGTGCAGGCGATCGGCAAAATCCGGGACGTAAGTCCTGTGGCTGATCCGGTCACACGCACCATCCGCGTGCGGGTGACTTTGCAGCAACCTGCTAAAGAGTTTGGATTTGGCGCTACCGTTCAAGGCAGTATCGATAAACCAGCTAGTGATTTGTTATCAGTGCCTGCTAGTGCGATGACCCGTGATGGCAAAGAGCCGGCGGTTTATGTGGTGGACCCGACGACTTCTAAGCTGCAACTGCGAAAAGTGACAGTCGGCCGATTCTCAGAACAAGCGGTATTTATTAGCGCCGGGCTTAAAGCCGGTGAACGAGTTGTTGTGGCGGGCGTTGCCAAGTTGCGTCCTGACTTAGCCGTGAGCTTACTGTCGGAGCCAAAACCATGAGTCAGGCTAATTCAACAAATACAGAGGAAAAAGGTTTCAACTTATCGGCTTGGGCACTGGCAAATCAGCAACTTGTGGCATTTTTTCTGCTGGTGGTCATGGTCTGCGGTGTCTATAGCTATGAACGATTACCGCGGAATGAAGATCCGGCTTTTACCATTAAAACTGCTGTAGTGTCAGCAGGATGGCCTGGCGCGACCGTACTAGACACCATGAATCTTGTGACCGAACCTATCGAGAAAAAGCTGCAAGAAATTCCATATCTTGATTTTGTGGAAAGTTACACCAAAAGCGGTGAGTCGGTGGTGTTTATAGCGCTTAAAGACAATACACCTCCGGAAATGGTGCCGGATATTTGGTACAAAGTGCGGAAAAAAATGCAGGATCTGACGCCAAGTCTACCGGTTGGTGTTTCTCCGCCAAGCGTCAATGATGAGTTTGATGATACTTACGGCACCATCTATGGCTTTGTCGCTGACGGATTTACTCCACGGGAACTCAGGGATTATGTTGAAGACATGCGATCTGCGTTACTGCAAGTTCCTAATGTCGGTAAGATCGATATCTTAGGGGTGGAAGAAGAGCAAATTGTCGTCGAGTTCTCACCGCGGCGCATGGCGGGTTTGGGGCTAGATCCTGCGCAAGTTTTACAAAGTATCCAAGCACAGAATGCGGTAACACCGACAGGTGTCGTGCGAACTGATGCCGAGCGGATCAGCTTACGCGTCAGTGGCGCTTTCACCTCAGAGCAGAGTATTCGCGATATTACTTTGCGTCTTGGCGACCGTTTTGTAGCACTTTCAGAAATTGCCACAGTTTCTCGGCAGTTGGCTGAGCCGGCCGCGCCCCAGTTTAAAGTTAATGGGGACAAGGCTCTGGGTCTCGCTATCTCCATGGCTGCGACTGGCAATATGTTGGAATTTGGTCAGGGCATCAGTGCCAAAATGACTGAGCTTGCGAGTACTTTGCCGCATGGCATCGAACTGCACGTGGTCGCTGACCAGTCAGTCGTGGTGAAGGATGCCGTGGGTGGATTTCTCAAAGTGCTGATTGAAGCAGTGATTATCGTGTTAGCGGTATCTTTTGTGTCGCTTGGCACTCGCGCGGGATTAGTAGTTGCTGTGTCAGTACCTGTGGTATTGGCAATGACTTTTGTCGGGATGGATCTTGCTGGTATTGGTCTTCAGCGTATTTCATTAGGGGCGTTAATTATCGCGTTAGGGTTACTTGTTGATGATGCGATGATCACAGTTGAAGCGATGGTTTCTCGCTTGGAAGCCGGTTGGGATTTACGCCGTTCATCTAGTTATGCCTATGAAACGACAGCATTTCCTATGTTAACGGGCACCTTAGTGATGATTGCCGGATTTATTCCAGTGGGTTTTGCTTCGTCAAGCGCTGGCGAATACTGCTTCTCCTTGTTTATGGTGGTGCTGATTGCACTGATGAGTTCATGGATTGTCGCTGTGCTTTTTTCACCGTTGCTGGGTGTGTGGTTATTAAAAGCAACACCAGGAGCTGGTCATCCAGCGCCTGGCAAATTCATGCAAGCCTATGATCGGGTGTTGGTGCTGGCACTTCGTCATCGGGGTCGTAGTATTGTGTTAGCACTGGGTTTATTTGTGTTGGCGTTGTTCGGTTCTAATCAATTAGAGGAAGAGTTTTTCCCTGCATCCGATAGGCCGGAACTGCTGATTAGCATCAATTTGCCACAAAATAGTGCGCAGGCTGAAACCGCTAGACGCACGGCGATGCTTGAGCAAGTGCTTAAAGCCGATGCCGATGTCGCTTATTTTTCTAGTTACATCGGTTCTGGGGCTATTCGCTTTTATCTGCCGATGGATGTGCTGCTAAGCCATGAAAACGTCGCACAAATTGTGGTTGTCACCAAAGGATTAGCTGAACGTGATGCGGTACGCCAACGTTTAGACGCGCTGGTTCAAAAGGATTTTAGTGATTTAGTAGTGCGAGTATCGCCGCTGGAGTTAGGCCCTCCGGTCGGCTGGCCGCTGAAATATCGAGTGATGGGCCCTGATATTGATGTGGTGCGCGCTCAAGCGTTAGCTCTTAGCGGCATCATCGGCGACAACAGCAATACTCGCGATGTAAACATGACCGCAGGCGAACCTGAACGCTCGGTATTGGTGGAAGTTAACCAGACCGAAGCGCGTGCGGCTGGCTTTAGTTCTGAAGATGTTGCGTCGGCACTTGCCACAATTTTTTCAGGGCAAACACTGACTTCAGTGCGTGATGGCAAACGCTTGGTCAATGTAGTGGTGCGTGGCCAACGCAGTGAACGAGAAGATTTAGCTACGGTGGCGAATTTACAGATCCGCACCGCTGATGGTCGCGCTGTGCCCCTGCGCCAGATCGCCACAGTCAGTTATGGTTTGGTCGATCCGATGGTGTGGCGCCGCCAACGCCAAGCATTTATCACTGTGCAAGCAGATATCGCCCCTAGAATGACTGCGCAAGCAGTGGTCAATAGTTTGCAATCCGATGTTACCCAATTTGCCGCGCAATTGCCGGCCGGGTATCAGTTAGAAATTGGTGGCGCGGCGGCAGAGTCTGAAAAAGGCAATGCCTCGATATTTGCGGTACTGCCGGTGACAATGCTGGTGATGTTGGTGCTACTGATGATCCAATTAAAGCGAGTGTCTCGCACCTTATTGGCCTTCATTACGGCGCCATTTGGACTCATTGGGATTGTCTTAGCCATGTTGCCGTCAGGGACACCGCTGGGGTTTGTTGCCTTGCTGGGGGTTATCGCGCTCGCCGGGATGATTATCCGCAATGCGGTCATACTGATCAGTGAAGTCGATAGCAACGTCGAAAGCGGTATGGACCGAGATGAAGCGATTATGGCAGCTACGCGTCATCGTGCTAGGCCGATCCTATTGACTGCTGCCGCGGCAATTTTGGGCATGATACCCATCGCCACCCAAGTATTTTGGGGGCCAATGGCTTATGCCATCATCGGCGGGCTGTTTGCGGCAACGCTGCTGACCTTAACGGTATTGCCTTGCGCACTTAGTTTATTGATGCAGCGAGAAATGAAAACCTCATCCTCTGCGGTCATTGCCCAAGGAAGTACAGTTTTATAACTTAATCGACACAGAGCCGGCCCGGTGTTGGCTCTGTGTGCAACTATTTGCGGAGGTTAACTACTTATCGTCGCTCGGTTTTCAAGACATTAAAGGTTTCGGGCGAACCAGATCTCTGCCCGCGCGCCGCCTGCTGTACTTTCCTTCAGTGTTAACGAACCTTGGTGCTTTTCAGCAACTCGGCGGACTATTGCCAGGCCTAAGCCGTGGTGGGCGATACCGTCATCCGCTGCTAGCTGGTGTTCAGCTTTTGAACTGCTGTCGAGTTTTGGCCTGTCGATTTTTGGCCAGCCTGGACCATCGTCTTCGATGCTGATACAAATAAAGGCGGCAGGTTCGGCAGAAGCTGCCGAAGGGACCAAACAAGCGCTGACAAGCACTTTGCTTTTGGCAAAACGCATGGCATTAATCAATAAGTTATTGACGCCGCGGGCCAGTAATTTGCTGTCGGCTTGGCAAGTCAGTCCGCTCTCGCAGACTAACTCCAATTGTACTTGCGTTGGATCTATATGTGGCGCAAGCAACGTGCTGAGGAAGGTCGAAAGCTCGATGTGCTGTAAATTTAGCTCTTGATTTAAGTAGTTGTTTTCAGCCAATCGCAGATAATCGTAGACGTTCTCTTCTATTTCTTGCAGATTCTGCGCAATTTGGCCGCGACTTTGTTCGATGCTGTTGGCAGTTAATAAATGACTGATAAATTTAAGCCGAGCCAGTGGCGTTTTGATGTCATGGCAAACTGTCTCTGCCATTTCGGCCTGAAAGCGATTTAACTGTTCAATCCGGTCGGTCATGTTATGTAAAGACTGGGCCAGTGGCGCTAGATAGGATTTGCTACTGAGTTCAAAATCAGGGAATCGACCATGGCGAATTTCCTGCAAAGCGCTTTGGCGTAAAATCGCCATATCTCGGAATAAATTTCGGCTGATAAGAAACAACGCCAGCAATATG
>JACCDZ012115854.1_pt1 | contig 13603 bp, 21 predicted proteins | sample 7449551 | NCBI WGS metagenome assembly JACCDZ01 (sample SAMN15323452, study PRJNA562643) | freshwater metagenome | isolation source: river surface water | place: USA:Blue River Watershed | collected 2017-08-18
CGCTTGGACTTTGAATACTTTATAAATTGTAATTATCAAGGTGTTAAAGTAGCTAAGGATTTACCGTGGAAAAGAGAGCTATAACAAGTTGCTTAATTTCGTTCCTGCCACAAAAAGCGTGGCTTCCGCTGGACTGCCTACGCTGCGGCAGCCAATTAGCAAAGCGTTAAAAGGCATGGAGAAATCATGAGCCACCGTAATATATTGATAATAATTTTAAAGTTAGCTTCAATATTTCTAATTATTCAAGTTTTAGAAACTTTGCCTGTTCAATATGGCAGTCACTTAAATACAGAGGATCCATATTTGAGGTCAGCCTTTTTTTCAACTGTACTGTTTCCAAACTTAATCAAAATAGCAGTTTCCTTAGTTTTATGGTTCTTTCCAAACTTGTTAATCAAGTCAGTAATTCCTGATACAGAATTAACTAGTGAACATTCGGGTTTTTACAAAAACTTAGATGTAGCTGTTTTAACTGGTGTTGGGATTTATCTAATGGCGTTTTCTATTGCAGATGTTGCTTACTACTTTGTTCTCAAAAATGAACTCTCGCAACAATTTGGATCTTCTTTACAGCCTCAAGATCATGCTGCATTAGTTGCGTCGGTTGTTCAGTTGGTTATAGGTGCAGTGATCATATTTGGCAACAAAGGCATTGCAGCACTAATTATAAAGGCTCGTCAATAATGCCTTTTAACAAGCACAGGCATCCGACGCTGAAACAGCGCGCGTCTGCTGTGAAGCGTTAGTTTTAAAGGGATATTCATGCGTAACTATTTAGTTTTGTTGCTTTGTCTAATTTCAAATTGCGTATTTGCCTCATTCCCATTGGAAGTTTCAGATAAGGCTTTAATTGAAAAAACAGATCATATTTTAATCGGTCGTGTCATCGGTGTTGACATGATTGATGGAAGCGGCAAACAGATATATGACTTAAAAGCTAAAACAGGGCCCAAATCACCAAATAGTATCAGACTAATTTTTGTTGTTGACGAGGTATTAGAGACTAATTCAAAAAGTGTTCCTACAAAACTATTTGTCCCATTGGACAGTTTTATGCATTTTAGTTTCGGTCAAATCAAACAAGAATACCCAGAAATAACAGAGCAAAGGCTTTTATTATTATCGGGCAAAAAATTTCAGCCGCCAGTTGCAGGTCACTTTCAGCGCAATTTACAAGACAAAGAATACTACTTGGAGTTGTTTAAAACTAACAAGACATTAAAGCAGGACAAATAACAGTTGGCTTTTTGCCCCTTCGTCGCTAATTTTAGCCAACAATTATTTGCCTCTTAATGAGGCGTTAGAGGGAATATGCGCGTTCCAATAATTCTTATCGCAGTGATGCTTATAACTGCCTGCGGGCACATGGCACCATACTCAGAACATCGAGGCGCAAATGTTGAGAGCTATAAAATCTCTGGTTCCTTCTATCTGCGTGTGCCTTATCGAGTAATGGTTTATGACCTGATACCTCGAACATATCTTGATGAAGAATGGATTGCCCTCGGTACTTCCAGTGATGGGCATCAATTGTTGAACTGCGCACCGGGGCAGCGGAGCATTTACCAAGAACCAACACCGATGATTGGTGGTGTCGATTTGAAGGCATCTGAGGTGAACATCAATTTGTTTTCCCCATCTGTCGAGGGATCAAATGAGCAAGCTCGACCATACAAATTCAATGGAACTTGGGCGTTAATCGAAATGAAAGGTTTACCCCCGGCTAGTCCCAAACACAGGCAGTTCGGTTGTGAATAAAGGGCCCTCTAACAAGGCAAGGCAGCATCGCACCTTCGTTGCTGGATTCGCTATCGCTCGCCGCTGCTTGCGGTGTTAGGTGTCAAATGGTATTAGACATATACCAAAAAATCGAGAACGACTTCGATGAAAGAGCCTGCGAAATCCACGAAGAATTAAAAGTTCTCGATGCCAAAACAAAAGGCATGATAAGCAATAGAATAATACGGGCTATTGTTTATCTATCTAATGGCGATGTTTCAACTTTTCACGAGAAAGTAAAACTCGCACAAGTAGATTGGCGTGATGTATTAATGCAAGCAGAGTACAGTTACCCTGAAAATGAGCGATTAAGAGATTTTGATAAAACATTTTATGAACTTGGCTTACTTAAAGGCAAAAACACCTAACAAGGCCAGGCAACATCAGTCGCTTCGCGACTTGGACAATCTTGTGCTTGCGCCTTTTGTGCATGGCTTCGCCATTGTTGCACAAAATTCACTATCACAAGCCTGCCGTTGCTGGCGGCGTTAAATTGCATAAGGAAATCATGCGTATAATCCTGCCCATTTTATTAATTATTTCAAGTTTTTCAGCTTCAGCAATTGTTGTTCGTCACGATGTTAATGACAAAAAATATCTTGCTGACGTTACAGATTTTTCACCGTTAGCAACACTTTATATTGATGGGGCTCATGGCACATTAATTAAGCCAGAGTGGATTGTAACAGCCGCTCACGCAACTTTCTGTATAAGTCCTGGCAGTTACATCCGCTTAAATAATGGCTATCACAAAGTTGAAAGTGTTTTTGTTCATAAAGATTATCAACCCGGTAAAAGTCACGACATCGCTTTAATAAAATTAGTAAATCCAATAAACGATGTAAAACCGGCGAGTCTTTACGAACAAACGGATGAGCTCGCAAAAATAACTTGGTTTATCGGTGTCGGTGGCACTGGAAATGGGCTAACTGGACAAATTGTCGATAATTATGAAAATGGCGGGGTTTTACGAAAAGCTCAGAATAAAATCGAACAAGCAGAAGGGTCGCTATTAAAATTTAAATTTGATAGAGCTGATGCTGCTTTGCCATTAGAGGGTGTTTCAGGTAGCGGTGATAGTGGCGGCCCGGCATATTCCACTATTGACGGGACGCATTACTTACTTGGTATTAGCTCTAGAGTTGAAGCTGGGGATATAGGGAAATACGGTGTCATGGAAGTGTATTCCAGAGTCTCATTTTTTACGCCTTGGATTGAAAAAATCACAGCTGGTGAAGAAACTTTGCAGCAGCAATTGGCATTTCCTAAATTGCAGCGCCTGCCTGTGGGACTCACAGAACAGATTTTACCCGAAGTCTGTGCTGATATTAGGTTGAAGCCAAATGCAATTTAATAAGTTGCATTTGGTTCCGGCCACAAAAAGCTTGGCCTCAACTGGACTGTCTACGCTTCGCTGCGGCAGCCAATTGGCAAAGCGTTAGGCGTCTTTATCAGTGAGAAGATTAATGTTTGGCCGTGAAGTCTTGGAGCCAGCGGGCTATGGCGACAAGGCGTGCGTCCTCGTAAAGTACCGACTGCCGTTATTGCGGCACTGCTTCATTCTTTGCCATGAGCCAGCGTTAGCTAGCAGCGAAACATCGCATCAAGAGCTGCTCGCGTTTTTTCTATCTGAGGCAGAGCGTTTGGCAATGGAGTCCGTGGGAGACACTCAGGCGTTTATGCTTGTCTACAGCGGGAGCTCAATTCGGAGGAGGCCAAATCTGCATCTGCACGTCTTTGTTGTTCGCAACAGATGGCAAAAGGCTTGGGTCTATACGGTGCTTTCCGCGAAGAACTTCCTACTCATACTCGCCAACTTGCTAACGCGCAGTGACAAATAGCATGACGCTTAACTCAAAGCGTTATGCGCTGATGGAGTTCAAGTAATGGATATGACATCAGAATATCTGGAAGGATGCTCGCCTTACATTGACAGCCTGGTCTATGACATTGGCAAAAGGCAGCTAATCTTGGTCTGTGTTGATTCTCCTGAAATATGTAAGCCAGTGATAGAGATCATATTTACTGGTATAAAGTCGTTTAAAGAGGAAACGCTTGACGATGAGTATGACGATCAATGCATTGATAGTGTAATCGGAATTAATTGGCTACATGAAAAGACCATTTGTATTCACACGGAAAAAAAAGAGATCATCATAAAATTCGATGGAAATTGTGTTAAAAATTCAATCGCATAACAAGCATCGCCGCACACGGCCATTTCGTGGCCTGGACCTCAACCGCTGCGCGGGTTTCGGCCTGCGCTTCGAGCGTTATGTTGAATTATGAAAATTGACTCTTCGCTAGAAATTAACGGTAAATTCCCGCACATAGAACAGAAAGAGCTTTCTGGTTTGATTTGCGAACAGTTTTGGTTCGATGGCGAGCTTAAAGATTCCGCTAATGTTGTTCATCTCTGTGTAGACAACAATTGGTTCAGATTATACTTTGATTGCGGAATTATCTTTTGGCGGGAACAATCATCTGCACCTACGCCATATAGTTACTTTGATAACGGTTCAAAAGTTGAGATGAGGTTACAAAATTTACTTACTGAAATTGGCGTAGAGTCATGCTTGGTAGTGAGCATCGAGGCAAGAGAAATAGCAGGCGGATCAATGGTTAAATTTTCATTAGGTACAGGAGCCTCCATTGAATTCAAAAATGTTGCTGACGTATCAAGCTACTCAACATAACCAGTTGCTTAATTTCGTTCCGGCCACAACAAGCATGGCCTCCACTGGGCAGCCTACGCTAAGCTGCGGCAGCAAATTAGCAACGGTTTAGCGCTAAAAATTCCCATCTTAGTGAAGGTTATCATCGTCAAATTTAAGGAAGAACAGTGAAGAAAATAATTTATGGATTACTGCTACTCATCATCGGAAACCACTGGAATAGCTGGGCTGCCACGAGCCTGCCTGTATTGCAAGAGCAGGTGATTGATAGTGCTGTGCTTGGCGAAAAGCGTAACATTTTGATTTACTTGCCCGCTGGCTATCAGAATAGTCAGGAGCGTTACCCAGTGCTATACCTGACAGATGGCGACATTCAGGGGCCTCATACGGCTGGTACAGTTGATTATTTAGCAAAATTCGAACAAATGCCGCCGATGATCGTGGTAGGGATTATTAATCCGCGTGAAACACGCGAAAGAGACCTAACGGTAACTCCGTCAGACAAGCAAAACCTCAATCAATTGGAAAATGCAGACCGATTTTTAGGTTTTTTAGAAAAGGAGGCTATTCCTTTTGTAAAACAACAATACCGGACTCTGGACTATCAAGTGTTGTCAGGCACATCCCATGGTGGTCAGTTTGCTATTAATGTATTGATGAAACGACCCGACTTGTTTCATGGTGTTATCGCTATCAGCCCGTCTTTATATTGGAATAACGAACAATTGCTGGGTCTAGCTGAGACTGCGTTAAAAGAACATCGCTTGCAAGGTCGCTTGTTCGTGTCGATAGCCAATGAAGAACCAACTATGACAGAGCCTTATCAAAGATTTGTTAATTTGCTGGCTCGAATTCCATCTGCAAAGTTGGTCGTATCCTCCCAGACTATTAGCAACGAAACCCACAATACCACCGCGTTGCAAGGTCAATATGCCGGGTTGAAACATATATTCGCAGATTGGCCTATCCCAGAAGGCGAGCCTAAAACTTTGGCTGACTTACAAGAAAAATTTGCCAGTCGCTCGAAACTTCTTAAAACAAATATCATGATCCCTGAAGACAAAGCCAATGGTTACGCGGGGTGGTTGCAGTATTTAAACCGACAAGATGATGCGCTAGCACTACTGAAGTGGAATCGGACAAATTATCCTCAATCTTTAGGTGCCCATACAGCCTTAATTAAGGCTTACTTACACTTCAAAATGCAGGAAGATGCCAAAGCAGCCCTTGAAGATGCATTCAAGACATTAAATGAGCTTAGCCCTAAACAAAAAGCACAGCTTGAGGCTTTGTTTACTTAGTATGTATTTAATATGCGCTAATAAATGCCAGCACAACGCGCCCGTGGCGTTCGACTCGCAACAACTTGCTGCGGGCGTTAGCATTTTGGAAGTCAATATGCGTAAAAATATTGTTTTTCTTGTCTTATTTATTTCAATGAACGCTTTGGCAGACGTAGGTGTTCCAGAAATGAAGAATGAGAATGGGTATGTTGAGCCGTTTAGAATGTTTGATAATGTGTACTACATCGGCGATAAATGGGTCTCATCGTATGCAGTCGAAACCTCATCGGGTCTGGTCATCATCGATACTCTTGATTTTCCATTTAGCAAATGGATACCTGCCAATTTAGAAAAACTAGGTCTAGATGATAAGAAAGTTACTCACATTTTGGTAACCCATGGGCATTCCGACCATGTGGGTGGCGCAGAGTTTCTTCAGTCTATGTATGGCTCCAAAGTCATAATGTCGGAAAAAGCGCTTGAATTAGCTAAAGAACAAGCCCTGAAAAGCAAAGGCAATGCCGTTTTTTTACCGCCAGTTGTAGAATCGTACGCCGAGGATAGCTCAAATCTTGTTGTCGGGGATACAGAGTTTAAATTCTATATTACACCAGGACATACAGAGGGCGACCTGTCCATAGACTTCTTCGTGGAAGATAAAGGCAAGCAATATCGCGCGTTTGTAGTTGGTGGGCATGGAGCAAATTTCCAAAAAACTGGTCTTGCCAAGCAGTTTATTGCTAGCATGGCTCGCATTAAGAAGATAGCAACGCGAAGCCCCGCTGTAACAGTGAACCTAGCCAATCATCCACATAAGAACAATTTGTTTTCTAATCGCGAGATCAATGCCACAGACAAAGCCAACAATCCATTTATTAGTCAAGAGAACTTCTTCCAATTTATTGAGCAACAAAATGAGTCGGCAACCGAGGGGACCAAAGAAGAGCTTAAATCGAGTGATTCAACTAATCCTAACAAATCAATGCGGGTGACCGCTGACGCGTCGGCTGATTGAGGTGTTAGGTATATGAAGTGAGCTTCGAAAACTATTCAAATTTAAAAATTCGATATCATGCATATGGAACATTGTTTACTTGCTTAGCTATATTGATATCAGGCGAACCAACATATTACTTAACCCATTGGGTTGCAGAATTTTGTGACGTAGATATGAATGCTCCCGGCACTCCAAATGCAGGTTTGGATTCATTTGATTACTTTGTTTTATCTATCATGATATTGGATTTTATTTTTAGTTTATTCTTTGTAATTTACTTGATTTGTCTTTATAAAAAATGGTCTTTAAAGCAAGGGGTGAACATTCTAATTCTGGGTAAGAATATACCTAGTCATTTGTTTGATGGGCCCAATGATACTTAATAAATTGCTTATTTCGTTTCGTCCATAAACAAATTGGCCGCCACTGGACTGCCTATGCTACGGCAGCCAATAAGCAAAGAGTTAGCGGGTAAAGCGCGCAAAGGGCATTAACTAACATTTGCTGCCCTGCGTTTCCAAATTACGTTGGTTATGTTTGCCAAGCTGTGCAAGTTTCGTTTTTCAAGTTTCCTTGGCAAGTTAATTGGTTCAATGTATTGGTAAAACTACCAGCGCAAAGGGCGGGTGCGTGGTTTTTCCAAAGCACAGCCGTAAGTTTTAAATAGCACACAGGGCATCGCTTGGGCTAACAACCCACTGTAGTCGCTCACTGCGTTCGCGGGGACAAAACACATGGTCTGTGTCGCTTCGCTCGCAATTTAGCCCATGCGTTTGGCCCCTAGTTGGGAATTTGGCAAAAAGGATTAATTAGATGGATCAAATTAAAAATCGCATCGTTGCAGTCATTTTAGGGGTTGCCCTCGCTTATGCATCAATAACCATTATTGGTATTGGTGCTGCCATCGCCATACCGGCGGACATACTAAAACCTGTGGTCCAAGTATCCGATTTGCTCGCATTTACTCTGGTGGATTTGTTCACTATTGCATTGCCGTTGGCTGCAGCATTTTTGGTGTTGGCTTTTGCCAGTAAGCTGGTTATCAAAAAGCCAGATTTCACTTTTTACGCGTTGCTCCTTGCGCCGATGGTTCTGTTACAACTGTATTTTGTTACGCAAGCGCAGCCTCAGCTACTTGTGAACACAGTCACAACGCTACCTCGTTATTTATTGTTGGGCATGTGTTTTTACTTATTAGTTCGCAGCGCCAAGCAGGCCAATGCCTGACCAGCAAATTTTGTCGCCAGCAACAAGCTCTGGCAGTGACGTCAACCTGCTGCGCGGATTTGCGCGCTAAATTTGGGTGTTACAGACGTGAAATATTAAATAGGAGCAGGTAGTGGGTTTCTCCATTTCATGGATAGCGGTACAAACAGACAAGCACGATGCAATTTTTGAGTTGTTAGAGGTTACTCCAACCACGGAAGAAGATGAGTATTTTGAATCTCAGTTTTCTGGTTCAGCTCTTCACAATGGCTGGTTCCTTTTGGTAGGGCAAGATTGTGATAATCGCTTGGTTCAAAAAGATATTCTGAGAGAACTATCTAAATTCGGTCCTACGGTCGCCTGCTCAGTCGAAGAGCATGTGATGTATTCGTCTGCTGAATACTGGGTGTCTGGTGTAAAGCAGTGGTCCGCTTCTCACGATGCTCAAAAAGGTATGTATAACCTTGAAACTACAGGTGTTTTGCCAGAGTCATTCGAAAATATAAAAACCACAGCTTTTAAGGATCAAGCTGCTGAAGGGGGTGAACAGGCGAATGTTGATTTGATTTTTGATATTCCGCTCTTGCTTGCCGCAGAATTAGTTGGCTTCAAACATGATGAAGATTGTAAGTCCTTCGCACAATCATGCCCCATGGTATTTCACGATAAACGTATAGTAGCATTCGACAAGAAACCTTGGTGGAAACTGTGGTAACCATCAAATCGAACAAGCACAAGTTGCCGGACTGATTTTCCGCTGCGCTCCAAACCAGTCAAAATTCATGCATTAAGAAAAACAGATAAGAGAACAAACGATGATAGTAGCTTCATATTGGGCTGAATCCCGAAAGAAAGTTCGAAAGGGAGGAAAGCAAATCACCGTGCGAAGACATGGCTGGTCGGACGTAGATCAAGAGCAAGCAGAGGCAATGGCAGAAGCGCGTGCTCTTGATACATTAAATCGAATATTAGCTGGTGATAACCTCGATAGAAGCGAGCCAAAAGTGGCTTACAATGGCGCTGAAGGCGTACCAATTCGCGAGGAAATCCTTTCGCGACATGGGAAAGAGGTGATTACCCGAAATGCCTATGGTGCAAAATGCCTAAATACGCCAGATGTGCTCATTGCCGATGTTGATTTTGCGTTAGAAGCTTCTTTGCTGTTTAAAACGTTTACTTTTTTGGCCCTATTTTTACCATTGTTTTTTGCCGGTTGGCTTTTAGGTCACACAAGGCTAGGTATCCTATTTGGTGTTATTTCCTTGCTTTTTGTCAGCGTATTATCAAACACAATCATTAAGCTAAAAGTCAAAATGGCTGGGGGATATGTCGCACAAGTTAAAAAAAGAATTTTAACGTTTCTCTCAAAAAATGCGGATTGGAACATCAGAGTATACAGAACCCCCTGCGGAGTTAGGCTCATTGTGACGCATCAGAATTTTCAATCAAGCGACACAATTGTGAAGAATTTTTTCGAGTCTGTTGGTGCTGACCCACTTTACGTAAAAATGTGCGAGAAACAGGCATGCTTTAGAGCAAGACTTACCGCAAAACCATGGCGAATTGGAATTAAAACCAGAATGAAGCCGAGACCAGGTGTGTGGCCAATAACACCAGAGAGGCAAAAAGAAAGAAGTAGTTGGATAGAGCTTTATGAAAAGAAGGCGGCCAACTATGCCGCTTGCAATTTTATTGAGTCATTAGGGTCTGGCAAAGTACATCCAAAAATCAGTGCAATAGTTAACCTTCATGATGAAGAGTCAAAAGCAATGCTGAGCACTATTTCAATAGCGTAAATACGCCGCTACCAAGCGCCTTGCGTTCAAGTTCAGACTGTTTGGCGCGAAGAGAAATTGTATTCAACGAGGTAAGCATTATACCCAAAAATTGTGGCTTGTTTTTCGAAACTGCTTTTGAGGTTCTGAACCAAGAGTTTAAAAATGGATGATTTAATCGCTGAAATTGTGAAAGGTTTTTTTCGGGCTATAGGGCATTTAATCGCTGAAATCTTCTTCGGCACTATATGTTACTGGCTTGGCTGGCCTATCTGTAAACTCGCCACTTTTGGTAAATATCCGTCTTCTCGACAAGCGTTTTATTTACAAGGCTACAATTCGAGCATCCACGGGTTTTGGTGTTGTTCGGTTGGCCTTATCGCTTTGATTGCGGGCGGGTTGTTTGCCGCTGGGCTGCTTTGATGCCATTGCCACGGTAGCAGGCTATTCAATGATTGCGTACATAAAAATTCGAAAAGCATTGGGTTTGCTTCAATCGTTTCTAACATCACAATATTTCCTTTGTAAAACCGTGGATGCAAATGCATGTTTCTTTCGGACTTCTCGTTTGTATGCATGCGTCAAGGTTGCTACTGATCACGAAAAGCGCATACTTGAAGCAGATCCAAGAGTCTTGCAGGCATATCACGCAGCCCTGCAGGCATCTGGTATCCGTGTCTCAGGGACGTCGCTACGTATCGAGTCACAAGAAACAGTAGACCCAGACTGGAACGGCAATTGGTTTTATGCCTTGTTTAAGTAACTTGTGGCTGTTTTTGCGTATTTCAGTGAATCCGATCAGCGATTCCGGCATTCCGAACAGCGATTTCGGAAAATGGCTAAAAGTGATCGGATAAGACCGAAATAGGCGATCGGATTAAACCGAAATGGGTGATCGGATTGGACCGAAATGAGTGATCGGAATCAGCCGAAGCATGCAGTTAATATTTTGACGGCGCCTGAACAAATGTTGCAGGCTATTGATAAGTATTATTTTTTTCTGTTACTAAGCACCGTGTTCATTCACCCTTGGTTGAATTGAATATATAGTTGTGAGTCGAATTGATGAAAGGGCCTATGGATGAATTGGAGTCGATTTAAATATTACTGTTTGGAGGTGAGACGGCGACTCGACCAAGATCAGGCAGTGAAAGTGGCTTTTGATAGCGCAAAGGGCTCGGTGCTCGCTAAAACGCTGGGCGAAGAATTGAAACCCAATACCTTACCGAACGCGATACTTACCGAGCTGAAGAATAGTAACGTTGCGCCAGTCGCGATAAAGCAAGCTGTTGAGGTTTATCATGGTTTAGATTTCACCATGTTATCTGCAGAGCCTAGCCGGATCCGACGGGTTGGAATATATATTACTTATTTGAGTTTTATGTACTTAGTATTCTCAAGTATCTACTCGGTATTTGTGATCCCGAGTTCTTTAGCGATGATTGAAAGCTTGAATTTGGAGGCGCCTGAGAGTTTTACTTGGTTCGCGCAATTTTGGAATGTTCTTGCTTTGCTGATCTTTGGTTTGTTGCTCTGTGCATTTTTAATCAGCCGAAAATTAAAAGCATTATTCGAGTACCGGCATGGCGTTGAACGCTCGTTGGTGTATAGAGTTCTGCTGCCACGAAAGCTCAAAAGTGATTATGAATTATTGATTACGCTGTTACGATTACCGCTTGCGTTAAGCCAATCTGATGACGCGGCTGGCGCTTCAGAGTTAGTTGCTTATTTTAGAAAAGAGCACTATTCGTCGAAAGAAATGTCGGATTGTTTATCCTTGTTGCTAAATACCAATCTTCAACGTGTTCTGGTGGCTGCGGAAACTTATCTGCGTCGGCTTTATGTGACGACCACCGTGTTAGTGATTTTTTCAATTTTTATATTTATCAGCAGTGCTTATGCACCAATATTTATGATAGGAGAAGGGGTGTGAAAAAAGGAAATGGTTTTACGCTGATTGAATTGATGATTGTTGTTTCAATGATTGGCGTTTTGGCTTCGGTTGCAATGCCACAATATCAGTCTTATGTGATCCGCGGTGAGGTTACTGAAGCCCTTACTATGGCATCGACTCTTCGTGAAGATGTGACTACCTATTATGTTGAAACTTTACAGTTTCCGAAAAACAACAAGCAAGCTGGCGCGCCGGCGCCTGACAAGTTGATCGCGAACCGCGTCACAGGTGTTGAGGTTGCTGACGGTGCCATTCATGTCACGCTTGGCAATAAGATTGCCAAGCCGCTGCAAGGCAAGGTCTTAACCTTTAGGCCTGCCACTGTAGACGGCAGTCCAAAGAGCCCGATTTCTTGGTTGTGTGGCTATGATGAGCCAGTCAATGGTATGTCTGCGGTGGGTACTAATAGCACCACAGTGGACCCTGAATATCTGCCCTCAGCATGCAGAAAACGAGATTAAAATTGGCAAAATTGATTTATAGCATTGCTGCTCGCGATACCTTAGCTAGCAGCAATTGATTAATGGTTGTGTTGGCAGGCGATTGCCAACAAAAACTTAGATAAACCAAAGCGTCAATCACGGAGTTAAACACTATGGATAGTCTTCGCTTCAAGCGGCCACTTAGCAAAATCGAACGCTCGTGCGCTGTGTTATGTTTTTTATTTGCTGGCGGGGCCAGTGCTGATGAATGCCAAAATTATCAAAATGCCCATTTAGTTGGGACTTTGCAGCAACAGACCTTTGCTGGGCCGCCAAATTACGAAAGCATTGCTGCTGGTGATAAGGCGGAGCGTTATTTTCTGCTGAAACTGTCTGCACCTATTTGTGTTAACGCCGATGCGCAGCAGCAGGAACCAAGTTTCACCGCCATCACTGAGGTGCAGTTGATCCTGAATGGTGCGTCAAACTATGACTCGTTGCGCGGTCGGCTTGACCAAAGGGTCAGCTGTAAAGGCAAGCTTCTGTCTGCGCAAACAGGTCATCATCACACCGAAGTTTTACTGTCAGCAGTACAATGCGATTAGTACCACGGGGTAATGCGCATAACTGAGTGCTTAGGTAAGTGCTTGTGTAAGCACTTGATTAAATAACGGAGTGTTATCGGCCATGAAATGCCCAAGAACTGGCAGTCCGCTGAAATCGATTAAAGTCGGCAAAATCGCCGTCGATGTTTCGGAGGAATGTGGTGGTGTGTTTTTTGATAATTCCGAGCTTGAACAGTTTGATGAGCAACATGAGATCCGCGGTGAAGTTCTCGTTGAACATCTGTCGCCTTATGAAAACGTTATTTTAGCTGCGGACCATCGGTTACATTGTCCAAAATGTGCAAATGTCGTGATGATGCGGCGTTTTTATAATTCCACAACATATTTAGAGATTGATGAATGTCCGAATTGCCGAGGCATTTGGCTAGATGGCGGTGAGTTAAGAACATTGCGCGATAGTTTTGTTAATGCGCCTGAAAGAGTGGCGCTGTGCGACAAGTTAATGGCTGAGGTGTTAAAAAATCCTGAGGTTAGAAAACAACAGTTTGACGATGCCAATACCTTACGGCGATTGGAAACCTTTGCCGACATCTTACATAGATTGGTGCTGAAAAGATTTGATATTTAACCAGCTTGCTGACATGCCCATGTTCAGGCAATCAATAATACCGTTAAATACTCCGCAATAGATTGAGGCGTTGAGTAAACCCAACGCCTTGTCCTCGACGCTTGTTTTATCTATGGCAGTAAGTGAAAGCTTCAGCAAGCGCAGGCTTACCTGCACTTTCTTCACATCACCTTTTGACCACAGCACTCGTTAAAGCAAAAAGCCCAACCGGTGAGGGCTGGGCTTTTTACAATTAAATGAGTTGTTCAAACAGTTCGTCTTCGATGCTCCAGTCAATATCCTCGAGCTCTTTTTTCAGACGTTGCCGCTCCTTTA
>JACCDZ010079031.1_pt1 | contig 13600 bp, 15 predicted proteins | sample 7449551 | NCBI WGS metagenome assembly JACCDZ01 (sample SAMN15323452, study PRJNA562643) | freshwater metagenome | isolation source: river surface water | place: USA:Blue River Watershed | collected 2017-08-18
TAAAACAAGAATTTTAGCAAAAATAACAGCTTTAACATTGATCCAATATATCAATAAGTTCATCTTTGATAGACCAATAAACAATATTAAAAATCAATCTATTTAATTACACCCAACGGGTTAATTTAATACAACATCTTAACTTCTTTTAAATTATAACACATTAAATCGTCATTTTCTAGTTGCACAACCAGCTGTCCATGACGATTTACTTCTTTTATAATACCATTAAAAAATCCTCCTTCTTTGTTTTCAAAAGTACTTACCATATCTTTTCTAAATAAATGCTCGTGATAAAAACGCCATTCCTTTTCACTTATATTTGCAGCGTTTAATATAGCTTCTTTTAAAAATGCAACTATTTTTTGCAGCAATGCTTCTTTATTAATTTCGATACCAAACTGATTTAAAATAGATGATGCCTGCGGAAAACCTTCAAAATCGGTTTGATTTAAATTTATTCCAATACCAACAATTGCCGAAAAACTGCCAGATGATTTAATAGTGTTTTCAATTAAAATACCAGCAATTTTTTTATTAACTGCCAAAATGTCGTTTGGCCATTTTACCCAAATATCTGTTAAATTAAAAAAATACAGCGCCTTTAAAACTGCATTTGCAACCATAATATTAAGCGTAAACAAATGTTCAATTAACAAATACTTTTCACTAACATAAACGCTAAAAGTTAGGTTATTAGCACCTTGGGTTACCCAACTTGCCCCCATTTGTCCCTTTCCATTGGTTTGTACATCGGCCCAAACAACTGTAAAATCAGAAACTGGGTGATTAACTGACAGTTGTTTTAAAAAATTGTTTGTAGAAGGTGTGGCACTGAGTTTGATTAAATGCATTATAAATAGTATCTTTAAGACAAAAATAACTTTTAAGACGATACAATTTGATAAATTTGCAATAATAAAGTACAAAATACATACATGAACGAAAACAAAAAGAACAACGAAGCTTTATTAGCTTTGATTATTGAAGGTATAGAAAACGTAAAAGGAGAAAATATTACTATTTTAGACTTAAGAGCTATTGAAAACACTGCTTGCGATTATTTTATAATTTGCGATGGAAACTCTAACACACAGGTTAACGCCATTTCAGGGTCTGTACAACGCACCGTATCTAAAGAACTAAAAGATAAACCTTGGCATGTAGAAGGCACAACCGAAGCAAATTGGGTTTTAATGGATTATATAAACATTGTGGTTCATATCTTCCAAAAAGAAACTCGCGAATATTACAATATAGAAGACTTGTGGGGCGATGCCAAAATTACCCAAGTTACTTCTAACCAATCAACCCTATAATTTATGAAAAATCCCGTAAATAACAAGCCCAAGTACAATCCTTGGATGCTGTATGCAGGTCTTATTTTAATACTTTTTGCAATATCATTTACTACTGGCGGTGGAAGTTTGGGCGACGGAAAAACAATTAGTCTTTCTAAATTTTATCAATATTTAGATGGTAACCAAATTGAAAAAGTTGTTTTTAACAATACATCGGCTCAAATTTTTATAAACGATGCTGTAAAAAGCACAGCAGAACATAAGAAAAACAATAAACCAACGTTTTTAAGCGATTTATCAACAGGACCAGATTATACTGTTGAAATTGCAAATAAAGATTTGTTTGAAGAGCGTTTATCACAAGCCTTAACACAAGGTAAAATTAAAGAATTCACAACAGAAAGAGAGAGTAATTGGGGATCTATCTTGCTATCGTTACTACCAATTATTCTAATCCCTGTTGTTTGGATTTTTATGATGCGTAGAATGGGAGGCGGCGCTGGAGGCGGCGGAGGTCAGATTTTTTCTATTGGGAAATCTAGAGCACGTTTGTTTGATGAAAAAAACGATACCCGCACAACATTTAACGATGTTGCCGGATTAGAAGGTGCAAAAGAAGAAATTCAAGAAATTGTAGAATTCTTAAAAAACCCGCAAAAATACACCTCGATAGGTGGTAAAATACCAAAAGGAGCCTTGTTAGTAGGTCCTCCAGGAACAGGTAAAACCTTATTAGCAAAAGCGGTTGCTGGTGAAGCACAAGTACCTTTCTTTTCACTATCTGGTTCAGATTTTGTTGAAATGTTTGTAGGTGTAGGTGCATCGCGCGTACGTGATTTATTCAAACAAGCAAAAGAAAAATCGCCAGCTATTATTTTTATCGATGAAATTGATGCCATTGGTAGAGCGCGTGGAAAATCAAATTTCTCTGGTTCAAACGACGAGCGCGAAAACACATTAAATCAATTATTAACCGAAATGGATGGTTTTGGAACAAACACCAACGTAATTGTGTTAGCAGCAACCAACCGTGCCGAAATTTTAGACAAAGCATTATTGCGTGCTGGACGTTTTGACCGCCAAATTTATGTTGATTTACCAGACGTTAATGAACGTAAAGCTATATTTGAAGTACATTTAAAGAAAATTAAAAAGATTGAAAATTTAGATGTAGAATTTCTTGCAAAACAAACCCCAGGATTTTCAGGTGCTGATATTGCAAATGTTTGTAACGAAGCTGCACTTACTGCTGCTCGTAAAAACAAAACAGAAGTTGACAAACAAGACTTTTTAGACGCAGTCGACAGAATTGTTGGCGGTTTAGAAAAGAAAAACAAAATTATTACACCCGAAGAAAAATACGCAATTGCTATACACGAAGCCGGTCATGCAACTGTATCGTGGTTAACCGAACACGCTGCACCATTGGTAAAAGTAACAATTGTTCCCCGTGGTATGAGTTTAGGTGCTGCTTGGTATTTGCCAGAAGAACGCCAAATTGTTCGCACTGAACAAATGTTAGATGAAATGTGTGCAACAATGGGCGGTAGAGCAGCCGAAAAAGTGGTATTTAACAAAATATCAACTGGGGCTTTAAGCGATTTAGAAAAGGTAAATAAACAAGCCCGTGCAATGGTTACTATTTATGGTTTAAACGACTCATTAGGTAACATTACATATTACGATTCATCGGGTCAAAGCGAATATAATTTCTCTAAACCTTATTCAGAAGAAACAGCAAAATTAATTGATAAAGAAATATCAACTTTAATTGAAGGGCAATACCAAAGAGCTATTGATTTGTTAACCGAAAATAAAGATAAATTAATAGAATTAGCCAACTTACTTTGTGAAAAAGAAGTTATTTTTAGAGAAGATTTAGAAGAAATTTTCGGTAAAAGACCGTTTCAAACTGTAGAAACAATTGAAACTACTTCAAAAACAAACACCGAAGTTATTTAAAACGAACATTTTAACACAAACTATAAAAACTTGGTTTAACACACTGTTAAACCAAGTTTTTTTTTATCTTTGAACTATAATGGCCCTTAAATTCTATTTTATTAGCCAATGAATATATTTAAAAAAATTTTTAGTAGTTTTTCTTCTTCGCATCAAAACAAAAATGACGAGGAAAGTAAATACTTGCCTGAAAAAGAAATACCCGTAGACGAGCAATTCACTCATAATTTTAAAAAAAACGGAGGTAAATTTTTGTATTGTGAAAATGAAGAAGAATTAGAAGAAAACTTTATTAGCATTTTACAAGAAAACGATTGGTTTGAAATGGAAGCACTAACTTTTGAAAAAGAGTTGTATCCTTTTTTAATCGAAAATAAATTAAACTATAAAAATCCTACAAATCCAGTTTTTTTACTAACAAGTTGCGAAGGCTTAATTGCCCAAGATGGTTCTGTTTTACTTTCATCAAAACAAATATTTCATCATAAACCTAACGATTTACCTAAAAATATTATTGTAGTTGCAAAAACAAGTCAAATTACTCGTACAAAAAGCGATGGCTTAAGTGCTATAAAAAATAGGTACAAAAATGAAATACCAACAAATATAACCACAATGCAATGTTTTAAAGAAAACAAAAACGACGATTTTTTGCAATACGGTATACAACCTAAAAATGTGTATTTGTTGTTATTAGAAAATTATTAAGATGAGTGAGGTTGTAAAACGCAGTATTTCGGGTATATTATACATTATAGTATTGGTAAGTGCCTTACTTTATTCTAAAAACACATTTATTGCATTATTTTTATTTTTTTACGTTATTGGGGTATATGAATTTTGCAAGCTTTTTAAAATTAATTTAGTTTTAGGTTACGTTTGCGCTGCTTTTTGGGCAATTTCTTATATTTTTTTAAACAATACAGCCTATAACAACGCTTTTTTAATTGTTTTACCTTTTAGTATTTATTTACTTTACGGTTTGTTTACAAACACTAACTTTATAAAAAACAATACTTTACAAAAAATATTACACTTATCAGGTTATGTAATATTACCCTTTATTATTATCACCCAACTACCCTATTTTTTAGGCCAATACACACCCGTTTTACTGTTAAGTATCTTTATAATGATATGGTGTAATGACACTTTTGCTTATATTTGTGGAAAATTATTAGGTAAACACAAATTATACGAAAAAATATCGCCAAAAAAAACAATAGAAGGTTTTATAGGCGGTTTACTTTTTACACAACTTGCTGCTTACCTATTATTTATTTACACAAAGTTAGATTTATCGTTAACATTTTGGTTACTAATTGGTTTAGTAATTAGTTTTATTGGTACGATAGGCGATTTAGTAGAATCTAAATACAAACGCTTGGCTGGTGTTAAAGACAGTGGTGCTATAATGCCTGGTCATGGTGGTATTTTAGATAGATTAGACAGCATTTTGTTTGCTGCACCGTTTTTATTTTTAATTTATAAAATTGTAATGTAATGTTTCATAAAGAAGGCGCTAAAATAATTTTATTTTCACTTTTAATTGCTGTAATTGTTATAATTGGGGTTGAATACTTAATTTCAACACCTTGGATTATAAAAACCATACAAATAATTACGCTACTTTTGTTAGTAGTTGTTTTACAATTTTTTAGAAATCCAAACAGATCCATCCAAAACATATCTGATCATTTAATATTAGCTCCGGTAGATGGAAAAGTTGTGGTTATTGAAGAAGTTTTTGAACCAGAATATTTTAAAGACAAACGCTTAATGGTGTCAATTTTTATGTCGCCAATTAACGTACACGTTACCCGTTACGCATTAAATGGTATTGTAAAATACAGTAAATATCATCCAGGTAAATACTTAGTAGCGTGGCATCCAAAAGCTAGCGAAGAAAACGAACGTACAACAGTGGTAATAGAAAACCCTGTTTATGGCGAAGTAATGTATAGACAAATTGCGGGCGCTTTAGCTAAACGAATTGTGAATTACGCAAAAGTTGGCGAAAAAGTGTACCAAGGGAACGACGCTGGATTTATTAAATTTGGTTCTCGTGTAGATTTATACTTACCGTTAGGTACTAATGTAAATGTGGTGTTAAATCAAAAAGCACGTGGTAATAAAACCGTTATAGCAAACAAATAAATGAATAACAACCTAGATTTTTTGTTTACACAAGCTTATGAAAAAGCTTCAAATACAAAGGTTCTATTAGCGCCTGATATCAGGTTGCGCTTATATGCCTATTTTAAACAAGCTACTTTAGATTATTCACATAGTTTTGTTCATCAGGATATGGATTTAGTTCGCGGTTTTAAATTTAACGCATGGACACAAGTTTCGCATTTAACTCAAGATCAAGCTAAAAAATTATATATAGAACTTGTTAATTCTTTAAAACTATAACTCGTATGAAAAAAAATATTTTAGTACTTACAAGTGTTTTATCACTTTTTTTAATTGGATGTAAAGACAAAGAAGAACTAATAGAAGTTGATGTACCAAGTGCAAATGCAACTGAAACAAAAGCATCTGTAGGTGATCCAAAAAGTGTTGTTGCAAACCAAGGTGCTTTTCAAATGAAAGGACTAAATTATGGTTATAACGACTTGGATCCGTATATGGATGCACAAACGGTAGAAACTCACTACAGCAAACATCATCTAGGTTATTGCAATAAATTAAACGATGCTGTAAAAGGTACTCCTTTAGAAACTATGTCTATTGAAGAAATTTTACGTGACTTAGATTTAAAAAATTCTGCTTTAAGAAACAATGCAGGTGGCTACTATAACCACAATATTTTTTGGGAAATTTTAGCTCCAAAAGCAGGAGGCAAACCTACTGGTAAAATTGAAGAATTAATTGTTAAAGACTTTGGTAGCTTTGATGCTTTTAAAACGCAATTTACCGATGCTGCTAAAGGATTATTTGGTTCGGGTTGGGTTTGGTTAGTATATCAAAACGATGGTACTTTAAAAATAACTACAACCATAAATCAAGACAACCCTTTAATGCCTAATGCTGAAATTAAAGGATATCCATTAATGAATTTAGATGTTTGGGAACATGCATATTATTTAAAATATAAAAACGACCGAGCAAAATATATTGAAAACTTTTGGCAATTAATTGACTGGAGTAAAGTAGAATACAGAATGTCTTTAATGCAACAATAAAAAAAATCGCAGTTTAAATTTTAAACTGCGATTTTTTTATAAGCTATATAAATTTTTTAAGGCGTCTTGTAAACTTACATACTTAAAAGTATAACCTAATTTTATTATATTTTCAGGTTTTACATGTTGACTACTTAACACCAAGGCAGCTTTTTCACCCATTAAAATTTTTACCAAAAAATTTGGAATATTAGGCAACCAAAATGGTTTATTTAATTGATTAGCTAAGGTTTTTAAAAAATCATTTTGTTGAACTGCATTTGGAGCAACAACATTAAAAATACCTGGCTTTTGCGTAGTAATTAATTTGTATAGAATTTGAACAACATCGTGGTAATGTACCCATGACATCCATTGTTTGCCGTTTCCTAAATTAGCACCTATCCCTTTGGAAACTACTTTATCTAATTCGTTTAAAACACCATGCTTTTTAGATAATATCAATCCAAAACGTACAAATGCATTAGCTATACCTAATGTTTCAAAATTTTTATTAGCTTGTTCCCATTGTTTACAAACCATTGCTAAAAAATCGTTACCAAAATCTTGGGATTCTTCTGTAAAAATAAAATCTTCACTGCTTTTATAAATACCAATTGCCGATGCGTTTATTATATAATTAACCTGATGATTTGTCTCTTTTAAAACTTTAAACAAGGTGTTAGAACTAGATAATCTACTTTGTAAAATTTGGTTTTTATTGTATGCGTTCCATTTACAATTAATGGAATGTCCGGCTAAATTTACAATTACATCTACCCCAATTAAACAATTATTATCAATTGTGTTTTTTTCAGGATTCCATAAAAATCCTTGATAGTTTTTATTTGTATTGTTTATTTTTTGTTTTGAAGTAGTTACATAATGAACCGTACAATTATTTTGTAACAAAAAAGCAGTTAATGCACTGCCAATAAATCCGGTAGCACCTGTAATTAAAACTTTCATTTTATTTTGCTTTTATAGTCCATTCAAAATCATACGTCCCTACTTTATCTCCAGTTTCATCAAAACCTTCAGATCGCACCCAAAATGCAACCCCTTCTTTTGTGTTTAAAGCCATTTGAATTTTTTCTTGAATCATTAAGCCTTCTACACATTTAAAAGTAATTAAACCTGTTGCCTTTTTTGTAAAGTTAGATTTTTGATTTAGCACTAACATTGAAAATTTTTGCTTACTATCTTTAATAGCTTTCATAACTAAAACGCCGGTTGTAAGTTCGGCACCCATGTTTTGAACAGCAAAATACATTGATTTAAACGGATTTTGATTAAACCATTTATGTTTAACTTTTACTTCGCAACTTGCGGTAGATATTGACGATACTCTTACGCCTGAAAAATAAGCCGAAGGCAAATTTTTAAGTAAATACAGGTTTAAATTTTTGGTATTAAATTCCATAATTCATCTAGCTTTTACGCTAATTTACAAAAAAAACTAATCCAATAACGGAAAAACCAATTGTTAAATAAAAGTTAATTTTAAGTACTATGCAATACAAAGTACATGCTTTTGTATATATCTTTGTTATATCAAAAATACAACACAGCAATTTTCAGATGTATCAAAAAACACTTAATATGCATAAATTAATTTGAATTGTTTACTTAATACTTACAAAACGATACATCTGTTTAATTGCAACTAAAATATAAGTTCTATGAATATTGAAAACACAAAAGCGCAAATGCGGAAAGGAATTCTAGAATTTTGCATTTTATCTGTTCTAAAAGAAAAAGATTGTTATACATCAGAAATTTTAGATCAACTTAAAACCGCAAAATTATTAGTGGTAGAGGGAACTGTTTACCCTTTACTAACCCGCCTAAAAAACGACGAATTACTAAGTTATCGTTGGGAAGAATCAACATCTGGACCACCCAGAAAATATTACAGGCTAACCGAACAAGGCAATTTATTTTTAAATGAATTACAAGTTACCTGGAAAGAATTAAGCGAAGCCGTTAATATAATTACAAACAAACACAGCCATGAATAAAACAGTTACAATAAATATAGCAGGACTTGTTTTTCATATTGATGAAGATGCATTTAACAAGTTAGATTCGTACATTAATGCTGTACGAAATTCAATACAAAAAGAAAGCGAAGACGAAATTATTTCGGATATTGAAGCACGTATAGCCGAACTTTTTTCGCAACGTATTGATCCGCAAACAGGCGTAATTCGTATGAACAACGTTGATGAAATAATTGATATTATGGGTAAACCCGAAGATTATATTATTGAAGACGAACCGCAAAACAATATACAATTTACAACAAATACAAAGGGTTATAAAAAAATGTATCGCGATAGCGAAAAACGTATTTTAGGTGGTGTTTGTTCGGGCTTGGCTCATTATTTTAACATTGACCCTGTTTGGATGCGCATAATATTTGTATTGCTATTCTTTTTATATGGTGTAAGTATTTTGGTTTATTTTATTTTGTGGATAATTATTCCAAAAGCTGTTACTGTTGCCGATTTTTTAGAAATGAAAGGCGAACCTGTAAACATTTCAAACATTGAAAAACAGTTTCGCGAAGGTGTTTCAACATCGTATCAAAAAATAAAATCTACAGGTAATACAGCAGCCGATACCATAAAAAAAATAATAGGCGTTTGTTTTGTTATTTTTAGTTCAACAGCTTTGTTTGGAAGTTTTTTTATACCCGTTATTTTTTATTCAAAACCCATGAATTTTGCAAACGAATTTGTTAATTATAACGAAAACGTTATTGGAATACCCTTTTGAGCCATAGGTTTAAGTTTGTTTTTAATGTGTGCTGTACCGTTTATCATACTTTTATTGGTAGGTATAAAATTATTAAATAGCAAATTAAAACACATAGGTTGGGTTTCGGCTATTCTTGGCTTTATATGGTTAATTGCAACATTTATTTTTGCTTTTGTCATGATTAATATAGAAATTGAAGATGATAAAATTAAAGATTTATTAGATGATAATTTTGAAACGAAACTATCAAAAACCGAATTGGTATTAAAAGAAAATGATACTTTGAATATCTTTTTTGAAAAAGACCAACGCATTTATTCTATAAACGATACCATTGAATTGGGCAATAAATACAGCGAAGTAAACAATATTGATGTTGATATACTTGAATCGAACACAGGTAAATCCTATATTGAAATTGAAGAAAACTTTTTTAACAATAATTTACTGAATATTAAAAAATTAGGTAAATTTAACATCGATATAGAAACAAATAAAAATAGTAATACTTTAAATTACAATTATTCAATAAAAAGTGATACCTTAGTACTTTCAAAAACAATTTTAACTACGTTAAACGATTTTACTGAAGACTCTAAAGTGCGCATTAAAGTACACATTACACCAGACAAAACAGTTAAAATTAACGGAAATGATAAAGAGTACTTTTGGAATTTAAACGTTGAAAACGGTAAAAATTATTACAAATTCAACAATAACGGTGAATTAGAAAACACAAATCAATTATAAACTAAAACTTAGGGCTTATGTTTTATTTAATATTATTAATCGGTCAAACAATTATTGATCTTATAAAAAGCTTGTTTTAAAAAAATGAACGCCTTCTTTATGAAGGCGTTCATTTTTTATCAATCAATTGTATTTTGCCTGAAAAAGTATCAAAAACATTTCTAAAAATGTAAAAATATGTACCTTGCGGCAATGGTTTGTTGTCTTTATCTTGACCGTTCCATTGATTGGTATAACCATTTCCGTGTTCATAAATTAAATTGCCGTGTTTATTGTAAATTTTAAGTTCGTTTATTTTAAAAATATCCAAATTTAAGTTATCGTACAAACCACTTTCGTTTAGTTTTAATTCTTGCGGAATAACACAATTATTTACTTGAAAATGTATAATATTATTTGCTAATTTATCATTCCCTAAAACCCTAACCCAAATAGTAAATGGAAAAGTAGGTGGTTGATAATTAACGGTATTTTTAATTTCGTTTAAATTTTCAGTGGCATTAAACTCGGTTTCATAAAATTTTAATTGCACTTGGTGTGTATAATCATACAATTTACCTAACAAAACAGTAACCAGATTTAAATTTACAGCTTTGGGATTATTTTGGTAATTACAAATATTTAAAAGCTCATTTAATGTACCAAAAGGTTTCATTTGTGCAGTTAGTTTAAAAGAAGCAAAACTTGTACAACCATTTAACTTATTTACAGCTCGTACCCAAATAACATTTTCTGTGAATGTTTTTACTTGATATTTATTTATTTCAACAATTGCATTTGTGCCGTTTAATGCGTCTTTTTTAGATTCGTGAAACGTAATTAAAACATTTGTTTCATTACAAATTTCTTTGCTTATTTTTAGTAAATCAAAAACAACAAAACCATTATTGTTTGTATCGCATAAAACTAAATCGTTTACTTTATTCAATTTTGGCGCTGTAATTAACTTTGTTTTTTTGGTTACAATATTATTATTTTCGTTTATTTCAATAAGATTTCCCATACCTGTTCCGTTGTCATCAATAACAGCTGTTAAAACAAAATTATTCGGTATATTTTCTGGTATTGTAAGCATTACAAATCCTTTTTGCGTTTCTTTAGGCTGTAGACTTGCTTTGGTAGATGTTGTTCCCAACAATATTTTATCGGCATAAAAAGCAATAGGTACACTTGGTAAAAGGCGTGTATTACCTTTATCATTAAAAACAGAGTAATTAACTTTAATAATTCGGCTATCGCACATCACTTCAACATCGTCAATAGTCATACTTGCATCGGCAAACAAACTATTTAAGGCAACAGCAATATTGTTAATAATTACTAAATCTTGTTGGGTTTTTATTTGAACAGAAATTTCGGTATCGCCAAGTTCTAAAAAATTTCCAACATTATAATAATCTAAATCCATGTTCCACAAATCTGCTAAACCAGTGAAACTGTTAGTTCCGTTAAACGCATTATTTAAAGGGTTTAAAGGTGCATTACTTACAATTTTATTGTTGATTTTTAATTCTTCGGCAACAGCTAAATCTTCATCGCCTTCCCATGCTAAAAAACCAACTTTAGCATTAGTAACATTAGTAACATTTAGTCCGTTTAAAGTAATTAAAACATTTGCTCCGGTATTATCAACAAGCTGAAAACCATCGTAAATACTTACTACTCTGTTTAAAAGTTGAGCATCTTCATATACAAGAAAAATAGACCAACCTGCATAATTACTGCCGCTTGTACAATACGGTGCAATTACATTTGTTAAATCAAAATTACTTAATGAATAAATAGCAGAACCTGTAGCTTTTACAAGATTTGTAACATTAGCAAACGCGCCAAAAAAAGGTAAATCACTTGGCCCAATTGCTGTAAAAGTACGTTCGGCTTTAATTTCGTTGCCGTTTAACTGCACTTGTAAATCGGCTTGTGATAAACCGCCCGAACCAGACCAGTATAAGTAAGCTGCAATTATTTTTTGATTAGGTTGTAACGTTAATTTTGCGTTAGATTGGGTTAAAACCGTACATGAATTGTTAGTACCATTTGGTAAACTGTTCATGGTATTCCCTATCATTAAAAAATCATACGGACCTGTAAATTGTTTAAAAATTTTAATAGGCTGCCCAAAACCTTGTAAACCAAAAATAATTAGTAAAAATTGTAGTATTTTTATCATTATTAATTGTTTGGATAAAAATACAAAAAAAATAATACAAACGTTTAGTTAAGTGGATACTCTATAACTTTTACATTAGCTGTTTTTACAAGGTACATTACTTTTCCTTGGTTTTGAACTACTAAAGTATCTTTTGTTGGCACTAATTTATAAGGAATTTGATATTCTAAAATATTTTGATAATTTTTAGTGTTATAGCTTGATTCAAGAACCGATTTTATAAACTGATTTTCATTAAACCAATAATGTTGATCTGATTTATTGTAAAAATACGAATCGTCATCGGTTGATTTATTCAAAAACTTCAAGTGAACTGTATCTAAATACAAAATATCGTTTGGTGCCAAACCAACGTTTCCTTGCGAAATACCTATATTGCTATTATCAGCAAATTCATCAACAGGGTAAACACCTTTTAATTGCCAAAACCCCATTAATTCTGATGATTTAGGCATATTTTTATACTTATTTAAAGTATCTTCAATTTCGTTACTACATCCTATTAACAATAAAACTGATAGTAAAAACATTATTTGCTTCATGCCTATTTTACTTCTTTAATTAAATAAATATATCTAGTTATAGTTTCAAAAGGAGTGCTAAAAACGTAATAATAAGTGCCTGTTGGCAAATCTTTACCGTTGTTATCTTGCCCTACCCATTGGTAGGTATATCCTTTACCATGTTTGTAAACTTCTTTCCCGTATCTGTTATAAATTTTAAGATAATCTGGTGCATATATACTTAAATCAAATCCATCGTTGCTTCCATCAAAATTAGCAGAAACACCTTTTTGAATAGGGCAATCTTTTGTTAAATTTACGTGTAATTTGGTGTTATTATTCTCTTCATCAATTTCGTAAACTATACCCTTTTTATTTCCTGTATCGTCTACCCTAATTTCTAAATCAAAACGGTATCCAAATTTTTCAGGAATATTTAATGTTGTTGAGAAGATAGCATCATTGCCCTCTGTTATTTCTTGTGTAGTTTGATCACGACCTACCAATTCATTGTTAATATAAAATGCAATAGGCGTTTGAGCTTTTAAAGGATGATTTCCATTGTAATTACCAACTGTATAATCTATATCAACTGTTCGTGTATGGCAGTAGTTTTTAAAATTATTTGCTTTTATGGTTGCGTCGGGAAAAACACTGTAAACCGATAGCACAATAGTATTAAAAAGCACAACATCGGCAGCTGTTGTTACTTTAATATCTAAAACGGTATCGTCTACTTTTACAAATGAACTTAAATCGTATTGATCCAAATCCATATTCCACATTTCAGTAGAATTTGAATATGTATTAGTACAATTAAAAGCATTATTTGCGGGATTTAAGGCGTTTGATACTATTAAGTTATTAATCCGTAACTCTTCGCCCGATGCCAAAGTAGCATCACCTTCCCAAGCTAAGAACGATATTTTTGAATTTGCAGCATTGGTAATTCTAAATCCGTCTAAAACAATATTAATATTA
>JACCDZ011538547.1_pt1 | contig 13599 bp, 14 predicted proteins | sample 7449551 | NCBI WGS metagenome assembly JACCDZ01 (sample SAMN15323452, study PRJNA562643) | freshwater metagenome | isolation source: river surface water | place: USA:Blue River Watershed | collected 2017-08-18
ACGAAACGTCAACTTGAATGAACGTTCGACAACTCAGTATCACTGCCGAGAGTCTCACTAGGTGATACTCATGAAAAAAAACCCCAGAAAGTTTTCACTCTCCGGGGTTTTTAAAATCTGTTGGTGGCGGTACTGCCTTCCAACAGATTGACGGTTGCTTTGCTGCTGTTGGGTTTTGATTTTAGTATTTTCTCATATACCCCCAAAAATACCCCCATTTGGTCGTCGCTTGGCTTTTCACCATTGGTGGGAACCCATCTAATACAGTTGCGCACATGACCGGCCGTCGGGTACGATCGGGATCGATGGCTTCAGAGATTAGCCTCTGTCAGACTGCGTAGCGCCTGTCCTTGTACGCGGAGTCGTCAGCATCGGGGGTTGGCCAATGTTGCGTGTTCCCCAGCTCTGGTGGGGGTATCCCTTGGATATGTCGCCCCGATGCAACACTAACCCAAGAAACGAAAAGGGCCACCAGACGGCAGCCCCTCTGTTGACCTTGGTGCGGTTACATTGATCTACAACCGTTACCCTGCCACGACCAATGAATGATCACGCCGCCCTTGACCGTAAAGGTTGTGTCGCACCAACGGTTGATCATGAAGCCTGACGTGCCGCCAATTCTGTTGGTATAGACCGTATTCCCTATAACGGTCGATTGATACGACGCAGGCGACCCGGGCACATAACCAGACGCAGAATTACGGTAGGTCAGATACTTTGCGCCATCAGCTTCATAAACTGAAGCAGGCGCACCCCATTGGCTAATGAGTTGTGACTCTGACGAACCCATCCAAGTATCCAGCATTTCGCCGTACTTCGCTTCCGTTGCGCAGCCAGTAAGCAGAAAAACCAGCCCCAACGTAATCAACATATTCCTCATATGTATCACCTTTATATATGGCTATTACCTAACCATTCTGCGCCTAAATTGCAGAAACGGCTATGAATAGATATGATCGAAGTGAGCCCAAGATAGGGGCGACACTTGAACGGCTTACCGGCCGTCAGGACGCCCACAGGAATCTTGGGCTTACCTCTTGGCGTCTCGGAATGCGATTAAATCAGCTAGGCCTGTCTTAACGCGCTGGGCCAGCTTCTCCAGTTGTTTGTCGGTAACACGAGATCCAATAACGACGTATTCCGGCCCATGGCCATACTGGACGATCATCGCCTTGTCTTCCTGGCAGAACCCGTGCTCCGATGGCGAGCACAGCACCTCTGTTCGGTCTGTGAATGAACCGGCAAGCGGTATCGCTACGGATTGATCGCCCTTCATGAGCCCGGTGTCTTGGTCGCGGAATGCTATTGAGTACATGGTGAATCTCCTGTTGTAGATTATTAACCTGCAACCTCACGCCAATGAGGTGGCAGACTGTGCGGGTTGGCGTAACGGCAACAGGTCCGTTCTCCCCGAAGGGAGCCCACACAGCCCGCCATAAGCGGAACCACGCGACCGCAGCGGTACAATAAAAAAGCCGCATCACAAAGGTGGCGCGGCTCGCTGCGCCTGTTGAGATCCGGACGCCAATCCGGTGCTGGTTGTTTGACAGCTCGTTTAATATAAAGCTGCTAATTCTCGTTGTCAACAAAAAAAACCCCGGCACTTGGCCGGGGCGAAACGATGGCTCTGGAGAGAGTCAGCGGGAAAACTAAGGTTTAGTTACAGCTTTTGATTCAAGGACTGTGCGCTTGAGCAGGATATTGCGTTCAACAATCAAGGCATCCAGCTTCGCCCGCTTCTCATCCGGTGTCAGCAGATTGTCTCTGCGAACCTGTCGCATATCGGCGTTAATGCCTTGCAGGTTCTTGTTGGCTCGTTCCAGGGGCGCATATTCTCGTGCCATCGGGTTATCCTGAAGTTCATCGGCGATCTGGCTGCGGTTCGTCTTGTCCAGTTCACGCAGCGTGCCATGCACCCGACGCGCCTCACCCAACAAGTCGTAGAACATCTGCTCGTACTTGGTGTGCTGCGCTGGCTCTTGCTGATAGAACCGTCTAATGACCGGCATTTGGTCAGTACGCATGGTGGGTGCGTTCTTCTCCATCAGCGCTTTGTCGGTCAGCATCAGGCCATAGGTCGCCCAGGTATTGAAGTAACCGCGCAACAAGGCTTCGGCGCGCACCGGGTTCACCTGCAAGGCTTCGGGCAGGTTACGGGTCGCCATACCCATCTGCTTGAGCGTCTCGCTGGTGTTTTCTTTCGCCCGCATGAATGGTTGCAAGTTCTGCATCCCTTCCGTTTCAATCGGCGAACCGGTAAAGCTGTTCTTGTTGGCGTACTGCTCAGCAATCGGGGCGATGATCTGCGGCGTCAGATTCACGCTGTAGGTATTGGCAAGGATCCGGGCAAAGTCCTTACCCATGCCCTTGGGATCTTTGTCGATAATTGCCCCTGTGCCACGCTCGGCCATCGAGGCCATAGCACCGATCTCCCAGATTTTCGGGTAACGGAAATGCTTATCCCCGACAAAGAAATGCCAGTTGGCATCTTTGTCCCAGTCTGGGAGCTGTTCATACAGCGGGTTGTCACGATTAAGCAGGTAAAGCATGGAAGAGGACAAGGCAATCAGGCCCGCCTTGGTGGCAATTGCGCCACCTTGCGGGTCATGGGCAATGCCACGGTATAGGCGATCCCACGACAGCAGGGCTGGTTTAAGGAACATAACCGTGTCGTACAGGAACCCCAGCGCCTTGCTATCACCCCGCATGGCAAAGTCGGTGGATACCTCGCGCCCCAGGTAAGCGGCATGTCGAGGATTCTCCCCTGCTTCCACGGCACGGCGATACTCACCCAAGCGGGTGCTCATTTCAAAGGCATCACCCAATGTCTCGACAAAACCCAGCAGCTTATCCGGGGTATCCAACACGGTGCGGTAATCGATACCTTGGGAGCTGTAGAACTTCTCCAGCTTGGCACGGAACTTCGTCTCGTCCAGGTAAATCGACGACAGACCGCCACCATTGGCAATGAACTCTTTGTAGAGGGGGTCAGACGTCATACGCATTTTCATGCCGCGCAGACTATCCACTACCGGCACAAAACCGTGCTGGCTCATCACGCTACCGGCAATGGTATCCCGTGCGATGTTGGCCAGCATAAAGTCCGGTGTCAGCGTAATCGTTGCCTGGCCGATGCGCTTAGGCAGGCCCAACCACTTGACGATCCAGGGCGGTGGCTGGCGATCAATGGCTTCCAGCGCCCGCAGCAAAACAGGGTCGTTGACTTCATACCAGACCGGCTTGCCACCCTTGAGGATGGCCACCACATTACCGCCAGCGGGCGGCATGTTGGTTTGCAGCATGTCGATCATTTCCGGCGATTCGTTAAACAGGTTGCGAAGCTTCTTCTCGATCTTAAGGACTTCCGGTGCTTGGTTGGTAGCCCGATCAATCCCCATGCTTTTGAGAATGGCATCAATCACGGCCTCTTTGCCAATCTTCACCGGGCGCGATTCGGCGGGGATCTTCACCATGAACTTCCCACCCTTGGCCTGCTCGGACAGGTCGGCAATCTTAGTGCGGGCTTCGTTCTTCACCGCCTTGTCGATCAACATGGCGGCGTTGCTGGTCATGTTACCCAGAATGTCGCGCAGGTTCTCGGTGCCGCCAGTCAATGCCTTAACGCCTGTCCAATCACCGGGCTTACCCTTGAAGCCGCCGGACTGGCCGACACGATGAAACGGCATGTATTCAAGGCGTTGCCACATCTGTCTGGCTTCTGGGTTAATCACCCCTTGCGCCTCAGCAAAATCCAGAACCGACTCATTCCAGGCTTGGTATTCCTTAAACGCCTGGTCAAACTCCGGTCGGCGCAGGTCCAGCATGGATTTGATTTCGCCGGATGTAAACAGGTGTTCACGCTTCTGAATCATCAGCTCACGGGCAGAACGCCCAACGAAATACAGAAGCGCATCATCCAGCCGCTCGGCCACAGGCTTAAGAATTTCCTCTAGCCCCTTGCCCTTCCAGCCAAAGGAACCATCCGCCCGCTTGAATGGCGCACCGTAGCGCAGCGCACCATCGGCCATACTGGCTGAGGCACGGGACAGACGGGCAGACTCATACGGTCCATTGGGCTGAATCTTGCCCGATAGGTCTTGCTCCATGCGATAGATGCCGTGTAGGTCATCAACGGTGGCCTGACGGAAGCTATCCCAGCGGCTATCTAATGCCTCGTTCATCGGTCGGTGTTTGCCAATTTTGGAACGCGCCCGGTCGATGCCGTCCTGGCCGAACCAATCCAGCATACCCTTGCGGGCTTTTTCAATGGCGGGTCCGTACTCGTGTTGGGTAAAGAAGTCATCGAACCACTTGTAAAAGGTGGGAGCCTTCGCCTCAGCCACATCAGGCTGGGTCATGTAGTGCCGGACAAACTCTGCAAATCCTTCGTATACCTTAGTCTGGTCGTAGCTCAATTCCTTGAGCTCGCGCCCGATAGTCTTAGCGTCCGCTCCTTCCTTCCAGGCTTGGCGAACCTCTGGCACGCGGGAGTCGATCAGGTGGGCCATTTCATGCGCAGCCGTTTCCAGGTCAGCGTGCCGCTTAATGCGTACTTCCTCCCGTGCTGGCCGGAAAAACCCCATGACGCCCTTCTTGGTCACGCGCCCTTCATAGATGCCGGTATCAAGCGCCTTGGCGAAGTCGATCAGGATATCCTCGCGGCGCAGCGGATCAGCACGCACGCCAGACTTGGGTGCCTGCATGGTATCTGTTGCCGGGGTTGCACCACCTGGACGCGGTGTGTCGTCAATGAATCCGACATAGTTAGCGCCTGGTGCCATTGAGTTAACCGTTCCGTCGTTCGGCATATCGAGCAATGGTTCTTTGCCCTGCTTCGCGGGCGTCTCTAAAACCTCTACCAGCTCGACCGGTTTTACTGGGTCCTCAGCCAGCGGGGTAAAGCCACGCTTCACGGGTGCTGTATCAACACCTGTAGCGGGTTTCCTCATAGCCATAACGTCAGCTGGTTCGGCCAGCGGTGCTGCGCTGACAGGAGCATCATCTACCGGTGTAAAACCACGCTTGGGAGCTGGTGCAGCCTTACCCTTGGCTGCTTTAATTGCTGGTGCAAGCGCCATCGGTAGTGCGTTAATTGCGGTATCCGCAGCTGTAGCCAATACTTCGCTGCCGGTAGCGTCCTGAACCTTGCGGCCTACCCAGTTACCGCCTTCGGCCAGCTTTTCAAAGGGATACATCAGCGCCTCTGAAGCCATCTGCCCCATTTCGCCACGGGGTGCATAGGTCAGCGCTTCGCCCACATTCGCAATAGTCTCGACGGCATCGCGGTCCGTCAGGCCAAGTTTCTTGCCGACGGCCACGGCCAGACCAGTGAGGCCGGACGCAGGTACAGCCACAGTCTGAGAGGCAAGGTTGAGCCCAGCCTCGGCCGCACCGGTCAGCGGGTTATTCAAAAACAGGTTACGTAGTACGGTACTGTTGTCACGTGGTTGCGGCCCTTGGCTGGTCGGTTCATTGTTTCCAGCGTCCAGAGGTACAAAACCTTGTTTGGGTGTAGCGGCTAGGGGGATAAACCCTTGTTTTGGTGAGGATGCTAGAGGTACAAACCCCTGCTTGGGGGTTTCGAGCGGGATAAACGGCATATGCGCCTCCGCTTACTGGTAGTGGCCGATAACGCGGCCTGTTTTGTCTTTAACCTCAATCCCGTTCGGTGTCTGGTTGCCCAGGCTGTACTTGCTCATTGCAGGATCTGCCTTGAATCGTGCAGAAAGATCCGATGCTTCTGGCTTGGGTTGAGTGCGACCATCAAAAATTATGTCGTTGCCAATTTTGCGGCGTCCTGCTAACGCAGAAGCCTTGGCCAGCGTTGGGTCAAAATCTGGGTTTTCTCGGCCCGTGTCTGTGGTCTTGGCGGTGAGGCGTCTCACTTCATCAGGCGCAATGCCGCCAACAGATTGGCGTGCTGCTTCGATCTCGGCATTCACACGCTGCTGCGCAAGTGTTAGCCCGCCTGATTTACCGCCAGTCTTTGCATGGCCCTGGAACAGCTTTGCCAGCCCGGGGTGAGCCGTAACCTGCTCGCCAGTTACCTGGTTCATACTGTGTCCAGTATTACCGATGTTATCGAATGGGGCCCTTCCACTCGTTGCGGCATGTGCCTGTGCAGTGGGAGTCGCCAAGGTCGGGTCCTTAATGACCGCGTCACGGTGGGAGATACGCTGCTCGATTTCACCTGACCTTGAGAAATTGTCCATGTGCTGCCCGCCAAGTAGCTTTAAAGCAATAAGCTGATTCTTCTTGTACTGGGGCATATCGGGCTCGGCCTGGATCATCTGGTCAACGTTTGCCCGATGGTCATTGCTCATCTTTAGCGCTCGCGCTTCTTCTGCCGCCTTTGTTTTACCCATGGCTTCTAGGTAGGCTTCTTGCTTTGCAGAATCGGCCCGCATCACATTGTTTATGGTATTTTTAATACCATTCGATACAGAGCGAATCGCCTGTGATTTGCCGTCTAAAGTAAAAGTACCCATGACTCCCCCTTAAGCGAATGCAGAGGCGAAGTTGCCTTGCGTATTTAATGCGGTGTTAGGCTTAAGCTTCGGCGCATCCGTTGTCACCTTGCCAGCATTTGCGGCGCTGTAAGCCATTCCGGCGCTGCCGAGAATACCCAGCGCTTCGCTTGCCAGAACCATATTTGGATCTTCGTTACCAGCAACATCAATAGCGATCCGGTCGGCGTTGGCTTGCCCACGTGAAAAGTTGTTCAGTCGATCAATATCCATTCCAGCGTCCAACATTCGGATACCTTCATTCATGCGCAAGCGATTGGCTGAGGTTGTCTTGCCAAGTAGCCGTGCCAGTGCGTCGGCATTCTTGAGCGCATTGGCGTCAGACGTAGCCTTGGCGGTCGTGTAGTCGCCAGAGACGTTGCCCTGCGTCGTTTGCTGTTCGGCACGGATGGCCTGGCTATCAGATACTGGCGCAATTAGCTCACTGGCAATCTGGTCGGAAATAGCAGACTGTTCGGCCAGTCGATCCTTGGGTGCAAACTTCTCAGCCGTTTGCATGGCCTTGGCTTCGGCCTGCTTTTGCAGCTCCTCCTGGGCGGCCAAACTATTTCTGATAGCTTCTTGTTGGCGATCCTGTACGTCTATCTGCGACTTGTACTGAACTGCTGCACTCGCCACCATCGCAATTAAGGCTGCAATACTGATTGGTTCCATGTTGCTCTATCTCCAGATTGGTTGAACTTTTTTATTGTTCTTATGCAATCAGTCTAGTGAACAGCTTTGGGGGTAGAGAATTTTTGTAAGGCTTTACCCGGCCATGATTCGATCATTTGATTGAAGGCTTGCAGCAACTCATGCAGATATTCTGGATCTGCCTTTGCGTCTTTGTTGATCGGTTCGAAAGCAATAGCGTTTGCAGCCATCTTTCTTACATCGCCCGGGAAAATACCGTAGGTTTGGCAAACCGTCTCTAATGCAGCGTCTATGGAAAGCGCACGCCGCTCAAAGGCATCATGTTCTGCTGCTGCTCTTTCTGAGTTGGTAACGTTTCCAGCGTCTTTCTCAGCGAAATAACGCGACATGGCCACCATTCGCAGTGCCAGGTTTTTCCAGTATTCGTTTCCCCAGATAGCGGAAAACAGGATGTTGCTGGCTAGCATTGATGAAAAATCCAAGTCGGTGCAGGTGTAGTCCTTTTTTTCGACTGACGCATACAGGCTTTCAGCCTCTTCGAACTTAAGATTGGTAATGTAATGGAAGGCAATACCGGCCTTGTCTTTAATGTCCATCATTTAACGTCCTTGCCTACGGTTAGATTGATAACGGGGACAACATGGGTAAGCGGTTGGCCGTCCGGCCCTGTGACCTCTGTTGATACTCTTTCTCGGTAAACCTTCGGGCGTCTTGCCTTAAGCATGAAGATCAGCAAGGTGTCGCTGTATTCATTGACGTGGCCACAGACTTGGCCTTGGTGAAATACCGGCTTCTGTGTACCCTTGACCGCCCGTCGTATAGCCTCCGCTTCCATTTCCTGAGTACCAGCTTCAATTGCGTCATCCCAGGCTTCTGAGAATTCCTTATCTGTGCCACGCCAGTTGTAGGCGGTTTGACGGCATATGCCTGCCGCTGCTGCTGATTTCGTTACAGTCCCACCATCAGCCAGGTGTTCGACGAACGTTCGCATAGCGTTCGCATTCATCTCTTTTTCTGGTGTCGATTTTGTACAAGCCTTGCGCCCTTTTGTCATAGCTGTATGCCTCTGCGTTTCATTGGTTTGTATTCCTCTGCGGTCTTAGCCTGTGCGTACTCCACTTGGTCGGCATCACGAAAGCGGCTGTATTCGCCCTGGAATACCAGCGGCACCGTGCCAGTCGGCCCCATGCGTTGCTTACGGATAATGATTTCGGCGTATCCATGCAGCGCCGAGCCCACGTTGTAGTAGTCATCCCGATAGGCCATCAGGATCACGTCTGCATCTTGCTCAATCGCACCCGACTCCCGTAGATCACTCATTAGCGGGCGCTTGTCTGTGCGTTCCTCGACGCCACGGTTGAGCTGGCTTAACAGGATGATAGGGACACTCAGCTCGCGGGCGAGTAACTTGAGGCCACGGGTAATGCCGCCGATTTCCTCGTTCCGGTTGCCACCGTCTCCCCGCATCAGTTGCAGATAGTCGATCACCATCAGGGATAGACCGTGCGCCCGCTTCACCCGCATCGCCTTACGTCGTATCTGGTTTACGGTTGCAGTACTGGGGTCGTCATCCACAATCAGCTTGGTGCCGTTGAGCTTTCCAAGAGCGACTGTTAATCGTGACCAGTCATCATCAGTCAGCTTTCCGTCTCGCAATGTCTGGGTGTTGACGCCACCGACCCGCGCCATACTGCGCTCCGTCAGATCATCAGCTGGCATTTCAAGCGAAAAGACCAAAGCCGCACCGCCATCCATTGCCACGTTCTCTGCAATATTGACGCCTAGCGTTGTCTTGCCCATAGCGGGGCGTCCTGCAAGCACCACGAGGTTTCCAGGGTGCAGCCCTGTCGTTGCCCTGTCCAAATCCACAAACCCCGTAGAGAGGCCGGAAATAGAACCGCCCGCATCAATCCGCTTTTGCAGGGTGTCGAGTACGTTACCCATTAGGTCGGATATCGCTACCGGCTCCTTGCTGCCACGTTGTTCAGTCAGGCTCATAACGATACCGGCGGCTTTGTCTGTGCGGCCTATTGAATCCAGGTTCTTGTCCTGTGCCAGCTCGATCACACGCTGGCCGGCCTGGATCATGTCGCGCCGTGCTTTTGCGTCGATCACTGATCTGGCATAGGCGCGGATATTCGCAGCCGATGGGGTGTTAGCCGCCAACTCACCCAAATAGGCCAGCCCACCTGTTTGTGCCGATTGCCCGCCCCGCTCGATAGCGTCCGATACCGTCACCACGTCAGCCGGTTCGCCACGATCCAGAAGCCCGGCGATAGCCTTGAAGATAGCTTGGTGCGCAGCCTGGTAGAAATCGGCAGCTTTCAACTCACCGGCAATATGCTCGTATGCCTCATTGGACAGCAACAAGGCACCCAGTACAGACTGTTCGGCCTCAATGGCCTGGGGTGGTAGGTCGTAATGGTTCACTTCTGCCACCCGTTTTCCCTGTTGTCGTAGTTACCCTCAAGCACCTTGTTGAAGTTGGTTGCCTTCATAAGCCATCCAATATCTGCCCCACCCCACTTACCACTCCGGCCGGATAGAAAGTCAGACCTTGCAACCAGCATGAAAATAGCTTCAAAGATCTTTAGGGCAGCTTCTTCGGTATCAGCCCACTGTTTACCTGTGCTTGTGTCTTTTGCTGTCAGCACCCACCGCCAGCGGGATCTCATATCCTTAGCACGCTGTCCGTCCCAACTTCTCGGCTGTGGCATTTCTGGCAAGTGCTTGGCATACAGCTCAAGGATCTTTCCGTGAGGGCAGTCTGGGAGAGCAGGCGAAGCCTGATTAACGACTGACTCGCTAGAGTCAGTTGTTACTTCCACTCCTTTCCTATCCATTCCATTCCTATCCATTCCCGCATCGAACACTTGCAGAACGTTCTGCGACTGTTCGCCGAACACTTGCGGAACATTCGACGAACCGCCACGGCGGCGGTTAGGGTTCTGGTCTATCTTGCCCGTTGGATTCGGGTGTCGGTAGGTCGGCTGGTCGATACGTTGGTGCTTTTTCCAGGTGGGGATATTCCAATACCAGCGATATTCAACCTCATAGGACTCCACCAGTCCGGCTTCCAGCAATTCACCCATCAGGGTGTTCATCGCGGTTTCGGTTATGTCATCGCCTGGGAATACTTGGGCCTTGAGCGTCTTAGTGTTGGCGGGTTGATTGCCACCGTCATCTGCGTGCGACCACATCCCTATGAACAACAATCGGGCGCTGTGAGATACGCTCATTACCTGGGAGGAAGTCCAAAACTCCGGCTTGATCGTTCGTATGCGTGCCATTACCGCGCCCCCAACAGATCACGCTTAAGCCAGTACAACAGCTGTGTCACACCGATAGTTTTTAGGTGGTTTGGAAACAGCCTAATCCGTTCGGCTTTTCTAATGTGGCGGCTAAACAGGTCTTTTGTTAGCCCCCGTGCCTTGTCAATCTCTGCGTTGATCTGATTTAATGACGCCGTTACTTGCTGGTTGTATGCTGCCTGGGTCGAACGGTTGCCGCCGTTTCGACCCTTTCCTTTTGTGCGCGTCATTTTGTCACCTGCACATTCGGCCAGAGTAACCGGCCATTAGCCAGCTTCAGCGGTGTAATGCCGAAGTAGTGGCCGTGTTCGTTTAGCCGCTGCAACACGCTCCCCGCCTTAATGGCGTTACGCTCCGCAAATTCCTTTGTGCGCAGCGTGTAGTCTGTCGCTTCTGGCGACTTGTCGCTCACCTGATTCATACCGCCTCCTATCTAAAAATATATGGGCAGCAATAAATATATTGCCAGTCAAGTACCCCCATAGATTTTTGTCATGCAGCTTGAGCTACAACTTCGGTTTTCTTTGCGACGTAGGTATCAAGTGCAGCGGCGCTTACGCTAGTGCAACGCTTTCCGAGCTTGGTAAGCGGAGGAAAATCAGGGTCGTTACTGGCCAGTTTCCAGAACGTAGAGAGGCAAACGCCCATGCGCTTAGCCGCAAACTTGGGGCGTAACTGGATATCGAAAGTCTTGGTTTCCATCGTCCATCCTTAACCGCCTTAAGGCGTAATCAGTGATGGACACAGTATTGCTTGCGGTGTGTGGTGTTTCTACACTTGTGCCTAGCAGGGTGGTAAGTCTGCTGGGCAGACTTACATTGGCGCTAGCCTTGGTTTTGGGCTTCCTTCTCCCACTCTCGGCACCATCCCGTTATTACCTTAGCGCTTGTAAGTACCGGGTATTCCTCCAGGCAGTACCTGGCAAAAGACTCTTTTCCGGTAAACACCTGCTCACCACATTGCCACGCGCCCCACTCCTTCCGGCAACCCGCCTTCGCCTCTTGCTTAGGGTCTGTTGCGTGTTTTGCGGCTGCGCCAGTTTGTGCGCGTTGTCGTTTAACGTGACGCTTCCCAGCGTCAATCGATCTCCCGATAATCGGGATATCCTGGAGGTGCGCAACGATCTCATCTTTGAGTACGCTATTGGCCTCGTCGGATTCCAGCAGATCCAACAACCGCCTGTGCCGAATCAGCGTCTCGGTAAGCTCTTTGAGATAGTCCTCTGATTCGCGTTTGAATACCTCGACAAATGCCGCGTATTGCAGCAGATCATCGTAATCACCGGGCCCGAAGTCCTGTCGCAGCGCTGCGGCTGCGTTGTCGACCATGCTACGTATTTCAGACATAGATTTATGTCTGCCGTGTTTAGACTGAAGGTGATCTGCGTATGCCTTCTTGTGTACATGGTCGGCATACGCATCTAATAATTCTCGTTCTTTACTCATAACGCCCTCCCTAGGCGTTCCCGGTAGTGTTGCTGTGCCAGCGGGCGGGAAACCCGTTTTCGCCCCGTCGGGCTAGGCACAGCGAACTCGATATTGCACCGCTATGCAGCGGCTCCGGACAACCGGATAACCTTGCCGCCCTCTCTCACGTCGTCCAGATAGTCGGCCCATGTCTGCATCATGGTCGTACGCTGGTCTATAAACTTGGCACGGGCGTAGGCTGCACCTAGCGGCCCCGGCACTCTGTGCGCCAGCTGGACCTCGATAACCTCCGGCTGGTAGCCAAGCCTCTCATGCAGAATGGTCCGCGCCATTGCCCGGAAGCCGTGGCCAGTCAGCTCGTTCTGTGTATCTACCCCCAGACGGCGTAACGCGGCGTTGATAGCAGCGTCAGACATGGGGCGGCGCGGGTCTCGCCCGCCTGTGAACACATATTCACCATTGCCGGTTAATGGTTGCAGGTCTTTGAGTATTTCAATGGCTTGCGTGCATAACGGCACTAGGTGCGGCTCTCGCATCTTCATGGCCTCGGCAGGTATCGACCAGACGGCGGCATCAAAGTCTAGGTCTGCCCATTTCATCGTACGAAGCTCACCAATGCGCACAAACAGATATGGGGCCAGCCTTAATGCGCTCTGCACCACAGGCGTACCCGCGAAAGCTCCAAACGCCCGCAACAGCTCCCCTACCTTGGTAGGATCCGTCACGGAGGCCATATGCTTTGTCTTGGGGGCCGGGGATAGCGCCCCTCGGAGGTCTGCCACCGGGTTACGCCTCGACACGCCTTCGGCCACAGCGAAGCGCATCACCTGCCCGCACAGCTGCATCGCCCGGTGTGCCGTATCGATAATGCCCCGGCTCTCAATCTTTCGGCCAACCAACAGGAAGTCGGGAGCTTCCAGATCGTCAACGGCCCGCCGCCCGATCCACGGGAAAACCTCTTTGTCCAAAAGCCGGATGACCTTGTTCGCGTAGCTCTCGCTCCACTCGCTCACCCCACGTTCGTGCCAGCGTCTAGCCACCACCTCAAAGCTGTTAGCCGCAGCATCCAGCCGCGATGCCTTTTGCGCCCGCCGAATGTCGCCCGGGTCAGTCCCAGCAGCTAATAGCTTGCGGGCTTCCCCCCGCCGTTCCCTGGCATCAGCCAGGCTGACGTCCGGGTAAACGCCTATAGCCAGCGCCTTCTCCTTGCCATTGATCCGGTATTTGAGTCGCCAATACTTCGCGCCATTCGGATTGACCAGCAGGAACAACCCTCCGCCGTCACCCATCTTGTACGGATTGTTCTCCGGTTTGGCCTTGCGGACCTCCGTATCAGTTAAGGGCTTGCCCTTCGGTTTGGCCTTGCGAACCTGCGTATCAGATAAGGGCATACGGCACCTCACGGGGTAACTGGGGGTATCGACTCCGGGGGTATCTCAATGCACCCCCAGAAGTACCCCCGACTGGGGGTAGATTCAATCGTACCACCGTGGGCTAACACGGACAACAGAAAAAGAAAAACCCGCTACTGGAGCGGGTTCTGTGGACTTTCTTAGACTACCTTACACTGTTCTTTGGTGGGCGGTACTGGGATCGAACCAGTGACCTCTTCCGTGTGAAGGAAGCCTTCTACCGCTGAATATAACCGCCCAACGAAGCGCGGATTCTAGACAATTACTCGCATCTGGTCAATGCCGCCCT
>JACCDZ010555039.1_pt1 | contig 13594 bp, 11 predicted proteins | sample 7449551 | NCBI WGS metagenome assembly JACCDZ01 (sample SAMN15323452, study PRJNA562643) | freshwater metagenome | isolation source: river surface water | place: USA:Blue River Watershed | collected 2017-08-18
AAAAGAAAATCTTTCAAAATTTTTTTCCAAGTGAACTAAGAGTTGTACATATAATACACTTGTGCCGAAGCACCTTATAATATACTCAAAAGAAAAATTTTGAGATTTTCAAAAAAGACAAAATTTATAATTTAATATTTTTTTCAATAAATTCTTCATCATGATAATCAACGCAATCTTTGATTTTATTTTCAATTAGAATTTTTATCATTTGTTTTAATCTTTCTTCACTGCTTTTAATTTCAATAATTTCTCCTGTAAATATATTAAATATATAATGCTTATATTTCTTTGAATAATTAAGATAAAGATATATTGCCATTTGAATCATGTGATTAATAGTAATATCTTTTGTACATTTAAATTCATAAACAATATTATTAGTTTCATCTATACAATCCATTTCACCCATAACATAATAATCATCAAAATCACAAGAAACAGGTTCTTCAAATATTAGTTTATCGCTTAATATAACTTTTTTCATTTCATCAATTGCAACATCAAGAGTTGATTTTTCTAAAAAATCAAATGTATTAACTTGTTTTAACTTAAAATCAAGTTTTGAAACACTACATGAGTAATACAAAGAAATTTTTAAAAGATTTTCAATTGAAAGATTATCTAATGATATATTCTTAATATGTTCTTTATGAAATTGCTGCAAAGTTTTGCTGAATTTTTTCAATTTTGTAATAAAATGTATTTTTGATTCTTCAGAAATTTTCTTATTTTTCTTAATAATTTCAATTTCAGTTTCAATTATATTCCTATCTATTATTGTACTCTTGCCACATTTTAAATATTCAAAATATGCAGGTATTGCAATTCCTATTATATCAGACACACTTTCATAATGTCCCTTATCACTAACAATAGAATTAACCCTAATTTGATACTCAGAATCTTTTAATTTTACTACATCAAAAAAATTACGACACTCATATTCTACACTGAACGGAAGATAAGAACATAATTCAGAAACAGAAAAATTTAAATTTTCAACATTTTTCTTTTTTGATTTTGTTATAAATTCAGTTTCATATATTAGATTGATTATTTTCTCCCTTTCTAATTTTTCCAATTTTTCTTGATTAATAAATGGTAAAAAATCTCTTTTATTATCATGTACGATTACTAATTTTTCTTTTGCTCTTGTTATTGCAACATATAACTCATTAGATAATAAATTATTTTCTGATTTATTATAATATTGATTATATCCTTCATCAAATCCAATATATATTACTACCTTTCTTTCTCTACCTTTTACTTGATGAATTGTAGAAAAAACAATCTTACCCTTGATTATTTTAGAATCAACATTATCCATGTCTGATGAAGAACAATATATTGGATAATCTGTAGTATTAGTTACAAAATTTGCCAAATTCTTAATAGGTGTATTATCCTTAACACTAGGACTTACAACAAAAATATCTCCTGGAAGATATCCATTATTAACTATTTGTTTTAATTTATTTTTTACAAAACTTCCATAAGAGTTACATATAATATAATCAACTTTGTCACCTGATTTATTTGATTCTAATTTTTTATAACCAATACATAAATTAACAAAACTACACATTTGTTTTGTTAACCTAAATGTTTCCGATAAAACTGCATTTTTCCATAATTCTTGATTTTTCATTCCACTTCCAATATTGGGATATAATTTATTAGCAAGTGTTATAAATCTATGATCTGATTCTTTAAATTTATAAATGCATTGATTTTTATCTCCTAATATTACCATTCTAATTTTTTCCTTCTCAACTTTATTATCATCTAATATTTTGAGAACTAATTTATAAAATAATGGAGTCATATCTTGTGCCTCATCAATAATTATAAAATCATATGAATAATCAACTGGTTTTGTATTATTAGCTAATAATGTATTAATTGCAAAATCTGTATATGCATTTTTATCATAAAAATTAGTACAAAAAGAATGAAAACTATGCACTGTAATATTAGTTATATTTTTTACTTTTTCTCTTACATCTAATTTTAATAAAGAATTGTATGTTAATAATAAAATATTCTTATTAGAGTATATTTTTGCAATAAATATACATGTTGTTGTTTTACCTGAACCTGCACAACAATCAATGCATAGATTGTGATTTTTAATTTGTTCAATAATGTTGATTTGTTGCGCACTAGGTGAAATAATATTTTTCTTCATTGTTATTATTTTTTATTTACACCTAATTGTTCCTAATTTGTTTGCGTTATTTATATATTACTGATTAATTACTTTTTTAAAAAAATACTACTCTAGTAAAACTTTAAGTAATTTTACTTTTTTTTCATTAGGTTCATCTGTATTAATTATCCTCTTAATCATATCAATTTTACTTATTTCATTTTTTTGATTAGCCTCAATGTTTTTAACGCGATCCAAAATATTAAACAGCTTAGGATTTTCTGACATGGCTATTTTAAAAAATGAAAACTAATATTTTACATAAAATTTACGCATTGTTTTTTTCCTACTCGGAAAAAATCATTAATTACATCTTGTATTTAATCAATGATGTATTTGATTATTATGATGAATATAATAATAAGAAATCTGATAGTACTATTGATATTGAAAATGACGCTGAGAAGAATTTTGAGAAGAATTTTGAAAAGAATACTGAAAAGAATACTGAAAAGAATGAAATAAAATTCATATCAAAAATTGAAAATAAAAAAGTAAGTTCCGAAGAAAGTCTTGGAACTTGGGTTGATGTCTAATTATATACAATTTGACACAATGGGCATTTATTAGCATTTTCCATCCATTTTTTCAAACATGAAGTACAACTCACTCTTTCACATGATTTACATTTTAATCCCTCCTTTAATTCATCAAGACATATAATACAATTATCTTCGTGATAATCTATTTTTACATTATAATTCATTAATTGTTCTTCAGTAATAATTTTCTTCCTCTCTTTGATTATTTTAAATAATATACCAAAACCACCAATTGTAACTTCTTCAAATATTTCAGCACGTTGATCAGCAGAATCTTGAAAATTAGGATCAATAGGTTCAATATTATTTTCTATCATCGAAAAAAAATGATTTATTTGTAATTGAATTTCATCAACAGGCTCTTCTGATTCAGACTCAGTTTCAGATTGAGTTTCTTGATTTCCTAATTCTCCATTTGTTTGATTTATTAGGCCAAATATACTGAATCTTCTTAATATAAGATTTTCTATTCTATCAAACATTTCTCTTTGTTTTCTAATTATTTCTTTTCCTTTTGCACTACTTCTTAAAATATATCTTCCAGAATCAATGTTGTAAATGTATAAATCTGGTAACATTTTTTTTTCATCTTCTCTTAATCTTTTTCTTCTACCCTCCATTTATATTTCTTTATTTTTCTTTTTTTAATTTTATTTCTTTAGTATATTTAATATTTTATCTGCACTCAATCTTTCATAGGGAAATATTTTAATAATACTGCCATTTTTATGTTCACTTGTTTTGCCATAATTTACACCGCGGTAAATAACTATTTCTTTATCTAATATTTTATCTAATTGTACTTGTTCATCATTGATTAACATTAGGGGATTTCTATAAATTTTTATAATTTCTTCTAATTTTTTTATCATATTAAAATCAACTTTTATTACATTTTTTTCTTTGTCAATATTTTCTCCTAATTTTCCTAATTTATAAATTGGTCTTTCACCTGGCCAAAACATGACATATGGACTTGGAGGTGTCATTGATTTAATTGCCCATTTTTCAATTTCCTTTCCGTCTTTTTTGATTAATTCATAATCATTATATGTCCCTCCTCCAGAAATTGGTTTTTCTATTTCTAATCCTCCATCATTTCTTACAGAGTATTTATTGATTTCTAAATTAGGTAGATATTCTGCATCATTTTCATTAGGAGGAGGTAACCCCCATCCATATTTATCAATTGTTCCTGGATAACTAATATTTTCTAAATTAGGCTGACCACATACTACATTTTCCTCTATTCCACAATTGTTTATTCCCCTAATGATCCAAAAATATCCTCCATTCTTCATATTATTAGGTAATCCATTACGATTTTTATAATTAGGAAATCCACTATGTCCCCATTCTACTCCCCATGAATTTAAACATGTCCAATATGGAATACTGATTTGATTTTCTTTTGAATCTTTTTTGAATTTATGAATGTATGTTCCCCATCCTACTATTGTAATTGCATGTCCTCCCATATTATCTCCTTCATCTTCTTCGGGATTTTTCATGTATATTAGTGAATTATTAGCATCACCTAATGGGGATGCTTCTGGATTTAATTTTATAAATTTATCAAAATTTTGTCCTCCAAGACCTTCGCCGAATGCATAAAAACTTTTGTAAATTATAATTCCAGAATTCACAGGTCCTCTTTCGATAATTTCTCTTTGGATTGCTCCGACATCATTCTTGATTGTATATGCATTTTTTGCTCGAAATCTGAATAACTGAGGATCTTTCCAAGGAACATTTTTATCTTTTTGTATTGCCGCTGGGTAAATACCTGATTTTTCTATTTTTTCTAATTTTTCAGAAATTTCTGATTGGGATAAATTATTAGAATCTAATGGGTTGACATAACCTGAACAAAAAGAATAAAATGGACCTTGAACATCACTACATGTTAATGTTTTATTTCCTTCTTTCCAAGAATCAAGATTATATCCTATGCACAATGTCGAAACTGTTCCTGTGTCTCTTAATAATATCCAAGCATCTGTCATACTACCTCCACTACATACTGGATTGTTATCTTTTTCATAAATTTTCATACATTCAATACAACATGTTATTAGTTTCTCTGCGCTAAGATTAAGAGGTTGATTTCTCCAAAGTTTTTTAAGTTTATTAATGTTTATTAGGTTATATTTTGATTTTTTATTTTCAAATTCATTTTCAAATTCACTTTCAGTGAATTCATTTTCAAATTCACTTCCATGTGCATTTGCCCATGTATTGAATGATTTTATCGCTCTTTCCCTAATATTAGATAAACTACTTAAATTAACAGAACCAAGACTTTGAAAATCAAGCATATATATTAATGTTTGAGTAGCAAGATATTTTCCTATCATATCTTCATGAGATTTTTTTTCATCATTTTTCATAATATTATATGTTTTTTCTGCAGATTTTAACCATTCATCTAATGTAATATTTCCATCAGAATCAGAATCAATTGATTTATTTATGCTTTCAAGAAAGATTTTTTTAAATCCATAAGTACTGTTAATATTAGAATACACATCTTCTAATGATCCAGTATTTATTTGAGGATAATCATTACATCCTCCAGTTCCACAAGATTCAATGAAAAATCTTGAACTAAGACATGTTACTGTTGCAAATCCCCAACATGAACCACAATTTCCCTGATACAATGGTCTTGGTAAACATCCTTCCCATTTTTCATTACAATTAAAAAAACTTGGCATTGATTTTTGATTAATGTCATTTGATTTATTAGATTCTCCTAATATTTTGAGATATACTGAAAAAAAATCTATTTTATTGTTTGATTTTTTTATATTCCCTAATTTTACATTATTTGATTTTAATTTTGTAAAACTTGGCGGAACTTTAAATTTAATATTAGATGATGAAAAATTTTCTTTTTTTTTAAAAATATAAAAAATTAGGTAAATAATAATTAAGCTCGCCAAGGCAATAATTATATATATTATTTTTTTCATTTATTATAAGTAATTTTTTAAAATTATAAAATATATTTTTATAATTGAAAGAAATCATAATTAAGCTCGCCAAAGCTTAATTATATAAAAAAAATTATTTTGCTCTTAATTTAAATTCCACTAGGAGCCTTTGTTATTTTTTAATGTTTTCCTTTTTTGTTTCCTCTTCCTTTCTTATTATTAACAGGATAACCTGCAAGAGTAAGCCCTTCTTTTTTGGGCTGTCTTTGGATTAATCTTGGAAAATTATCATCATTGTGCCAAGCATTAGGAGGAGAAACTTCTTTTGTTTTATTAACTCTAAGTTTTTCATTTTTATTTCTATTTCTAATAGAAACAGAATCTTCTCCTACACCATTAGGAGAAGCTTTTTTTCTTTGTAATTCTGGAAAATTATCTACGACACGTTGAATACATAACATATCAATTGTTTTCATAATTTCGTCAAAATCTTCGTCAAAATCTTCGTCAAAATCTTTTTTAAAATTATCTCTTTTCATAATTTCTTCAATCATTGATTCACTACAATGATTATCGCCATTTTGTTTTTCAACAAATTTACTTTTTCTTTCTTTGGATTTCTTAGTCATTTTAGTCTAATATTGTACTACTACTTTATTATATTTACTATTGATATAAATATATTAATGAATTTTAGTGGTAAATTGTACTATGTTTTGCACTAAAAATGTATCCCAAATCTACATAATGGACATTTTTTAGTCGATTTTATTACCAAACTAATACAATCTCTATGAAATCCATTAAGACAATTTTTGCACATATGCAATTTATTACTTCCTAATAAATCAAGACAAATTACACACATATCATCTGGAGAGGATCTCATACCTTCTAGGTCAGTTTTCATACTAAATCTATCAATTCCAATATTTTTATTAAAAATTCCTAATAATTCAGATAATTTTTCACTATCAATTTTAATATTCATAAATTCATCACATTCGTAACTGAAAATTTTCATATAAACTAGGTACATATGTTTACAAAAACATTCTCCCTTATTTCTCTTGAAATCAAAACAATCACATGATTGTTTTTTTCCAATTGTAATATTGTAATTGTTTGATCTAACAGATGATCCTAATACAACAAAATTCATTTGCTCATCGTTAATATTATATTCAAGTACTCTCATGTAGTCATCTTGAAGTGCATTTGCCAATCTTTTTTTCTGAATATCATAAATTCTCTCCATTGTGTTTTATTACAAATATAATACAATATTTTATGTTAAATTTTTTTTAACATTTTTTCGATTAAAAATTAGGAGATGAAAAGAAATATTTTCAAATATAAAATGAAACCATTAAAATTACTCTCAAAAATTAGCAATATTGATTCTGTGTACATATTAGGAAGAAAATATACAGGAAATACATTTGTGTACAAACCTCCTACAGATACAGAAATCAATAATGTAAAAGAAGTTGCACTTCTTCTTTCAAATCATAGAAATACTACTGATGAAGTAGATAATATATTAAGATTACTCTCAGAAATCAATTATACTATTACAAAAATTCAAGAAAATAAAAATGTTCTAGTATTTCATCCTAATAACAAGGGACAATTAGTATTTTTCTGGAATTTTAATACAAGTAATCAATCCATATTTTCATTTTTTCATTCCGGTCTTGATAGTATAAGAAATAATGCAATAAATCAATTCTTAGGAACAAATTCAAAATTTTTTGTAATAAATGGTTTACATCCACATTCTTCTAATATTCCATCATTTGAACAACCTAATAGAAGAATATCTGATGCAGCACACTCAAAATCTGTTCTATGTTATTATTTTCTCGAATATCTCCTCCTAATATTATATCCTAATTCTCCATTATATGTCATACATTCATTTAATGTTAATGATGAAAAAGATGATGGAGGAGAAACAGGAGGAGAGAAAAATTTTCATTTATGGTTCATAAATCAATGTAATAGTGATTATGTAAGAGGAAATTATAAAATTAGGTCAATAGCAGCACTACTTTCCATTGCATTTGTAATTCTTTCATTTAAATCAGAAAGTTATACTGATTCTGATTATTACAAAGTAATAACAAAAGGTAAATTTTTGGAAAATTTCATGAAAATTGAAGAAGGAGAAAATAAGGGCGAAATTTATTCAATGACAGATTGTGGAAAATTAGTAAATGATGGAAAATCACTAATGATTTATAAAAAAGGATTACCATCAACAGATGTACAAATGTCTATTGTAAATTATAATGAATCATATGGGGGATTATTAGATTCAGGAAGAGGAGTTCACATTGAACACGGAGGAGAATATTCTGCAAGTTCTTATGTACCTAATTTGAAACAAAAATGTTTGATTAATGCTATGAAATTAGCAACAGATTGGTATCAAAGATGGGACAGTAGTGTACATGATATATCTAATTGTCCTAAGAACATTAAATATTTTCCAGTTTGGTACGAAAAATGTTTGAAAAAATAAGGAAATTTCCTTAAGGAAATTTCAAAGAGGGGGATAGATCTTTAATTTCTTAGAATAAAAATTGTAAGACAGTTTGTACAAGATCTTTGATCATAACTCTATTAAGTACTAATAATAAATTAATATAGTACTCTACCATTTGATCATATTCTGCTTTAAATTTTTTATCTTTTTTAAAGTAATTAAAATTAGGTCTAATACAGAATTTATGAACAAGTTTAACATTTATTTGGTCTTCAATACCAAAATAATAGTATAATTCAATATTTATAACGTCGTTATAAGCATAAGTTGTGGAATATTTTTCAAATTTTCGTAAAAGATATTCTCTTGGATTGTTAATTCTAACAAATGTTCTAATTTCTTCACCTTCGAAATTTTCATCAGAAGCAAAAGCTCTGACAGTATTGTACATATTAAAATCAAGTTTATTTGAAAAATATTCTAATTGTTCTTCGCAAAATTTAATAGAATTGCAGGACATATAACCGATATAATTATCGATGAATTTTAAAAATAAACCAAAAAAAATGTATAATCTATTAACTCCTAATACTTGATGATGACAATCATTTTTTTTTAACATTTCGTTAAAAATATATTTGAATAATTTAGAATTGATATTTGTAGAAATTGTTGAGTGAATTTCAGTAAAATAATATATAACTTCCATATTAAATATAAAATAGGAGTTACTATTTCTAATGAATTTTTCATAAATATAAACTACGATTTCATAATTACGATATTTAAGTTCTTTTAAAATAATACTTTCAATTTCTACGCTAGTATAATTAAAATGTAAATCTAAACGATTAAATAATTCAATACTACCGCCACAAGATTCATTATTTAAAAAAAATCCTGAACCAGATAAGTGTTTTACGTAGTAATTAAAAATATATTCACATGGAAATACTGTTAAAAATCCATAATAATATAAAGTTTTTAAACAATTTTCATGTTTAAATTTGTATAAAGAACGGAGATCATTATCATTAGCATCTTCAATATATTTTTCTTTTTCTACTAAAATACTAATAATTTTTTCAAGATCATCTTTATTATTATTTTCGAATTTGCATCTACCGGCAGTTTGTATTAAAAATTTGTAATTTTTAATATTAGGAACAGGATCATTAAGAACTCTGTCTTTATAAATGTTATAAATATTAAGCATAAAATCATAATTAAAATTAAAAATGTTTGTATTATTAAAATCAGGAATTTCACCTTTATCAACAAGTGATAAATAAGCATCGTATGTAAATCTTTCCATTTTTGTAACTTTTATTTTATCTTTTTATCTTTGGTGAAGTTAATAGTACACTAATGTACTTTTTGTTTAAACATCAATTTTACACATAATATTATTTTCTTTGTCAATATCTATGTGTTTAAATAAAAATTGTAATATAATATTAGTAATGTCGGGTGGAAAATTAGGACATAAAAGGGTTAATAAACTAGTAATATAGTTGGCATAACAATTATAATTAGGACTTTCTTTAACAGAAATAATTTGTTTAATATATCTGTAATTAATATTACCTAAATTATTAATTTTAACATCAAAGTTATTTAATATATCAATAGATATATTGTATTTAATTTCATTGTTTAATGAATTGATTTTAATTCTAATTTTTTCATCAATATTTTTATATACTTCTTTTTCACATGCTAAATAGAGTCCTTTATTGTCTTCAATTGCAGCATCTATTTGATTTAAAATATCTAAATTATAATCATTAAGATTTAAAACAAATAAATAATCAATAATATGAAAGAAAAAAATACTAAAAGATCTTAAGTCTGTTACAAGTCCTCCTGCAGGATAAATAATACTATCGGCTAATATTTGACATAATGTGTCATAAAATAAAATTTTTTCTAATTGACCATACATATCTGGATCTTTATAAAACATATGATGAATAAATATGTCAAAATATTTATCTATAATGATATAATGATTATTAATTAATCCATTAAAAAATACTTGTGAAAATTTTTCAAGAGACATATGTCTATAAATAAATAATGTGTTATATAATGTAGACGAACTTTCATAATTACCAGAAATTATTTCATTAAAAAACATTTTATAAGTAAAAGATTCCATGTCTTCATAATTTTTTACATATTTCATGTATGTAAAAAAATTTCCGCCAATTCCATAATGACTAATAAAGTTATTAATTAATTCTTGATTATTAATATCAATATCACATATTCTAAGTGTTTCTTCAAATGTTATAAGACAATTACTGTATAATGAAAAAATATATTTTTGAAATCCAGTAAAATTAGAATTTTCATTACGAGATTTAATTCTATGTTTATTTTTTTGAATAATTGAGATAAATTTATCAATGTCTTCTTTACTATCTACAAAAATTTTTGTAGATGTAAAAATATGTTCTAATATTTTAAAATATGTATCATATTTTTTGTATTCAAGATTATAAAATTGTTCTTTAAATGCAGTAAATAAACTAATCATTTCATCAGTAGTTAAGTAAAAAAATTCTAATTTTTCAATTTTACTAAATTTTCTTGTGTTTATAATATAACTGACAATATCAACATATTTATGATATTTTATTTGGAAATTTTTTTCTTCTTCCATTTTTGTATTATTTTTGTGCTAATTTTACCGATATTTGTCTAAAGATATTTATTTATTATGTAATTTTCTAACATTTTTTGACTTATTTTTATGGTAAAATGCACATATTTTCTCCTAATTTTTCATTTTCTCCTAATTTTAGTTGGAAATTAAGGAAATTAAGGAAATTAAGAAAATTAAGGAAATTAAGAAAATTAAGAGAAAAATAAACCTCAACCTAAGTTGAAATATAATTTGAGCCAACTTGAGCCAACTTGAGCCAAAATTACATAATAATTTATTCCCATAATTTTTGCCCAATTTTTAATTCACACGCAGGTATTGATTTTCCATTATTATCAATTACACCGTGATCTTTTGTTACAATAACACTATGTACTATTCCATTATTATCAACTGCAGTAATCTTTACTAATTTTTTATTGCAATCATGTTTGATTATTTTATTGATTTTTCCAATTCCCATATGTGTTTTTGTATAAATATTTAATTCTTCGGTATTTTTATAATATTTATTTTTTATTTCCTTATTTCCAATTTTAAATCCTCTATATTCTTCCCATGGAACATTGAGCAAACTATCAGCATAATCTTCTATTTTTTCATAAGTTTCACAAGTTTCATTTTGATTTTTTACATTCCTAATAATAGTAATTTTTTCATAACCTGGAATTGAATCACCATATACTGTATGAACATTAAATTTACTTTCTGCAAGTTCGGAAGTTTTTGCAATCATCTCGCGACCTTTTGCAGTAACACACATTGCAATTGGTTGAAGTGGTAATATTCCCCTTCCTTCTGCAGCAACAAAACCATATATTGAATTCATGATTAATTTTCTCGCAAGTTGCATACCATCTAATATTGCAAGTGTAAAATTATCTTTTTCCGTTTCCATCATCTTTCTTATTGATTTTCTTTCTACACCTAATAATGTAAGAATTTTTGGTAATAATGCATCGCCATGATCAGCAAATTTACTATTAGGATCTTGTAATTGTACAAATCTAAAAGAATATGTTTTATCATCTTCTTTCCATTTTATTTCTTCATATTTAATATTATTAGATTTTACAAATTCAAGAGTTTCAGAATCAATTATCATAGTAGTATAACATAAATTATGTGCAATCATAATACTAGGATAAAGAGATGCAAAATCAAGACCTGCAACAGGTTCATTATAATATCCATCTTTTGCTGTTAATACAGTTGCGCCTTTGAATTTATTTGCTTCCTGATTTTTATTAGAATAAACTGCATATCCTTTTTCTCGCGCTTCTTTCACAATTAGGCTATAAGCTTTACATTGTTGACCTCTAAATAATAACCAATTAAAAGGAACATAACATGTATTTGACATCGCAATAAAATTAGGTAATATATTCAATTTAATAAGCATGCGTAATACTAGATTAGAATCTTGAACACAATAATCACCACAGAGCGCAATGTCATCTGGATTTCCATTTAATTTTTTGAATAATTCTGAATAAGGAAGATCTTTTTTATGCTCTTTTAAGAAATATTCTGCCATACTATCCAAATTATATCTTTCAAATTTATATTCTCTTCTTAAATGAACTAATAAATCAAATGATTCACGCCCTGGCATATTAATATAAGTAAATGAATTATTACCATATGCATTTGAATTCAATGTTTTTACTTCTAATTTTGCTTCAATATTTTGATTTCTTGAAAATTTTGCTGTTTCTAATGAATGAAATTCCATTCTTTTCCATAAATAATTATCATCAAATCCCCATGTATTATATCCACAAATAAAATCAGGATCAGTAGTGTAGAAAAATTTATAAAATCCTTTGAGTAATTCTTTTTCGGTACTATAAGATTTAACTTTAACATCTTTGATTTCTGAACATTCTCCAATTGTAAAAAGAAATTTTGTAGTATTATTCAATCCGTAAGAACTAACTACTGCACTAATTTGTTTAATTTCATCCTTTGGTTTATTAGGATCAGGAAATTCTTCTGTATTTTCTGCAAGACACTCTATATCCCATGATAACAAAATAAGTGGACTAATTTTATCAATTTTTATTGGATGAACATTTCTGAAATCAACACATATATTGATTTGTGAATTATCATCGTAATGTTCAATATTATTAGCTTCAATCCATCCGGAATTTTGTATTCCTGTAATATGACAGAATCTATTAATATGAGGTATGTTAAAATCATAGAGTTCTAATTTTACATTTTTATTTCCTATTATTAGATTTCCTTCACTGAGAAGTTTTCTTAATGTATAAAATGATCTATTGGTTGAAAAAGATATTTTTATAAATTTAAATTTTTTCTTTGCAAGGTATGGGTAAAGTTTCATAAGTTTTTCTTCTGTTACACTTGTCAAATCTTCTTTTTGTTTATACATTTTACTAGCAATTTCTCCTCTAAATTGATCAATTGAAAAATGTTTACGATCTTCTTCGTTAATTAGAACGTAAAAATAAGGATTGAAACCTAATACTTTCAAGCATACTGAAAGACCATTTTCTGTTACTCCATTAATAAAAATTGTGTAATATACTTTATCTTGATAGACTGTATCACAATCGTTCCAAGACATTGCCTGAAATTGAATTTTATCATCCGTGTAATTTTGTTTATTTCTTTTCATTATTAGAATATGTAATTTTTATGTAACTGTATTAAAAATTCTATAGATTTTCTTTTTTTTTATTTTTTTGAATAAAAAATCAACTTTCATTC
>JACCDZ011135184.1_pt1 | contig 13594 bp, 13 predicted proteins | sample 7449551 | NCBI WGS metagenome assembly JACCDZ01 (sample SAMN15323452, study PRJNA562643) | freshwater metagenome | isolation source: river surface water | place: USA:Blue River Watershed | collected 2017-08-18
CGGTGCGCAGACTCGGGCGAATGGCTGCCACTTTTTCGCGCACGTCCTCGGCCGCCTTGCGACCGTTGATGTTGAGTTGAAACTCGATCACCACCACCGACTGGTTTTCGTAGCTGCGTGAGGTCAGGGCGTTGATGCCGGCGATCGAGTTGACGCCTTCCTCGATCTTTTTGGAGACTTCGCTTTCGACAATCTCAGGCGAGGCCCCGGGGTATTCGGTGCTGATCACCACCACCGGAAAGTCGATGTTGGGGAACTGGTCAACTTTGAGCCGTTGGTAGGCAAACAGACCCAGCACCACCAGGGCCAGCATGACCATGGTGGCAAAGACGGGGTTTTTCAGACTGACACGGGTGAACCACATGCTGTTGACCTTTTAGCGGGCCGCGGCCGTGAACTTGACCTGCACGCCTTCGCGCACAGCGCCTGCGCTGGCGGCCAACACTTGCGCGCCTTCGCTCAGGCCTTCGATGGCCACCAGGGTTTGGCCCTGGACTTCGGTGCGAGCCCCGGTTTTGACGGGCACATGGCGCACGGTGTTGTTCTCCAGCACCTGCACGTAAGGCAGCGGTTTGTCGGTGCGCACGCTGCCAATGGGGACGGCCAGTGCCTGCACGGTCTGGGTGCCCAGTGCGCCCTCGGCAAACAGGCCTTGGCGCAGGCCCTCGCCGCCGGTCACGCCCAGGTACACCAGCACACTGCGGCTGCCTGCCTGAGCGCTGGGGTTGATGCGCAGGACGCGTGCTTGCACCGGGGTGCTCAGGCCTTCGACTTGCAGTTGCGCCTTCATGCCCACGCGCACTTGGGCGGCATCGCTGGCGGACAGGGCCGCCTCGAGCTCCAGTTGTGAGAGGTTGACGATCTCGACAATGCGGGCGTCGATGCCCACGCGCTCACCGGCTTGCGCCAAGCGTTGCGCCACTTGGCCTGCAAACGGCGCTCTCAGGCTGGCATCGTCCAGTGCCTTGCTGGCCACATCCAGTGCCGCCAAGGCGGCCATGTGGGTGGCTTTGGCCCCATTGAGCGAGGCTTGCGAGGTGATCAGCGCGGTTTGCGAGATGAAGCCCTGGTCCACCAGGGCTTTGTTGTTGTCGTATTGGCGCTGGGCAATGTCCGCTTGCGCTTTGGCCGAGTCGGCTTGTTGCTGAGCTTGGCGTTGGCGGGCCTGGTATTCAGAGGGGTCCACACGCGCCACGACCTGACCGGCTTGCACCGCATCGCCTTCGCGCACGCTCAGCGCCACCAATTCACCTGCCACGCGGGCCTTGATGAACGCGCTTTGTGTGGCTTTGAGGGCGCCGGACACGGGCAGGCCCAAGGCCAAGGCTTGGGTTTTGACGGTCAGCACATCGGTGCTGGCCAACTCCATCACGGGCGTGGCCGAAGCTGTGGCAGCAGGGGCGCTGGCCGCTTTGCGCTGACTCAGCAGTCGGGCGCCTGCGACCACCAGCACGGCGATGGCCACACCCGACAAGATCCAGAGGGTTGATTTTTTCATGACAGATCAAGAAGTAGACAAACCACGCACCAGCAGTTGGGCGTGTTGGGAAATGAATTGCTCGGGATCGATGTGTTCGTTCGCCGGGGAGCAGGGGCCCATGGAGTGTTTCCACATGACCAGAAACAGCAGCGGCGCCGTCACGGAGTGCAGCGCTAATTCGATGTTCAGGGGTTGCAACTCGCCCCGGTCAAGGCCTCTTTGCAGCGCAAAGCGCACCAGTGCCTGTCCGGGCTCGATCACCTCTTGACGGTAAAAAGAGGCCAATTCGGGGAAGTTGCTGGCTTCGCTCATCACCAGCTTGGAAATGCCGGAAGCCTTGGTGGCGCCGTACCTGCGCCACCATTGGAGCAGCATCCATTCGAGCAGTTCGCCTGTGGTGCCTTGAAACTGCGCCACCTCGGCAGCGCCTTGCGTGACCGGAGCGACCACGTTTTCACGCACCACGGCTTTGAACAGGTCTTCTTTGCTGGGGAAGTACAAAAACAAGGTGCCCTTGGACACACCTGCGCGAGCGGCGACTTCTTCCACGCGTGTGGCTGCAAAGCCTTTTTCGACGAACAAATCCAAGGCCGCCTCCAGGAGTTCTCCGGGGCGGTCTTGTTTGCGGCGTTCGCGTTTATGGGGGGCGGATGCTTCGGTGTTCACACAAACCAGTTGGTTAATGACTGACTGGTTAGTAATGTAGTGGCTGACCTGATGCGCGTCAAGCCGGTGGTGCACACAAGAAGGTCAAGCGCTGGAAAAGAAACAGGGGCCGATGCCCCTGAATGTGAAGTCCGTCCGACGGGCCCATGGTCAGCCAAGCCGCTTGCAGGCGGCGCGGCTGTCGGGCCTGATGCTCAGTTGGAGAACGCAGCGATGCCGGTGATGGCGCGGCCCAAAATCAGGGCGTGCACATCGTGTGTGCCTTCGTAGGTGTTGACCACTTCCAAGTTGACCAGGTGGCGGGCCACGCCGTATTCGGCGCTGATGCCGTTGCCGCCCATCATGTCGCGCGCCAGGCGGGCGATGTCCAGGGCCTTGCCACAGCTGTTGCGCTTGAGAATCGATGTCAGATCGACCGAGGCGGTGCCCTCGTCCTTCATGCGGCCCAGGCGCAGGCAGCCTTGCAGGCCCAGGCTGATCTCGGTCAGCATGTCGGCCAGCTTTTTCTGGATCAGCTGATTGGCGGCCAGGGGGCGGCCAAACTGCTGGCGGTCCATCACGTACTGGCGTGCGCGGGCGTAGCAGTCTTCGGCGGCACCCAAGGCACCCCAGGCGATGCCATAGCGTGCGCTGTTCAAGCAGGTGAAGGGGCCTTTGAGGCCACGCACTTCGGGGAAGGCGTTTTCTTCAGGGCAGAAGACCTCGTCCATGACGATCTCGCCCGTGATCGAGGCACGCAGGCCGACTTTTCCATGCACGGCGGGGGCCGACAGGCCTTTCCAGCCTTTTTCAAGGATGAAGCCACGGATCTGGCCGCCATCGTCTTTGGCCCAGACCACGAAAACATCGGCGATCGGGCTGTTGGTGATCCACATCTTGGCGCCGGTCAGGCTGTAGCCGCCATCGACCTTTTTGGCGCGGGTGATCATGCTGCCGGGGTCCGAACCGTGGTTGGGTTCGGTCAGGCCGAAGCAGCCGATCCACTCGCCACGGGCCAGCTTGGGCAGGTATTTCTGTTTTTGCGCTTCGGTGCCGAATTCGTTGATCGGGACCATCACCAGGGACGATTGCACGCTCATCATGGAGCGGTAGCCGGAGTCCACGCGTTCGACTTCGCGGGCCACCAGGCCGTAGCAGACGTAGTTCAGGCCGGCGCCGCCGTACTGCTCGGGGATGGTGGGGCCCAAGAGGCCCAACTCGCCCATCTCGCGGAAGATGGACACATCGGTGGTTTCGTTCAGGAAGGCGTCTTTCACGCGGGGCAGCAGTTTTTCCTGGCAATAGGCGCGGGCGGCTTCCTGCACCTGGCGCTCGTCTTCGGTCAGTTGGGCGCTGAGGTGAAAGGGGTCTTCCCAGCTGAAGGTGTTCTTGCTTGTGGCCATGGTTCAGGTCTCCTAGAAAAAGTCTTGGGTGCGATTGTCATGGCGCCATAAATAGCTGTCTAATATTGATTCAATATCCGGCAATACAAATTTCAAATCCATGGAATTCCGTCACCTGCGCTATTTCCTGGCCCTGGCCGAAGAACTGCACTTCGGCCGCGCGGCCCAGCGCCTGTCGATTTCGCAGCCGCCGCTGTCGCTCAACATCCAGCAACTTGAAGCCTCGGTCGGCGCCCAGCTCTTCACCCGCAACAGCCGGGGGGTGCAGCTCACGGCCGCCGGGCAGGCCTTTGTGCCGGCAGCGCGCGCCTTGCTGGCGCAGGCCGGCGCCGCCATGCGCGAGGCGCGCGAAGTGGCGCAGGGCCAGGCGGGCGAGCTGCAGATCGGCTTTGCCGGCACTTTGCTGTACTGCGGTCTGCCGCAGGTGCTGCAGCGCTTTCAGGCCAGCCACCCCCGGCTGCGGCTGGTGATGCGCGAACTCAGCTCCAGCGAGCAGTTGTCGGAGCTGGTGCGGGACAGGCTGGACGTGGGCTTTGTGCACACGCCGCGCGTGCCGCCGGGCTTTGAGCAGGTGCTGGTGGCCAGCCAGGCCATGATGGTCTGCCTGCCCAAAGGGCATGCACTGGCCAAGGCGGCAGCGATCGGCTTGCAGGATTTGCAGGGGCAGGCGCTGGTGGTGGTTTCGCGCACCGTCTCGCCCGATTACCACGAACGCATCCTGTCCGAATGCGAGCTGGCTGGCTGGGTGCCGCCGGTGGTGCACGAGCTTCGCCACTGGCTGAGCGTGGTGGCGCTGGTGGCGCAGGGGCAGGGCGTGGCGCTGGTGCCCGAGGCGCTGGCGCAGTCGGCGCTGGCGGGGGCGGTGTTCGTGCCGCTCCACAATCACCCGCTGCGTTACGACACGCGCTGTCTGTGGCGCAGCGCACGCGATCAGACGGCCTTGCAGGACTTTGTGAGCGCGGTGCGCACGGACATGGCCCCCGCCGGATAATCTGTGCCCATGGACAACACCCATTCCCATACCCAAACCCTGGTGCTCGGCGGCGGCTGCTTCTGGTGCACCGAGGCGGTCTATGTCGAAGTCCAAGGCGTGCTCGATGTCGAGTCCGGCTACAGCAATGGCCATGCCCCGAGCCCAACTTACGAGCAGGTCTGTACCGGCAACACGGGCCACAACGAGGTGGTCAGGCTGGTGTACGACCCGGCGCAGGTCAGCACGCGCGAGCTGCTGGAAATCTTCTTTGTCATCCACGACCCGACCACCCTCAACCGCCAGGGCAACGATGTGGGCACGCAGTACCGCAGTGGCATCTACTTCACCACGCCCGAGCAGGAGGCCGAGGCCCGCGCCCTCATCGAGGCTTTGACGCGCGAGGGCGTTTACCCGCGTCCCATCGTCACCGAAGTGCTGCCGCTCAGCAACTACCATCCAGCGGAGGCTTACCATCAGGACTTCTTTGCGCGCAACCCGAACCAGGGCTACTGCCTGGCCGTGGCGGCGCCCAAGGTCGCCAAATTCCGCCAGACCTTTGCCCGTCTGGTGCGCTGACCCCACCACACACCCAATACCGTGTACACCGTTCGCCGACTGATTCACCAGCATGCCCTGACCAGCGCCATCGCGCTGGTCCTGGCCCTGCTGTTGTCGGTGGGCTGGGGGCAGGTGCACCGGGTGTTGCACCCGGGTGCGCTGTCGCTTGCTTCGGCCGAGGTTGGCGCCAAGGCCAGCGTGGGCGCGCTGGCGCACGAAGACGGCAGCAGCCTGTGCCAGCTGCTGGACCACCTGACCCACAGTGCCGGCCCCGCTGCGGTGTGGGCCTTGCCGCTGGCGGTCAAGCCGCCAGCTCTGGCGCCTTTCGCCCTGGCGCCTGGCCAAGCTGCCGCTGCGGCGCGCAACTTTGACGCGCGGGGACCGCCCCGACTCACCTGACACCCGGACCTTGCCGGCTGGCACGAGCGCTCGTGCCAGCCGTCCCTTGTTTTCTGTGTTGTGAGTCTTGCATGTCTTCCTTGTTGTTTCGCCGCAGCCTGCTGGCTGTGGCCTGCGGCCTGAGCGTCGCCCCTTTGCTGGCCCAAACCGCCAGCGCTTCCAGCGAAATCGTGATCACCGGCAACCCATTGGGGCGCGAAAGCACGCCCGCAAACGTGGGCAGCCTGTCGGGCGCCGACCTGCGCGAAAGCGGCCAGGTCTCGCTGGGTGAGACGCTTGGCGGCTTGCCCGGCGTCAGCAGCACCTGGTTCGGTCCGCAGGCCAGCCGCCCCATCGTGCGTGGCCTGGATGGCGAGCGCGTGCGCGTGCTCAGCAACAGCGGCGCCACCCAGGATGTGTCGGCGCTGAGCTATGACCACGCGGTGCCCACCGATGTGCTCTCGGCCGACCGCATCGAGGTGCTGCGCGGACCGGCGGCCCTGCTCTACGGCGGCAGCGCCATGGGTGGCGTGGTCAATGTGCTGGACAACCGCATCCCGCGCGAAGCCATCACCGGCGTGCAGGGCCGTGTGCAGGTGCAGGGCGCCAGTGGCAACCGCGAACGCAGCGGCGCTGCCATGCTGGAGACGGGCAACGGCACGCAAGCCTGGCATGTGGACGCCTTCGAGCGGCGCACTGACGATGCGCGTGCACCGAATGCCGCTGGCCGCATCCCCAACTCCGACAGCACCACGCGCGGCGGCGCCCTGGGTTTCAGCCACTTTGGCCAGGCTTCGCGTCTGGGTCTGTCGCTGAGCACCTGGCGCAGCGACTACGGCACCGTGGCCGAGGACGATGCCCGCATTGGCATGCGCTCGGACAGGCTCGCTGCCGAAGGCGAGTGGCGCAGTCCCTGGGCGGGCTGGCAAAGCCTCAGGCTGCAGGGCAGTGCCAGCGACTACCGCCACACCGAATTCGAGGGGGGCACGCCTGGAGCCTTGTTCGCCAAGCGCGGGCAGGACCTGCGCCTGGAGGCCCGTCACCAGCCTTTGGGGCCACTGCAAGGCGTGGTCGGGCTGCAGTGGGAGAGCGGGCGCCTGCGTGCGGATGGCGAAGCCGATGAGGTGTTCATGCCTTACACGCGCAGCCGCAGCCAGGCCCTGTTTGTGCTCGAAGAGTGGCGCACCGGTTGGGGTCAGGTGCAGGCCGGGGCGCGTCTGGAGCAGGTCACGGTCGGCTCGGACGGCAGCCCCTGGGATGCGCGCTTCAATCCGGGTGAGCGGCGCTTCGATCCGCGCAGCTATTCGCTGGGCGGTCAATACCGGCTGGCGGGCGACTGGCTGGCCTCGGGGCAGCTGGCGCACAGCGAGCGCGCGCCCAGCGATGCGGAGCTTTTTGCCAATGGTCCGCACCTGGCCACCCGCACCTGGGAGACCGGCAATTCTGGGCTGGGGCTGGAGCAGTCCAACAACATCGAGCTGGGACTGGAGCGCCGCACCGGCGCGCACCCCATGAAATTCAGCGTGTTCGCGAGCCGGTTCTCCAACTTCATTGGCTTGATGCCGACCGGCGTCGACCAGGGCGTCGACCTGCTGCCCGAATACGCCTACGCCGGTGTGCGCGCCCGTCTGCGCGGTTGGGAGGCCAGTGGCCAGTCGCGCGTTTTGCAGAGTGCCTTACAGGGCTCCGGCACGCTCGACCTGCATTGGCGCTTCGACCGCGTGTTGGCCGACAACCTGAGTACCGGCGAGCCGCTGCCGCGCATCGCACCCTGGCGGGTGGGCCTGAGCGGCGTCTACCGTTTCGATGCCTGGCAGGCCCGGCTGGGCTTTGACCACGCCGCCGCACAACACCGGGTGCCCGACGGCAGTGCGTCCACCGCGGCCTACACCCTGTGGCATGCCGGCCTGAACTACCGCCAGAAGGCGGCGCTGGGCACGGTCCACTGGTTCGCCCGCCTCGACAACCTCACCAATGCGCTGGCCTACAGCGCCACCTCCATCCTGAGCAGCACCGCGCCCGGACGTGTGCCCTTGCCGGGGCGCTCGCTCAAGTTGGGCTTGCAATGGCAGTTTTGAGTCCGTTGCGATAATCCCGGCATGACCCTGGATCACCCTGTTGTTTCGGCCCTGTTGCCGGTGGTTTTTCTCATCTTCATCGGCTTTGTGGCGGGACGCGCGGGGCTGGTGCGCGGCGAATCGGTGCGCGATCTGTCGAACCTGGTGTTTCTGGTGCTGACGCAGGCGCTGCTGTTTCGCACCATGGCCACCTCGCATGTCGAAGAACTCGATTTCCGGCCGGTGATGCAGTATTTCCTGGTGGCGGGGGCGCTGTTTTTCACCATGCTGGCCGTGTACGGGGGCAACAGCCGGGCCTCGGTCATGGCGCTGGCGGGCATTTTCAGCAACACCCTGATGATCGGCGTGCCGCTGGTTGGGCTGGCCTACGGACAGGCCGGGCAGGTGCTGCTGTTCACGCTGATCTCGCTGCACGCCCTGATCTTGCTGAGCATCGCCACACTGGTGCTGGAGCTGCAGGTGGCGCGCGAGCAGGCCGCGCAAACAGGCGATGCCCAGCCCATCTGGCGCACCGTGGGCTCGGCCATCAAGAACGCCATCGTCCACCCGGTGCCGCTGCCGATCCTGATCGGCATTGCCTACTCTTTCACCGGCTGGGGTCTGCACCCCGTGATCGACAAGCCGCTGGTGCTGCTGGGCAATGCCTTCGGGCCGCTGGCGCTGGTGCTGGTGGGCATCACGCTGTCGCAAACCCCTGTGGGTCAGCAATGGAAAAACGCCTTGCGGCTTTCACTGGTCAAGACCGTGGTGCATCCGGTCCTGATGGCTGCAGTGGGTTGGCTGCTGGGTTTGCGTGGCCTGCAGCTGGGGGTGATGGTGCTGGCCGCCGCGCTGCCGATCGGTGCCAACGTATTCCTGTTTTCGCAGCGTTACCGCAAGGAAGAAGAGATGGTCACCGCCGCGGTGGCGGTGTCGACCGGTGTGGCCGTGCTCACCATCAGCACCGTGCTGGCCCTGCTGCCATTGTTGCCGGCCTGATCAGGGGGCGAGGCGCTCGCGCACCCACTGGCCGCCGTCCTGCCGGTAGCGCAGGCGGTCGTGCAGGCGGCTCTTGCGGCCCTGCCAGAATTCCCAACACTCGGGCACCAGACGGTAGCCGCCCCAGTGTGGCGGGCGCGGGGGCTGCAGCAAAAACTGCGCGCCGTATTTGGCGGCATTCGTCACCAGCACGGTGCGGCTGTCAATCACCTGGCTCTGCGGTGAAGCCCAGGCGCCGATGCGCGAGTCCAGCGGGCGGCTGTGGAAGTAGGTATCGCTTTCGGCGTCGCTGACCTTCTCGACCCGGCCTTCGATGCGTACCACGCGTTCGAGCTCCACCCAGTGGAACTGCAGCGCCGCAAACGGGTTGCCCGCCAGCTCCTGGCCCTTGCGGCTGGCGTAGTTGGTGTACCAGACGATGCCGCGCTCATCAAAATCCTTGATCAGCACCACCCGCGTGCTCGGGCGCAGGTCGCTGCCTACGGTGGCCACGGTCATGGCATTGGGCTCGGGCACCTCGGATTTCAGGGCTTCGTTGAACCACTGGGCAAATTGTTGCAGCGGATCGGCATGCGAGGCCTGTTCGCTGAGTTCGGCTTTTTCGTAGCTTTTGCGGAGGTCGGCGATGTTCATGACACCAGTGTATTCGGGTGCGGTTGGGGGCGGTCTGCGCAGGATCAGCTTTCGGCCAGCGCGATCAGGCGCGCCAGCGCACGGTCTTCGATGCCCTGTTCGCGCAGGGCCTGCAGGGTCTGGACCGCATAGTCGCGGGTGCTGCCAAAGCGCCCCACCGCGCGCAGGAAGATGTCGCGGTACTGTGTTGCACTCAGCACGCCAGTGTGGCTGGGGCTGCCGGCAGGCAGGGTGAAGGCGAGCGAGCGCACCGTGCCGTGCGGCGTGGGGCAGGGCAACCAGCGCGGTTCGTAGACCGCCATCGGCATTTCGCGTTCCCACAGCCGTGCCAGCACCTCGTGCGCCTGGCGGGTCTCTATGCGGTAAACCACGCCCTGACAACTGCCGCCGCGCAGCAGGGCGAACACCAGCCCCGGGCATTCGGGGCTGCCGCGGTTGATGCGGCTCCACATCTTCAGGGCGCGGTGCCAGCCATGCACACGGGTCAGGTGGGCTTCGGTGGCGTCGAATTCTTGCCGCCAGATCAGCGAGGCATAGCCAAACACCCACAGGTCTTGTCCGGCAGGGTGTTGCGCGTGCAGCGCATCGAGCGTGCGTGCTGGCGGCGGTGAGCGGTGGTCAGGGGCGTGCAACATTGGACCTTTAGAATAGCCCGGTTCATTTTCGGAGATAAAGACATGTCCAATCAAAACGACAACCAACCCGTGGTCTGGGCCGTGCTGGTCGCGGTCATCATCCTGGCCGTGGGTCTGGCTGTGGGTTTCGGCATTGCCAAGAGCAAGAAGCCTGCTGCAGCCCCTGCAGCTGCAGCTGCCGTGGCCGCGCCGGCTGAAGCCGCATCCGAGGCCGCCTCTGCCGCAGCCCCGGCCGCTTCCGAGGCTTCTGCCGCCAAGTGACGGGTTTGATTCCCGCGCAAAACCCGCTTCGGCGGGTTTTTTTGTGCCTGATGGGGTGGGGCCATGCAATTCGTACCCTGTCTGTAACCACAGACACCCCCCGTTGCCCGAAACATGGTTACCATCCGTTCTGTAATTTTGTTACATAACGGGTCAATCCCATGAAGCTCCACCCCACCGTTGCCGCCGTGACGGCCCGCATCGTTGAACGCAGTCGCCCCAGCCGCGAGGCCTACCTCCGGCAGGTGGCGGCTTATGCCAGCCGCACACCCGGCGCGCAGCGTCTGGGCTGTGCCAATGTGGCCCATGCTTTTGCCGCCATGCCGGCCGATGACAAAGGCAAGGCCAGTGGTCTGGCCGGCATTGCCGTGGTCAGCCCGCGGCCGCTGAACATCGGCATCGTCAACGCCTACAACGACATGCTCTCGGCCCATGCGCCGCTGCAGCACTACCCGGACATCGTCAAGATGGAAGCCCGCCTGCACGGTGCCACCGCGCAGGTGGCGGGCGGCGTGCCTGCCATGTGCGACGGCGTCACGCAGGGCACGCCGGGCATGGAGCTGAGCCTTTTCAGCCGTGACGTGATCGCCATGGCCACCGCTGTCTCGCTCAGCCACGATGTGTTCGATGTGGCGCTGATGCTGGGTGTGTGCGACAAGATCGTCCCGGGCCTTTTGATCGGCGCGCTGCAGTTCGGCCACTTGCCCACGGTGTTCGTGCCGGCCGGGCCCATGACCAGCGGCCTGTCCAACAGCGAAAAGTCCAAGGTGCGCGAGAAGGCCGCCCAGGGCCTGGTGGGCCGCGAAGAATTGCTGGCCGCCGAGTCAAGCGCTTACCACGGCGAAGGCACCTGCACCTTTTATGGCACGGCCAACAGCAACCAGATGCTGCTCGAAGCCATGGGCCTGCATGTGCCGGGCACGGCCTTCATCAACCCCGGCGAAGGCGCGCGTGCCGAACTCACGCGCGAAGCCGTGCGCACCGTGCTGGCCAAACCCGCGCCCATCGGCCATGTGGTGGACGAGCGCTGCATCGTCAACGCCATGGTCGCGCTGCTGGCCACGGGCGGCTCGACCAACCACCTGATCCACTGGGTGGCGGTGGCGCGCGCCGCCGGCATCGTGATCGACTGGGACGATTTCTCGGCCCTGTCGGAGGTGGTGCCGCTGCTCACCCGCGTCTACCCCAACGGCCATGCCGACGTGAACCAGATCCAGGCCGCAGGTGGTCCGGGCTACGTGATCCGCGAACTGCTCGATGCCGGTCTGATGCACGAAGACGTGCTGACGGTGAGGTCCGGCGGCATCCGCGAATTCACCCGCATCCCCGCGCTGCAGGCCGGCCAGCTGGTCTGGCAGGATGCGGCCGCGAGCAAGGACGAGTCGGTGGTGCGCCCCGCATCCAGCCCTTTCAGCGCCACAGGTGGCCTGAAATTGCTGCAAGGAAATCTGGGCCGCAGCGTGATCAAGGTCTCGGCCGTGCCCCAAGCGTTGCACGTCATCGAGGCGCCAGCGTGCGTGTTCGATTCGCAGGAAGCGCTGCAGGCCGCCTTTCAGGCCGGTGCGCTGGAGCGCGATGCGGTCTGTGTGGTGCGCTGGCAAGGCCCACAGGCCAACGGCATGCCCGAGCTGCACAAGCTCACGCCCCCGCTGGCGGTCTTGCAGGGCAAGGGTTTCAAGGTGGCGCTGGTCACCGATGGCCGCATGAGCGGCGCCTCGGGCAAGGTGCCCGCCGCCATCCACGTTTCGCCCGAGGCCGCAGACGGCGGGCCGCTGGCCAAGGTGCGCGACGGCGATGTGATTCGCCTGGACGCCGTGGCCGGCACCCTGCAGGTGCTGGTGAGCGAAGCCGAGTGGGCCGCCCGCCCGCTGGCACAAATGCCTGCAGCCCAGCGCGCCGCCAACGGCGTCGGCATGGGCCGGGAACTGTTTGCCAACATGCGCCGCAACGCGCGCCAAGCCGAAGAAGGAGCCTGCACATGGCTGTGAAACTGACTGCCCTGCAGGTGATGCAGGACGCCCCCGTGATCCCCGTGATCGTCCTGAACAATGTGGCGCACGCCGTGCCCATGGCACGTGCGCTGGTGGCCGGTGGCATCCGCATGCTCGAAGTGACCTTGCGCACCCCGCAGGCTCTTGCCTGCATGGAAGCGATCGCCAAAGAGGTGCCGGGCGCCGTGGTGGGCGCCGGCACCGTGCGCAGCGCAGCGGATGCTGCTGCCGCCGCCAAAGCCGGTGCGCAATTCGCCGTGAGCCCGGGGTACACGCATGCCTTGGGGCAGGCTTGCCGTGACCATGGGCTGTCGCTCCTGCCCGGTGTCGCTACCGGCAGCGAAATCCTGATGGCGCAGGAAGACGGCTACAACGAACTCAAATTCTTCCCGGCCATGCAGGCCGGCGGTCCGGCCATGCTCAAGGCCTGGGCCGGTCCCTTCTTTGACGTGAAGTTCTGCCCGACGGGCGGCGTCACACCTGGCAACGCGGGTGAATTGCTAGCCCTGCCGAATGTGGCCTGCGTCGGCGGTTCCTGGCTGGTTCCGGCCGATGCGCTGGCCCAAGGCGACTGGGCGCGCATCGAGGCGCTGGCGCGCGAGGCCTCGCAGCTGAAGCGCTGAAAGCAAAAAAGGCCGGGAGATCCCGGCCTCGGCATGAAAAGGGTTGACCGGGATGGCCGGCAAACCCCTGGTCCTTACATGCGCTCGAAGATCGCCGCAATGCCCTGACCGCCGCCGATGCACATGGTCACCAGCGCGTAGCGGCCGTTCACGCGCTGCAGCTCGTGGATGGCTTTCACAGTGATCAGTGCACCGGTGGCGCCAATCGGGTGGCCCAGCGAAATCCCCGAGCCGTTGGGGTTGACCTTGGCCGGGTCCAGGCCCAGCTCCTTGGTCACGGCGCAGGCCTGCGCGGCAAAGGCTTCGTTGGCCTCGATCACGTCCAGGTCGGACACCTTCAGGCCGGTGCGCTTGAGCACGGCCTGTGTGGCGCTGATCGGGCCCACGCCCATGATCTTGGGGTCCAGACCGGTGTGGGCGTAACCCACCAGGCGGCCCAGGGGCTTGGCACCGCGCGCCTGGGCGGCCTTGGCCTCCATCAGCACCACGGCCGCGGCCGCGTCGTTGATGCCCGAGGCGTTGCCGGCGGTCACTGTGCCGTTTTCTTTCAGGAACACGGGTTTGAGCTTGGCCATGTCTTCGAGCTTGCAGCCGGGGCGGAAGTGCTCGTCGGTCGCATACGCCACATCGCCCTTTTTGCTCTTGAGCATGACGGGCACGATCTGGTCCTTGAACAGACCGGCGGCGGTGGCTTTTTCGGCGCGGTTGTGGCTTTCCAGGGCCAAGGCATCCTGCATCTCGCGGGTGATGCCGTATTTGGCGGCCACGTTTTCCGCCGTCACACCCATGTGGATGTTGTGGAAGGGGTCGTGCAGCGCGCCGACCATCATGTCCACCATCTTGGTGTCACCCATGCGGGCGCCCCAGCGGGTGTTCAGGCTGGCGTAGGGGGCGCGGCTCATGTTCTCGGCGCCGCCACCGATGGCGATGTCGGTGTCGCCCAGCAAGATGGCCTGGC
>JACCDZ011119230.1_pt1 | contig 13592 bp, 13 predicted proteins | sample 7449551 | NCBI WGS metagenome assembly JACCDZ01 (sample SAMN15323452, study PRJNA562643) | freshwater metagenome | isolation source: river surface water | place: USA:Blue River Watershed | collected 2017-08-18
ACTGTCAGATGTCTGTATGCCTTGTTCTTGATATAACTCTTTTGTTTAGATGAAAACAAATTCGTCTAAACACTAGGTTGATATGAGCAGTAAATTCGCACACCTCGAAACGCAATGTATTCACGCTGGGAAAGTTAAAGATGCGCAGTATGGCGCGCTAGCGACTCCGTTATACCAAACATCAACTTTTGTTTTTGACAACGCTGAACAAGGTGCAGCCCGTTTTGCTGGGGAAGCCGAAGGATTTATTTACACGCGCCTTGGCAACCCTACCACTCGGGAGCTTGAGTTAAAAGTTGCTGCGCTTGAGGGCATGGCCGATGCTGCAGCGACAGCCACTGGCATGGGCGCTGTCGCCGCATCTACTATGGCGTTCTTGCAACAAGGCGACCATCTGATTGCGAGTAAAGCGATTTACGGCTGCAGTTTTGCCTTGTTTAATCACCAATTCGCTCGTTATGGCATTGAAGTATCCTTTGTCGATATGACCGACCACCAAGCCATTGAACAAGCACTGCGGCCAAATACCAAAATGCTGTTTGCCGAGACGCCAATCAACCCAAATTTAGTGGTATTAGACCTCGCATTTATTGGGGCTTTTTGTCGCAAGCATCAGCTAATTTCAATCATTGATAATACTTTCCTGACACCATTACTGCAGCGTCCTGCCGACTTTGGTATCGACATCGTCATTCACAGTGCTACCAAATACTTAAATGGTCACGGTGATGTGGTCGCCGGTATTATTGTTTCAGATGCTGAACGCATCACCACCATCAAATTAACGACGTTAAAAGATATGGGGGCGACGATAAGCCCGCATGATGCATGGCTGATTATTCGCGGTTTAAAAACCTTATCAGTGCGGATGGAGCGTCACTGCGCGAATGCGCAAAAAGTGGCAGAGTACTTGGCAACTCATCCCGCAGTTGCCACGGTCTACTATCCTGGTTTGCCAGATCACCCAGGGCATAAATTCCTTGGTACGCAGATGAAGGCGGCTGGCGGTGTCTTGGCATTTGAATTAAATGGTTCATTGGATGATGGGCGGTTTTTTATCAACCAATGCCAGTTGTTGAGCTTGGCAGTGAGTTTGGGGGACGCGGAGTCACTAATTCAACATCCAGCGTCAATGACTCATAGTCCATATAGCGCAGAAGAGCGTCGAGCCGCGGGCATCAGTGACGGCTTGATTCGAATTTCCGTCGGGCTTGAGCATGTTGATGACATCATTGCTGACCTAGCTCAAGCATTAGTAAAGATGTCTGAACAGCAGAAATAATTGATTTTTATCAATTGCTTGTGTTGTTTGGTTTCAGTGTTTGTAAATCAAATAATACATTTTGCCAGTTGTCTCAATTTACGATTTCTGTGCCAAAGATTAACAGCCGGATCTCAATCATCTAGGATCCGGCCATCAGATGCTTGGCGATTGGCCAAAAGCACACAAAAATTCAACAGGTAGTTTCATGACAACGTACGTCTCAAAAACGTCAGACGAACACGGTTTTATTGCGTGGTCGGATGAGGAAAATGCAATTTGGGGAGAACTGATCAATCGTCAGTTGTCTTGTATTGAAGGCAAAGCTTGTGACGAATATCTACAAGGGTTGCAACGGTTAAATCTGCCAACCGACCGCATTCCGCAATTGGAAGAAGTCAGTAAAGTGCTGCGTGAAACCACGGGCTGGGAATGTGCTGAAGTCCCAGCACTGATAAGTTTTGACCGTTTTTTTGAATTACTGGCTAATAAAAAATTTCCAGTCGCAACCTTCATTCGCAGCCGCGAAGAATTCGACTATTTGCAAGAGCCTGACATTTTTCATGAAATTTTCGGCCATTGCGCCATGCTGACCAACCCAGATTTTGCCGCCTTCACGCACACCTATGGCAAATTAGGATTGGCCGCGAGCAAAGAAGACCGCGTTTATTTAGCGCGTTTGTACTGGTTCACTATAGAGTTTGGTTTGTTAGAAACCGAACAAGGATTGCGCATCTATGGCGGTGGCATCCTGTCATCACCAGGTGAAACACAATATGCAATGCATTCTGATATCCCGGAACGGAAAATGTTAGAAGTGGTTGATGTGCTGCGTACCCCTTACCGTATCGATATCATGCAGCCGCTTTATTTCAAAGTTCGCAGTATTCGCCAACTATTTGAAATTGCTCAACAAGATTTGATGGCATCTGTGCAACAAGCCAAGGCTCTTGGTTTACATGCACCGAAGTTTCCGCCGAAACAGAAAAAAGCCAGTTAAACGAGCGTAAGTAAATCCCTAATAACCAGCGCGTTGTCGCTGGTTTATCGAAACCAAGAGACTAAGTAATGACTGATTTAGCCGTAATGAAATGCGAAGCCTGCCGCGCTGACGCGCCAAGAGTTTCAGATGATGAACTGCCAGAATTAATGCGCCAGATCCCAGATTGGGTGCCGGTAGTTCGCGATGGTATTTTGCAACTTGAGCGCAGCTACAAGTTTAAGAATTTCAAGTTGGCTTGGGCATTTCACCAAAAAGTCGCTGAGTTAGCCGAGGCGGAAGGTCATCACCCGGCGCTGCTATTAGAATGGGGTAAATTGACTGTGACCTGGTGGTCGCACTCAATTAAAGGCCTGCACAAAAATGATTTCATTTGCGCGGCTAAAACCGATCAACTACTGGTTGGATAAGTTTCGACGAAGTTTCAAGTCTTTGAAAAAGCTGCAGTTGCAGCTTTTTTTGTCGGCGTTTTTTGCCGTTTAGCTCCTTTGTTCACAAAAGTTTACAAAAAGCACTGGTCTAGCTCTGACGCTTTGCCGTATGATGCAACACATCTAAAGTGAAAGGGTTGGGCAGCAATGCGTTTGGAAATTCATTGTCAGGATCGGGTCGGAATTGCACAAGATGTCTTAAATATTTTGGTGCATTTTCAAATCGATTTACGGGGGATTGAAGTGGATCCGTCGCTAGGGCGGATGTATGTGGCATTTCCAACTGTTGATTTCGAACGTTTTCAAGAGCTTATGGCGAAAATTCGCCGAATCACCGGTGTTGATGACGTCAAAACTACCGCGTTTATGCCGTCAGAGCGCGAACATAATGAACTTTCCACACTGTTAAAAACCTTACCTGATGGTGTTATCGCCGTCGACACTAAGGCCAATATTACCATTATCAACGATGCCGCGTTGCAAGCCTTTGCGGTAAGTCTTGAGGACATCCAAGGCCAGTCGTTAGTGCCTTTGGTGAAAGGTTTTAACATTCAACGTTGGCTGGAAAGCGATGACGTGTTGGCGCAGACGCGCAAAATTGAAATTCACGGCAAACGTTTTATTGCTGACGTATTGCCGGTGATGGTTCCTGATGAATCTGGCCATGAAATTCTGGCTGGTGCCGTTATTAACCTAAAATCGGAAAGCCGATTAGGCGAACAGTTGGTCGTGTTCAAGAAGGGCGATCAAGAGAGTTTTAATAGTATTCAAGCGTCTAGCAACGTGATGCGTCGAGTCGTGCGTGAAGCCAAGAAGATGGCTCAGCTGGATGCGCCAATTCTTATTGTCGGGGAAACTGGCACGGGTAAGGAGTTGTTGGCTCGAGCTTGTCATATGGCAAGTAGTCGCACTGGCAAACCATTCCTGGCAGTCAACTGCGCGGCATTGCCAGATAACGTGGCTGAATCTGAATTGTTTGGTATTGGCCCAAATGCATTTGCTGGCAGTACCGAAGGCAAAAAAGGCATTTTCGAACAAGCCAACAAAGGCACTGTGTTTTTGGACGAAATTGGCGAGATGTCTCGAGAAATCCAAACCAAGTTGCTGCGTTTTTTACAAGACGGCAGCTTCCGCCGTGTTGCTGATGAAAATGAAGTGCGAGTCGACGTTCGGGTTATCTGTACCACTCAGAAAGATCTGCCGGGAATGGTGCAAGATGGCCGTTTCCGTGAAGACTTATACTATCGGTTAAATGTGCTTACCTTGGCGCTGCCGCCGCTTCGAGATCGCAAACAAGATATCCTGCCGTTGGCTGAATTGTTTATCACCAGATTGTCGGCACGGCTCGGTCGTAAACCACCAAAAATTACCGATGCTTGTGCGCAGTTTATTCAGCAATATCCGTGGCCTGGTAACGTTAGACAATTAGAAAACGCCTTATACCGAGCCGTAACTTTACTGGAAGGGCCGGAACTAGATACCGATCAATTGCAACTGCCTAGTTACACAAATGATTTTGGGTACTTAGAGAAAGACTTTGACGGTACCTTAGACGAAGCCGTTAAATGTTTTGAAGCGAATTTACTGCGAAAATTGTTTCCGGCTTACCCAAGTTCTCGGCAATTGGCGAAAAAACTGGGCTTGAGCCACACCGCTGTCGCCAATAAATTACGCGAATACGGGATTAACCGTAAGAGCGTAAAAATTTAATTACGCATTGTTTCCCGCGCTTTACTTCATTTCGGCCGCTTTTGCCTAAAAGCGGCCAAATTTGCCGCCATTTATTCATTTTGGGCAATTTGTAACTTTTACTGTACAAATTAGCTAGTTTTGGCCAAAGCAACCCTGTTGTCCCGAGGGCTTTAGTATTTCTTGCATCTGCACCAAGATATCGGGCTGAAAACAACATGTTATATTTTGGAGTTACCCAATGTTTGACCCAATTAATCCTTTAGGCACCGATGGTTTTGAGTTTGTTGAATACACAGCAGCTGATGCCGACGGAATTGCTAAGTTAAAACAGCTGTTTGCATCGCTTGGTTTTACTGAAGTGGCAAAACACCGTTCAAAGGAAGCTTGGTTGTACAAGCAAGGGGATATTAACTTCATTATTAACGCCGAACCTAACTCACAGGCGGAGCAGTTCGCGCGTGAGCATGGCCCAAGTGTTTGTGCCATGGCATTTCGGGTGAAGGATGCGGCGGTTGCGTTACAACACGCCTTAGCAAACGGTGCTACCGAATATAAAAACCAAATTGGTCCAATGGAATTAAATATTCCAGTGGTATACGGCATTGGTAGCAGCTTGCTTTATTTTGTCGACCGTTACGGTGCAAGTTCAGTGTATGACATCGATTTTAAATTCTATGATAACTGGCAGGCCTCAGTTGCAGAGCACAGTGTCGGTTTAGATGTTCTGGACCATTTAACGCACAATGTCCGCCGCGGTAACATGAATGTATGGTCAGGTTTTTACGAGCGGATTGGTAACTTCCGCGAAATTCGTTATTTCGATATCGAAGGGAAGTTGACTGGTTTAGTTTCTCGCGCCATGACCGCACCGTGTGGCAAAATTCGTATTCCAATTAATGAATCTTCAGATGATAAATCGCAAATCGAAGAGTTTATCCGTGAATACAAAGGCGAGGGCATCCAGCATATCGCTCTGACTACCGAAAATATCTACGAAACAGTGCGTACTTTACGTACTCGCGGTATGGATTTCATGCCAACACCAGAGACCTACTACAATAAAGTCGACGCACGGGTGCAAGGCCATGGCGAGGACTTAGATCAACTGCGCGAGCTGCGTATTTTGATTGATGGCGCGCCAGAAAAAGATGGCATCTTGTTGCAGATCTTTACTAAAACCGTAATTGGCCCCGTGTTCTTTGAAATTATCCAACGCAAAGGCAATCAAGGGTTTGGCGAAGGTAACTTCAAAGCATTATTCGAATCTATCGAAGAAGATCAAATCCGTCGTGGAGTGTTAGCCGATGCGTAAATGGGCTTCGTTTCCGTTAAAAGAAGGTGATATTTCGCGCCAAGCGCATGCTGATTTCCCTGAGCAGGCGATTTACGAGCGTGAAACTGGCCGCAGTGGCTTCTTTGGCCCCGCCAGTCATTTCCATCACACCCATGCGCCGACGGGCTGGAGTGATTGGCAAGGGCCGCTAAAGCCACGCTTATTCAATTTTAACGAAATTAATAGCGACCAAACTCAATCGCCATGGTTGGTGCCATTGCTGCTGCATAATGCGAACTGCAAAATGCGTACTTGGCGTTTGACTGAGTCGATGACGCATTTAGTACGTAACGCTGATGGCGACGATTTGCTGTTCATTCATGAAGGCGCAGCGGAGCTGTTTTGTGATTATGGGCATTTAAGCCTACGTGATGGTGATTACGTGGTGATCCCGCGTTCAACCAGCTGGCGCTTAGAAATCAGTGCGCCAATTTTCGTGTTGATGATTGAAGCGACCAATGATTCATACCAATTGCCGGAAAAAGGCTTGGTTGGTAATCATGCGATTTTTGACCTAGCAATGCTTGATACGCCAAAAATCGACGAGGCGTTTAAAGCCCAATATAGTGAAAACACCACGCAAGTTCACGTGAAACGCCATGGTCAAGTATCGGTGATCACTTACCCATTTAACCCTTTGGATGCAGTGGGTTGGCATGGTGATTTAGCAGTGATTCGCATAAACTGGCGTGATATTCGGCCATTAATGAGCCATCGTTATCATTTACCGCCATCTGCGCATACTACCTTTGTGGCGAGCCGATTTGTGGTCTGCACCTTTGTGCCTCGGCCGATAGAGAGTGATCCAGGTGCGTTAAAAGTGCCGTTTTATCACAACAACGACGACTATGATGAAGTGCTATTTTACCATGCTGGTGATTTTTTCAGTCGCGACAATATTGAGCGCGGTATGGTGACTTTTCACCCGGCAGGTTTTACCCATGGCCCACATCCAAAAGCCTTCCAAGCAGGTCGCGAATATCGGAAGAAATTTACCGATGAAGTGGCAGTGATGTTAGACACTCGGGATCCGCTGGAAATGGGTGAAGCTGCACTTGCAACGGAAAATCCAGACTACGTCAACAGCTGGAAAACTAAACCAGCTGAATAGAAGTAAGCGTTTGACAGGAAACAGAAAATGAAATTAGCTAGTCTGAAAAATAATAGCCGTGATGGTCAGTTAGTGGTTGTTAGCCGCGACTTAAGCAAGGCCGTTGCTGTTGCACACATCGCCACCACCATGCAGTATGCGCTTGATCATTGGTCAGTAGTTGCACCGCAACTTGCAGAAGTTTATAACGGTTTAAATCATGGCACAGTGCAAGGCGAGTTTAGCTTTGAGCAAAGCGCTTGCGAGTCGCCATTGCCGCGTGCTTATCAATGGGCGGACGGCAGTGCTTATGTGAACCATGTTGAGTTGGTCCGCCGCGCTCGTAACTCAGAAATGCCACCAAGTTTTTGGACTGATCCATTGATGTACCAAGGTGGTTCAGATGATTTCATCGGTCCACGTGATGCCATCGAAGTCGTCAGCGAAGAGTATGGCATTGATTTTGAAGGTGAAGTTGCGGTTATTACCGGTGATGTTGCCATGGCATCAACTCCGGAACAAGCACGCCAGCAAATTCGCTTGGTGATGTTAGTCAATGACGTTTCATTACGCGGCCTTATTCCTAACGAACTTGCCAAAGGTTTTGGCTTTTTCCAAAGTAAACCGGCTTCAGCATTTAGTCCTGTCGCGGTAACGCCTGATGAGTTGGCGGCTGATTGGCAAGACGCCAAATTACATCTGCCATTGTTATCACATCTCAATGGCGAGTTATTTGGCAAACCAAATGCCGGCGTTGATATGACCTTTGATTTCGGTCAGTTAGTGGCTCACGCTGCGAAAACTCGGAATTTAGGCGCAGGCGCAATCATTGGTTCAGGCACAGTGTCCAATAAACAAGGCACTGACTATGGGACATCAATTAGCGAAGGTGGTGTTGGATATTCCTGCATCGCCGAAATCCGCATGATTGAAACCATTCGCGATGGTAAACCTAGCACTTCATTTATGAAGTTCGGTGACACTATTCGCTTGGAAGTGTTAGATGCGCAAGGCCGTTCAGTCTTTGGAGCTATCGACCAACAAGTGGTGCAATACACCGCGCGTTAATCGCGTAATTTGCTAAAAGCCAGCGGTTGCTGGTTTTTTGCATTTGGAGTTTGTATGAAATTATTTAGTTATTGGCGATCATCAGCGGCGTATCGTGTACGTATTGCGCTGAATTTAAAGCAAATCCCGATAGATATGGCGTTTGTGCATCTGATTAAAGACGGTGGTCAACAACGGCAAGCTGAATATCGACAACTAAACCCGGCGCAGTTGGTGCCAAGCCTGCAAGACGACGAGCTGACACTTAATCAATCGCTGGCAATTATCGATTATTTGGATGCCAAGCAGCCAACTCCAGCCTTGTTGCCGGATGATTTAGCGTTGGCGATGCAAGTGCGGGCTTTTGCGCTGGACATTGCCTGTGATATTCACCCGCTCAATAATCTAAGAGTACTGCAGTATTTAACTAGTACGCTTGGCGTGAATGAAACGCAAAAAGTTGCTTGGATCCATCATTGGTTGGCGACAGGTTTTGCCGCATTAGAGCAACGCCTACTTCGTCATGCTGGTGTGTACTGTTTTGGCGATGACATTACTCTTGCGGATGTTTGTTTAGCGCCACAAGTTTACAATGCTCTGCGTTTTCAACTCGATATGACGCCATATCCGACTATTATGCGGGTCTATCAGCAGTTGATGACAGTCCCTGCGTTCCTGCAAGCGGCCCCAGAGCAACAGGCTGACGCGCAAAGCTGATGATTACTCTGTTGTTGGGCCCAAGATCCGTGGCAGCCGAATATTAAATTCGGTATGCCCCGGACTTGATTGAACCGTGATACTGCCGCCGTGTTGTTGCACTATGCTGTGACAAATCGACAAACCAAGTCCAGTGCCAGCACCAACTTCTTTGGTGGTAAAAAACGGGTCAAAAATATAGGGAAGTGCCTCGACTGAGATCCCGCAGCCAGTATCAATGATCGCTAAATCGATTGCTCCATCTTCTACCCTTGTCCGAATACACAAAATACCGTCATGTTCGCCAATGGCTTGGCTTGCATTGATCAGCATATTCATCAGCACTTGTGATATGCCTGAGGGCTGTGCATTGAGCCATAATTCAGCTTCAGCGAAATCCAGCTCGACTTTAACGTGGTGCTTAAGTTCATTGCGCGCGAGTCGCAAAGTCGCATGGATCAATCCATGAAGTTCAGTCGGTTGCCAGTTGGCCTGGTCTGGATGAGAGAATCGGCGCAAGTCCAACACCAGATCTCGAACTCGCCCAGCACCAATAATCGAGTCATTTAGCAGTTCAGCGCTGTCTTGGAGCAGAAACTGGATATCTTCCTTGGCTTTTAATTGGGTAATTAGTTGCAAAAGATGCGCTCGCTCTTTGTCATCATTTGCAAGCTGCAACTGTTCTAATAGACCTATGTATTGCGTGAAAATGGCCAAATACACTTGAAAACTATTTAGGTTACTTAAAATAAAGCCAATCGGATTATTCAGTTCATGTGCGATGCCGGCGACTAATTGCCCAAGTGATGCCATTCGTTCTGACTGCAGCAGAGCTTGTTGGAGTTGTTGCGGGTCTTTGGCATTATTCATGTTACTGATATCCATTAGATTTCAATGATTTGTTGCATTTTTTACTTTAGCGCTTAATTGCATTAGCCAGATCATATATTTCTCAAAAAATGACTTGCGTGGCAATTAGTTTGACGCCTATGGTTAGCTTGTACATAGGGAGCTGCAATGTCAAAGACCATTTTACTTGTTGATGATGAAGTCGGCATTTTGCGCGCATTGACGCGCGTATTGCAAAGGGCCGGTTATCGTGTGTTAACTGCAGAAAACGGCGCGCAGGGTCTTCAAGCATTAGTCGGTCAACAAGTTGCATTGGTGATTTCCGATTTTCGTATGCCGGGGATGAAAGGCTCCGAGTTTTTGCAGCAAGTTAAAGCGCTATACCCAAACACCATTGGTATGATTTTAAGCGCCTATGCCGATCGGGATGCTTTATTAGAATGCATGAATAGTGGCGCGGCATGGCGATTTTTAGAAAAACCTTGGAATGACGAACAGTTACTCCAAGAAATTGACCTTGCGCTGGCAGAGCGCGACCGCCGTTATGCAGAATCACAGCGGACAAACTTATTAATGTCGTCCGATGAAGCGTTGCTGGAACTCAGTGCCAACGGTCAGGTGTTGCGTTTTAATAGTGCGGCAACCCATGTGCTCGGATTACAACCATCTGAGCTACGCGGTAAGGTACTCGCAGACCTTTTTGACGATATCAATCCAATTGAATTGGCGACGTTTTTTCATAAAAAAGATCACGATATGGTATTGCATTGCCATCGTGATAATTACGTCAGCTTAAGCCACCGTATCTCAGATTTGTATCACTATTTGTTGCGGTTAATCCCAGTGCAAGAGCTTAGAAATCAGGTATTTGATGGTCTCGCTGGATTATTGGACCTGCCGACACTGCGCAGTCGCATAGAGAACATGTTACTTAGCCAACAGCCGCAATTTGCAGTAGTTGAGCTTTCAGTAATGGATTATCAACGCTTTAGCGATACCTTGTTGGAACCATTGCTCGACGAGTTACTGTTGCGTTGTGCAGAAATGCTGCAGCAACACTTACCCTTCAGAGCATTATTAGCCTATATTTCCGCCGACCGTTTTACTGTGGTCTTTCCTGAGCATAAATCCGAAACTGAACTACAGCAGCAAATCAACCAACTGTTGTCGCCATTTAATGCGCAGATGCAAATTGGGGTTGATAAGCTCCAGATTAATTTCTGCGTCGGATATGCGCTGTCTCCAGACGACGGTGATACTGCAAAGCAGTTATTGCACCATGCCGGTGTCGCTTGTCGGCAAAATGAAGCCAATCCAAAAGCGTTTTATTTAAGATTCGACCGAGAAATGGTTGAGCTTAAACGTCAACATTTTGAAATCAGTAATTCGTTAGTTTCTGCCATGGAAGAGCAGCAATTTCAGTTGTACTTCCAGCCGAAAATTGATTTAAAAACCGGTCGTTGTGATGAGGCTGAAGCGCTAATTCGTTGGCATCATCCAACTATGGGCTGGGTTTCGCCAGCCTTATTCATACCGATCGCTGAACGCGATGGCCAAATCATGGCAATAGGGCAGTGGGTGTTGGAGCGATGCATTCAACAGCTTGCGACTTGGCGACAACAAGGCGTTGAACTGAAACGGCTCGCGATAAATTTGTCGGGACGTCAGTTGCAGGATGAGCGCTTGCCGCAGATCTTAAGTGGATTACTCGCACATTATCAGCTTGCGGCTGCCACCATTGAGTTAGAAATTACAGAAACTTTTTTAATGGCTGATATCCAAAGCAGCGCCGAACTGCTTGCGAGTTTAAAAGCACAAGGCTGCCACCTAGCCATGGATGATTTTGGCACAGGCTACTCTTCGTTGGCATATTTGGCCAAGTTACCAGTGGATGTGTTAAAGCTCGACCGATCATTGTTGCTGGATTTAGAAGATTCTCCGCAATGTGCAAGCATGGTGCGGCATATGATTCGGATGGCACATGAACTTGGCTTACAAGTTGTCGCCGAAGGCATTGAAAGTGACGGGCAAGTGCGTCTGCTGCGAGAAATGTCCTGTGATTTGGTACAAGGTTTTGTCTTTAGTACCGCACTTGATTTAGCTAGCTTTACGCTATATTTACAACAACAACCGGCGGTAGCCCAACTGGAACAGTTTGCCGATGCTTGATAGCCAAAGTGATTTACGAGCCCTGATTATTGACCCTGATCCGGCCTATTTAGCCGCGATCCGTCGTCTACTGACCCGAAGTTTGATTCATTGGCATTGTGTCTATTGCGAAGATAGTGCAGAAGCCACTGAGCTATTGCAAAAAGGCTTTAATCCACATCTAGTGATCTCGGACAGTCTCGACAGTGATATCGCGCATGGCGAAGATTTATTGAATTTTACCCAAGAAATTTCGCCAGCAGCAGTGCGGGTTTTAATGAGCGCAGAGAATTCTGTCAATGTGTTATTAGCAACGACCCAAGTCGCGCATATGGTGATTGGGAAGCCATTTAATGATGCGCAGTTGCTTGCTGTGTTTGGCCGGGTTGAACGCTTAGTGTTTGGTCCTTTTACTGCCCACAGCCGCTATCAAATTGGCTTAATTCAGAATCTTCCTGTTGCCAAGAACAACTATCAATCAATCATGGCCATGCTAAATGATCCGGAGACGCCAACGAAGGTGCTTGCCCAAGCGCTTACTCGTGATGCGACAATTACCGCGAAACTTTTGCAGATTGCGAATTCAGATTATTTGGGGTTTAGCCGGCAAATACTCGATTTAAATGATGTTATTGTTCGACTTGGCCGGGAGATGATTAAAGCAATTTTGATGTCGGTGCAAATGCATAGCCAATACGAAGGGCGGATCAATGGTGAATTGCATCAGCAATTGTTAAACCATTCGTTTTCGCTGGCGATGCTGGCAAATCATTTGGCAAAAACCCAATTTAAGGCTGATACCGAGTTAGCGGAAAAAGCCTTTATGGCGGGGCTGTTACAAGTATTAGGACCCTTAGTCTTGCTCTCAACAATGGCTCCAGAAGAACAAGCGTTAACCAACGAAGATATGTTTCAAGATGGCATTGCCGATCATTGTTTGATTAGCGCATATTTGATGACCTTATGGGGATTTGATGAAGATGTCTGTCAGGCCGTGTTGTATCGTTTGAATTTGGCGGAGGTTACTTCACCATCTTTGCTGCAAACCCTGTTGCACTTGGCAACTTATGTGTTGATTTACCAACAAGCGAAGCCGGAAGAAGAAATGCCGGCACCTTGCTGGACAGCATTAGAAAAGTTTAATCTTACGGATGCCTTTTTAACTGGAAAAGAAGTGAAGCAATGAAACTGCAGTTTGTATTCCCTAAGCGTTGGTTTAACCGATTGCTTGTTGTGGTTGGAATGCTAGGTTTGGTGGGACATGCGGTGATGAGTAGCTATTTGGCGTGGCACAATTACGCTTATCCGTTGCATTGGACATTCACAATTTTGGCACCGATCTGCTGTTTGTTATGGGGTATGGTGCCAAGGTTGCAATTGCAACCTGAGGCCAAACCATCCCATTTTAACTGCTAGCGTTTAGGCATCACCATGGATTCGACGGTAATACTGTCAATGCCGGATTCCGTGAAATTAAAGTGGATTAACCCACGTTTTTTCTCGGTAAAATGATACCTAGTCCCATCAATCAACAAACTAAAATCACCGGGGCGCTGTGGCACTAGCTCTGGTTGTTTTAATAATTGAATATTGTGCGGCGGTAATGACCAGTTAAATCCGCTCAGTGGTTTGTCGCTAAAATCAGTCACCCATACTTGATTTTTGTCATTGAGCACTAAGGCTAAAGTAAATCGTTTAGGCACTTCTTCAACATCCATTTGATGTTCACCCAAACTAAACAAATAACCTTCCGGAGCTTTTAAAAAGGAAAAACCAAACGGCACTGCAGTTTCACTACCGTTAGCTAGTGATAATTTTGCGTGGCCAGTAAAGTTAAAGTCTGCCGATACCGTGCTGCTAAACAACGTCAGCAACGCGCTGAACATAGCAATTTTATGCGGTTTCATATCAACCTCGGTTTACTGTTGATCAGGATTTACTTCCGCTCCCTGATACTTTGAGCTTCATGCCCGGTTTGAGCATATAAGATTTCTTCAAATCGTTCCATTTGATGAGATCAGATATTTTAACTTTGTGTTTACGTG
>JACCDZ010091459.1_pt1 | contig 13587 bp, 13 predicted proteins | sample 7449551 | NCBI WGS metagenome assembly JACCDZ01 (sample SAMN15323452, study PRJNA562643) | freshwater metagenome | isolation source: river surface water | place: USA:Blue River Watershed | collected 2017-08-18
TCTCTAAAACTGAGATCATTCTTATCAATGTTCCATAAGATGCTGACGTCAAAGAGACTTCATTTATAATTAAAGGCATCAATAAATCGAATCGTTGCCGACTAGATTCAGGTAAATGAATATAACGTGAGCTATGCTTGAGTCCATCAAGCACTTTATAAGTCTCAAGTGTTGGTTTAAATCCCAAGCTTTCAAGATACTGATATGCATCCTCTAACTTCAATGTGCCTTGCCAAAGTGCTTTTGCCATATTTAATTGAGGCGTATCTTCGTCTTTAATGGCTTCTTTAAAAACTTCATCAAAATACAATTCTATTTTTGCTCTATGAATTTCAAGATCTCGATAAAACAAATTCCAATCCTCGTATTGCATAGATTTTGCGACTCTTAATTTCCCTTCATCAGAGCTGGGTAGCTCTTGTGTTTGACGATCTTCTATATACTGAAGTCTATGTTCAAGATTTCTTAGGAATCGATAAGCTTCAGTTAATGATTTAACAGCTTCGGCAGATAATAAATTTTTAGTTTCTAGAAGTTTTAATGTGGGCAAAAGTGATTTTAGCTTTAAAGCTTTGTCTTGACCGCCTCTAATTAATTGATAGACCTGCGCAATAAACTCAACTTTACGAATACCGCCTCGGCCAAGTTTTATATTTTCTTGAATACCTCTTTTTTTGACGTCGTTTTGAATCTGACTCTTTAAGTCGCGCATAGAGTTTAATGCGCCATAATCCAAATACCTGCGATACACGAAAGGGTCAATAATTTTATGAAGTTCTATTTGAGGCCCCGCTATAACGCGACCTTTTACCCAAGCATATCTCTCCCATTCCCGTCCATATTTTTGATAATAGTCTTCTAGCATCTGATAACTGCATGTAATTTGACCCTCAGAGCCAAAAGGTCTTAATTGCATATCTACACGAAATACAAATCCATCTTCTGTAATGTCGTTGAGACTCGCAATAATTTTCTTGCTAAGCTTGATAAAAAAGCTTTGATTGCTTATAGGTTCTTTACCTTCGGTATCACCTTCTTCGGGATATGCAAAAATAAGATCAATATCAGATGAAACATTAAGCTCTTCTCCACCTAATTTACCCATACCCACAATACTTAATTGTTGCTCTTCACCATTTAATCCTATAGGCGAGCCATGAATGGTCTTGAGGTAATTAAAATGAAATTGATGTGCTTGAATGAGCGTGATTTCGGCAAGCGCAGTAATTGATACTAAAACCTCATCTAAATCACCAAGCTTATTAAGATCACGAAGAATGATATTAGCAACAACATATTGACGTAATTTACGAAGCGATTGATTTAAGCTTGCTTCATCTAAAATTTTTCGGCTATTCAGCCAAGATTCCATCTCTTGACGACTAAAGGGATGATTTATGTGTTCAATTGATTTTTGTTCAAGATCCTGATCAGCCTCAAATAATCTTTTGATAAAAGGGGAACAATCAAAAGTGTAAGCAAGATTCTTACCTATTAATTGACCCATTAATGAATTGTGCTGAATATGCATGCGTAAATGGAAATAGTAAATTTTCTATACACTAGAAATTACCATAAAAAAACTCATTACAGGATTGTTTGAATAGCCTAGAACTAATTACCTTAGACTTAGATCAATGATATTTACTTAAGCATATAAACAATATGATGATTATCAGGCGTGATTGATTCTAACTTAACCCATTCCTTATTCTCTTTATACCAAAGCTGTATATTAATTTTAGGTGCTAAAAGCTGATATGAGTCAGCATCTATATTTTCATTTTTAACTTTAATAGACTTTTTACCCAAATATTTAATCGACACTTCTGGGTATTCCCCCGTCTGAACATTTAAAAGTTTTTTCTGCTTTAGCATAAGGGGATTCCAATAGCTAAAGGTCATCGGGCAATCAGCCACAAATGCTTGTTTAGTGGGCTCTATTAATTTAAAAGTGTTAGCCTCTGTTTTGCCTAATACTTTGTAAGTGTCTCCTCCATCTTGCGTCGAAGATTCAACAGTATACAAACAATCTTTATTCCATTGCTCTTGGGAAATATGTTTGTATTTATAAACTGGAATTGATAAAAGTGTGACTTTAAATTGAGCATTACTGGTGAGCTGATTTAAATCACCTTCTTCTTTGAGCTGAAAAGTATGTTCTCCAATTAATTTATCATCCATAAAAACATCAAAATTCCAATCTTTTCCAAAAGATATGCTTGGAATAAGGATTAGACAGGAAATTAAATTTTTAAAAGCGAAAGATTTCATAAAAAAATATTAGCACACACCATCCCAAGATTTCTCAAGAGATTGAGTATCATTATTTTTTCCTGGAAAATTTTGGAAATACATGTCAATGAGATATGGAAGCGTCACGGTAAGTTTTGAGCATGTGCCTTTACTTCGTAACTGGCCTTCATAGACTTTATCTAGTTCAGTACTTTTCATTTTAGGTTTAGCCATATCAATACGAATATATCGCGTAAATAAAGTATATTTATTAGTATGGGTTTGATAACCTCGATATCCATACATGGGCATACCGGGATACATACCCCAAGAATTAATAGAGTATCCAGTATATCCAATCATGCCAAAATCAGGAATGGTATAGGTTTCGGTTATTTCCTTACCATTGTCATCTCCATAATCAAAGAATAAAAGTAGTTCAGGTTTTTTAGAAAGATCTACGACAGTAAAACCTAACTTCTCTATCCGCTCCTTTAAGATAGACGAATAATGCTTAAACTCTAAAGAGCCTTTTTGAGATTGATGCCAAGGCACTATGGCGATAGTAGAAAGTTTAAAGTCTTTTGGAAGCTCATGAAAAACTGTAAGCTCAGCCTTAAGACTTGGATTTTTTTGCGAAAGATGTTGGCATCCCGTAACGCTAGCTAAGGCTATTAAAGAAATAATGGTAAAGATAAATTTCATTTTCATTTATGACTAAATATTTTTATATTTGTTCATTTCTAAATTTAAGAAAAACTACTAAGGCTTCAACTCTATATCTGCGTTTTTAGAAGCCTCCCAAATTTCCTTAGCTGCATCAAGATTAATAGCCATAATAAAAAAACCAACGAGTAAATCAGGCCATAGCGAATACCAAATGAGGCTTATTAACCCTGCAAAAATAATAGCTATATTAGCTAAAGCATCATTTCGCGCTGAAAGAAAAGCGGCTCGAGATAAACTACCTTGATAATTTCTAAATTTCACCAAGACATATACGCAACTGAAATTAATCAATAAGGCCCCAACCCCTGTAACAGAAAGCATCGATGGGTCTGGAACCGAAGGTATATAAAATTTTTGCCATGCTGTATATAAAAAAGCAAATGCTGGGATAATTAGAATGATCGCTAAGACCTTACCAAGTCTTGCTTTATTTTTTGATGTCCAATGTAATGCAAGAAAGATAAGTAAATTAATCGACGCGTCTTCTAAAAAATCAATACTATCCGCAAAAAGTGAGGTAGCATGGATATGACGTGCAACAAAAAATTCTACAAAAAAATAACTTAAATTAGCTAAGGCTACCAGTAGAATAGATTTTTTAAATAGCGCTTCTTTATTACTAAGCATGGATATATTGAGCTCTATTTCACTTCAATTTGAATTGTCTTACTTAAAGCTTTCCCATATGAACGATGATATCCATCCGCAAATTGAAGTGTCAGTGTGTATACACCAGGATTTAAGTTAAGTTCTGTTTCTGTCTGTGCTTTCCCGAAGTGTAAATGATTTGAATCCGCAGGAATGGCATTATCTTTTTCGATATAAGGTTTATTAATGAGTAAATGGTGATGTCCAGAGCCCTCTTTAAACTCCCCGGCTGGCTCAGTACGTATACCACTGGCTTTAAATATGACCTTGAAAGGATTTGAGACCTGATCACCATCCTTAAGATTTAAAAAATCAACAGAGGGTTCAGGAGCTGGAATGTCATTTCTTGGATAAGAAAAAATATGCGTTGAAAACCCTAAGGCAAACAACCCCATAAAAAAAAGTGTTTTAATTTTCATTGGCAGTAGATTTATATAATGACTCCTAGATAATACAATAAACTCATCAACATAATACGTCTCATTGATATGAAATATTTTTATTATTTTTTAGCTATAATTGCACTTCTTCAACCTTTAAAGACAATGGCGGAATCAGAAAAGAATTCATTTAAGATTGCAGTTCTTTATGATGATGAATTTCTGCTTCATAACACCGGACTTAATCATCCTGAAAATCCAAGTCGTATTACTCATACCATTAACTTTCTTAAAAAAGAATATGAATTTAAATCAAATTTAATTTGGCCCTCTTTTGGCTATGCGCCCATAGATATAATCAGTCTTGTCCATTCAGAAAAATATATTAATCTTGTAAAGCTAGAATCAGAAAGGCTAAACAAGTCCATCGCGACACTTTCTACAGGTGACACAGTTATTTCTAACAAATCTTATCAAGTTGCAAGAAAATCTGTCGGCGCTATGATTGAAGGTATTGATCAAATTATGCAAGAAAAAGTATCTAGTGCATTTGCATTCACAAGACCTCCTGGACACCATGCATTTAGAGATAAAGGTATGGGATTCTGTATATTTAATAATGTCGCTATTGCAGCTAAGTATTTACAAAATAAATATGGGATTAAGCGTATCTTAATTGTGGATTTTGATGTTCATCACGGCAATGGAACGCAAGATATATTTTATAGTGATAATTCGGTATTTTATTTTAGCATTCATCAACATCCTTTTTATCCTGGCACGGGACGTCAAACTGAGCGAGGTATTGGTAATGGATATGGTTTTACGTTAAATATTGATTTACCAAAAGGTGCGGGAGATAGAGAATTCATTGAAGGTTTAACTAGTCAATTAATACCTGCTATGGACAAGTTTAAACCAGAATTTATCTTAGTCTCTGCTGGATTTGATGCGCATGAAAATGATTTACTTGGACAATTAAAATACTCAAATGATGGTTATAAAAAAGCTACTGATATTTTATTGTCACTTGCAAAAAAATACTCCATGAATCGCATGATGTTTGTCTTAGAAGGTGGCTATGAGCCAACAAATATAAAAGATGCCTCAGAGAGCATTCTGAACGCAATGATATCTAAATATAACAATTAATAATTCAAATTATTCCCTTGCTTTTATAAAGTAAAATATATAATTTCTGAGGAATTAATTATGGCTAAAAAAAATATAGAAGAAACATTGCTGGAAAAAATCCATCAAAAACTTTCCGACATTAACACCAATATGCTTAAAGTATTTTGGATTGTCGCTATTTTTGCTTTTCTATACTTTGGCTTAATGCTCTATCTTCTAACATCTAAATAAATAATTTAAATCTTAAAAGAAGCTTTCTTGATTCTGTCATGTATTGCATACCATTCAGATTTTTCGGGTGGCAATTCAATAAATATTTTTTCATATTTTTTATCGTCCATTAACCTTAGTGTTGAGTATAAAACTTGACCATATTGATAAGCATCTTTTGGCATTTGATGAATATGTATATTGTTTTTATCGATATCGCTTAAAAGTAATAAGGCAGATTTATTTATTGGCAGATCGTTAATTAAATGTTCAATTTCTGATTTCTTATATGGATGAACTGAAGCTCTAGGCTGATAATGATTCAATAAATTGCCTGAAATTTTCTCGTCAGAATTAGAATGAGGCAGAATTTTTTGATCTAAGACCTCTTCAACATGAGCTATAGGCAAACCTCCCGGACGCAGTATCTTAGGTTTGATTTCTGTTAAATCAATAATGGTAGATTCAAGCCCTACTTCACATTGACCGCCATCAAGAATAGCTGAAATTTTTCCATCAAGATCATCCAAGACATGTTGAGCTGACGTAGGGCTCACACGACCAAATAAATTTGCAGATGGCGCGACAATCCCTTTATTAAGATTTCTTAGAAGAGAGAGCGTCACAGGATGATTAGGGATTCGAATACAAATTTTGTCTGATCCACCAGTAATTTCACTTAGCACATCAGGATGTTTTTTTAATAAAAGTGACATGGGTCCTGGCCAAAAATGTTTTGCTAAATTATGGACGTCACTTGGAATGTCTATGGCCCAATCATTCAATTGATCAATGCTTCTGAGATGCAAGATTAAAGGATGTGATTGGGGTCTTTTTTTAACTTCAAAAATCTTATTTATGGCGGATATATTTGTGGCATCCGCAGCTAATCCATAAACAGTTTCTGTAGGGATGGCAACCAGTTCGCCATCAGAAAGGAGTTGCGATGCCTTATCTATGTCACTGTCATTTGATTTAAGAAGAATGGTTTTCATAAGATTTAAATCATTTTAATTAAAAAAGTGAAATTTTTTCTGCTTTTATTTCTTTTATAACTTATCCCTATCTTAGTCTTGTAAAACAGCCTCCCCCTGAAAATACATAAATTAATATTTTCCTTGATGTTTTAAATGAGAATGATTATCATTTAGGTGTGGGTATATACAATAAATCAAAAAATCTTTATAAAACATTAACTTACCTCTTTCTAGGAGGCTTGCTGCCGGGTATTTCTTTTGCTAATACAACTGAAAAAGAAAATTTTTATTATAAAAAAATTGAGCTTAGTGAAATTGAAGTTAAAGATAATTTAGCTAAGACATACCTTAAGAAAAGAACGAGTACTGCTACAAAAACAGATACACGAATTCGTGATATTCCCCAATCAATTTCCGTGATCACTGAAGAACAAATAAAAGATCAATCACTTTTAGGTTTGACAGATGCAGTTATATATTCCCCAGGTGTTATGGCAGGTCAAGGTGAGGGAAATCGAGATAGTTTTTGGTTGAGAGGTAACCAAAGTACTTCAGATTTATTTGTGGATGGCGTGAGAGATGATGTTCAATATTACCGAGATCTTTACAATATAGATCGCGTCGAGGTATTGATGGGACCTAACGGCATGATTTTCGGACGTGGCGGTGTTGGTGGAGTGATTAATCGTGTTGTCAAAGAAGCTAATTGGGAAAGTAAAAATGAATTCAGAATCCAAGGTGGTGCCTATGACCATAAACGTTCATCCATAGATCTTAACAACCAGATTAATGAAACACTTGCTGTAAGAGTTAACGCTTTGATTGAAGACTCAGGTAGCTTTAGACAAGGTGTTGAAAGTGAAAGGAGGGCAATAAATCCCACCTTCACATTTAAACCCTCAGACAAAACAAAAATAGTTATAGGTACAGAATACTTTAACGATAAAAGAATAGGCGATCGAGGTATTCCATCAGTTCAAAATGGTCTTCAAGGTTACCCCTATCCAACAAGTCGTTCAACTTTTTTTGGAAATGCATTACAAAGCCACAATCAAGCGATTATTAAAAATGGCTATGCCATTATTGATCATACTTTTGATAATGGTCTTTTACTTAAAAATCACACAAGATATTCTGACTATGATAAGTACTATGAAAACGTATATGCAAATAGCTCAGTTGGAGCGGATGGGAAAGTTACAATCGATGGATACTTCGACGATACGCAAAGACAAAATTTCTTTAACCAAACCGATCTCACTTACAACTTTAATACAGGATCAGTCTCACACAAATTTTTAGCAGGCTTAGAAATCGGAGTACAACAAAATCAAAACTATAGAATTGTAAATAATGACCCTGATCCTACTCCCTTCGCTTCAAATCCACATGCATTGTTAACTTGGAAATCAAATAGAGATAGAGATACTGCCACTGATATTCATAATCAAGCTATATATTTTCAAGATCAAATACATTTGAATGAACAATATCAAATTATCGCAGGCTTACGCTATGACAAATTTAAAACTAAATTTAATGACAATGTTTCTAATGCAAATAGCGCTTCGGTCAATGATGAATTTTTATCTCCAAGAGTTGGTTTAGTTTACAAACCTATTGAGCCTGTTTCAATTTATTCTAACTACAGCTTAAGTTATCTGCCAAGAACAGGCGAGCAATTGACCTCTCTTACATCTTCAAATAAATCATTTGATCCTGAAAAATTTACAAATATTGAAGCTGGAATAAAGTATGACTTATTACAAAGCTTTTCAATTAGCTCTGCTATTTATCGTTTAGAAAGAACAAAAATGGCAATTACAGATCCTTCAAGCCCTTTAAATACTATTATAGTTGACGGTCAAGTTACGAAAGGTTTTGAATTAGGTGTTTCAGGTAAATTATTTGATGCCTACAGTATGTATGGGGGGTACACTTATCAAGATGCAGAAATTACTTCAACTCAAGGCAATAGCGATCCAGACAAAAAAATTCTAGCTGGTACTCGCCTAGGGCATGTGCCAAAGCATACATTTTCATTGTGGAACAAATATGAATTTAATGAAACTTGGAGTGCAGCTCTTGGTGTTGTCAGCCGAAGTGACATGTTTGCTGCTACACCAACTGCATCTACAGCAGTAAAGCTTCCTGGTTATGCTCGATTAGATGCTGCGATATTTGCAAACATTAATAAGCAAACGAAACTGCAATTGAATATTGAAAATTTATTTGATAAAACATACTATCAGTCAGCTCATAATAACAATAATATTATGTATGGGTACCCGTTAACCGCTAGAGCAACACTGACATATTCATTTTAAATTGTGTTCTAGCATTATTTGCTAAGAATAGAATGTTAAAGACTTTGCACTTTACTGCACACCTAAATCTCACAATTTAACATCCTGATACCCAAGCACTCCTCATTCCCCACAAATCCTGTAAAATGTTTAGTATCTTAGAAATTTGATCAAAAAATTGCATAGCACTTTTACAAAAGGAGCCTAATGATGGATGAAAAGAAAACAAATGAAATCAATAAAGCATTAAACACAATTTTAGAGTTTGAATTGGCTGGCGTTGTAAGATATACACATTATGCATTGATGGTCTATGGATATAATCGTATACCTATAGTATCTTGGCTTCGAGAGCAAGCTTCAGAATCCTTAGCGCACGCTGACAAAGCGGGTGAACTGATTACGCATTTAGGTGGCCATCCTTCACTCGCAATAGGCCCTCTTCTAGAAACACATAACCATGACATTGGTGATATTTTACGAGAATCACTTGCTCATGAATTAAACACTCTTAATGCGTATAAAAATCTTTTAAATATCGTAACAGATGAGTCAGTAATGCTTGAAGAGTATGCGCGAGAGATGATTTATCAAGAAGAGCTTCATCTAGGGGAGGTCGATAAAATGCTCAGAAAACCAGGTGATTTATCAAAGTTCCACGCGTAAATTTTTATTCAACGAACATGCTAATGAATGTTTAAATTTAATTTCATTAGCAATTTGTAATTGCTAAATTTATATATTATTAATTGCAATCATTCATCGTTTTGAAGTAACTCTCCAAACACGGTTACCTACATCGTCAGCAATAAGTAGATTTCCTTTTTTATCAATAACCAATCCCACAGGTCTTCCATATGCCTCATCACCCACCACAAAATTGGTGACAATATCGATTGGTAATCCTTGAGGCTCATTATCTTTAAAAGGTATATAAACGACTTTATAGCCACTTCTTGGCTTTCTATTCCAAGAACCATGCTCACTTATAAATACGCCATAGTTATAGGGCGATTTGAACTGTGAAATATCCGAAAAAACTAAGCCTAATGCTGCGACATGAGCGCCTAGTGCATAATCAGGTGAACGTGGATTTAGATTGCTTGGCATAGGTTCTTTTACACGAGGATCTTTATGATTTTTATAATACACATAAGGCCATCCAAAAAAATCGCCATCATGAACAGAAGTTAAATAATCAGGTACTAAATCATTACCTAATGCATCTCTTTCATTTACTACTGTCCATAATTCACCTGAGGTTGGATGCCATGCAAGGCCGTTAGGATTTCTTAAGCCTGACGCGTAAACTCGTTTTTGTTTTGTTTTAAGATCAACTTCTATAATTGAGGCTCTATCATTTTCTTGATCTAGTCCATGCTCGCCAATATTGCTATTAGATCCGACTGTGACATAAAGCTTTGTGCCATCGGATGATGCAATAATATTTTTCGTCCAATGTGCGTTAATCTCTCCTTCTGGCAAATCTGCAATTTTTTCTGGAGGGTATTTCTTAGTATCAATACTTAAATCGCCTAACTCATAATGAAAACGCAAAATAGCATCAGTATTGGCCACATATAAATCATTGCCAATCAATGCCATGCCAAAAGGTGAATGTAATCGGGTTAAAAAATCATTAGCTAGCTCAGCAACGCCATCATCATTTTTATCACGGAGTAGTGAAATTTTGTCTGGACTATCATTACCAGCTCCAGCGCGTTTCATGATGAATCCTGCTATAAGATCTTTTAATCCTTTTGCTTTCTTTGGGGGTTGCTTATTACTTTGCGCAACAAGGACATCTCCATTAGGTAAAACATAAAGCCAACGAGGATGTATGAGATCTCTTGAATATAGATTTATTGCAAAATTATCATGAACAATAGGTGTCATATTTTCTGGCCATTTTGATGCCTTTGCAATATTCACTGTAGGGATAATTGATACGCTTGGCTCAGGTAATTGAGGATTTACTCCTAAACTCGATGGAGACAAATCTGAAGAGGGAATTGTTTGGCAAGAAAAGAGAATGCCCAATATAAAAATACTTAATATTTTTTTCATGAACTTATTTTATAGAATTGTTAATGTTTTGGCTCAATCCTTCTCTTGGCTAAGTCAATGTCTTCATGACGTCTTGACTTAACCAAAACTAATCCATCTTTGATTTATAATACTTATCACATACTTAAAAACAATTCATTGGATTTATCAAAATAAGAGGCATAAAGTTGATACATAAAAACTATTAATGAGGGGTTAAAAATGAAATCAAAAAAAGAAATTAAAAAATCAAAGTGTCAAGGAAAAAAAACCGGTTTACAAAAAACAAAAGTGTTAAAAAGCACAGATGAAAATATTTTTGTATGCAAACAAAATGATAAAGACTGCTGGCATCGATACTCTGCTGCAATGGGAGATTGTGTTTAATTAATAGATACCAAAATAGGGTATTTGATATGCCCTATTAAACTTTAATGACAACCTCTAGATTCTAAAGCAATCGTAGAAGTTAATATGTTAAAACTATTTATACTCGCCAAGTAAATTTGACAGAAAACGATTAATTGCAGGCCAAAACATATGGGAAATTGTAAGGGCCATTAAAATAGAAAAAATAATATTTAAATATTCGATCCGTAAATTCTCAAAAAGTACAAAGTAAGCAAAAAGAGTAACTGGTAAGGTAAAAATAATTAAAAATAAAAGATCTCGCAAGGAATTAATTCCAATGTTAATCAGGGCTCTAATGCCATGCAAAAAACAGAAATAAAAAGCAAACCAAAAAAGCGGTTGCAAAAAGCTAGCTAGAATAAGGGTTATTAGAAACTCTAAAAAAAGAAAGATCTTATCTTTTCTTGTGATGATATTACTTGTATAAAGAAGAAATAGAAAACTAAAGCTAAAAAAAAGTGTAAGTATTTTAAGGACAAGGAATACATTCGGGTTAATTTCAAAATTCACTAACACATCAAAAATTTTTTTAACATCATGATCAAAAAAAATGACTGGCAGTAATGTCATAGCAAAACCCCATGATACTTTCATTATTTGAGAAACTTTTTTTAGATATGTAAGATCGCTTTCTCCAAAATGAATAATAGACATTAAAATTAAGGAAACCAATCCAAGAGCAGGGCTTTGGAACCACACAAACAAGCCTAAAAAAACTATGGATATATAAACTAAAAAAGCTATTGCTCTTGTTTTAATGTTTGAGTAAGCATTCCATATAACAATAGAGTCAGAAGCACCGTGGGAAACGCCAAGAGACATGATGATTACAAAAATAATTGCTATAGATGAATTGATATCAGAAATTTTAAAGAAAGCATTCTGATGATTAAAAAACATCAAAAAAAGTCCTGAAATCACATATAAAGCTTGATGAACTCTTATCTTATTTAACATATAAATTAACTAAGCCCTTAAGCATAATTATTTTAGGCAATTTCAAAATAATGGCTAAATAATCAATGAGCCCTGCTTGATCAGATAAGAATCTTATGACTGATGCAATAGGCACCTTTGTAAAAAAAATTCGGAATATTTTGGGTGCTTCTTTTGGATTTGATCTTAAGACAGAAAGAAAAATTTTATCTAGCCAATTAGTAAGATAATTTTTTTTGTGATTTATCATTTTGTATGAAAATTTATTTTTTACATCTATTTGATTTGCCCACAAAGCAATTCGGGTAAAAGCATATCCAGAGGCGGGTCTAGAAGCTCCTCCAAAATTACCAATTCTGAAATATTGATTATCTGCTCTTGCTTCAGAATATGGCGACATCGGTAAAACAGCCTTTTCTGTCCTTAATATCTCTTTAATATTAAACTTCTTTAGATTTTTTTTGTGCAGCCTATCTACTTCTTTGAAGTTTATTTCTCGAGAAAAAAAAGTAGTCTCTACTAATGCCCTAGTTTTTGAGAAAGGAAGAATATAGGTAAAAATAATATTTTTTTTAGATTCGAAAAAATCCATTAATGTAACAATATTTTCATTAAATATTTTTGTGTTTGAAACAATCTCAGAACCAATAAAAACTTGTTTTAATGAAGGATACTTATCGTCAAACTTAATATTTGGTCTACTATCTGCTACATTTTTTAGTAAAATTTTTTTATTATTTAAATTAATTTCCCACTCATCATTAATTTTTTTAATCTGCTTAATTAAGCATCCCTGCTCAACTTTAATACCTTTCGTAACTAATCTTTTATAAAGCTCCTTTAGAACTGATTTAGATTCATAGCATGCATACCGATAATCGCCTAAATCAATAATATGTGATTCACCTTTTACCTTAATTTCTAGGTGAGACCATTCTTTTTTAATTTTAATATTTAATTTTTTTTTAATATCTAAAAGACCTGGTCCCGACCAAAAACTATAGGTTTTATCATTTTCTAAAGTGCGATTTTTCTCTAACAAAATAAAATTATTAATTTTTTTATTAAGAAGTGAATTCGCTAGAGTTAATCCAGATAGACCAGCGCCAATAATGCCAATATCAAATTTCTGTTTCATATATCAAAAATGTGCGTCGGGTAGATTATGAATAAATTTATGAAGATTTTTATTATGAAGCTTCATCTCTTGTTTAAATGAGATCAAGTATTTTGTAATAATACCCAATGTAATCATAAACTTAGAAAAATTACTGACATAACACCTTTTTTCTTCACGCTCATAATGAGCTTTCATTAGCTGGTATCCAATTTGCTGGTATAAAGCTGAAGCTAATCTCACGGCAAGTGATGCGCCTTTGGGTAAATGGTCAATAGCTCGACTAGCGCTTTCAAAATAGATGTTCGCTAATTGAATCATTTTCTTTCGAGCTTCATCTACTTTTCTAGCGGTCTCCTTGTTTGGATTAGCAATTTCTTTAGCTCTATATTTCCCAATGAGACTTTCTGGCAAATAAACTCTGTTTCGTAGACTATCCTCATAAATATCTCTCGAAA
>JACCDZ011946397.1_pt1 | contig 13582 bp, 17 predicted proteins | sample 7449551 | NCBI WGS metagenome assembly JACCDZ01 (sample SAMN15323452, study PRJNA562643) | freshwater metagenome | isolation source: river surface water | place: USA:Blue River Watershed | collected 2017-08-18
CTCTTTTTTATTATTTGCTTAGTTTTCATACACAACTTCATAAAATGGATTCTCATTCTCACAACCAATTAGCTTGATCACTTGCCTGATTTTTTTATTCTCCATAAAAATAATATGATCCACACTCTTGCAAATTAGTTTCATGACCAAGTTAAAACTTAAATCTTTATTGTTACTGTAAATAGAAAATAGTAGGGCAGCTCTATAAATAGCATCATAGCAGCTGTTAGCGTGAATCGTACTCATTAAGCCCTTGTGCCCAGTGTTCATTGCAAGTAAAAAGGGGACAATTTCATGAGATCGCATTTCACCCACAATTAAACGATCAGGAGTCATTCTTAGGGCGTACTGACAGTAATCAGTTAGCGATTTATTATTTCCTTCTTTGTTGGAAAGAAGGCTCGTAAAATTATCTTTGTTATGAGTAAGCTCATAAGTATCTTCTAAAATGATAATATGCTCACTTTGCGACGTCAGATTAAGCATTCCTTTAATGAGAGTGGTTTTTCCCGAAGCGGTGGCCCCACATATAAGAATATTAGATTTATCTTCAATAAGAGAGTTAATGAGCTCTCTCTCTGTTGGAGAGTAATTTTTAAAGTAATCAATCTGATTAGAGCTGATCTTTCTAAAAAAGACCTTCGAGACTTTTAGGGGAGAACAGGACTCGTGAATTAAAGTCAGACGAAAATCAACTTCTTTATAAGTAAAATTAAAACTCACAAATGGATTTTGATAATTCCAGTTTTGATGATTTTTAAGGGCCAACACCTCTAAGGCCAGTTGGTAGTCAGCTTTTTGAATATATTCTTTTGTTAGAATCTCTTTTGATTCATGATGAATAGATTGAACGCTATTAAAGCTATGTAAGATCGTTTCTTGAAACATTTCAAGGTTTAATTGCTCCAAAAAAGAATGCTGATGAATAAGTTCATACCAAACTTTTAAATAAGTTGATTCCTCCTCATTGATTTCTTTGACATCAATTTCAAAGAGAACGGCATTAAGAACTTCTTGAAAAGTCACTAAACTCGTTTTAGTAATAAGACGGCGATAGTGCTTTTTAAAAAGCTCTAGGATTTCATCTTGGTAATTAAGAATAAGTGCATTCATTATTCAACCTCTAATATTCCAGTAATCATTTTATAATTATTTCTTTTTCCCTTTGATTTAAAGATCTCTCCTAGTATCGGGAGTTGACTAATAATAGGGAAGCGCGACTCATCGACACTTTGAGTTTGCAAAGAAATCTCAAATAGCTTTATGGGTGTGTTTAAAGCAATGACCGCCGAAGACTTTTCTTTATTCCCACTGATACTTGAAGCTTCATTTAGATCAGGCTTGGTTAAAGTCGTATGGTAATTAAGCATGATTTCATGGCCAATATTTTCTAGCTCTAAATTAATTTTTAATCCCGCAAATTGCCAAGAGGTGGTTGTCACTCCCTCGCGATCTTTTGTTTCAAAAGGAATGTCTGAGCCAATGCTGAATTCCGCAGGCGATTTCGCTCGAATGAGTCCAGTTGGTTGGGCCAGAGTATTAATGTTGATTTGTTGCTGATTAATAAGAATGCGATTTTTGTCTAAAATGTTCTTTAGCGGTAAATTAATTAAGTCACCAAGCGTGGTATTTAATTGGTCTAGGCCAAAACGCAACTCTAGTCCATCAAGTTGTTCAATTTGAATAATTTTAAGTTTAAAGTGATAATTTTTTCTAAAATTTTGGGCATCAACTTTTAAAAACTGAACATTGTACTTTGATTTTAAATGATTCATTAAATCGGCCGCAATAGGATGATTGGCCGGGTAAGTACAAGTCACATCACTGAGTTCAATCGAACACTGAGTGCTTTCATAATAAGATTTAATCAGTGTTTTATAAATTTTAGCGAGAATTGATTTTTTTAATTCACTCGTCAGTTCAATAGAATCATTGATCAGCTCTTTATTTTTTGCCTGGAGTTTTTTGAAAGACTCATAGTCATTGATATTTTGAATTTTTCCAAAGACATGAATGGCATTCACACCATTCTTAACTTCTAAACCCATGCTCTGAAGTTGTTCAGAAAGAAGTAGGTTATTTTTCTCCTGATTTTTAGAAATAACAAAGATTTGCCTCTTTACAGGCTTCTTTTCGCCTCTCAACCAGATGAGTAAGTCACTGACCCCCAGGGATTGTCCTTGAAGGTGGAGAGTCTTAGATTTTTCATCAAACTTGTATTTAACCACCTCTTTATTCGATATATTAAATTTAGTAAGCTCTTTTAATTCGAGAGTCATTGCTTGACCCTTTGCGATAATTAGGTCTGAATTTTCCTCTGAAAGTGCTGGTTTTAGGGAGAAGAGTGGTAAAAACAGGCAAAATACAAAGATTCCTTTGACACAAAACCCATTTGTGTGTAAAAAATAGGGCTTATATTTGTTAATTAAAAATAGAAAATATTTATTAGTATTGGTCCTTAGTTGATCCAAGCAGTTATAGAGGAGTATCCCAATGGTTTCAAGAACGTGTGTTACAGAAAACAGAAGATTAAGAAAGAAAAAAAATGCTGGTAGAGCAAGAAAGAACGAACTAAAAAACAAAGGAACAACTCCTAAGTTCGCGATCCACGCTACACCTGCTACAGCAAAAAAAGCAGCTACTAAATAGTAGTTATAAATATGGCCGGCCCTTTGTGGTCGGCTTTTTTTTTGTCCAAATTTCATTATTTCCTCTCCATCGTTACAAATTCATTTAAAACATTTTCAACAACACTCTGATCAACTTTTAAAATCTCTAATTCCATCGGTACCTTTAGACACAAAAGCATCACGCTATCGATATTAGTTTTGCATTTATTGGTCTTTACGATTTTTATAAATTCCTCAGGCATATTAAATTTCTCTTTTAAGATATTTTTTAATCGCTGATTGTTTTCTGTGCTCTCTAGGCTTTGCACGTAAATGATTTCTCGGGCAAAGAGAGAAGAGTTTAGAAAACATAAGAGGGAGAGAACGAGTAAGCTAAAAATTAATTTCATATTTTGATCCTTGCTTTTTTTGCACGACTTTTTTATTCATAATCTCTGGCACTGCGATGATGTCATCGTTGAGTGCTTTCGTTAGTTGATCGATTTTTTCCTTAGGAATTTCTAATTTATAAATTTTTTGATCTTCATTAAGAGAGAGAAACTCGTGCAGATAAGCTTTTTGAATAATAATTTTATTTTGCTTATTTACTAAAGAGATAGGAGTTTCTTCTTTATCCATGAGAGTCTGATCGACAAAGCTATTTAAGGGAACTTCCAGAAAAATATAATTTTCATGAATGAGTTTATTTTTAGTAAGAGTTTGTTCTTGAGATCTATGGCCAAAAATAAGAGCAACAAAAAGATTGGAAATAAGTAGAGTCGCGATGAATTTTAATTTTTCTTTTTTATGGGCGACCTGCTTTTTCTCCACCTCTTGCATGAGATTGGACTTAGGATTTTGTGAGGGATCGAAGTTTTGAGTCATATTCTTTCTCCAATAATTCATGTTGATTTTGAATATGGGCATACATACGAAAAAAGCCGACAGTGATCAAAGAAAAGAGCACCAACCAAAGGGATATTTCAATTTCGAAATACCCTTTATTATTTAAGCCTTTGAATTTCATATCTCCTCCGTTGTGACTTCCATCTTTGTTGATAAACGATGATCAAAAGTGTAGTTGGCCTTTAATTTAAATGGGGGAAATTTCTTGAACTCTTTTCCTAGATAATAAAAATCAATTTCAATGGGCCTTTCTTTGAGATCGGCCAGACCAATGGGGTCTGTTCTTAAAAGAAGTTTAGGCTTGGTTTCAAAGGGAAGATTTCGCAGAAAGGGGTTTGTGTGTTCAATGACCTTGCAGTAATCATTGATCATGAATTTTTTAAGATAATATAAATGACGGACGTCTCGTGCGACTTTTTCCGCTTGATAAGCAACTTTAGCAGCTGCGCCTACTAAGGGCAGAAATTGGGCCGCATACGTGGCCGCAATAGTTTGATTGAAACGAATCATTTCTTTAAAATACTTGCGATAAGTTTGATCTTGGTAAATAAAACAAAGATAAGCTTCTTTGCGGTATTTTGCTTCCATAAATTCTTTTTGCATTACTAGAAGTGTTGCCAGCAAGAAGCCACTGAAAATCGTCAAGAACACTAGCCCGAATAAGGTTATAGAGCCTTTATTGTTATTAATATGGTAGTTCCTGGTCTTAGTTTCAAAAGCGCGCATTTGATGGTGAATATTGAGTTGCATGTGATTAAAGAGTCCTATGCTTTTTGTGAGCAATAGGACTAGTAATGAAATAAAGAAGGTAAGCGTGAAAATCTTCATTTGATTTTTTGGAAATTGATATTGCGATTAATGTTATTTTCCATTTTTTCAATTTTGTCTTTTACAGTACTTCCAAAAGACTTCACGACACCAATGCAGAGAATTCCAATAAGACTTGTGACAATCACGTATTCCATGATGCCTTGGCCTTTTTGATTTTTGAGCATGTTCTTTAAAGAGAGTTCCTTTTTCATAATTGTTCCTTATTTCCTGATGAAATTACTTTGTTGATTGGACTAAAGCAGGACAAATGCCAAGGTTGAGCACTCTAAAATGGGGGAGTTGAGAAGAAAAATGGTAGGATATATGAACCATCGGGCAAAAAAGTGCCCGTTGTTTAGCGCCAAGACCTTATTATAATTAAGTTTATGGACTCAAAAACTAAATTATACGTCTTTGCAAAAAAAGAAATCGCACTCATCTTTGTTTTTATGATTTTAATTGCCGTTACATCGTTTGTATTGGGAGTTAAGGTCGGGAAGAACTACTCTTTAGAAGTCAGTGGGATTACTCATGATGACCAAAAAAAGGTAGTGGAACTTCTTAGCCAAAAAGAAGAAGAGCTTAATGGGCTTAAAACCAATCCTGCTTCTGGGAAACTAGAGTCAAGTGAGATTGAAAATAAGCTTAAAGAAAAAATCAATGAAGAGTTTGGAGTGCAAAAAGAGTATAAAGGTACTGGTGAAGCGCCGGTAAGCTCTGAAAAAAGTACGACGAGCACGCAAAAAGATTCTCTAAGTGGGAAATATACCATACAATTAAGTTCGCATAGGACTCTTGAAGAGGCCGAAATTTTTGCAGAAGGATTCAGAGCAAGAGGCTACAATCCGATTATTAACCAAACAGAACTTAAGGGCAAAGGCACTTGGTATCGAGTAAGTTTAGAAGCTTTTGATAGTTTAGAAGAAGCTAAAGCTTATGTTACCAAAGAAAAAACGCTTTTTATGGGTCAGGATTACACAATCATAAAGCTGCCTTAATTTTTTCATGAAAAAAAAATACACGCTTCACTCTCTTATTATGGCCGGGGGCAAAGGCACTCGTTTTTGGCCAGAGTCAGTAGAAAAAAAACCAAAACAATACCTAACTCTTATTAGTTCAAATTCTCTTTTAGAAGAAACGCTAATGCGTTTTGATAAATTTATTCCGAAAGAAAATCGTTATATTGTTACGGTAAAAGAGCAAGCAAAGCTTGCTAAAGAAAGTTCGGTGGGAAGAGTGGGCAGTGATGCTCTTATTTTTGAACCTTCTGGGCGCAATACTGCTCCTTGTATTCTTATGAGTTTGGCAAGTTTACTTGCTAGAGGAGTAAGCGAGGAAGATGTGATTGCAATTGTACCGAGTGATCATGTGATTTTAAATAAGAAAGGATTTCACGAGACAATTAAGAAAGCTGCTGATTTTTCTTTTAACCATCAGCAAATTGTCACAATTGGAATTACTCCTCATTTTCCTCACACCGGATTTGGTTACATTCAAAAAGGAAAGTTAATTCAAGAGGAAGCTTTTAAAGTAAGTCGCTTTAAAGAAAAGCCGCATTTTGAATTAGCAGCTGAATATGTAAAAAGTGGCCAGTACCTATGGAATGCTGGAATGTTTGTGGCCCCGATAAAAGTCTTTTTGGAAGAATTCCAAACTCACGCTCCAGAGATGTACAAGCATTTTAAAGATTTACTAAAAACGGTAAAGACTCCTTCAAAGCTTGCGCTTGTTTATGACAAACTTCCTTCTGATTCGATTGATTATGCCATTATGGAAAAATCAAATCGTATCTGTGTAATGCCAGCAAATTTTGATTGGAACGACTTGGGTTCATGGGACGCACTAAGTTCAGTTATTGATGAAACTCATGGAAATACAGTTGTTAAGTCTGATGGACAGATGTTCTTGAACTCTCAAGACAACGTGATTTATGCTCCAGATAAGTTTGTTTCACTTATCAATGTTGATAACCATATTGTCGTTGTAAACGATAATGTAGTGCTTGTATGTCCTGTAAAAGATGCTCAAGAAATTAAAAAGGTTGTTGAGAACTTAAAAAAAGAAAGAAAAGATCTTCTATAAAAAAAGCCTAGGAAATCCTAGGCTTTTTTGTGTATTTAAAGATAGATATTAAAGTCTAAACCAATCGTTCCAAAGCCTAATGTTAAGCTGCGATCTCCTCCCGATTCTGTATCACTAAGAGCTTTTCTCTTTACTGTGGCCAGATGGTAGTTAAAGTTTAAACCGGCACTAAAAAATTCACTAAGACGTTTATAAACTTGAAATTTTGCATGAATTCCAGGGCCTGAGAATTTCTCTCCCGAGTAATCTTCCGAATAACTGTAGTAACCAAGACCTGCACTTATATATTCAAAAACATCTTTCATTGCTAAGAGATTTTGCGTGTAAGAACTCTCAAGACCTACGGCCAGATCAAGACTCATTAATTTATTTTTTTGATCTGCTAGCATGTCATCTGTCGCTCCAGTGGCCGTAAGATTATTGGCAGAAAACTTTGAAAAAAGTCCTGTGGCGCTTTGGAAGTTAACTTCATACCACAGTCTTCCGCTTCCTTTTCTCGCGAAGCTTACACCAACAGAATTGAGATCAGCGGCCTTCAGTAAGCTGGTATTCACTCCATAACTTAATGAGAACTTACTATTATGACTAAACTCTGTGCTTTGAGCGTATAAATTCAAAGAGAATAAAAAAGAGCAAACGACAAGAATTAAACTTATTTTTTTCATAATTACCTCTTAACCTTTTCTGCTAATTGTTCAAATGCTTCGCCAGGGAAGTCTTCAATCCCAGCGATTTGGGCCATTTGAACTTTGTAGTAAAGATGTTGAAACTTTAACTCTTCTGAATAAATTTTTGTTTGAGTTAAATCCTCTAAGGCCAAGGAGTAGTCGTAGTACTTTGCTCTTCCAGCTAAATAGTTCTCTAAAATCGTGTCAAATGTACGCTGAATACTTACTAAGCGCGCTTCGATGATATTGATTTGGTTTTGCAGAGAGAGAATTGTTTTATAGTACTTTCTCACTTCACTTTCAGTTAAATGAGAGTTTTTTTCTAGGTTCAGATTGGCCATTTCCATTCGAGTGCGAGCTTTGGCAAGCTTTCTTTGGTTAAATAGACCATCTTCTCCAGTTAGGTCCCATGTTGTGTTGATCGTTGCAACAACTTCGACATCACCACCATTGTTATAAGTTCTATAGCGAAGTTCATTGTCAGTTGGGCCAAATTGATGAGTGTAGGCACCTAAGTTAACAGAAATCTTAGGAAGCGGCATGTTTTCTTTTAGTGCAACATCATAGTCACGAGCTGAGTTTCTAGCTCCTGTTTTAGAAACGAGAATTCGAGGTGCATTCTTACGGGCGAGCTCAAGAATTTCATCCGAAGTAATATTTACTTCTTTATACTTTAATTGTTCGCTTAAAATATATTTTGAACCAATTGGATCTGTGATCAGATAAGCGAGAGATTCATCAGCTTGATCTGTTATAATTTTAGATTGATGAAATAAATTTTGAGATTTTAAATAATCACTTCTTGCCTGATAGTAATCTTGGCGAGTTGTTTTTCCTACTGTGATTTTTTCTTTATTTAAGCGATAGACAAAGGAAGTTTGTCTAAGATTGTCTTGCCAGATTTTTTCGATATTTTTTTCTTTTAGAAGCTTAAAGTATTCAATAATTAAATTTTGTTTCAAATTTCTCGTATCTTCTCTTAGTTTTGATTTACTACTCTCGTATGAGTCTTTTTTATTCAAATAAAGAGCATAATCTTTTCCCCAATTGAATATCGTATAATCACCTAAGACAAGTCCAACTGTACCAGAAGGAGAGTTCGAATTTTTAGGAGAAGGTGTACGACTTGAAGAGTGAATAGTTCCTAATACGTGAGGGTCTGTATTTAATTCTAATTTTAGACTAGGCATCCAAAAAGCATCTTTTTGTCCTTCAAAAGTCAATTGATTTAAGAATTGGTTTTGCACTCTTAATTGGTGGTCGTAGTTTTCTCTTAGACCTTGTTCGATAACATCATTAAGAGTTAAAGGTTTTAAATTATCATTTAATTTAAACTTCTGTGCCTCTTGAATGTACATATCAGTTTGTCTTGGTTTTTCAGAGACAACTTTTGGTGGTTTATTTTTTGGTTTTAAGAGTTCGTACTCAGGAACAGTTCCATTTTTTTTAGCAAGCGGACTTTCTGTTTCTGGCTCTGATTCTGTGGCGGCCTCTGATGTTTGATTGGCCTCGTTTAATAACTGATCATCGCTCATTTGAGATAAATCATCTTGATTAGTTGACCCGCTATCCATCAAATCCGTTTGAGCGTAGGAAAACGTCATTGAACTAGTAAGAACTAGTAGGGTCAAGAGTTTTTTCTTCATGTAAAATTCTCTTTTTTTAATGCCATTAAAAGTTATTTAATTAGCATAAAGGTGGAATTATACATTGAAAAGAAATTTTATAGAATGATGCCAGGGCATCCTTTGCGAACTAGTTTTTCTTCGTTGTATTGGATTTGAGTGTGGGTGATGATTAGCTCATGCTCAAGTCGGCCTAGGTTTGTTTCCAGTTTCTTTTTTACTGTTACTTTATTTTCAGGTGCAATCGATTGCAGATGCTTATTTCTTTGAATCATGGCCATGATTCGTTGTTTATTGGTAATTTTTTGCTTTCTAATCTCACTTAGAATTTCGCATTGTCTACTTTTACTAGGGTTAGTGATTGCCGTACGGCGAAAAGAATCTTCCGTTTGGGCCATGATTGATGTTCCTAGAAAACCAAGTAAAACAATCAGGAATATTTGTGAAATTCTTTGTGCCATTTAAGCATCTCTCCCTTATAATTACGTAGGTGTTTATTATACTAAAAATTGGAGAGCTTTAAAGTGAGCAAAAAAAGAGTACTTATTTTAGTGCCAGCACGTTTCGCTTCAACTCGTTTTCCTGGAAAACCGTTAGCAATGATCAAGAATAAGAGCATGATTGCTAGAGTAATGGAAAATATGCAGAAGGCACAAAGCGAGAACTACGAATTTGTAAGTTGTGCAGTTACTGATGATCAAAGAATTGAAGATCACTTAAAAGAGCAAAAGATAAAAGTTGTTAGAGTAGATGATGACGTCAACTCGGGAACCTTAAGAATTGAACTGGCCTATTCTCGTTATTTTAAGAGCGAGAATTTCGATTTAATTGTCAATGTGCAAGGGGATGAACCTCTGTTGCAGTATGAGGAAATTGTTGATTTAGCTAAATTTCATTTAGAAAGCAAATTCGATATTACCACTCTTGTAAAAAAGAACATGGGCTTTACTAATGAGTTTTTTGATACTAATAAAGTAAAGGCGGTTGTCTCTGAAAAAACCAGACAAGCGCTCTATTTTTCTCGCTCTAGCATTCCCTACAAAAGAGATAATTCAGCAGATCCAGTTAACGACTACTGGCTATTACATATAGGTGTTTATTCCTATAGGCCAAGTGCTTTAAATTTATTTGCGAATGCCACAGCTTCAAGACTTGAAGAGCTTGAAAAGTTAGAACAGTTGCGTGCGATGGAGTTAGGCTTAACAATCGGTGCACTGGAAACAAAAAGTTTAATTATGGGTGTTGATAACCCTGAAGATATTAAGAAAGTAGAAGAGGTGATTTGTGAGTGATTCTAAAAGGCATAAAAAATATATTTTTATCACTGGTGGTGTAGCGAGTTCTTTAGGTAAAGGATTGGCAGCTGCGAGTTTAGCCTCTTTACTTGAACGTCGCGGAATTAAAGTAGCGATGTTAAAAATGGACCCGTATATTAACGTGGACCCAGGAACAATGAGTCCAACTCAGCACGGAGAAGTCTTTGTGACTGATGACGGTGCAGAAACTGATTTGGATCTTGGTCACTATGAAAGATTTACTTCTCTGACACTTTCTAAGAAAAGTAACTTCACAACAGGCCAGGTGTATTTAAAAGTTATCGAAAATGAAAGAGCGGGAACATACCTAGGAAAAACAGTACAGGTTGTCCCTCATATTACAGATGAAATCAAAAAAAGAATTCATCTAGCAAGCGAAGACTGTGATTTATTAATTGGAGAAATCGGAGGAACAATCGGTGATATCGAATCTCTTCCTTTCGTGGAATCAATCAGACAGTTTGCTTTAGATGTTGGGCAAGAGAATGTTCTTTTTGTTCACTTAGTTCTTCTGCCTTATATTGCAGCAGCTGGAGAGTTAAAATCAAAGCCAGCTCAACATTCAGTTAAAGAGATGATGAGCCAAGGATTATCGCCGCAAATTATTATTTGTAGAAGTGATCGCGAAATTGATCAAGACACGCTAGAGAAACTTTCACGTTTTTGTAATGTTTCAATTCGCAATGTTTTTCAGTCAATTGATATGGACTCAATTTATAAAGTTCCATTGGAATTCCACAAACAAGGACTTGATGAGAGAGTGGCAGAAATCTTAGGAATTTGGGCCGGATCTCCAAAAATTCAAGACCTAGAAAAAGTGGTTTATAATTTCCAAAATCCTCTTCGCGAAGTGAAGATTGGAATTGTGGGAAAGTATACTGAGTTAACTGAGAGCTACAAATCTCTCGATGAAGCTCTTAATCACGCGGCAATTAATTTACAGTTAAAATTCAAACCTATTTATATTGATTCCGAAAAACTAGAAGCAGACAATGTAAACTTAGGTGACGTCTTTAAAGATATTCAAGGAATTCTGGTTCCTGGTGGATTTGGAAGCCGCGGAACAGAAGGAAAAATTAAGGCAATTGAATTTGCTAGAAATAATAAAGTTCCTTTTTTTGGAATTTGCTTAGGACTACAGCTTTCAGTTATTGAATACGCTCGTCATGTCGTAGGCTTAGCGAATGCCACAAGTGAAGAGTTTCAATCTGGTGGAGAGCACTTAGTGCATTACATGGAAGGACAAAGCGTGGCCGGCAAAAAAGGTGGCAGTATGAGGCTGGGTTCTTATGCTTGTAGTCTAGAAGAGGGCTCATTGGCGCGTAAAATCTACGGGCAAGAGACCATTTTTGAGCGTCATCGCCATCGTTTAGAAGTAAATAACATGTACATAAATAGACTAGTCGAAAAAGGATTGGTAATCTCTGGTTTTAACAAGGATCTTAATTTAGTGGAAGTTATCGAGATTAAAGATCATCCGCATTTTATTGCTTGTCAGTATCATCCGGAATTTAAATCAAAACCTTTCTCACCACATCCACTGTTTAAATCTTTTGTAGAAGCTTCGGATAAAAATAAAAAATAAGTAGGAATAAATCATGGCAGAGATTTCACAAGTTAATAAAAATATTTTAAAGGCCGCTGAAAAGTTTAAAGACAAGCTAGCTAAGATTAAAGTTTGTATTTTTGATATTGATGGAATTCTCACAGATGGAACAATTACTTACGATGAAGCCTTAGATGGTTATAATCGCACTTTTAATATTGTCGATGGCTACGGTTTGAAGATTTTAATGAATAATGGCATTAAAGTGGGCGTGGTTTCAGGCGGTGATTCAAAAGCAGTAAGAAAGAGATTCACTGAAAATTTAAAAGTTGATTTTTGGTTTTTAGGAAATTTAGATAAGCGTGGAGCTTATTTAGAAATTCTCCAAATGGGATATACTGATGAAGAAATTCTTTTTATGGGAGATGAGTTTATTGATCTTCCGGTTTTAGAAAGAGTGGGATTCTCGGTTTCTGTTCCAATGGCCAGTTATGAAATTCAAGAAGCTGTTGACTACATCACTCACTACCATGGAGGTCATGGAGCAGTGAGAGAGATATGTGATATTGTAAGAATCGCAAAGAACTTAAATGCGAAAGTAGAGGGATTTTAATTATGAATAATAAGCCACAATCTTTTGAAGAATTACAAGAAGTGATGAACCAGACGATGGTTTTTCCAACTCTTTACCAATTTAAATTTATCGTTCCAAAAGACGAAGTACCGACGCTTTTAAATTATTTAGAAGGAATGAGTCCCAAAGAAACTCCTTCTAAGAATGGAAATTATATCAGCGTTTCTGCTCTTTCTCATTTTCAAACAAGTGATGAAATCATTGCTGTTTATAAAAAAGTATCAGCGATTAAAGGGATTATTTCACTATGATCGTTAATCAAAAGTATGGAGAAAAGTATAAAGTAGCACTCGTTATTGGGGCCGGGGCCTTCGGAACGGCGATTGCTCAAGTACTGGCACAGAACTTTGATAAAGTTATTGTAAAAGTGCGCTCTCAAGATATTTATGACTGTATCAAAAAAGGTGAAAATACCATTTATCTTCCTGGGATGAAGCTTGCTTCTAATATTGAAGCCGCCATTTCTTGGGATGAAGTGGATGTTTATAATGATGATATTGAGTTGATCGTTAATGCACTTCCGACAGGTGGGATTGTTGAGTTTTACAAAGATAACTATGATCGCATCTTAGGCTATCTTCTTCGCAATATTATTGTGCTTTCTTTATCGAAAGGGATTGATGCTGATACGTTAGAGTTAAGTGATGATCTTTTCTTTGATATGTATCCTCACTTTAAAGATCAGTTTACTTTCCTCTCTGGGCCAAGTTTTGCTCATGAAATTATGCAAGATCAAATCACATTAGTGACAGTGGCCGGGAAGAATAAAAAAGTTCTTGATACTGTATCATTGATGGTAAACACCCACTCGTTTAAAGTGCTAACTAGCTATGATATTAAGGGTGTACTTTTAGGTGGGGCCTTAAAAAATATTTTGGCCATCGCTGGTGGAGTGATTGAGGGACTAGGTTACAATCACAATACAAGAGCGGCCATGATCACTCGTGGGATCGCAGAAATGCTACGCTTTGGACAAGTCTTTAATGCTCGTCCTGAAACGTTTTATGGTCTTTCTGGAATGGGGGATTTAATTCTGACAACGACAGGCGATCTTTCAAGGAATAAAACATTTGGTTTAGAAATCGCTAAAGGAAGAAAGGCTTCTGAAATTATTGCTTCTCAACGTTCAGTTGTGGAAGGGTATAAGACAGCAAAGGCCGCCCATTTTCTTTCAGAGAAATATGAAATTCGCGCTCGTATTTTTAATGGGGTGTATGAAGTTCTCTACAACGAAAGAGATCCATCAGAGATCATTAAAGAGTTAATGAAACTACCAAGTAAATTAGAATAAAAAAAGCCTCTCTATTGAGAGGCTTTTTTTATTAGCAGGCCATGCCTGAATTATAAGTTAATTCACAGTCTAAAATTTGCGTTTCAAGTTTGATC
>JACCDZ011999221.1_pt1 | contig 13578 bp, 9 predicted proteins | sample 7449551 | NCBI WGS metagenome assembly JACCDZ01 (sample SAMN15323452, study PRJNA562643) | freshwater metagenome | isolation source: river surface water | place: USA:Blue River Watershed | collected 2017-08-18
CAAGTTATATTATAGCCCCTCGTCTCTTAGCAAAAGGTTCGAAAGTGCAAAATTTATCAATTCTCTTTTTTTTGCTAGTGTTCGAATTTTCAAATAATTTACTCGCTTTATTGGCTAAATTAAAAGCTGTTACCAACCGATTTTTAAAGACTCCGTCGGCGTTTTCATGCATCTCTTGTTCTGTTTTAACTTTTCTAACCGCCTTTCTAAAGCTGCTTTTTTGCGATATTCTTCTTTGCTAATTACTATTTCTAAAGACAGGTCTGGCAATCTGTCGCAGGTTTAATTGCGTCTCAAAACAAACAAAAGTCCCGACTTTTGTTTGCGCTGCCTTTGGGTTTGCTTTGATTTGGCTTATTCTTTTGAAGAAGAGTTTTCTTTAATTTTTTTAAGAATTTCATTCACCATGTTTGGATTGGCCTGTCCCTTGCTTGCTTTTAAGCTTTGTCCAACAAAAAATCCGTGAAGCTTTTCATCGCCAGCTAAGTATTTGGCGAATTGATCGGCGTTGGCAGCGATTACTTCATTGATGATTTTTTCGATAGCGCCGGAATCAGAAACTTGTTTTAAGCCTTTAGATTCAACGATTGACGCCGCTGATTCGCCGTTTTCCACCATAAAATCTAAAACATCTTTGGCAATTTTTCCTGATATTTCGCCGCTTTTTATCAAATCTAAAAGTCCGATTAAATTCGTTGCCGAAACTTTAAGGTTTTCGAAGTTAATGCCGAGTTTATTCATGCGTCCAAACAGCTCGACTGTAAGCCAAGTGACGCATAAGCGCGGCTCGTGTTTTTGAATAAGTTGTTCGAAGTAAGTCGAGATTTCTTCATCAGCAGTCAAAACGCCGGCATCATATTCAGTAAGGCCAAGGCTGTTAATATAGCGCTCTTTGCGGGCTTGCGGCAGTTCGGGAAGTGTCTTTTTAATCTTATCAACAAATTCTTGCGAAAGCACAAGTGGCGGGAGGTCGGGATCTGGAAAGTAGCGATAATCCATCGCGTCTTCTTTGCTGCGCATTGTTCTGGTTTCTCCTGTTAGTGCGTCAAAAAGACGAGTTTCTTGATCGATTTTTCCACCATTTTCAATGATCTCAACTTGGCGTGCGGCCTCAAATTCTATGGCGCGAGCTATGTTACGCATTGAGTTGAGGTTTTTGATTTCGCAACGAGTTCCAAGTTTTTGTTCTCCGACTTTTTTGACCGAAACATTTGCGTCGCAGCGCAAATTTCCTTTTTCCATGTCGCCATCAGAAGTTCCAAGGGCTCGTACGATTCCACGAATTGTTTTTACATATTCAGCCGCTTCAAAAGGCGAGTTCATGTCGGGCTTTGAAACAATTTCCATTAAAGCAATTCCACAACGATTTAGATCAATTAAAGACATTGTTGGATGTTGATCGTGAATTGATTTTCCAGCATCTTGTTCAAGGTGAATGCGTTCAATGCGAATGGTTTTTTTATTGCCATCTTCAAGAGTTATTTCAACTGCGCCTTCGCCAACTATTGGGTCAAAAAATTGCGAAATTTGGTAACCTTGCGGAAGGTCGGGATAAAAATAATTTTTACGATCAAAGGCTGATTTTAGGTTGATTTGGGCGTTAATGCCAAGACCAGTTTTGACTGCTTGCTTTACGCATTCTTCATTAATAGTTGGTAACATGCCTGGCATGGCGGCGTCAACTAATGATACTTGTGAATTTTGTGATGCGCCAAATTGAGTCGCGGCGCGTGAAAATAGCTTTGATTGCGAAGCAACTTGGGCATGTATTTCGCAACCGATTACGATTTCGTAGGCGTTGTTTTTGCCTTGGATTATGTAGGTCATTTTATAAAGCTAAAAATAAGGTCAGGTTAATTACAGATAAGGTTGCGATTGTCGATAGCGTTACAATCATACCACTAATGCGGAAGTAAAAATTTTCTTTTTTACAGTTAATGCCATAGGCGTGAAAAATTCTTCCCAAGATGAATAAAGTTCCGCAAATGTTCAGAATGGCAGTATTTGTTTCGCCAATTTCGGAAATGATAAAAAGAATTAAAAATATTGGCGCTGATTGGCAAAAGTTTGATTGCGAGGCAATTGCTCTTTGTAATTCAATGTTGCCGCCATCGCCAATTGATATTTTTTGCAAGCGACGAACCTTAATAACCCTAATTGTTAGAGCGATAAAAATTAGGGCAAGTAAGGCCGCATATAATGAAACGATCATGTTAATTTGCGTCTATTTCTAAAGATTCGATTGCAGCACCTTCGGAATTTTCATCTCCAACCTCGGCATCATCAACCTCTTTGTTGCCAGTGTGGGCAACGCGTGCAACTGAAACAACGGTTTCATCAGAAGTTTTTATTAGAGTAACTCCTTGAGTGTTGCGACCAGAGATGCGCACTGAGCCAACTTCGCTTCTAATCAAAGTTCCTTTGTTGGTGATGATCATAATTTGATCTTCACTTTCAATTGGGAAGCTAGCAACAACATTGCCGTTGCGTTTTGAGGTGATGATGTTGGTTATTCCAGATCCGCCGCGGTTGGTGATGCGATATTCGTAAGCGGAAGATCTTTTGCCAAAACCGTTCTCGGTGATTGTCAAAATGAATTCTTCATTTTCAGCCATTTCTTCAATTTTGCTTTGAGGCAGTTCTGCGCCAGAAATTTGCGGCAAATCCTTTGGTTGAATTAATAGATCATCCGAAGGGTTTTGCTGTAATTTTTTATTGTAAATAATTGCATCGCGCAGCGCTAATCTTTGTTCTAGGTCTATTTTTAAATATTTGTCTTTGATTTCCGAATCTTCGCCAGCATGTTTTAAAATCGACATCGCAATTACTTTATTGCCATCTTCTAGTTTTATGCCGCGAACGCCAGTGGAATTGCGACTTTGGAATAGGCGCAATTTTTCTGCGGGGAAGCGTATGCATTTACCATCGCGCGTTGAGAGTAAAATATCATCTTGTTCAGTGCATAAATTAACGCCAATTAAAGCTTCATCACCTTCAAGTTTCATGGCTATTTTGCCGCTTGATCTGATGTCGATAAATTGATCCATTGAATTTCTTCTAATATCGCCATTTGAGGTGGCAAAAACGATACTTAAATCTTGCCACCTTGATTCGTCTTCTGGCAAAGCAAGAATTGTGGAAATTTTTTCATCTTGATCGAGCGGAAGAAGGTTTACCAAAGCTCTGCCGCGCGCTTGAGGGCTTCCAAGTGGTAATTTGTAAGTTTTAAGGCGATAAACCTTACCTTTATTTGAGAAGAATAAAATTGGCGTGTGGGTATTGGTAACAAAAATATCGGTTGCGATGTCTTCGTCGCGAACATCCATCGCGCTGCGACCTTTTCCGCCGCGTTTTTGCGTGCGATAAGCATTAAGGGCAACGCGCTTGATATAGCCATTCATGGTGGCAACAACGACCATATCTTCTTTTGGAATTAAATCTTCGATATCAATTTCTGATTCATTTTCTTCGATTGTTGAGCGGCGCGGAGTTGCAAATTGTTCTTTCACCTCGATTAATTCTTTTTGCACTAGTGCAGCCATTTTTAGTCGATCCGACAAAAGCGCGAGATATTCAGAAATTTCGGCGGCAAGAAGTTTTAATTCGTCGCTAATTTTTTCCATTTCAAGCCCAGTTAAGCGAGCTAGACGCATTTCAAGAATTGCCTTCGCCTGTATTTCGGTAAAATAAAATTGTCCGTCTTTGACAATATTTCCGCGATCCTGAACAAGATTTATGATGGTTTCAACTACGCCAACTGGCCATGAACGAGAAAGTAATCTTTCCTTTGCTTCGCTGACATCTTTTGAGCTTTTTATCAATTCAACAACTTCATCAATATTTGCCACCGCAACCGCTAATCCAATTAAAATGTGGGTTTTATCTCGCGCTTTTCCAAGTAAAAAGTTGGTGCGACGAGTTGTTACATCGAAACGGAAATTGGTAAATATTTTAATGACATCTAAAAGATTCATCAATTGTGGCTTTCCGTGGTTTAGCGCCAACATATTAACGCTAAAATTACTTTGAAGTTCGGTGAAGCTGTAAAGTTGGTTAATTATAACTTCTTCCATGGCGTCTTTGCGAAGCTCAATAACAACACGAATACCATCGCGATCTGATTCATCGCGCAAATCAGTAATTCCTTCGATTTTTTTCTCTTTTACTAAATCGGCAATTTTTTCGACAAGTTTGGCTTTGTTAACTTGGTAAGGAATTTCGGTGATAATTATTGCAACTTTTCCGCCGGTTTTTTTCTCAATTTTATGGCGACCGCGCATAACGACTGATCCGCGACCAGTGCGCGCAGCAGAATCATGGCCAGCGCGACCAAGAATAATTCCGCCAGTTGGAAAATCAGGGCCCGGAATTATTTTGATAATTTCTTCAATCGAAATTTCATTATTGTCCATATAGGCAAGGCAGGCATCAATAACTTCGCCAAGATTATGTGGCGGAATGTTTGTTGCCATTCCCACTGCAATCCCACCAGATCCATTTACCAAAAGATTTGGAAAGCGTGCTGGTAAAACCTTCGGCTCTTTTTCGTGACCATCATAATTTGGGACAAAATCAACCGTATCTTTGTCGAGATCATCAAGCATGGTGTGGGAAATTTTCTCCAAGCGCGATTCGGTATAACGCATTGCGGCTGCTGGATCATCGTCAATTGAGCCAAAATTTCCTTGTCCATCAATCAAAGGAACGCGCATTGAAAAATCTTGAGCCATGCGCACCAAAGATTCGTAAATTGCAGAGTCGCCATGAGGGTGATATTTACCCATAACTTCACCAACAATTCTTGCCGATTTTTTAAACGGCTTGTTGTAATCGTAGTTGCCCTCATACATTGCGTATAAAATGCGACGGTGAACTGGTTTTAGGCCGTCACAAGCGTCAGGAATTGCCCGCGCCACAATAACACTCATGGCGTAATCAAGGTAAGATTTTCTCATTTCAGTAACGAGAGAAACCGGCTGAATATCTTTACCGGTGGCAATTTGATAGAGGTTTTGATTGGTCATGTTTCGGAAGTTTTTTGGCGGAATTTTGTGCCTTTGAAGAAGGGCTAAAATTTAAAAAATGATGTTCGCAAGTGCAACAATTTGTTTTTTAGCAAAAGTGTTGTGAAGTTAAAAAAACTTAGTTCTCGGGTTTCTTAAATTTACTTTGTAAAAAGCTTTTTTACTTTTATTGGCAGATATTTCTTAAATAAATCAAATCTAAGTCATGAATAAAAAAGGCGCTTTTTCGATAATTGAGTCGGCAGTTGTGCTGCTTATCGTAACAATTGTTCTGATTGGAATAATGCAAATGAGCAGGTTGGTTGATAATTCAAAAATTGAAACAGCTCGAGCAGCAACAAAATCTTCGCCGGTGGCCTCGTTTAAAAGTGTGGCTTTATGGCTTGAATCCACTTCGGAAAAAAGCTTTATTGAGTCAGAAGTTGTGGATGGTGGCTTAATTTCAAAGTGGAGCGACATAAATCCAGTCACTAATTTAAGCAAAATTGCGACTTCAAACGGGTCAAAACGACCAACTTACATTAAAAAATGTCGTGCAAGCTTGCCTTGCTTGCGCTTTGACGGCGATGATTATTTTGATACTGAAGATTTGATGATTGATTCATCTACTATTAGTTATTTCATCGTTTTGAAAATAAGTAAATTTCCTACTTCTGACGCTTCTTCTTTAATTTCAACAAGCGGACAATATTCGACTCTAAATGACTCGTTAAAATTTGAAATTGCTGGTGGCGACAATAAGGGAAAAATTAGATTTATTTCTGCCGCTGGTTCGCAAGATGTGATTAGTTCTGAAGCTTTAGAGCTTGATCAATATTATATAGTTTCCGTTCTAGATAATGGCGAAGAGGTGAAATTTTTTGTTAATGGCAAACCTTCTGGCGGTCCATTTCCTTCCTTTAACTTAAATAAGAAGCTTAAAATTTTAAATATTGGCAGCTTTGACGATAACAATTCGCGAGGCAATTTTTTCTCTGGCGATATTGCTGAAATAATCATTTTTAATGAGCCTTTGCGAACGATTGATCGTCAACAAATCGAGCAATATTTATCGCAAAAATGGCATTTTATATTTTAATCAAAATTAAATTTAGCTTATGAAAATAGGGGTTACTGGAATCAATGGCCGAATGGGGCGAGTTATTGCAAATCTGGTTTTGCAAGACTCAGTTGCTGATTTATTTTCTGCTTTAGCGAGGAAAGAAAGCGGTTTGGAAGGGCAAGATTTAGGTGAGTTTTTGGGTTTTGAAAGAAGCGGCGTAAAAATAGTTTCTGATCTCGATGTTTTTGTGCAAAAATGTGATGCAATAATTGATTTCTCTTCGCCGGCTTTGAGCTTAGAAATTGCTAAAAAATGCGCCGAATACAAAAAAGTTTTAGTTTGCGGAACAACGGGTTTTTCTGAAAATGAAAAACAACAATTTGCCGCAAATGCAAAAGAAACCGTCATTATCTGGTCTTCAAATATGTCGTTGGGCGTAAATTTATTAATGAATTTAGTGCAAAAAACTGCCGAAATTTTGCGCGATGATTTTGATGTTGAAATTGTGGAAATGCATCACAAAAACAAAGTGGATTCACCTTCTGGAACCGCGCTTTCTTTAGGCGCAGCAGTTGCGGCTGGTAGAAATATTGAGTTACAAAAAAACGCAATAATGGCTCGAGTTGGGAAAGATGTTAAGAGAGGTAAGGGTGAAATTGGTTTTGCCGCTTTGCGTGGGGGCGATGTTATCGGAGATCATTGCGTAATATTTGCTGGAGATGGCGAGCGCGTAGAATTGTCACACAAAGCTTCTAATCGCGACATATTCGCTAAAGGCGCCATTCGCGCTGCAATTTGGGGAAGTGCGCAGAAGGCTGGTTTTTACTCAATGCGCGATGTTTTAAATTAATCGATAAATTTTTGTAAATTAGACTTGCTCCATAATCTAAAGCGGTCGATGTAACTAAAGACCGCTGGAACCACAATTAAGGTCAGAAAGGTTGAAGAAATTAGGCCGCCAATAATCGCAACTCCCATTGCGGTGCGTTGGGCTGAGCTTTCATTTAAGCCAATCGCAACTGGTAAAGTTCCAAAAATTAATGCAAAAGATGTCATTAAAATTGGCCTTAATCTCACTTTTCCAGCTTCGATTAAAGCTTCGCTGCGAGTTTTTCCTTGGGCAATTAATTGATTAGCAAAGTCGATTAGCAAGATTGAGTTTTTACCAGAAACGCCAATTAACAAAAATATTCCTAAAATTGTAAAAATATTCATCGATTCATTTGCGGCAAATAAAGCGAAAGAGGTTCCGCATAAAGCTAAAGGCAAAGCTAAAAGAATTGTGAAAGGAGTGATAAATGATTCATAAAGGCTGGTTAAAATTAAATAGATAAAAATTACCGCAATCAGCAAAGCAAATCCCATGGAATCAAGCATTTCCTGCATATTTTCTGAATCGCCCACAAAGCTGTAACGAATATCGGAGGGAAGTTTATTTTTTGGATCTTCAAATTTTGCGATAGTGTCTTGCATCACATTTCCTAAGCCGACTCCAGAAGCAAGATTGGCACTAATTTGAATATATCGACCATGATCTTGTCGGGTTATTACCGCCGCCTCTTTTCCTTCCGAGGTTGTGGCCACATCGGAAAGTAAAATTAATTTTTTGTTGAGATTTGGGACATAAAGTTGCGAAAAATTTTCTTTTAGGTTGCGTTGATTTTCGGCAAGGCGCACGCGCACATCATATTCCAAGCCATTTTGACGAAATTTTGTTGGCACATAGCCTTCAACATATCCGCGTAATTCGTCGCCAATTTTTTGACTATTTATTCCGTAAATTTTTGCCGCTTCTTCTTTAACCAAAACACGAAATTCTTGTCGCGTGGTTTTGTTGCTGATATCAACATCTTTAAGGCGAGGATCGTTTTTTAAAGTTTCAAAAAGTTTGGCGGCGTAATTTTCGAGAAGGTTTTGATTTGGAGAAATTAAAGTTAAGTTAAAAGGTGAGCCGCGACTTCCGGAATTTGTTGGGTCGTAATCACGAATTATTGGGTTGGCAAATTTGTAATCTTTTAACTCTTGGCGTAAATTTTGTTTGAATTCGGAAGTTGTGATGTCGCGCTCTTTTTTTAGTCTAACATAATAATTGGCGCGATTTGATTGGCTTGAAGAGCTGCCAACTGAATAGCTAACAAATTCAACTTCCTTTTGGGCGCGAATAATTTCATCAATTTTTCCGGCTATTGACGCTGTATTTTCTAGGCTTGACTCTGCTTGTAGCTCTAAGGAAATTGAGATTTCACCATTATTGCTTTCGGCGTTAAAAGTTTTTGGTACAAATTTGAAGGTAAAAAGGCTTAAAGCCATGATTAGCAAGGTTGCGCCAATAATTTTTTTAGGATGAAAAATGGCGAAATGCAGAATTTTTTCATATTTTTCTTCAAGAAATTTTTGAAATTGATCGAATTTTTTTACTGCTTTTTGCAAGCGAGAATCGGTGGTAATTTTATGGTTTTTAACTCCTGAGAGATAAGCGCAAAGCATTGGAATTATTGAGAGCGCAACCAATAAACTAATTAGCATTGCAAAGGCGATTGTTAGGCCAAATTGGCGCAAATATTGCCCAACGATTCCTTTCATGAAGGAAATTGGCGTAAAAACGGAAACAATAACAAGTGTTATGGCAATTACCGCCATGGCGATTTCACGACTAGCTTGAATTGCCGCCAAATTTGGCGCCACGCCTTCTTCAATTTTTCGGTAAATATTTTCAACAACCACAATTGCATCATCAACCAACAAGCCAACCGAAAGACTTAAAGCTAAAAGTGAAACAACATTAATTGAAAAATTGGCAATATACATTGCGGCAAAAACGCCAATCAAAGAAATGGGTAAAGAAATGGCAGTTATAATTGTGGCGCGACCATTTCCTAAAAAAAAGAAAACGGTTATGATTGTTAGAATTACAGCGATGGCAATGGTTTCGTAAACATCATAAACATTGTTTTTAATATATTTGCTGGCGTTTTTTATGATTTTAATTTGAGGAGAGCCGTTCATGCGCTTAAGTTCGGGCGTTATTTTTGCGATTTGCTCTTCAATTCCTTCGGCAACGGCGATTATGTTTGAGTCAGATTGGCGATAAATATCAATAAAAATGGATTTTTTACCACTGGAAAAAACCCGCGATTTTTCGTCAACCAAGCCATCTTCAACTTTCCCTAAGTGTGAAATTTTTGTCGGAACTTCGTTTGAGTAAAAATTTACAATCAAATCTTCAATTTGTTTGAGATTGGAAAATTCGCTTGAGCTACGAAAAACCATTTCCTGCGACCCAATATTATTTTTTCCGATGGGTACATTTTCGCCAGAATTGGCCAATTGCGTACGAACTTCGCTTAAAGAAATCTCGTGATTCTTGAGTTTTTTTTGATCGAGCAAAACATGAATTTCTCTTTTTCGGGCGCCAAGAATTTCGGTCATCCCAACATTATTTGCCTGTTCAAGCCGCGGACTAATTATTTGATCGGCTAAATCAAAAAGCTCGTTTTCGGGCAAGTCGGCTTCAACAGAAATAGTCATTATTGGTTGATCGGAAGGGTCAATTTTGCGAATTGTTGGCTCTTGAATTTCGTCAGGAAGAAGATTTCTAACCTGATTTAATTTGTCGCGAACTTGCTGTTCGGCGTAACGCATATCAGTGCCTTGTAAAAAATTAATCACAACTTGGCTACTATCTTTCATGCTGCGTGAATTAACGCGCTTAATTCCAGCAATTGTGCTTACTTTTTCTTCAATTGGACGGGTTATTAATTGTTCAATTTCGGAAGGCGCTGCGCCGGTGTAAATCGTTGAAATAAAGATGGTTGGAATTTCAATATCTGGGAAAAGATCGACGCGCATTTTTTTAAAACAAATCAAGCCAACAATAACAATGATTAGCATTAAGCTGGTTATGAATGCAGGGCGTTTAATTGAAATTGCGGCGATGTTCATTTTAATTTTGATAAAGTTTGATTTCGGCTGCTAAGGCTAAGGTTTTATAAGCAATTTCAATTGTGGTTAGTTGTGCGTTTAGATAGTCTTGTTCAAAAAGAAGAATTTGATAAGTGGTTGTTCGCCCTTGTTTTAAAAGCTTTCTTTCATTTTCTAATTTAGCTTTTTGTGCTTCTTCGATTTTTTTGGCTAGTTCAAAATTTTGCTGATAAAGCGTTAAATTCTGCACTAAGTTTTGCCAATCATTTTCTTGTTCAAAAATCTTTTGCCGATATTTTGTTTTTGCCGCTGCGGCGCTCATTAGCGCTGATTTTTCTATTTCCGCATTTAAAGAAAAGTTAACTGGCATTGAAAGTTTTAAGCCAACGGTTCCAGCTCTTCCTTTGCGATTAAAGCTGTTATTAATTGCGGCAAACGAATTGGCTTCAATCTGATTTTGAGAATAAGACCCATAAAAATTTAGCGATGGTTTGGCACTTTCTTCGGTTATTTTTGCATCAGCAATTGAGGCTTTCATTGCAGCTTCTTGGCTTTTTATATCTAAGCGATCTTGCTTGTTTTGCGGAATTTGAAAGTTGCGAATTTTATCAAGATCAAAATCGGCTAAATTTGTTGGCGTTTCGTCAGAGTTGAGATAGCGATTTTTATTAAATTCGAGGGCTTTTAGCTTTTCATTATTTTGCGCTTGCTGCAAAGATAATTTTCTAGTTTCAACTAAGGCTTTTGCTTGCAATACATCAGCGGTTTCGCCGAGATTTAAGCGCAATTTATTATTCACATAATCAAGAATTTGTTTGGCGCTGAAAAGAGAATTTTTTTGAATTTCCGTCGATTTTTTGGCGTAAACCAAAGCCCAATAAGATTGTTCGGCATCAATCAAAGATGAAAGCGAAGTTGCTAAAGAGGTTAGTTTTTGAGATTCGTTGTAAAAGTTTAAATATTCTTTTGATGCCTTGGTGCTTGCTCCGGCAAGGTTTTGCCACAAAGGCAAAGAAAATTCTAAAGTTGGTGTTGATTGATAGTTTGAGGAGGCAAGAGATGGGTTGGTAGAAGATGTTGTTAGGTCTTTGTAGGTTACATGATTTAGCGAGTAATAAAGCTTGGTGCTAAGTCCAAAATCGTTAGTTTGCGAAATTCCAACTTGATTTTTGCGATTATAAACTTTGCTGTAACGCAAAATTTGCAAAGCTTGATTTTGTTCAACAAATCCAGTTTCGGAGGTAGCAAAAAAATTCACCGCAGTTACAAGTTTTGCTTTGGTTTTTAATTTTTCAAAAGCTTCAGCGCTTTGATTTGCTGCGGCAATTTCTAAATTTTCTCCTTTTACCTGCGATAAATAATCTTCCAAAGAAAGAGTTTCTGATTTTTTGGCAAAGCTATTTTGGGCGATAAAAAAGATCGTCAAAAAAGCCGCCAAGAAAAGCTTTTGCGCAAATCTGAATTTGGGCATTGTTAATTTTTAAAATTAGATGATGAGTGAATTGAATTTTTTCTTTTCAAATAAAGTTGCAGAAATTTTTTTGCAAAAACAAATGCCGCAAAAACTTGCAGTAGCGGTTTCTGGTGGTTCTGATTCAATGGCATTAATGTTTTTATTGCGAGATTTTTGTCAGCAAAAAAATATCGAATTATTTGCTTTAACCGTTGATCATCAAATGCGTGAAAATTCGGGGCTGGAAGCGCAGGAGGTGGCTAAAATTTGTCAAAATAATCAGATTTATCATCAGATTCTAACTTTAAAATTTGATAATTTGTTGCAGCGAAACATTGAAGCAAACTTGCGCCAAATGCGCTATGAGATGATGCATGAATTTTGTTCGCGTAACCAAATTTCTGATCTTTTTTTGGGTCATCAACTTGAAGATGTGGCCGAAAATTTTTTAATTCGCCTTTTTCGTGGTAGCGGATTGGATGGACTTTCGGCGATTTCAGAAATTTCTAAATACAAAAATATCAATCTTGTTAGGCCTTTACTTGAGGTGCATAAAGCTGAATTGCAAAAATTTTTGGAATTGCAAAAAGTTTTGTGGTTTGAAGATGAGAGCAATTCCGATGAAAGGTTTTTGCGAAATAAAATTCGTAATTTTTTAAACAGCTTTGAAGAAAGTGCGGCAATTCAGAAGCGCATAAAAAATGCGGCTGACGAAATCGCCTTGATGCGCGATTTTATTGATTTAGAGCTGTTGCAGCAGGCAAAAGATATTTTACAATTTGAGAAAGGCGGATCTTTTATTATTGAGATTGATAAGTTCATTAAATTGCATTCAAAAATAGCGCTTAAAATTTTAGCCTTTGTTTTGATTGAAGTTGGTGGAAAGGTTTACAAGCCGCGTTTCGCACAGCTTCAAAATTTTTATCAATATTTGTTATTACCCAAAATAAAGCCGCGCAATTTTTATGGCTGCATAGCGCAAGAAATAAAGCCGCGATTCGTTAAAATTAGCCGCGAAGAGGAGATGCAAAATTTTGCAAATATCGTAAAATATGATGATGATTTCTTTTTAATTGATGGTCGATTTTTAACTAAAAATCCAGCGGAGAAATATTCGCCAGAGACTCATAAATTCTATTTCCGCACTATTTTAAAAGAAATTTTTTCAGACAACTAAAATGTGTCAAAAACATGAAAATTGCTAATGCCCAAATAGAAACTTATATACAAAAAATTACTGAGGCAAAAATTGCTGGATGTTTGATTTATGGGCCTGAGGCTTCTCTGGTTGGTTATCGAAGCAACATAATTGCGAAAAAAATCTGCCCAAATCTTGCCGATCCCTTTCTTGTTGTTCATGTTGGCAAAGAAAGGTTGGCTGAAAATAAGTCAATTTTAGCGGAAGAATTTTTTTCCTTTTCAATGCTTGGTGGTCGAAAAATAATTATTGTAAAAAATTGTGACAATAGCGTTGCTAGTGCTTTGAAAGAGATTTTTAGCGATTCTGAATATGCTAAAAAAAGCGATAATTTTATTTTGATTGAGGCTGGTGATTTGGATAAATCATCGGCTTTGCGTAAGGTTTGCGAAGACAATTATGCTTTTGCCGCAATTGCCTGCTATGAAGATGATGAGCGTTTTATAAAAGCTTTTATTGCTGATGAATTAAAGCGAAATGAGTTAAGTTTTAATCGCGAAATTATTGATTTGTTGTATGAAAAGCTTGGGAAAAATCGACAAATAATTAATTCCGAGATCAATAAAATTAAGACTTTTTTGGGTTTAGAAAAAAATTTAGACCACTCGTCTTTGTTGGAATTAATTGAGTTGCAGTCAGAAATATCAGCGAATGAATTTGTGATGAATTTTGCGGCGCAAAAATTTTCTATTGCTTTAATTCAAGCTGAAAGGCTTTTAAATGAAGGTTTTGAGGCGATTACGCTAATTCGTTTTTTGGCAAATTATTTACAAAAAATATATCAGGCGAAGGTTGATATCGAATTCTCTGGTGTTGATTTTGATGAGGCGGTGAAGTTACAAAAATTGTTTTTTAAAACCGAAATCGAATTTCGTCGTCACTTAAAGCTATTTTCTGCTCAGGTTTTAAAAAAAATTTTAATAAATTTGGCAGAAATTGA
>JACCDZ011235999.1_pt1 | contig 13577 bp, 14 predicted proteins | sample 7449551 | NCBI WGS metagenome assembly JACCDZ01 (sample SAMN15323452, study PRJNA562643) | freshwater metagenome | isolation source: river surface water | place: USA:Blue River Watershed | collected 2017-08-18
CGCCGGCATTCATGCTGATAACGCTCGATCGCCACCGGAATTTTTTCTGGCAAATAGCGCGAAAAGACATTGGCCTGACCCATCATCGGTCCGATACCGCTCATCTGGAACATTAGCCATTGCAGCGCCGCCATGCGCTCGCGCGGGTTCACCGGCAACAGCTTGCCCGTCTTCTCCGCGAGGTGAATCAGAATGGCGCCTGACTCGAAGATCACCAGATCGTCAGCATCATGATCGACCAGCACAGGAATCCGGCCATTAGGGTTTAACGCTAGAAACTCTGGCGTTTTTTGCTCATTGGCGAGCAAGTTCACCGCTACTGTCTCATATGGCAGCGCCAGCTCGGCCAACGCCACGGAGACTTTCCAACCGTTCGGTGTGGGCGCGGTATACAGCGTTAGCCCGGTCTTCTTGGATGTCATGATGAAGCTCGCGCAGGTGAAGAATCAGTAACTCATCAGGCCGAAGGAATAACATACAGGCCGATCATTACACAGTGACAAGCAGCTCCTGCGGCCACGAACACATGCCAGATAGCGTGGGTATAGCGCACCTGCTTAGCCGCATAGAACGCTGCGCCGAGGGTAAAGCACAGGCCACCAGCCAGCAGCAGCCAGAAGCCTTCACGAGGCAGCGCCTGCCACAGATCCTGAATCAGCAGCATCGACAGCCACCCCATGAGCAGATAAGTAATTAGCGACACACGCTTGAAGCGATGAATGAAATAGATTTTGAAGACAATACCGGCCAGCGCCAGGCCCCAGATCACCCACAGCATGATTTGCGCCGACGTTGTGTGTAGCGTCAGCATGAGCATGGGTGTGTAAGTGCCGGCAATCAGCAGATAAATCGCGCAATGATCCAGGCGCTTGAACAGCGCCTTGGTCTCCGCATGCATCATGCTGTGATACAGCGTTGAGCAGAGAAAGAGCAAAATTAGGCTAGCCCCGTAAACGGCCACACCTGCTAATTCGGGTGCCGCCAGCACAGGGATGGCCTTGACCATGAGCAAGGTCGTACCGACGGTGGCCGCAATCGTGCCGAGACCGTGACTCACGGCATTGGCAATCTCTTCAGGCAGAGAATAGGGTGTCTCTGATGACATGATCTGCACTCAACTAAAGTTCAATCAGATCATCGCGGATTGGAGCCAAGCTGTCTTGCTGAAATGGCGCTAGGCGACGAATGTCAGAGCGTGCCCGCCTCCAGTAAATCCAGGTAAATAAACTCCGGCGCTTTTACCCCAGCCTCCTGCCGAATGCGCACCAACTCCGGTGACTCGAAAAAAGCACGGGCATCGGCAATGCACGTCCATGCCGAAAAATGCACGATGCGGTTGGCGTCGTGTTCGTAACGCAGCACCTGATAGCTGCGTTCACCGGCCTCGCGACGAATGCCAGCGGCGCGATCAAACACCTGCTTCCAAGCTGGATAATCGGCGACTTCATGGATGATCAGAACATATTGCATTGCTAGTGATGACCTCGTGAGCTGATGTTGTTGCCATGGTTCAGGCGCACCGCTATTAGACTAGCGCCGGCCATGAATCGGTGCCGCCGCCAGCACGCCCTCCAAGCGCGTATCCAGTGGCAGACCGGTGCTGTTGAGCACGCCGGCCAGCATCTCGTAATGGCCGATCAGCATGACCACTTCCAGTAGAAGACGTGGGCCGTAATGCGCTTCCAATACGCTCCAGCTTGCTTCGCCGATCATACGCTCGTGATGAAACTCGTCGCAGGCCTGCATCAGTGCTTTCAGGTGCGGCTCCCAGCCTGGTGCCTCGGCACCCTGCGGAATACGCGCGATGTCTTCGGCGCTAACCCCGGCACGCAAGCCGATATCCACATGCTGCCCCCACTCGTAACGCGACCGGCAGTTCCAGCCCACGCGCAAAATAACCAGCTCGGTGTCACGACGATCAATGCGGCCATAGGGCATTAAACACTTGGCAAACATCAGCCAATTCCAGAACAAGCGGAAATTGCGCATCAGCATGAGAAACAGATTGGATGCCTCCAGTCGCCCGACTTTATTGACAATGCGCATGAGCAAACGCTGCGCGCGAGTCGAGGTTTCCAGCGTCAGAGGCGTCAGACGTTCGCGGCCGGGGTTCTTCCAACCACCGGGCGGGGTCAATTGTTGATCAATCGGCATATTCATTCGAACAACTCCTTACTTAGTTTGATGATCTTCCAATTGCCCATGACTAACAAATTCAGCAATCGCTATACTGAGGTCCAACGCCAATATGGAGCATGGCTGCCATGATGAGTACCCCCCTGCAGGCTCGCGTCAAAGACTTTCTGGACACCCTGCTGGCCGAGATACGTCCACTGCCCAGTGAGCGCGCGCACCTCGACTTCAGCTACCGACTCAATGCCGATGCCTTCATTTTGCAAAAGCATACACGAGCCAAGGACACTGAAATCCTCGTGGCTCAGCCGGTGTTAAAAGTCGTACATACGGAAGACACAGAAGGCTGGCTGATCTATCAGCTGGATACTGAGGGGCATTGGCAGCCGCATCTAGACATGGTTTTTACAACCGAATTGAGCGACGTGATGGCAGTGGCTCGATTGACGGCTGGTGTTACTCAACACGCCGGTGGCTTAGACATGGCAGTCTGAGATGTGCAGCGGCATCGAATACGCGGGGCAGATGCAGCTCTGGAAAGACCCGGAAGTACACCTCCCCGTTCTGCTGCGCGATGGTTCATTGAAGTGGCTACGCTGGGGTGAACGACACGGTGTGCAGAGCCCCTTCTTTCAAGGCCCGTGCGCACGCTTGGAGTCCATCAAAGAGCATAAGTGGGATCGCTTTAATCCGCGTGCGGTGAAGATACCGATAGACCGCTACATGGAGCGCGATCAGAAGAACAAACCATACTGGGTGAAAGCAAAGGCAGGTGCTGTGCTGCAAGGACTGCTCGCCACCTGGGGTGATGAGCAACGTGTCTATGTCGTCACCACCGAAACACCTATGGAGTTTCAGCATGTGCAGCCTCGGTGGCCGCGCATACTGGAGGGAGCTCATGCTGCATCAGATTGATGTGGCTGAAATAGGTTGCCATCAACCGTGCCGACCAAGAGCGGGCGCCCCAACGCTCATAGTGCGCACAATGACTGCCCTCCGCCGTGGTCACCAAGATGACATTGGGCATCTCAAGCATGGTGTTCAGCCAAGGCGCAGCATTTTCGATACGGCAAACCGGATCATCCTCGGCATTCAGCACCATGATTGGCTTTTTGATATCCGCGAAAACATGCATAGGGTTGCTGGCTCGGTCGTAGCTTTCGTAGTCCGAAAATCCCGCAAGCTCATAGCAGGTTTGATTCAAGGTGGTCAGGTTATCTGCCACCTGCAAGCGCGGCATCGTTGCGAGGTGAGATAGCTCGGCTTCGTTGCGAGTAATGAACTGACGAACCAGCTTCTTCGCCATCATGCGGCTGTACCAAGGATGCACAACATCAAAACCAATATTGATGTCGTAACCCGGGCAATACGCGAAGCTTGCGCGAAATGGCGCGGCCTCACCTTCTTCCCCCAGATAGCGCACCAGCAGACCTGAGCCCGCCGAAGAGCCGACCGCGTATAGCGGCGAATGAGGGAAGCGTGCGCGAATAACCTCAAGCTGCTCTCGCAAGTCATCTGTACTGCCGAACAGGTTCATTCGTGGCGTTGTCAGCGGCAAGTCGGCATGACCGCGACGCAAGCAGAGCACCATGCGCCACCCCGTCGCCATTCGTAGGTCGCGCACTAGCTCAGCCATACTGTCTGGGCTGCCGGTGATGGTGTGCAGAACTACGATGGTGGGCACATCTGGCGGCAAGTCATGGCCGCACCAGTACAGCGCCGTAAGCCCGCCATCACGCATGGTCAATCGTTCATGGTGGTCGTAGAGCGAAGTACCTTGCTTGCGCCGCGCCTGCCCGCCCTTGCGCATGCTGTGGAAAATCAGCTGGGCGTGTTCGTTAAACAGCCAGGGCGTGGGCGTGTAGTCCTCATGCAGCTGTGGCAGCGCACCAACAATCTGGCGATTGCCGGGATTATCGTGACAGATGACCTGAGGACGACGTCCGCGACGAGATCCACCGCTAAAGCTCACGCGCTCTGATTTGCTTTTCATGTGCCCTTTTTCCTGCTTTAGATAGCAGCCGCTAGGCGCACACCCTGATTGATGGCGCGCTTGGCATCTAGCTCGGCAGCCTCGTCGGCACCACCAATCAGATGCACCTTCAAGCCTGCCGCCTTCAAGCCATTGAGCAACTCGCGCTGCGGCTCCTGGCCAGCACAGACAATGACATGATCCACCGGCAGCAGCTTAAGCTCACCATTGATGCTGACATGCAGGCCGGCATCATCGATACGCTCATAGCTCACCGCTGCAATCATCTTGACCTTGCGGCTCGCCAGCCCGGCACGGTGGATCCAGCCCGTGGTCTTGCCTAGGCCATCACCCACTTTGCTGGCCTTGCGCTGCAACAGAAAGACCTCACGCGGCGACGACTCAACCTCGGCCGGGCGCAGGCCGCCAGCCTCACCGTAGCTCGTGTCGATGCCCCATTCACGGTTGAACTTTTCGGGATCCTGGCTGCCGCTTGTGCCTTCGTGGGTCAGGTACTCGCTAACATCAAAGCCGATGCCGCCGGCGCCGATGACCGCCACCTTGCCACCCACCGGGCGCTTGTCGCGCAGCACATCGAGATAGCTCAGCGCCTTACTGTGCTCAACGCCAGGGATGGCCGGCATGCGTGGCAAGATGCCGGTCGCCAGCACCACCTCGTCATAACCACCCTCACACAGCTGCGCCACACCCACCCGCGTGTTAAGGCGCAGATCCACGCCGGTGAGCTCAACCTGACGGCGGAAATAGCGGATGGTTTCGTGGAACTCTTCCTTGCCCGGCACCTGCTTGGCAATGTTGAACTGGCCGCCAATCTCGCTGGCGGCATCAAACAGCGTCACCGCATGACCACGCTGTGCTGCCGTGACCGAAAAGCTGAGGCCCGCAGGGCCAGCGCCAACCACGGCAATACGCTTCTTCGCTTCGGATGGCCGGATGACTAGCTCTGTCTCATGGCAGGCTCGCGGATTCACCAAGCATGAAGTGATTTTGAGCGCGAAGGTATGATCCAGACAGGCTTGGTTACAGCCAATACAAGTGTTGATCTCGTCACTGCGGCCTTCCTCAGCCTTGCGCACGAAATCGGGATCGGCCAGAAACGGGCGCGCCATGGACACCATGTCGGCGTGGCCACTGGCCAGTACCTGCTCACCCACCTCCGGCGTGTTGATGCGGTTGGTCGTCACCAGCGGAATCTTGACCTTGCCCATCATGCGCTGCGTGACCCAGGTAAAGCCGGCACGCGGCACCTTGGTGGCGATGGTCGGAATGCGCGCCTCATGCCAGCCGATGCCGGTGTTGATGATGGAGGCACCAGCGGCCTCGATGGCCTGCGCCAGCTGTACCGTCTCCTCGAAGGTCGAGCCGCCTTCGACCAGATCAAGCATGGACAGGCGATAGATGATGATGAAGTTCGGCCCCACGCGCTCGCGCACGCGGCGCACGATCTCGACCGGAAACTTGATGCGGTTTTCGTAGCTGCCGCCCCATTCATCGTCGCGGTGATTGGTGCGCGCCGCGATGAACTGGTTAATCAGATAGCCCTCGGAACCCATAACCTCGACGCCATCATAGCCGGCCTGCTGCGCCAGCGCCGCGCAGCGCGCGAAGCTCTCGATAGTGTCCAGCACTTCCTCGTGCGTCAGCGCATGCGGCTTGAACGGATTGATCGGCGCCTTCACCGCGCTCGCCGACACCAGATCGGGCTGATAGGAATAGCGCCCGGTGTGCAGGATCTGCATGGCGATCTTGCCGCCCTCGCGATGCACCGCCTCGGTGACCACGCGGTGGTGCTCGGCCTCTTCCGGCGTGGTCAGCTTGGCACCACCGGCAAAGACCAGCCCGCGATCATCCGGCGAGATGCCACCCGTCACGATCAGGCCGACGCCGCCACGCGCACGCTCGGCGTAGAACGCGGCCATGCGCTCGAAGCCATGCTCGACCTCTTCCAGGCCCAAGTGCATGGAGCCCATGAGCACGCGGTTCTTCAGGGTGGTGAAGCCAAGGTCGAGTGGCGCGAGAAGATTCGGGTAAAAAATAGTGCTCATGGTAAGGCGCTCAATTATGCAATCAGTTGCATATTTTTACAGCCAAACCCATGCTTATTGCAAGTGGTTGCATAAACAAAATAACTCTATCATCAATCCATATTCTCGGTTGGTAACACCATGTCCCTACCTCACGCCCTACTCACTTCGCTCCTAGAGCGCCCATGCTCAGGCCTCGATTTGGCCAGGCGCTTTAGTCGCTCCATCGGTTTTTTCTGGCCTGCCTCGCATCAGCAGATTTACAAAGAACTGGGCAAGCTGGAATCGGAAGGATGGGTCACCGCCACGGCCGAGGAAGGCGCGCGCGGGAGAAAGAAGGTGTATGAGGTGCTGCCGGCGGGTCGCACCGAGTTAAATCGCTGGGTGGGTGAAGCCGAGGACCCTGCTCCGTTGCGGGATGCGCTAATGGTCAGACTGCGCGCAGAGGCTGTGCTGGGGCCAGGAGCCGGGGTGGTGAATGACCTCAGGCATCGGCAGGAAAAACATCGACGACAATTAGCGATGTATCAGGAGATTGAGCAGCGGGACTTCGCAGGGCGAGAATTAACGCGAGCGGAACAACTGCAGTACTTGGTCCTGCAGTCGGGGCTGGTGATGGAGGCCTCGCAAGCCGATTTTTGTGCAAAGGCACTGGAACTTCTTAGGCTAGACAGGGATATGGCCAAGCAGCTGATCTAAGCAAATGGATCAATGTCACCACTCAAGCCACCGACAATGCGCGGTTCAGATCATGCGATTGAGCCAGCCTAGGCAATCCGCTGCGATGTCATCCCAGCCCGGCTCGCCGATCAGGAAATGGGCATGCGCCGGATACTCGCGATAGTCGCAGCGGCCGCCATACAGCGCAGCATTGCGTCGGCAGATGCTGGCCGGCACGATGCGGTCACGCCCCCCGGCCACGCTCAACAACGGGATGCTGTTGGCAGCGAAATCGACGCTGGCCGCACCGCCGGGCTGGAACAGAGCGAACACGATCTCAGCGGCCGCACGCCCAGATTCATGGACGAAATCTGCCGTGCGGGTCGCCGCCTCGGCCGCCGTCACCTGATTGAACACGGCATAGCGTGCCTCACGCGCATTCAAGCGGTGCGGCTTCTTCCAGAAACCGGGCGTGCTGAAGATGCGGGTGGTAGCGGGCAGCATCGAAAGGCGGATGGGAAACACCCCGCGCGGCACCGCGCTGCATAGCAGGATGGTGGCGCAGGACAGACCGCGCGCGGTCAGCAACTGGGCAATCAGCCCGCCCATGGAATGTCCGAGCAACACCGGACGTTGCGGCAGCCCGGCGATGAACGCAGCCAAATCATCCACATAATCACATAGGCTGGTAGTGCCGAGATCAGGATGCGGCGCGCCAGGGGCGTGATGGCGCAGCGTCGGGGTATGCACCGTGTAGCCGGCAGCCTCGAAAGGCTCACGGAACGGGGCCCAGATATCTCCCGTACTCCACATGCCGTGAATCATCACGATCGGGGGCAAATCACGCATGGCGGCAACTCCTAGTTTCAACACATCGGGGGGCATTTCGCCGTCAGCGTAAGCGGAATGGTAGGCACTTGATTGCCTTTGCACGACATCATATTGTCATTGCACGACAGATATCGAGCCTGACTATGGGTAGCCTGATTCGCGCCACCAACCTGCGCGGCTTTAATGAACTGGTGACTTCACTGGGGGGGCGTCCCGAGAAGTTGCTCAAGCATTTCCACATCCCGCCGGACCTTGAGGAGCAGACCGACGCCTTCATGCCGTTCCGGCAACTCGCCTTACTGCTCGAGGCCAGTGCCGAAGACTTGGCATGCCCTGACTTTGCGCTGCGGCTGGCAGACTGGCAGGGCATGAACATCCTGGGTCCGATCGCCGTGGTGATGCGCAATGCCGATACCGTGCTGTCAGCTCTGCAGGACGTTGGCCAGTATCTGCATGTGCACAGCCCCGCGCTATCGCTAAGCGTGCTGTCGCCGGACAGCGACGACAGTCTGTGGTTCCGCTACCAGATCATCGAACCACGGCTGCCGCTGCTGGCGCAAAGCTATGAACTGAGCATGGCTAACGTTATCCACATTCTGCGCATGCTGGGCGGCCATGCCACCGTGCCACTAGCCATGCATTTTCTCCATGCACCAGTGAGTACGCCAGAGACCTATCGTGAACGGTTCGGCTGCCCAGTCCACTTCCGGCAGGCTGGGTGCGGCTTCCAACTCAGCCGGGAACAATTGGCGCTGCCCATCGATAAGGCCGACTCAGAAACGCATCGATTGGCGGTCAGCTATCTGTCCTCGTTCCATGCCCCCGGCACTACCTTGGCGACGCGCGTGATCGAACTCATCCGCGCCCTGCTGCCAACCGGACAATGCCGCATCGATACCGTCGCCGACCAGCTGGCGCTGCATCCGCGCACACTTCAGCGCCGGCTGACCCAGGAGCAGGAAAGCTTCGATCTCATTCTGGACGAACAGCGGCGACAGCTCGCGGCGCGCTATCTGGCCGAAAATGGCCTGCATCTCGCTCAGATCACCGGTCTGCTCGGCTATGCCGAACAAAGCAGCCTCAACCGGGCGTGCCGGCGGTGGTTCGGTGAGACGCCCAAGGCACACCGCATGAAACTGTTACCAAAAGATAATTAACTGTCGTACAAAGGCAATAAAATGTCGCTTGACGCTCGTAAGGTCTCTCTGTCGCTACCAAGAAGCCAAACGCCATGCACACAACAACACCGCTGGACGTACTCGTCATCGGTGCCGGACTTTCCGGCATTGGCACCGCCTGCCACATCGCACGCGCATTTCCGGAAAAATCAATCGCGCTTATCGAGCGCCGCAAAACCCTGGGTGGCACCTGGGACCTGTTCCGCTACCCAGGCATACGTTCCGATTCGGACATGGCCAGTTTTGGTTATGAATTCAAGCCTTGGCTGACCAGCACGGTACTCGCCGACGGTCCCGCTATCCGCCAGTACGTAATCGACACTGCCAAGGAGTTCGGACTCTATGAGCGCATTCACTTCGGGCTGCAGACACTGAGCGCTGATTGGTCCACGCACGACCGGCTGTGGACACTGGTGACCCGCGATGAAGAAACGGGAGCACAGCAAACCTTCACCTGCCGCTACCTGATCAGCTGCACCGGCTACTTTAATCATGACGCCGGCTACCGACCAACGTTTCCGGGAGAAGACGCGTTCCACGGCCGCATCATCCATCCGCAGCAGTGGCCGGAAGACCTCGACTACACCGGCAAGCGCGTAGTCATTATCGGCAGCGGCGCTACCGCCGTGACACTGGTGCCGGCCATGGCCGGCCGTGCTGCTCACGTGACCATGCTGCAGCGCTCACCGTCCTACATTTTTGCCCTCCCGAACCAGGACAAAATTTCGGATCTGCTGGGCCGCTTCCTGCCCGCCCGCTGGGTCTACTGGCTCGCCCGCCGGCGCAACATCGCCATCCAGCGCGCACTCTATCTGTCATGCCGGCGCTGGCCCCAGATGATGCGACGCTTCCTGCTGTCGCAGGTCGAAAAGCAGATCGGTCCCGATATCGACATGCGCCATTTCACACCGAAATACATGCCCTGGGACGAGCGTCTGTGCGCAGTGCCCGACGGCGACTTATTCCAGACTCTGCGCAATGGCAGTGCCTCGGTTGAGACCGACCACATCGATCGCTTCACTACAGACGGCATACTACTCAAGTCGGGCAAGACCTTGGCCGCTGACATCATCATCGCCGCCACCGGACTCAACATCCAGATGTTGGGCGGCATGACGCTGTCGGTCGATGGCCAGGCACGGCCGCTGCACGAGCAAATGGTCTACAAGGGACTGTTGATCGAGAACATCCCCAACCTGGCTTGGGTATTCGGCTATACCAACGCGCCTTGGACCTTGAAATCCGATCTCGCTGGCCGCTATCTGTGCCGCCTGTTCCAGCACATGGACGAGTGCCGACAATCCGTCGCCATGCCGGTCAGCCCACCAGGCAATGCGCTGGATGTCAGTATCGTGGACAGCTTGCAGTCCGGCTACGTGCAGCGCGGCAGGGAACTGTTGCCGCGCCAGGGACGCAAGGAACCCTGGCAGGTCACTATGCATTACGGCAAAGACAAGGCCATGCTGCTCAATGAGCCGGTGGCCGACGAGGCGCTGGTGCTGAGCTGAGCTGAGCTGAGGAAGACAGTGCGAGCATGCCGGTCAATAAGCGCGATATATCCCGGCATGCTCGAAGGTGCACGAACCACAACACCTTGTCGGTGCGAGTGAGTTCAACGTCGAGCAAGTGTTCAAGAGCGCGCGGATACGCCTTCTGTTCCGTTGCCCACGAACCCATGTACGGGGACGCACACCGCCGGTCCCATCAAGCTCGCTGGAACGCATCTCAGGCGACGCCGGCCACCGGCAACGCCACGCCCTGCTGACGCTGCTGCGCATCGGCCGCGCTGGCTGCATCAATCAGCGCATACGCCTTGGGCAGCAAGCGACGCGCCAGCGCATTGACCCCTTTCTCAACGAAGGCAGGCAGCTTTACACCGAGCGGATTGGTCTCGGCAATGGTCGGGTCGGCAATGACACGCGTGCCCATGATGTAGTCGAACCAGGGCTTGGTCACACACCAGTTGGCATCCTGACTGGCATTCATGTGGTGGTCGTAATGCCACGGCATGCGCTGACGCGCGTAGTCCGGGTCAAGATGCGACTTCGAGTGCGCGGACCAGTAGTTCCAGGCGCTGTAGTAGATGCCGAGGGTGAAGAACGGAGCGATTGGTGCCAGCGGCGTCACAACACCTGCTATGGCAATCAGCGCCACCTTCTCGTTGAACATCTCCTGATCGCGCCACAACGAATTACGGTAGCCCTCATCATGAAAGCCGTTGAGACGGGCGCGCTTGTGATGCCGAATATGCGTGAAAAAAGGCGACTCACGATTCCGAGACGGAAACTCATGCAGCCAGACCTTGTGCGCATACCACTCGAAACCGTTGAAGGCGAAAAGGGCAATCGGGAAACCGAGCATCAAATCTTCCTCGCTGTGAAAACAGAAGCGAGAATGCATCAGGCGATTGATATTTATTTGACTGGCGCGCAGTCATGCCCCCTGTCTCTCCGGTCAATCATGCCGGCTGGCAGCCTGCTTGCGCTGGCGATAGCCCGTGGGCGTTTCGCCCGTCCAGCGCTTGAAGGCGCGCGCGAACGCCGAAGGCTCGGAAAAGCCGGTGAGGTAGATAATCTGGTCAATCGGCTCCTGCGTGCGTGACAGCAGCCGACGCGCCAAACGTTCCCGATAGCGAGCCACTAGGTCATTGAAGTTCGTGCCCGCCGCGACTAGATCGGCGCGCAAGGTGCGAGGGTTACAGCCCAGCCGCGCCGCCACGGCATCCAGCGATACCCCGCCACACTCCAGTAGGCCGCCCAGCTCGCGCTCAACGCGCATGACCAGCTCACGACGCTTTAAGTCAGCCATGTGCCGGCTCGCCAACATCTCGTGCATAACCAGCAACTGCGGCTCGGCCGCCGGCGACGGACGCGCCAGCAGCGCAGCATCGAAACGGATGGTGCCCTCGGCCATGCCCAGTCGCACGGGGCAGCGATAGATCCGCTGATAATCGGCCACACTGGCGCCCTGTTCATGCGGCAGCCAGACCTCGCTAGGCAGGAATTCGCCATCGGTGACATGCCGGAAGAACTGAAGAAAAATCGCCAGAAAGCACTCCAGATAATGCCGCACCGGGTGCACCAGACCGTGAATGACAGCGACATCGCCCTCGACGCGCAGACCCATCTGCAAGGCATCCGTGAGTAGGCTCTGGTAGCGGATGGCACGACGCAGGCCTTCGCCGAAGTCCGGACTGCTGAGGAACAGGTATTCAAGCACCTGACCCCGGAACGTCGGCATGAGCGCGCCGATGTTCAGGCCGATATCCGGGTCGCCGCTGACCTGCTCAGCCACGCGCCAGAAGCGATGCTGCGTCGAGTTCTCGCGGCGCTGATTCTGGTCCGGCGGTGCATCAGGCATGTTAACGCCGGCAAAGATGGCGGCGCAGTCGAGTCCAGCCTGGCGCATAGCCTGCCAAGTCATCCAGAGGAAAATGCCGTTGTCGGAGGCACCAGCCCCTGGCGCAGGCAGGTGATCAGCTAGGTCAGTCATGTCAGCAGAATAGCAGCCTCGCCAGCAGTCTCAACGCCGCCGGTCAATGAACTCGATATATCCCGGACCGCTCACCGCCAGGCCATCGCGCACACCCTCGTAGCGATAGCCTCCGACATAACCGCTGCCCAAGCCGTAGGTCATGGGCGTATCCACCGTGGCGGTCAAGTCCAGAACCACCCGGCCCGCATCGCGGACCAGCCAGCGGAAGACCTGAGGCAGACGCATCAGCTTGCCATCCGGCGCATGCGCCGGTTCGGGCTGATACTCAAGCACCTCGAAGCTCGCATCACGCAACGTCCTGCTATAGCTGTCGTTCGAGCGTAGATAGGCCGCGGTGATGATCGGCCGGCCCAGCACCATGGCCTGCGTCATGAGCAGCTGCACACCATCCGGGAAGTTGATGATCTGGTAGGTGAAGAAGTCCAGCGGCAGCTTTAAGCGCTCCGGCAGCGGACGGTCGCGCAGCAGATACGGGCTGACGCAGGCCGCATGCTCGAAGGTGCACGGCCCGGCGATATCCATCCGGTCAGCGCCCAGCCGCACCGTGCCACGGTAGTGCGCGAGCAAGCTGAGGTGATCGTAGATCGGGTTGTGCACGAACCACGACACCTTGTCGGTACAGGTGAGTTCGATGTCGAGCGCGAAGTCATCCCACTGTGCCTGCACGCGGTAGTGCGGATAACTGCCGCTGATGTCGACTTCCTGCCCGAAGCGGATGCGGCTGCCATCCGCGGCCATATCGCAGTCACGTGCAATCGAATAGCCGGCGAAATGGCGAGGATGCGTCGCCGCCGTGCCGCTGACCACGGTGGCATTGCCGCGCGGGCTGGCGACAAGAGCATGGTCGGTGTCGAAGGCCAGCGCACCAGGCGTGCCGATGACCGACATGATCGAGAAGAAGCGATGCGGGTCCGGCAAATCCGGAATCATCACGCCGTAATGGGTCCAGCCGTAAAAGCGCGAGTTGGTGTGGGGCACCAGCTTGGCCGGCGTGCTGAAGGGTTTTCCTTGCTGACGGTCGGCGCCATCAAGCACGGCCAATATCCTGTTCAGCGTACGATCAATCCGGGAGTTTGGCATGAGTAACGGATACTCCAGAGTCAAATGCCATCCGGTCACGAGCCTTAAGGCGCTAATGGCGTCCCTGCGAGGATTCGAACCTCGGTTACCGGCTTGAAAAGCCGGCGTCCTGGGCCGCTAGACGACAGGGACGAATGAACGCCGCGATGGTAGCAGCGAGTGTTCAGCTGTCAAGCCGACGCC
>JACCDZ010803924.1_pt1 | contig 13573 bp, 10 predicted proteins | sample 7449551 | NCBI WGS metagenome assembly JACCDZ01 (sample SAMN15323452, study PRJNA562643) | freshwater metagenome | isolation source: river surface water | place: USA:Blue River Watershed | collected 2017-08-18
AAGACAGTGAATGATTTATTAAGACCTGGCCACCAGGGATAATTTCTATGCTTTTATTGCAACATCCAATTTCATCTTGATCATGATTTGATGCTATAAAAATGAAATGATGTTGCACATTGGCTATTTGCTTTTTGTACCATTCTATGGACTTGGCATCCAAATGGGCCGTGGGCTCGTCCAATATCAGTACATCCGCATTCAGCGCAAAAGCGATCATCAATTTTACCCGTTGACGCATTCCAGAAGACAATTGAATCAAGGGCTTCGAAAGATGCCCATCCAATTCCAATGCTTCAATTATAGTATCGGGAGACCAATTAACATGATACCCTCGCATTTCATCATATAAATGGATGACTTCCTTAATTGAAAGTGACAATGGTAACTCCAACGTTGGAGAACACCATGCTACTCTATTCCACCAACTATCTACAGGAATAATCTTAGATTCAGACTCCCATAGAATTTGTCCCTCTGAAGGTGATAAAAAACCGGCCAACATAGAGGTAATTGATGATTTGCCCGACCCATTTCCGCCAAGCACTGCAACGATATCTCCTTTAGAAAACGCTACTTCAACTCCTCTAAAAAGCCATTGTCGCTGAAAACGTCTTCCCAATTTTTGAAGACGGATACAATCAACCATTGACCCCTTTCACTACTCCCTTATCCGAAGCTTGAATAAAGGCCAAAATTTCATCCTTAAACTCCCCTGCCGGCAATTCACTAACCATCTCAACACCCTTTCCTACGGTCGGCGCATGCACATACAACTTGCGGTAGATATCCTCAATTGCCTGGACAGATTCTTCAGAAAAATTACGTCTTCTTAATCCAATGGCATTTACACCAATGAACGAAAGTGGCTCACGCGCAACCTTGATATAAGGCGGAACATTTTTTCTTACCAATGAACCACCTGCGATAAATGCATGCTTTCCAATTCTTACAAACTGTTGAACTGCAACAACACCTTCGATGATTACCCAATCTTCAATATCCACGTGACCCGCGATATTTCCAGAATTGGCAATGATACAGTTATTGCCTACGAAAGCATCGTGCGCGATGTGCACATAAGCCATCAATAAACAATGACTTCCTACTTTGGTGGTCATTCTATCAGATGTACCTCTGTTTATCGTTACACATTCACGAATTGTGGTATGGTCGCCAACCTCCGCTGTGGTGTGTTCGCCGATAAATTTCAAATCTTGGGGAATCGCGGAAATTACAGCACCTGGGAAAATTCTACAATTGGATCCGATGCGCGCACCGTTCATAATCGTCACATTTGGTCCTATCCAAGTGTTATCTCCGATAACAACATCTTCTTCGATAGAAGTAAAAGGTCCAATCTCAACATTTTGTCCAATTTTTGCTTGTGGGTGTACCACACTCATGGGATGAATCATCAGTTCTCTATTTAATTTTGTGGAACTTTATCTTTAACAATCTGGGCCAACATCGAAGCCTCACTCACCACTTTGCCATTCACGTAGGCTGTGCCAGACATATTCACCAATCCTCTTCTGATTGGACTAATCAACTTTAATTTGAAAACAACGGTATCTCCAGGAATCACTTTCTGCTTAAACTTCACATCATCAATTTTCATAAAGTACGTGCTGTATGATTCTGGGTCTTCCACTTGACTCAATGCAAAAATCCCACCTACTTGCGCCATGGCCTCTATTTGTAAAACTCCTGGCATAACTGGATTATTTGGGAAGTGACCTTGAAAAAAAGGCTCATTCATCGTCACGTTCTTAACTCCCACAATCGACTCACTGTCCATGGCCATGATTTTATCAATCAACAAAAATGGATAGCGGTGGGGCAACATTTTTGTAATGTCATTGATGTCATAAATCGGTGGCTGTGTCAAATCAATCATTTCCGGCTCTGACTTTTCCTTCTTGATCAATTGCTTGATCAGTTTAGCAAACTCCACATTACCATAGTGTCCGGGACGTGCAGCAAGAATGTGCCCCCTGATAAAACGCCCTGTTAATGCCAAGTCACCAACGATATCCAACAATTTGTGTCGAGCAGGTTCATTTTCATATTGCAACTTTATGGTATTCAAAACGCCAATTCCTTCGACTTTGATATCCATAGGTTCTCTACCCAATTTTTTCATGATGGAAGCGATATCCTCCGTTGAGTAATCCTTGTCTACCATGACAATGGCATTGTCCAGACTACCGCCCTTGATCAATCCATGCTCTGCGAGCAACTCCAATTCACGCAAGAAGACAAAAGTTCTACATCTAGAAATTTCCGATTTGAAATCTCCCAATTGATACATGTGTGCATGCTGAGTTCCTAAAATGGGTGAATTGTAGTCCACCATCACTGTCACACGAAACTCACCACCTGCAGTTGGCACAGCCAACATTTCAATCCCCTTGACTGCATCTTCGTATGTCAAGTTCTCTTTTAATTCAAAATACTTCCTCTCGGCATTTTGCTCCTCAAATCCAACAGACTCAATGGCCTCGACAAAAGGAATTGAACTTCCATCCATAATAGGCATTTCAGGTCCATCAACTTGAATCAATACATTGTCCAATTCACAACCATAGATGGCTGCTAAAACATGCTCGGTTGTATGCACCTTGGCACCATTTAATTCCAATGTAGTTCCGCGCTGTGTGGTGGTTACCAAATCACAGTCCGCAGGAATCTTTGGCTGCCCCTCTAAATCTACTCTTTGAAATTGATACCCATGATTTTCAGGAGCTGGGCAAAGGCTCAAGGAGACCATCGCACCTGTATGCAAACCAACTCCTTGTAAATGTACAATCGACTTTAGCGTTCTTTGTTTCACTGACATGTTACAAAAATACACGAAAACCCCTTTGCCATCAGCAAAGTATTACAATTTCCTTGATACTGTCAATCCATCACGGATGGGCAAAATAACGACTTCCCAATTTGTAGATTGCGCCAAGTGTTTATTCAATTTTTTCAGCACCTCAGTATCCTTATCCTTGGCCTCTGTTTCAACCAAAACCTTTCCGTTCCAAAGAACATTGTCCCACAATACCCAAGTGCCTGGCTTCAATTTCTCCTCAAGTACTTGGCAATACTTAAAATATCCTGATTTGTCTGAATCCACAAAAATCAAATCCACATCACTCAAATCCATTTTCGTCAATTGCGCATGTGCATCACCGTATATCACCTCTATTGGTAAATTCGACAAATACTTTTGATGAATCCAACTCAATTCATCGTTGATATCGAGTGATGTTAGTTTGCCTCCATCTCTAAGTCCTTCAGACAAGCAAATTGCACTGTAACCTGTGAACGTTCCTATTTCTAAAATTCTTTTGGGACCAATCATCTTCGACATTGCGCTCAATACTCTTCCTTGATACCCCCCTGAGCACATTCTGGGATTGATGACTTTCTGCCACGTTTCTTTTTCTAATTCCGCCAAAATCAACGGCACATCAGACATGTGGTCCTCTAAATACGCATCAATACTATACATTACAATCCTCCTGTCCCGTTGTACAAATTCAATTTTCCTTTCAACTTCACCTTCAATACTGACATAACAGGATCTTGCCATGCTTGCGATTTGGGCAAATCGATGAACAACAAACCTGGCTTGTCACTCCAAGAAATTTTACCGACAACATGGCTCGGCACTAGGGTATTCATTCCCAAAACTTCAATTGATTCAACATCATTCTTCAAACCACGAATGTGTATGTCTCCGGATGCATGCGCTGGCAAAAATAAATACAAGGTGGTTGAATCCTTTGAAAGTGTGGAGGGACCATAATAATGTCCAGGACCAATTCCCCCGACCGTGCCAAAAATTGCTTCATCGTGTTTCGAAGTCCATCGGCCCATGTCTTCCAAAATCTTCACTTGTTGCGGAGGTATCGTCCCATCTGCCATTGGGCCTATGTCCAATAAAAGATTTCCGCCATTTGCGATGACATCAGCAAAAATGGTGATGATCTCTTGAGATGATTTCCAGTGGTTGTCATTGAATTGAAAGCCCCAATTATTGTTTGTAGTTAAACACAACTCCCAATATTTCTCTTTGGGCCTTAGAACAGGAAAATTCTGCTCCGGTGTATCATAGTCTCCCTGATCCGGAAGGCGAGCGTTGATAATAACGTTCTCATTTTGATTGCGCAACATTTCACCCAATTGTTTGGCCTTCCACTCCTCTGCTGAATGTTCCCATCCGCCATCAAACCACCAAAGATCTGGGTTTTGCTCTACCATCAATTCCGATAATTGTTGTTGGTTATAAGTACAAAATCGTTCCCACCTTTCAGGATCGTTTTCAATTTGATATCGAGTACTATCCTTGGTGAATCCGGGATAATCAGGATGTGACCAATCCAAAATTGAATAATAGACCCCCAACTTCAATCCCTCAGCCCTAACCGCCTTGGCAAATGGTGTGAATAAATCTCTATTTGCCGGCGCACGCTCTGCAGCAGATAATGGCAGACTTTTTCTATTGGACTTTTCAGGAATGGCCTTGGTATCCCAGAGCGCCACCCCATCATGGTGCTTGCTGGTTAGCACTGTATATCTTGCGCCACTGGCTTTTATCAATCTGGCCCACTCCTCAGGTTTATAATTCTCAGCTTTCCATCTGTTGAGCTGACTCATGTATACTGGATAAGGAACTTTCTTGTTATAAAATGCCCACGACTCGTCTGTACCATCCACAGCATATATTCCCCAATGAATAAAAATGCCCAATTTGGCATCTCCAAACCATTCCATCTTTTGACTTTGAGAAAAATTCAGATGGGAATGAAACAGCACCAACGAGAGAATAACACAACTTCTTAGATTCATTTAGCTAAAATAACCGAGTTTCAAATAACTTGCGGCATGAATTTAAAATTGCTCATTCTCCTATCTGGACCTGTTTTGGGCACTTTGGTTGCTTCTTCACTTTACCTCTCATTTGGGCTACCCATGAGCATCACCGCAGGCATGGTGTCTTGGATGCTGATTTGGTGGTTATCTGAAGCAATTCCGATGTCAATCACTGCGCTATTGCCCATTCTTATTTTGAGCAGTACAGGGATTTTACCCGTACAAGAATGTTACAAAGAATACAGTGATCGTTTTGTTTTTCTTTTTCTTGGAGGCTTCTTGCTTTCACTAGCTTTTGAGAAGTGTAAATTGCATGAGCGACTTTCCCATTTCATTTTATCAAAAGTTGGCGAGAGTCCACAGGCAATTCTGCTAGGATTTATGTGTGCCACGTATTTGATCAGCATGTGGATTTCAAATACTGCAACTGCTATCATGATGATGCCACTGGCCATTGGTATTACAAATAGTTCGACCAAAGAAAGCCATTTCTTCTCCCGATCATTGGTACTTGGCATTGCCTATGCTGCAAGCATAGGTGGGATGGCAACGATATTAGGTTCTCCACCTAACGCGGCCCTTGCTGGAATTTTAGAATCCCAATTCAATCAAGAAGTCAGTTTTTTTGATTGGATGATGTGGGGAACACCATTTAGCCTTTTGTTGTTATTTATTACATACTTCATTTTGAAAAGCGGCATCAAGAAGCACAAGGATGAAAAGATACATACCGATCAATGGATTAATCATCAACTCTCACCAATGAGCTTTGAGCAAAAAGCGACCATGGCAATTTTTCTTATAACCGCAGGTCTTTGGATTTTTCAGCAGCCCATTTCCATGTTATTGGGTCATTGGTTTAACGACACTTATATCGCGTTGATGGCTGGCATAGCATTGTTTATTCCATTCAAAGAAAACGCACTACTTCAATGGAGAGATACCGAAAGATTGCCATGGGGAATTTTATTGATGTTTGGAGGCGGATTAACGATGGCTGCAGGATGTAAAGCCGCAGGATGGATGGACTGGGTAGGAGGACTTTTTCATGGTGTATCTCCTGATTCCATTTATTTTCAATTGTCCATCATATTTGTTAGCATCTTGCTCACGGCACTGATGAGCAATTTGGCGATGATCGCTGTTTTCATTCCTATTGTTGGGCAAATTGCAATTGACTTACATATCAACCCTTGGTTGCTAGCGCTTCCTGTTGGATTGGCTGCAGGATGTGATTTTATGTTTCCAATGAGCACGCCACCCAATGCCATAGCATACAGCAGTGGTTTTGTGAAATCCAAAGAGATGTTCAGAATTGGGATAATGGTAAATCTAGCAGCAGGCGGATTGCTTTTGCTGTTAATGCAATTGATTCCCAACTAACGCTTAACCGCGTATACGATTTTTTTTGTTTCAAAAAATTCCAACTGAAAAGTATCAGAGATTGAATACTGTTCTACGATATGCGATGATGATACAGCCTTGATCTCTTCTCTCAGATCTCCTCCCTTTAAACAAATCAAGCCGTTGGGCAAGGCATTTTTTTGAGCACCTGAATATTTACCCTTGGTCCAGCTTAATAATTCCGCAAGAGGAGCCACCGCTCTGCTCACGACAAAATCAAACTGTCCCTTTACTTCCTCAACACGTGCATGTTGGGTAGTGACATTTTTCAATCCCAACGCAGCGGAAACTTCATTGACCACTTTAATCTTCTTTCCTATGGAATCAACCAAATGAAAGTGGACTTCCGGAAAAACGATAGCCAAGGGAATACCTGGAAAACCTCCTCCCGTGCCCAAATCAAGAATTCGAGAACCTGGCTGAAATTTTAATAATGTCACCAAAGACAAACTATGCAAAACATGGTGCATGTAAAACGAATCCATGTCCTTTCTTGAAATGACATTGATCTGTTGATTCCAAACTTCATATAAATCCTTCGTAGCTACCAATTGATTCAATTGACTTTCGTCCAAATCGGGAAGAATTTTATTGACTTGTTTTAAAAAATTCTCTTTCATTATTTTGTTCCTCCCAATAATTCTTGAAGTAAATCCTTGGCACGAAATAATTGGGCTTTAACTGTACCCAAAGGCAATTTCATTTCTTCTGCAATTTCCTCGTATGACTTCTCTTCAAAATACCTCAACTCAATCATTCGCTTGTAATGAGGTTTCAATTGATCGACTACCGCCCTAACATTACTGATGCTCTGGTTTCTTTGCATTTGCTGCTCCGGATTAAGCTGATCATCCTTAATTGGAATCTCATATTGATCCCCGTCTTCACCTCTTCCAGTCTGATGAATCGATATCGCTTTGATGCGTTTCTTTCGGAGAAAATCGATACAGTGATTAGAGGCGATTTTAAACAACCAAGTAGAAAAAGCAAATTGAGGAGTATAAGAATCCAATCGCGCAAATGCCTTACTAAAAGCCTCAATGGTCAAATCCTCCGCATCCTCTGTATTCTGAACCATTTTAAAAATGGTGTAGTAAAGAGATTCTCTGTATCGAGACATCAATTTAGCAAAAGCTTGCTGATCCTTCAATTTGGCCTTCTGCACCAAATGAAAGTCTTCTTGGGCCTTGGATGAAAGGTGCGCTATCAACTCCATTTTTGAGGTTTTCGAATTAGATTGCTCATGTACAAAATTACATGAAGAAAATTCAGTTGCACTTCCAAAATAGGAGCCAACCATGCAACATCCTTATTTTGATCCGACACTTTTGCAAATCGATAAGTCACCATTACCAAAATCGTCCAACGAAGCAACAACACACCTGCGACATACCAAAATTGAGGCATCAAAATCAACCACGACAAAACAAATGCATGCAATGCGAACCATGAAAATGGCAACATTGCTAACCTTCGTTTATCCGAAGAACGATACATAGGTGAGGTGGTGAAATGTCTTCTTTTCTGAATTTTCCATTCTGACATGGTTTTCTTCGCTGGCGATATCGTTTGAGAATCCTTGTCATAGGCCACAACGCAATTGGCCTTGGTAGCAATTTGATTGATCAGCAAATCATCATCACCACTCGTGAGACTGTAATGACTTTTAAATCCACCTACTTTGAAAAACAAATCTGTGTTGTAACTCAAATTTCGTCCTACCCCCATGTATGGCAAACCAGCTTTGGCCAAACCCAAATATTGCATTCCCACCCAAACATTGTCAAAACGAGCCAATTTATTTAACCAGCCCAACTGCTTTTTAAAAGGAGAATATCCCAAGACTACCTGCTTTCCATCTTTGTATTTCGCAACAATTGACGACAACCAATCTTGTGATCGAGGATAACAATCTGCATCTGTCAAAACTACAATATCATTCTTGGCAGCTTTGATGCCTAATGTTAAAGCAAACTTTTTTCCCTGCATGTTTTGTTTGTCTTCATCGATATGAATCACATGCATTTTGGGATAATTGATAGACAATGCTTTTAATATGTCAGCGGTATCGTCATAGCTTGAGTCATTGACAACAATCAATTCAAAGTTCGGATAATCCTGTTCCATCAATCTAGGAACATTGATCATTAGATTATTCTCCTCATTTCTCGCGCAAACGATTACACTCACTCCTGGCTGTTTCAAAGCTCTTTCATCCGCCTTGATTTTGCCCAATGGTGCAAAATAGCGTATGAAATAAAAAAGCTGCACCAACCAAAAAAAACAAATCCCACACAATACGAACCATGCCCATAAGGGGAAGTATCCATATTCTTTTTCGATCCAGATCCAATTAGATTCCATTCTTGCAAATTTACCCATTCACCAAGGTGGTATAAAAAAAAAGGCCCTCAAAGAAGGCCTTTTTATTCACAATACAATCCATCAGTGTTTTATTATCAAGTGCAATGTTTCAGCAGTGGTTTTTCCAATTACGCGAACATGGTAAATGCCTTCTGACAAAGACGATGTTTTCAATTGAATCTTATTGGTATTCATTGTGGTCCAAACAGAAATAATTTGTCCAATACCATTCATCAATTGAATTTGAACCTCATCACCAAATGAAGAAGGAATCATCAAGTAAGCTGCATCCTGCGCTGGATTTGGATATACGGTCAATTCATCCTCGATTTGGGCTTCGATAACTTGGGTTCCGCCATTGCAATCAACCTCGTTCATCGAAATATCATCCACATAAATATTATTACCATAACCATTGGTTGCAATGAATTTCACAAACAAATTTTGACCAAATCGATTGCTCAAATCCACACACTCCGTTCTCCAATCCGCAGCGGCTGGGCTTGTGTAATCTTGGGTACTGTTTGCTGCTGTTGCCAATGTCGCGCCTGCCTTATCATACAAAATCTCCCAAGGCCCTTCGCAGGAAGTTGAAACAGCAACTTGAAGCTGATCTGAATATTGATTGTTATATCTAACATGTGCTACTTTAAAATTCAAAGAAACCGAGTTGCTATTTATAGCAAAAGGAGTTGTTACAAACTCATCCACCTCTCCTTGAACATCATAATTGAAGCAATCGTATTTCAAAACACCGCCTCCATTTGCTACAGAAGTTTGAGCCCAAGTGATTCCACCGTCATTGTTGTTCAACTGCCAACCACTATAGGGAAAAGAAGTTGCTGTAAAATTATTGCTGTAAGGCAGAGCTGCCGCAGCTCCTGCATTAATGTAATTCACTGAAGAAGTCAAAGAATTGTTGTTAAGATTTTCATCCGTTCCATTATTTGGATTGAGCAAAGTCACCACCAAAGTATTATTTCCAGATGCAAGTGCCTGAGCCGGCAAATCAATAATTTCTGATTGCCCTTGGGACAATGATCCCGACCAAGATTGGGTTTGCGATGCACCATTGTTCCATTGGTATTGAATGGTCACATTGGTCAAATCTGCAGATCCTTGATTCAATATGGTAACGGATGGGGTAACAGATGCATTGCAAGTGGAGGTCGGAACATTTCCAATAGCGGAGGCATTGGCATCCAAAGCTGCTGAAACGAAGCCGTCAGGATATCCATCTAAAACCAAAACGCCTGAATTCCCTGGGTCCAACCATTCTTTCAAACGAGCTGCTGCTGTTGCTCCTGCATCCCAAGACACGCCAAATCTTCCATAAGAATCTCCTTCTCCATTTTCCGAATTACCAGAACATCCAGACAATCCACCATACAACTGACCGATGATTCGGTGATTTTGATCAAACAATGGACTACCTGAAGATCCACCCTCCGTAATTCCATCATCCCATTGTTGAACATCCCATGTCTGAGCGCCTGCCCAAGTGCCTTGCGGCACCGCTTCATTTTCAAAACTAATCTTTTTCAAATCGCCCGAAGGGTGATGAATTCCTACAGCGCTGGTAACGTTTGTCGCGTCCGACGCATCCCAGCCCGCATATTGCACATTATAAGACGCCGGAGGTATGGAGTTCAATTCTAAAAGACAAAAATCCGAACCTGCATTCTTTGCGCGCAATACAGAACCCGAGACGGTTTGATTGGTTGGACCTGTTGTTCCTGTGCACCCCGCTGTTTCGTGGTTAAAAACAAAAACCCAAGAGCCCACGGTATTGCTGTAGCAATGATTGGCTGTCAAAAAATAAGGTGTTCCATCATTGGCAGTATTGTTGACCAATGAACCTGTGCACAAGGCAGACCCTCCTGAAAGAATCATCGCAACCGAACGTTTCTCTACTTGCCAATCCGCACCAACTGCACAGTTCACATTGTTATTGCAATTTCCTGAAGTGCCATAAGGACCCCGCTGTGCAATATCATCATCAAAGTGACTCAAAAGCACCGGACGATAGCCATGTACTATCTGCCCGACTTCTAACTGAACTTCATGCATTCTGCTAATTGGAACTTGTAATTCAATAATCACCTCATCGCTGTGGAGAATAGTGGTTCCCAAAACATTGACATCCGAATTATTCTTTTCATTGAACGATCCGATAAACTCGTCGCGATTAGAAGTCCATAAAAACAACGACGCTCCTTTGATCAAATGATACTTAGAGAAAACAAAATTCATGGTACGCGCACCTGAACATTTTACACCCATTGTCCAAATGGCCAAATCTTGGTCTTGCAAAAAACTCCAAGAACCTGAATTCGCGGTATTGTATTCTACTTCAAACTCAACCCCAAAACGATAAGGTGCTGATTTCACTTGATCCACCACAGCATCCTCTTGTTGAAGCTGGGTAAGATTGATTGATGGCATTTCCAAAAATGAAATTCCATTTGACAATCTCTTGTCAGACCATTGAAAAGGCTCCCCACCTTGGCTTACTTGTGACCATGTCAAGGTTGTTCCCAATGTACACAATACAAGAAGTATTGTCTTTAAAAAATTAGTACACATATTCACTTATTTGATTACCGCAATATACTTCTTATTCAAATAAAAAAGGAGAGCAATGCTCTCCTTTTTTTCTTTAATCTTCTATAACTAAAGTTTGATGACTCGGGTCAATTTTGATTCATTTTGGATGATTAACTTAACAAAGAAAATTCCTGTTTCACTCTCGATTCCTTCCACAATAAAATTAGCGTTTCCATTGGTTGTGAATGACTTCTCGCTTACCAATCTACCATCTGCTGCAAACACCTGATATTTTGCCAACTCGTTTTGATTCAATCCAGAGACATTCAACCAAACTATGTCATTGCTTGGATTTGGGAAAACTTTCACTTCCCAATTTGAATTCAACGACATTCCAGAATTCCAGTTGATGGTATCATTGTCATTGAACATGCAAGAGCCATCAGATTGGGTTGCCCATGAATTATAATTCAATGCAGTGCTGTCCATACATCCCCAAATCTCCTCGGTACACATACCACCTACACTGAAACTACCCCAACTTGTACTGCCCCAATCCAAAGTAGCTTGAAAATTGGTAACTCCCATAAAGTCAGATAAAATCAAATAGCCACCGTTCCAACCATCTCCCCAACTGTCCTCCATTTGTACTGTATAACAATCTGGCGCTAAACAAGCAAAATCCAAAAATGCTGCATTCGAAGTAGTTCCTTCAAATGTGTAAACAGCCTCACCGAGTGAATTTAAAATTTCAAATGACATTTCATTTCCCCAAGAACCGGTTGAACCTTGGATATATGAAAATCCATTGGGACAATCTGAAGAAAAGACACATGTATTGTCATTTTCAGTTGCCATCGGATTGTAATTCATCGCATTCACATCGGTACAACCTGAAACAACAAAACCTGTGGGATCATTTACGCAAAAGGTATTCACTGAATACAACAACTGAGACGTTGTAAAAGTGTAAATCTCGTTATTATTCACTTGAATAGTTAATGTATCAGATGAAGGATTCGCATCCCAAGTATTCAACTGAACAAAAAAGCAACCATCATTGACACAAGCATAATTAGATTGACCAACGTAGGTATAGCCCACCATACCGTTATTTTCATCTATGATGGTGTAGTAATCAGAATAGTTTCCACTTTCAGCAGTAGATTCAAAATAAATCATATTCATGTTGCCACACATGTTCGGATACAAACAATTGGTATTTATTGTGGCTTCGGCCATATAATTCAATGCATTCATATCCGTACAGCCATAAACAGGGTATACACAAGAGCTATCGCTCAAATTGGCTTGCGGATTGTAATTCATCGCCCATGTGTCCGTACAGCCCAAAACTATAGGAACATTGCAAGCACCAAACATACTGAAGTTGGCCTCCTCGCTGGTTGAATTTGCGTCAAGAGACTGATTGATCACCTGCGTACCTCCAACGGTAATCCAAAAATAACCATTGTTCCAACCTGTAAGACCTGCATTGTTGGTCATTAGCGCGGTGTAGCACATATCACTTTCTAGACAAATATTGGTATTATAAATAGCTCCATTGTTCAAGATGGGAGAGTTAAAAATTGAAACACCATTGCTATCCAAAATACTGAGATTGATTTGGTTTCCATTGGCAAAAGCGCAGATGTACAAATGCGCGTAAGCACCTTCACTGCAATAAACACAAGAGCTGTCATTTTGAGTAGCCGAAGCATTGTAGTTCATCGCGTACGGATCAGTGCATCCCAAGTAAATACAATTGCCATCACTCATTATTGCTGCGGGATCGTAATTGGCTGCTGCAGGATCCAAACAACCTACAGGAATTGAACTTTGACATCCCATGGCATCCATTGCGATGGTGAAAACCATATCCGAACCCGAAGCCAATGTTCCAGAAAAAATAGACTGTCCATCTAAGATCAAATCCATGGTGCCACCATTCCAACCATCACCAAAGGAATCATGCAAATGCATGGTGTAACATCCTGAAGGCAAACATTGCGTAAGGGTAAAAGCCTGATTGTTGCCGTATCCGCCGCCACCATTGATTGGTGTATTGGAATCATTAAGCAAGGTCCAAGACATTTCACCACCCCAAGTACCCGTTGTTAAACTGATTTGCAAATAATGCAAAGTATCTCCACAAGGCTGATTTTGAGCTGAAATTTTAACTCCACCAAAAATGGAAAGAAGTAAAGTAACGAGAAAGTATTTTTTCATCATATGGCTAAAATATTCGGAAATTGAGATAATAATCTTAAACCGTTCTTTTTTAACAGTTTAATTTTCAACGCATCGACATTCTTCCGCTTCCCATGAGCTGCATGGCCAAAGATTCAAAACCATCGGAAGGCTTGTACCACGCGATAAATTGCCCCGG
>JACCDZ010980264.1_pt1 | contig 13567 bp, 8 predicted proteins | sample 7449551 | NCBI WGS metagenome assembly JACCDZ01 (sample SAMN15323452, study PRJNA562643) | freshwater metagenome | isolation source: river surface water | place: USA:Blue River Watershed | collected 2017-08-18
CGCTTTGCCGGCGCGCCGGGCCTGCAGGTGCAGGCGGAGGCCCGCATCCCCGACTTCGACGCCAGCGTGGTCGACGTCAATGGCACGGTGAGGGGCCCGCTGGCCGAGCAGCTGGCGGTGTTCAACGCCACGCCGGTGTCGGCCTCCATCGGCCAGGCCTTCGCCCGCACCACGGCCACCGGCCCGGCGGAGTTGAAGCTGAAGCTGCAACTGCCCGTGGCCCAGATCGACCGGTCCCGCGTGCAGGGCAGCGTGGTCCTGTCGAACAACGACCTGCAGGTCGCGCCCGGCGTGCCGCTGCTGGCCCGCGCCCGCGGCACCGTGTCCTTCACCGACCGGGGCTTTGCGCTGGCCGGGGTGCAGGCCCGGGCGCTGGGCGGCGACGTGCGCATCGAGGGCGGCACCCGCAACCTGCCGCCCGGCTCCGCCGAGGCGCCCTCGGTGATCCGCGTCCAGGGCACGGCCACCGCCGAAGGATTGCGGCAGGCGCGGGAGCTCGGCCCCGTGGCCCGCCTGGCGCGCCATGCCAGCGGCGCCACCCCGTATGCCGCCGTGCTGTCGCTGCGGCCGCAGGGCGTGGACGTGCAGGTCTCCAGCAGCCTGCAGGGCCTGGGCCTGTCGCTGCCGGCGCCCCTGGCCAAGGCGCCCGAGGCGCCCCTGCCGCTGCGGCTGGATATCCTGAACCAGCTGGCCGGCGGCCGGCCGCAGGACCAGGTGGTGGTGGAGCTGGGCCGGCTGGCCTCCGTCACCTATGTGCGCGACACCGCCGGTCCCGAGCCCCTGGTGCTGCGGGGCGCCATCGGCCTGGGTCTGGGCGCGGGGGAGTCCGCGCCGCTGCCCGAGCAGGGCGTGCTGGCCAACATCCACTTCAACGCGGTCAATGCCGACGCCTGGGAGCAGGTGCTGGAGGCGGCCTCCACCGGCGGCGCGAGCTTCCTGCCCGGACGCGGCAACGCCAGCACCAGCGCCGCGCAGGGCTACCTGCCCACGCAGCTGGCGGTGCGCGCCCGCGAACTCACGGTGGGCGGGCACACGCTGAGCGATGTCGTCGTCGGCGGCTCGCGCGAGGGGCTGACCTGGCGCGCCAACATCGACGCCTCGCAGCTCAATGGCTACCTCGAGTACCGCCAGCCCTCGGGCAACAACGCCGGCCGGGTGATGGCTCGGCTGGCCCGCCTGTCGCTCGGCCCCGCGGCCACCACCGATGTCGAGGCGCTGCTCGATGAACAGCCCTCCAGCATCCCGGCCCTGGACGTGGTGGTCGAGGACTTCGAGCTGCGCGGCAAGAAGCTGGGCCGGCTGGAGATCGACGCGGTCAACCGCGGCGCCTCGGAGTGGCGCCTCAACAGGCTGGCGCTGGCGGTGCCCGAGGCCAACTTCACCGCCAGCGGCAACTGGGCCGCCGCCACGGCGGTGGCCGGGCCCGTGGCCTCCGCGCGCGCGGCGCGTCCCGCCGAGCGCCGCCGCACGGCGATGAATTTCAAGCTCGAGGTGGCCGATTCCGGCCAGTTGCTCACCCGCTTGGGCATGAAGGACCTGGTGCGCCGCGGGCGCGGCAAGCTCGAGGGCCAGGTGGCCTGGCTCGGCTCGCCGCTGGCGCTCGACTATCCCTCGATGAGCGGCGCCTTCACCGTCGGCATCGAGTCCGGCCAGTTCCTCAAGGCCGAACCCGGCATCGCCAAGCTGCTGGGCGTGCTGAGCCTGCAGGCCCTGCCGCGCCGGCTCACGCTGGACTTCCGCGATGTCTTCTCCGAGGGCTTCGCCTTCGACTTCGTGCGCGGGGACATCGCCATCCAGCAGGGCATCGCCTCGACCAACAACCTGCAGATGAAGGGCGTGAACGCCGCGGTGCTGATGGAGGGCCGGGCCGACATCGCCCGCGAGACGCAGGACCTCAAGGTGGTGGTCGTGCCCGAGATCAACGCCGGTACGGCCTCCCTGGTGGCCAGCGTCATCAACCCCGCCGTGGGCCTGGGCACCTTCCTCGCCCAGTTCTTCCTGCGCGAGCCGCTGGCCCGCGCCACCACCCAGGAGTTCCTCATCGACGGCACCTGGTCCGACCCGCGCGTGACGAAGGTCGTGCGCAACATCCCCTGAGTCCGCCCGGAGCCCCGCGCATGCCCCTGCACACCGCCACGATCCAGATGGTCTCTGGTACCTCCGTGGACGCCAACCTGGCAGCCGCGCGCGCGCTGCTCGAGCAGGCGGCCCATGCCGGCGCCGAGCTGGCCGTGCTGCCGGAGTACTTCTGCGTGATGGGCCGGCAGGACACCGACAAGCTTGCCGTCGCCGAGTCCCCGGACGACGGCCCCATCCAGGCCTTCCTGGCCCGCGCCGCGCGCGAGCTGGGGCTGTGGGTGGTGGGCGGCACGCTGCCGCTGCGCACGCAGGACCCGGCGCGCGTGCGTAACGCCACCCTGGCGTACTCGCCCGAGGGCCTGCGCGTCGCCCGGTACGACAAGATCCACCTGTTCCGCTTCGACAACGGCCGCGAGCACTACGACGAGGCCCGCGTGATCGAGGCTGGCACGCAGCCGGTGGCCTTCGACCTGGCTGCCCGCGATGGCGACACCTGGCGCATCGGCCTGTCGGTCTGCTACGACCTGCGCTTTCCCGAGCTGTACCGCCAGCTTGCGGCGCAGGGCGCGCAGGTGCTGCTGGTGCCCAGCGCCTTCACCCACACCACGGGCAGCGCCCACTGGGAGCCGTTGCTGCGGGCCCGCGCCATCGAGAACCTGGCCTATGTGCTCGCGCCGGCCCAGGGCGGCACGCACGAGAACGGCCGGCGCACGTGGGGCCATTCGCTCGCCCTGGACCCCTGGGGCGCGGCGCTGGGCTGCCTGGACGCGCCGGGCGAGGGCGTGCTGCTGGCCACGCTGGAGGCCGGCCGCCTCGCCCAGTGCCGGCAGCAGCTGCCGGCACTGGGCCACCGGGTGCTGTGATGGCGGCCGTGGCCGATCCCTCGCAGGCGCCGGACGCCTCGCGCCGCCTGCTGTGGGCCGTCCTCGTGCCCCTGGTGGCGGGCATGCTGGCGATCCTGGTGTGGCTGGCCGGCCGCTTCGAGGCCAGCCAGGTGCAGAGCCTGCTCGACCGGGACACGGTGGCCGCGGCCAGCGACATCCGCACCGGGTTGAACCGCAATGCCCAGAGCTTGCAGGCCCTGCAGGCCACCCAGCCCACGCTGTCCGCCTGGCAGGCCGAGGCGACCCACCTGCTGCGCGAGAGGCGGGAGCTGCTGCGCGTCGAGTGGCGTGACAGCGAGGTCCGCATGTTCGCCAGCGTCGACTCGGCGTACCGGGCGCCGGTCTTCGGGCGCACCTGGCGCCAGCAGGCCCAGGCGGACGTGGCGCTGGCCTGCGCACAGGCGCTGCGATTGAGCCAGCCGGCCTATTCCACCAGCTACTACGTGCCGCAGGCCGACGGCCTGGGCATGGAGGTGATGGACCTGTGCGTCCCCATGGTGAGCTCCGGCGAAGTCACCTCCTACGTCGTGGCGACCTACTCGCTGGGCGAGATCCTCTCCAGCCTGGTCGGGCCGCAGCTGGCCCGCAACCAGGAGGTGTCCTTCACGGAGGCCGACGGCACCCGGCTGGCGCTGCACGGCCTGGCCCAGCGCGGGCGCCGCACCTTCACCTCGCAGCAGCTGCTGGACCTGCCCGGCAACACCATCGTCCTGCGCATGAACAGCTGGCGCTCGGCGCCTGACATCTTCCCCAACGTGCTCACCGCGATGGTCACGGTCATGTCCATCGCCCTGGTCACGGTGCTGGTGATGCTGGGCAAGGACATGCGCCTGCGCATGCGCGTGGAGCGGGACCTGGCCGACGCGCTGGCCTTCCGCAAGGCCATGGAGGACTCGCTGGTCACCGGCCTGCGCGCACGCGACCTGCAGGGGCGCATCACCTACGTCAACCCGGCCTTCTGCGAGATGGTGGGCTTCACCCCCGAGGAGCTGCTCGGCCAGTCCCTGCCCGCGCCTTACTGGCCGCCGGAACTGGCGGACGAATACGCCAAGCGCCAGGAAGTGCGCCTGGCCGGCCAGCACACGCCGCCACGCGAGGGCTTCGAGTCGGTCTTCATGCGCAAGGACGGCTCGCGCTTTCCGGTGCTGATCATCGAGGCGCCCCTCATCAACGCCCAGGGCGTGCAGACCGGCTGGATGTCGGCCTTCCTGGACGTGAGCGAGCAGCGGCGCATCGAGGAGCTCTCGCGGGCCAGCCAGGAGCGGCTGCAGGCCACGGCGCGCCTGGCCACGGTGGGCGAGATGGCGTCCCTGCTCTCGCACGAACTGAACCAGCCGCTGGCGGCCATCTCCAGCTACGCCACCGGCTCGCTGAACCTGCTGGAGCATGGCGACACGCAGGACCTGCAGGTGGCGCTGCAGCGCATCGCGCAGCAGGCCGAGCGCGCGGGCAAGGTGATCCGCAGCGTGCACGATTTCGTGCGCCGGCGCGACCAGGCCCGCGAGCCCGTGTCCCCGCAGGCCCTGGTCGATGCCGTGATGCCGCTGGTGACGCTGCAGGCGCGCAAGCTGGGCGTCACGGTGGTGACCCGCCTGCCCGCCGGCCTGCCGCCGGCCCACTGCGACCGCACCATGGTCGAACAGGTGCTCCTGAACCTCGCGCGCAACGCCATGCAGGCCATGGACGAGGCCCGGGTCCCGCGCCCGTCCCTGAGCCTGCAGGTCCGCCTGGCGGCCCGGGCGGAGGGTGGCAAGGCGTGGCTGGAGTTCTCGGTCGCCGATGTGGGGCCGGGCATTGCGCCCGAGGTCCAGCAGCAGCTGTTCACTCCCTTCTTCACCACCAAGGCCGAGGGCATGGGCCTGGGCCTGAGCCTGTGCCGCACGGTGGTGGAGCAGCACGGCGGCCACCTCCTGTTCGAGCCCCACCAGCCGCAGGGTACGATCTTCCGGTTCACGCTGCCCGCCTTCGAGCCGGCATCCACCTCCACCGACTGACACCATGCAACCCACCCAGGACGCGATCGTCTACATCGTCGATGACGACGCCGGCGTGCGCGAGGCGTTGGCCTGGCTGCTGCGATCGCGGCGCCTTCCCAGCCAGGCCTACGCCAGCGGCACAGCCTTCGACGCCATGCTGCAGCAGGGCTTCGATCCGCAGCAGCCGTGCTGCCTGCTGCTGGACGTTCGCATGCCGGGGCTCAGCGGGCTGGCGCTGTTCGACCTGCTGTCGGTGCGGGGCCTGGTGGAGGTCATGCCGGTCATCTTCCTCACCGGCCATGGCGACGTGCCCACGGCGGTGGACATGGTCAAGCGCGGGGCCTTCGATTTCTGCGAGAAGCCCTTCTCGGACAACGTGCTGGTCGACCGGGTCGAGCAGGCCATTGCCCGCTCCGCCCGGGTGCTGGAGGAGCGCCGCGCCCAGCGGCTGCTGCAGGAGCGCCTGGGCGAGCTGACCCAGCGCGAACGTGACGTGATGGAGCTGGTGGCCCGCGGCCTGCCGAACAAGCTGATCGCCGACCAGCTGGACATCAGCGTGCGCACGGTGGAAGTCCACCGCGCCCGGGTCTTCGACAAGATGGACGTGAAGTCGGCCGTCGAACTGGCCAACGTCCTGCGGCAGCTGTGAGCGTGCCGCCGCAGCCCCGCGCTCGACTCAGCGCGTCGCGTCGTCCTCGTCGCGGGGCGGCTCGCCGCGGGGGCGGCCACTGAACATGGTCCACCAGACGATGAGGATCAGCACCGCCAGGGCCAGCAGGGCTTCAAGCAGAATGAGCAGCATGAATCAGTTTGCGAGGTGGAAGTCCGCCGCCATTCTAGGGATGCAGGCCGCGGTGGCGGCCCTCCTGCTGGCAGCCTGCGGCACCACGCCCCTGCCGCCGGAGATGCCGGGATCGTCCGTGCCCCCTGCGCCGGTGCCCGCGAATACACGCGCCATGCCGGGTGACGACGGGCCCCTGCCGCCCGTGCTCACCCAGGCCAAGAGCCGCTGGGTCCCGGTGCGCTGGCAGGAGCTGCCGGGGCTGGAGTCCGACGCCCTGCACGAGGCCTGGAACGCCTGGATCCGCAGCTGCGAGCGCCCGCTGCCCGCGTTCACGGCCCTGTGCCCCCAGGTGCGGCGCCTGGCCATCGCCACCCGCCAGGAGCAGCAGGCCTGGATGCAGCAGGCGCTGCAGCCGTACCGGGTGGAGCCGCTGCAGGCTGGCGCCTCCGCCTCCGCCGAAAGCGGCCTGCTCACCGCCTACTACGAGCCCCTGCTGGACGCCTCGCGCCAGCCCACGTCCACGCACCGCCACCCCCTGTACCGCCCACCCGCGGACCTGGCCCAGCGCCGGCCCTGGTACACCCGCCAGGAGATGGACACCCTGGCCGAGGCGCGCGCCGCCCTGCGCGGGCGGGAGCTGGCCTGGCTGGCCGACCCGGTCGACGCGCTGGTGCTGCAGATCCAGGGTTCGGGCCGCCTGCGCATCACGGAGGCCGACGGCCGCCAGCGGCTGGTGCGCGTCGCCTACGCGGGCACCAACGACCAGCCGTACCGCAGCGTCGGCGGCTGGCTGCTGCAACGGGGCCTGGTCAAGGACGCCACCTGGCCCGGCATCAAGGACTGGGTGCGCCGCAACCCCGAGCGCGTGCAGGAGATGCTCTGGAGCAACCCGCGCATGGTGTTCTTCCGCGAGGAGCCGCTGGACGACCTGCAGGCCGCCTTCGGCCCGCGCGGCGCGCAGGGCGTGCCGCTCACGCCGGGCCGCTCCATCGCCGTGGACCGCGAAAGCATTCCCTACGGCACGCCGGTGTGGCTGGCGTCCGCCGGCCCCCAGGTCACGCTGCAGCGGATGGTGCTGGCCCAGGACACGGGCAGCGCCATCGTCGGCGCGGTGCGCGCCGACTACTTCGTCGGCTGGGGCGAGGCGGCGGGGGACATCGCCGGCCGCCTCAAGCAGCCCCTGCGGCTGTGGGTGCTCTGGCCGAAGTAGTCCGTCACGCAACGGTCATTTTTCCGTCGCGTTCCTGTCATGGGGGTGACCCAGACTCCGGGTGAATTCCCATGAACCCGAGAGCGAGAGGAACCTCCCATGTCCCAGACCCTGCGCGATGACGACGGCGTGACCAACCCCAGTGCCAACCCGGACCTGCACCAGGTCGTCGAGCAGGCCATTGCCGCCAACCCCGAGCGCCGCCGCCTGATGAAGGCCGGCCTGGGCGCTGCCGCCATGTCCTTCTTCGCCGGCGAGGCGGCCCTGGCCGCCACCACGAAGTCCGCCCCCAAGGCCGCCGAGGCGAAGATGGGCTTCGAGGCCGTGGCCACGTCCACCGGCGACGCCGTCATCGTCCCCCCGGGCTACCGCGCCACGCCCTTCATCCCCTGGGGCGAGCCGATCAACGCCGCCGGCCCGGCCTTCAAGCCCGACGCCACCAACTCCGCCGCCGAGCAGGAAAAGCAGCTGGGCGACAACCACGATGGCATGGCCTTCTTCGGCTTCGACAAGGCCGGCAAGGCCTTCGGCGAACGCAGCGACGAGGGCCTGCTGGTCCTGAACCACGAATACATCAACCCCGAGTACTTCTACGCGCCCGACAGCAACGCCGCCAACTGGATGCTGCCCTTCTCCCTGGAGAAGGCGCGCAAGGGCCAGGCCGCCCACGGCGTGAGCGTGGTGCACGTGCGCCGCAATGCCAAGGGCCAGTGGGAGCATGTGAAGGCCTCGCGCTTCAACCGCCGCATCCACGGCAACACGCCCATCGCCCTGCAGGGCCCGGCCGCCGGCCATGACCTGCTCAAGACCGCGGCCGACAGCACCGGCACCACCGCGCTGGGTACACTGAACAACTGCGGCAACGGCCGCACGCCCTGGGGCACCTACCTCACCTGCGAGGAGAACTTCAACGGCTACTTCGGCTGGAACGGCGAGCACAAGCCCACCGACCTGGAGAACCGCTACGGCATCAGCAAGGACGGCGCCGGCTACCTGTGGCACACCGTCGATGCGCGCTTCGACGTCAACGCCAACCCCAACGAGCCGAACCGCTTCGGCTGGATCGTCGAGATCGACCCGTTCAACCCCGAGGCCAAGCCGGTCAAGCGCACCGCCCTGGGCCGTTTCAAGCACGAGAACGCCGAGCTGGTGATCGCGCCCAGTGGCCATGCCGTGGTGTACATGGGCTGCGACGAGCGCGGCGAGTACGTGTACAAGTTCGTCTCCGCCGGCAAGTTCGACCGCCGCAACCCCACCAGCGCCGCCAACCGCAAGCTGCTGGAGCAGGGCACGCTGTATGTGGCCCGCTTCGACGCCGGCGCCACGGCCGGTGACCGCATGGGCACGGGCGAGTGGATCCCGCTGGTCCACGGCCAGAACGGCCTGACCGCCGCCAACGGCTTCGCCAGCCAGGCCGACATCGCCATCCGCACCCGCCAGGCGGCCGACCGCGTCGGCGCCACCATGATGGACCGCCCCGAGTGGGTCGCCGCCAACCCGAAGAAGCCGGGCGAGGTGTTCATCACCCTGACCAACAACAACCGCCGCGGCACCAATCCCCCGTCGTCGATCAAGGCCGACGGCACCACCGTCGCCGGCTCGGCCCGTCCGGCGGTGGACGAGGCCAACCCGCGCAGCAACAACAGCTGGGGCCACATCGTGCGCTGGAACGAGGCCGGCGGCGAAGGCTCCGCCACCCGCTTCGAGTGGGACATCTTCGTCATGGCCGGCCAGCCCGGCGCCAGCGGCGAGCGCGCCCCCACGGCCAACATCAACGCCGGCAACCTCTTCAACAGCCCCGACGGCCTGGCCTTCGACGATTTCGGCCGCATGTGGATCCAGACCGACGGCAGCTACGCCCACACGGGCGAGTTCGCCGGCATGGGCAACAACCAGATGCTGGTCGCCGATCCCGCCACCAAGGACATCCGGCGCTTCCTGGTGGGCCCCTCGGGCTGCGAGATCACGGGCATCACCTGGACGCCGGACCGCCGGGCCATGTTCATCAACGTGCAGCACCCGGGCGAGATGGGCAACCACCCCGCCGCGCCGTACAAGAACGACGGCAAGGCCTACACCGACAACGACATCGCGCGCGACCCGACCCGCTTCTCCCAGTGGCCGGTGCCGGGCATGCGCCCGCGCGCCGCGACGGTGATCGTCACCCGCGAGGACGGTGGCGTCATCGGCGGCTGACCGCCGCAACCTCCCCGGGGGCTCAGGCCCCCAGGTGCCCCAGCGGCCACGCGCTGCGGGCCTTGACCTCCCCCAGCGAGAAGCTGGTGTGGAGGTCTTTCACATTGGGCAGGTTCAGCAGCACCTCGCGCACCAGCCGCGAGAAGCTGTCCAGGTCCGGCGCCACCACCTGCAGCTCGAAGGTGCCCGTGCCGCTGATGTAGTGGCAGGACACGACCTCGGGCACCTGCCGGATCGCCTCCTCCATGGGGCGGGTGCCGTCGCCGGTGTTGCGCTCGGCATCCACCCGCACGAAGGCCAGCACGCCCAGCCCGATCTTGTGGCGGTCGATCTCGGCGTGGTAGCCCTTGATGTAGCCCGCCTCCTCCAGCGCCTTGACCCGGCGCCAGCACGGCGCCGCCGACAGGCCCACCCGCTGCGCGAGCTCGGCATTGGTCAGCCGGCCGTCGGCCTGCAGTTCTTCCAGGATATGGAGGTCGAACTTGTCTAGCATTTCAATAAATGGGTATTTGAAGAAAGAATCTTTTTCCGATTAGACATTAGGGCGCAAAGAAAGCAAAGACATTCCCGGGTCACAGGCATACACTGCCCGACATACGAGGCCGGCATCACGGCCCCGCCTTCTGGAAGTCTGGAGACAAGGCCCCCATGAACGCACCCCTGCCTGAGCACATCCGCAAGGCCCTGGAATCCGTCACGCTGGACGACAAGTACGCGCTGGACTACGGCCGTGCCTTCATGAGTGGCATCCAGGCGCTGGTCAAGCTGCCCATGCTGCAGCGCCAGCGCGATGCCCTGGCGGGCAAGAACACCGCCGGCTTCGTCAGCGGCTACCGCGGCTCGCCCCTGGGCAGCTACGACCAGGCGCTGTGGAAGGCCCGCAAGTACCTGCAGTCGCAGAACATCGTCTTCCAGCCCGGCGTCAACGAGGAGCTGGCCGCCACCGCCCTGTGGGGCACCCAGCAACTGGGCTTCGCGCCGGCGGGTTCCAACAAGTTCGACGGCGTCTTCGGCATCTGGTACGGCAAGGGCCCGGGCGTGGACCGCTGCTCGGACGTCTTCAAGCACGCCAACATGGCCGGTACCACGCCCTGGGGCGGCGTGATCGCGGTGGCCGGCGACGACCACGTCGCCAAGAGCTCCACCGCTGCCCACCAGAGCGACCACATCTTCAAGGCCTGCGGCTTCCCGGTGTTCTTCCCCACCTCGGTGCAGGAGATCCTGGACCTGGGCATCCATGCCTTCGCCATGAGCCGCTATGCCGGCGTGTGGACCGGCATGAAGACCATCCAGGAGATCGTCGAGTCCAGCACCGCCGCCCTGATCGACGCCGAGCGCGTGCAGGTGGTACTGCCGCAGGACTTCCAGATGCCGCCCGGTGGCGTCCACATCCGCTGGCCCGACCCGCCGCTGGAGCAGGAGCAGCGCCTGTTCGACTTCAAGTGGTACGCCGCCCTGGCCTACATCCGCGCCAACCGCCTGAACCACAACGTCATCGAGGGCCCGCACGACCGCTTCGGCATCATCGCCAGCGGCAAGGCCTACAACGACACCCGCCAGGCCCTGGCCGACCTGGGCCTGGACGATGCCACCTGCCGCCAGCTGGGCATCCGCCTGCACAAGGTGGCCGTGGTGTGGCCGCTCGAGCCGCAGGGCACGCGCGACTTCGCCACCGGCCTGCGCGAGATCCTGGTGGTGGAGGAAAAGCGCCAGGTCATCGAGTACCAGCTGAAAGAGGAGCTGTACAACTGGCGTCCCGACGTGCGCCCCAACGTCCTGGGCAAGTTCGACGAGCAGGAAGGCGACTACTCCGGCGGCGAGTGGTCCATGCCCAACCCCACGGCCAACGCCCTGCTGCGCGCCAATGCCGACCTGTCGCCCGCCCTGATCGCCCGCGCCATCGCCCGCCGCCTGAAGAAGATGGGCCTGCCCGCCGATGTCGCCGCCCGCATCGACGTGCAGCTGGCCATCCTCGAGGCCAAGGAGCAGGCCATGCGGGCCGTCGAGGTCCAGGCCGACCGCGTGCCCTGGTACTGCTCCGGCTGCCCGCACAACACCTCCACCAAGGTCCCCGACGGCTCGCGCGCCATGGCGGGCATCGGCTGCCACTACATGGCCACCTGGATGGACCGCAGCACCCTGGGCTTCACCCAGATGGGCGGCGAGGGCGTGCCCTGGGTGGGCCAGCAGCCCTTCTCCAACGAGAAGCATGTCTTCGCCAACCTGGGCGACGGCACCTGGTTCCACAGCGGCATCCTGGCCATCCGCCAGTCCGTCGCCGCGGGCGTCAACATCACCTACAAGATCCTCTACAACGACGCCGTCGCCATGACCGGCGGGCAGCCGGTGGGCGAGCGGGCCGAGGGCCTGTCCGTGCCGCAGGTCGTGCAGTCTGTGCTGGCCGAGGGGGTCACCCGGCTGGCCATCGCCACGGACCAGCCCGAGAAGTACACCGTGGTCAAGCTGCCCGAAGGCGTCACCGTCCACCACCGTGACGAGTTCGACCGCCTGCAGCGGGAGTTCCGCGAGGTCAAGGGCACCAGTGTCCTCCTGTACGACCAGACCTGCGCCACCGAGAAGCGCCGCCGCCGCAAGCGCGGCACGCTGGAGGACCCGGCTGTGCGCGTGATGATCAACGACCTGGTCTGCGAGGGCTGCGGCGACTGCGGCGTGCAGTCCAACTGCCTGTCGGTGGAGCCGCTGGAGACACCCTTCGGCCGCAAGCGCACCATCAACCAGAGCACCTGCAACAAGGACACCAGCTGCCTCAAAGGCTTCTGCCCCAGCTTCGTCACGGTGGAAGGCGGCAGCCTCAAGCGCAAGTCCAAGGATGCGGCCGCGCCCTCGCCCTTCGACCTGGGCGAGCTGCCCGAGCCGACCCTGCCCGTCCTGGGCGGCGAGGCCTATGGCATCGTCGTCGCGGGCGTGGGCGGCACCGGCGTCATCACCATCGGCCAGCTCCTGGGCATGGCCGCCCACCTGGAAGGCAAGGGCATCGTCACGCAGGACGCGGCGGGCCTGGCGCAAAAGGGCGGCGCCACCTGGAGCCATGTGCTGGTGGGCGCCACGGCCGAATCCATCCGCACCACCCGCGTGAGCATGGCGGGGGCGGACCTGGTGATCGGCTGCGATCCCATCGTCACCGCCGGCAAGGAAACCATCCTGCGCATGCGCGAGGGCCGCACCCGCGTGGCCCTGAGCGGCCATGCCTCGCCCACCGCCGCCTTCGTGCGCAACGCCGACTGGGCCAACCCCGCCGACGCCTGCGTGGGCGAGGTCACCCGCGCCGTCGGCGCGCCGCAGGTGGGCGTGTTCGACGCCGACCGGGCCGCCACCCGGCTGATGGGCGACGCCATCTACGCCAACCCCATGATGCTGGGCTTCGCGTGGCAGAAGGGCTGGGTGCCGGTGGGCCTGGAGGCGCTGATGCGCGCCATCGAGCTCAATGGCGTGGCCGTGGAGGCCAACAAGGCCGCCTTCGCCTGGGGCCGCCACGCCGCCCACGACCCGGCCCGCGTGGACCGGCTGGTCTCGCCGGCCCAGGTGGTGGCGTTGCACCGGCGCGAAACGCTGGACAGCCTGGTCACCCGCCGCGTGGAGTTCCTCACCGCCTACCAGGACGCCGCCTACGCCCGCCGTTACCGCGAGTTCGTCGAGCGCGTGCGCCAGGCCGAGGCGTCCCTGGGCAAGACCGCCCTGGCCGAGGCCGTGGCGCGCTACCTGTTCAAGCTCATGGCCTACAAGGACGAATACGAGGTCGCCCGCCTGCACACGCAGACCGGCTTCCGGGAGAAGGTGGCCGAGCAGTTCGAGGGCGACTTCCGCATCCACTACCACCTGGCGCCGCCCCTGCTGGCGCGCCGCAACGAGCGCGGCGAGCTGGTCAAGCGCAAGTTCGCGCCCGCCACGGTGTGGGCCTTCCGGCTGCTGGCCCGGCTGCGCGGGCTGCGCGGCACCGCCTTCGACCCCTTCGGCCGCACCGAGGAACGCCGCACCGAGCGCGCGCTCATCGCCGACTACCAGGCCCGCCTCGAGGAGGTCCTGGCGGGGCTGGAGGCCGGCAACCACGCGCTGGCCGTGGAGATCGCCCGCCTGCCCGAGCAGATCCGCGGCTTCGGCCATGTCAAGGAGCGCCACCTGGCCGCCGCCCGGCAGCGCGAGGGCGAGCTGATGGCGCAGTGGCGCGCCGGTCCGGCCGGCAATCGACTGGCGGCCTGACCTTCGCCTCTCCGGGGTTTTCCCGCCCGCCGCCCCCGGCCCGCGCAGGGGGCGGCGCATACAATCGCCGTTTTCCGCCTGCCGCAGGTGCGTTCGCCCCTGCGCCGGCGGTTTTCCCTCGTCAGAGCAACGATTTTTCCAGGAGCCCCCGTGTTCATTTCCTCCGCTTTCGCCCAGACCGCCCCGGCCGCCGCAGGTGGCGACGCCACGTCGTCCCTCA
>JACCDZ010179027.1_pt1 | contig 13559 bp, 16 predicted proteins | sample 7449551 | NCBI WGS metagenome assembly JACCDZ01 (sample SAMN15323452, study PRJNA562643) | freshwater metagenome | isolation source: river surface water | place: USA:Blue River Watershed | collected 2017-08-18
CAAGACGGCGAGATGATCCGCATGACCGCGCGTGGCGAAGCCATTCCGTCAGGAACCGCCGGTGACCTGTACATCAAAATCCACGTGAAGAAGCACGCGCAAATTCGTCGTGAAGGCACCACGCTCTACAGCGACCTCCGCATCAAACTAACCGATGCCCTCCTTGGTACGAGCTACAAAGTAGCGACGCTCGACGGCGGTGTCGAAATCAAAATCCCCGCCGGCATTAAGCACGGTGAACTCCTCCGCATTAAAAACAAAGGCGTCCCAAGCCAAGGCAGCCGCGGCGACTTCATGGTAAAAGTCCACATTGACCTCCCACAGAAGCTCTCCCGCAAAGCCCGAAAGCTGGTTGAGGAACTGAAAGATGAAGGCATCTAAGCGAATAGAAAATACATCGTATTTTCAGCTTAGATGAGACGGAGCGTTGTGAGGAGCTTTTCCTAAGCGACGAACCGCGAGTCGGGACAGCAAGTACCTAGTGCTCACAGGCAGCATTGCTGCCGAGAACACTTGGTAACTTGCGTTAAAGCGTTTAAAAAACGCGCATGCGTTTTTAGCTAAATGAGGCGGAGCATTGTGAGTCGCTCCTCCTTAGAGCGACGAACTGCGAGCCGTGGCAACAGGTACTTAATGCGCACAGGTTGCGAAGCGACCGAGCACATTTAGTAACCTGTGCTCAGCGTAATGAAAACACGTACACATTTTAGCTACATGAGGCGGAGCGCATTAGAAACTTGACCCAATAATCACACACCTATGAACAACACTTCATGGTTCGATAATGAAAATACAATGACTGACATAGCTACCAGTGATGCAGACATTGAAAAGCTTTTTGAGCAACTCTCATCACAATCAGTAGGCGACTGCATTGAAACACTCATCGAGAAGTACGACACCGCACTGCAGCCAACAGACATCGCGCTTTCACACCTTTTCTTTATTTTGTCAGAGATAAAACTTCTCGATAATAAGGTGCGTGACTTTTGCTTAGATGCAGCCAATTTTATTGCACTTGATTCAGAATCACGTGTTGAAAAATTTGATATCAAGGCTGAATTTGAAAAAGTTAAAGCGCTGGCAGACGTGCGTCTGCCAGCGCGAGGGTAGTCATCACGACTTCCGGTTGTTCTTGTGCGGAACACAGTGTGCCGTCTTGCGGTCACCCTTCTCGCGCACAATCACATGTGTGTGATTCTGGCGGGAACCACCCTTGGTGTTCAGGTGATGCGTTGTCTTCGTGCCACCAGAACGCTCAGTTTTCGTCTTCGATTCGGAGCCTCCCGAACCTTTGAGCCAGTCTCCCCATCCCATCTGTATCACCCCCCTTCCGAGATACGGGTTTCTGTTCAAAAATTAGCATAGAATATACATTCAATCAACATGCCCCTCCAATCCACCCAATTCGATTTTGGCGACGCCCGTGCACCCAAAGCGCCCTTCACGCTCTTTCATCTCATCATTGAAGACCGAGGGAGTCGCTACTCAGCCGCCATTGGCTTGGTGAAGGGCAGGGAAGACATCAAACAGTTTCTGAAATCCCTTAAAGCCGACAAGAAGTACGCCAAAGCCGACCACAACAGCTGGGCAGCCCGTTTAAGCCACGAAGGTGCCATCTACGAGACCAAGAGCGACGACGGCGAAACAGGCGCTGGGATGGTCATCCTCCGCATCCTCCAAAAAGAAAACTGCACCAACACTATCGTCTCCGTCACCCGCTGGTTTGGCGGAGTGAAACTCGAAGGCGACCGCTTCAAACACATCCAAGACGCCACAAAATATGCCCTTGCAAACTGCGAATACAGCTAACCACCCCTCATCCACCCTAGGACTCTCCTAGGGTAAAAAGGGTAAACGAATAGAGAAAAACATATTTTGACCAAGGACTCTCCTTGGTCAGAGTATGATTAAAGCTATATTTATCATAAAAATACGCTATAATGGCGGACATGAATGAAGAACACATTGATGAATTACTGACCCGTTCAGTCCGTGAAATCCTCCCAAGTCGTGAGGCGTTTAAAGCCCGCCTGATGACTGGTGAGAAGCTTCGCTTCTATATTGGGACTGACGCCACCGGCACATCACTCCACCTCGGACATTCCACTAACTACCTCGTCCTCGAAAAGTTCCGCCAGCTCGGTCATGAGGTTATTTTCCTCGTTGGTGACTTCACCTCACGTATCGGCGACCCAACCGACAAAGGTGCCGCACGGACACAGTTAACGCGCGAAGAAGTCGTGGCCAACGTTAAAACCTGGACCGACCAAGTCCGACCAATCATCAACCTCGATGACGCTGAAAACCCTGTCAAAATCATGTACAACCATGACTGGCTAGCAAAACTTACCTTTGAAGACATCATTGGTATTGCCTCACACTTCACCGTGCAGCAAATGATTGAACGCGACATGTTTGAAAAGCGTCTCGCAGAGCAGAAGCCAATTTACCTCCATGAATTTTTCTACCCCCTCATGCAAGGCTACGACTCAGTGGCAATGGACGTCGATGTAGAGCTCTGTGGCTCTGACCAAACCTTTAACGCCCTTGCCGGCCGCACTCTCCAGCGCAAGTTCAACAACAAAGACAAATTTGTGTTTGTGACCACCCTCCTTGAAAATCCAAAAACAGGAGAGAAGATGATGTCCAAATCGATGGGAACCGGCGTCTTCCTCGATGCCTCACCAGCCGATATGTTTGGCGGCGTCATGGCACAACCAGACGAGAACATGCGACAGCTCTTTACCGACACTACACTGTTGTCGCTACCAGAAATTGAGGCCATCCTTGCAGAGGAGCACCCGCTCGCTGTTAAAAAGCGTTTAGCCTTTGAAATCACAAAGCTCTACCATGGTGAAGCAAAAGCCGCAGAAGCAGCCGAAGCATTTGCCGCGCAATTCCAGAAGCGAGAAGTCCCTGAAGACATCAAGACGGTAACACTCGAAGCACGTGATGCGGGGATAGACCTGATCACAGCTCTTGTTGAATCAGGCCTACTTCCATCTCGAACCGAAGCGCGCCGCAAAATTGAAGAAGGAGCAGTCTACGTGAATGGAGAAAAAGTGACTGACCGTGAATACGTTCTCGCACCAGATACACTCAAAGCTGGTGCCCTCATCAAGTTCAGCCGCTTCTACGTCAACGTAACCATCTAAGTACCACAAAACCACCCCGGTAATCCACCGAGGTGGTTTTTGTTCTGCGTTGGTGGCGTATACTAGGTGTATATGGAACTGTCGGCTGTTGTAAGCTTTGTTCAAGAGACGTTCTACCTCCTCGTCGTCTTTGCTGTCTTTTTGTTCTTCGCTATCAAAAAGGGGAGACAGACCGTGACGAACATCATCCTCGGGCTGTACCTGGCGCTCCTCATCTCAATTCAGTTTCCGTTCTATGACTCAATCTTTAACTCAACCACCACCCCGCAAAGTGAAGCAGCCATAATGCTGGTTCTCTTTGCCTTCTTTACCTTTGTCGCCACTATGCTCTACAGCCGCATTCTTCCGCGTGAGTACGATGAGACAGCCATGGAAGGCTTCGGTCGCAAGCTTATGCTCGCAATCGGCGGCACCATCCTCGTGATGACGTTTAGCTACCACGTGCTGCCGGTCACCGAGTTCATCCACCCCGGATCACCAATTAACTACCTCTTTGGCTCAGCCGAGTACTTCTTCTACTGGCTCCTGGTCCCACTCTTCATCCTTTTTATCGTATAAAGGCCATTTTGAGCCTTACACGAGAAAGCCGGCACCCTAGGGTGCCGGCTGTTTTAGGCTCAAAAAGAGCCAAAATACACCTAAAATCTTTACAAACTGCTAATTCTGTGCTATTATTGTAAATGAATGGTTCCTTGAAAGAACCGCCCACATCAACCACATGAAGGAGGTCCACGATGGACATCATTTCCGTCACCCTGGCCTTCCTTCGGAAATGGCTTTGGTTTACTTTGGCCTTTGTGGTCATGGTGTACGTCCTTTGGGACTGGCCATGGATCATCTTGGCTATCCTGGCAGCATTCGCCTACGCCGCCATGAACTTCATCGACGAGTGGCTCATCGAGCGCCTCGAAGGTGAAGCGAGTGAGGACGAAAGCGAAGAGACCGACTCCGTTGGTATCCTCGTGATTGTCTCCGGACTGTTCGGAATCGTGGTAGCTGGTGTCTTCGGATACTACGCCTACCTGGTTCCGACTGCCACCGTCATGGTGTCTGGCGACCTGATTGCGCAAGCCCTCCTCGTCGGGATGCTCGAAATCAGCTGGCTGCCGTTCTACCTCTACGCAACGAAGCGGGGGGGAGCACTTGAGGCAGCACCGCTGTTTCAAACCATCCCCGTCATCAGCTTGGTCCTCGGCTTCATCTTCTTCTCAGAAGTGCCGCCGATGGTACATGTGGTTGGTGCACTCCTCATCGTCGTCGGCGGCACCCTCTTGAACCTCGTCCCGGGCACACTGAGGCTTGATTGGCGCACCGTTGTTCTGATGCTCCTTGCATCGACCATCATTGCGGCAATCTACTTCCTCTTTAAGGACGCGGCGCTCGAAGGCAACTTCGTCGCTACCGCGTTCTGGGGTGGGTTAGGGATGGCACTGGCTGCGGCAACGACATGGCTCATCTACCCGTCGTACCGCCGCGAGTTCAACACCTTCGCGAGTGACATCGACAAGAAGGGTGTGCTCGTGCAGCTTACCAATGAGGTCATCGACACCTTTGCGGTGCTGGCCAGCCAGAAAGCGGTGGTCCTCGGACCGTCGGTCATGGTGGTCACGGCGCTCAACGCCTTCCAGCCGGTCTTCATCCTGGTGATTGGCTGGATCCTCGCGAAGAGCGGTTCAAAAAAGCACGAAGCGTCCCTTACCGGCCGCGAAGGCTTCAAGAAGGTGGTCTCGATTGCGCTCATTGCCGTCGGCACCGCCACCATAGTTCTGTAACAAGTTTCAAGTCCTGTCGGGAAGTTCACACTTCCTGACAGGCATTTCATACGAAGCACCTCATTTTGCTTCTCACGTATACTACGAACACCATGGACAAAACCTTACCAACACCACAAATTTATAGCGATGTTAGTAAATTCTACACCCCGCTTTCTGAAGCGGTGGTGGAAATTGAACGTCGCCGAAAAGATTCCGAGCTTCGCAAAAGGGTTGAAGCATACCTCCATGGTGATATACCTGAGCATTTTACCTATTCAAAGCCAATTTTTTACCTTTCACGCCATATTGCGACCCCAAACTATGAAGCATTACGCTTTATTGAAATAACTGAGGAATACAATCTTCCCCGGGTTATTGGTATCGATCCGCAAGATATTTTCATTTCAAAGAACGAACTCAAGCGCGCCCTCGGAAAAATGCCGGTAACAAAAGGTACGGCTCGAAGTGGGGATGAAATCATTGAGAACTTTACCATCGTTGATTTTGCCAAATACGACGGGTGTTCCTTTGATCAGATAGTGACAAATTTTGGCAAGTCACTCCCCGAATTCCATAGCGCACTCCTTCGTGAAATTTATCCTGACAAAGCACTTATCCGTGACGAATCAAGCTGGGTGAGTCGACATCATCGGGGTGACCTACTTCCTCAGTACAAGCACATGCTCGCGCTACTTTGTGTACACGGCATCATGTTTGAATCATACCCTCCAGAGGAAAGTGCCCTGGTACAAAATATCCTCGAACCTGCTTTCGAAGAAGTAGAACGAATTATTGGCGTTAAGCCGCTCATTGTTGAACTTATCGGAAATGAGTTAGAGAAGGTCCGTAACTGGAACGGATACCCGAGTGTGCTCTATCCTGTCATCAAAAACGAACTGCTTAAATAGTGTGTACAAAACGCACCGCCTACAACCTAGGGTGGTACAATCAAAACATGGACAGGAAGTCAAAAATCCTCTTTACCACAATGTTTATTCTCATTGTGGTTTCCGTGAGTGCGACTTTTTATAAGAGTGTTATTCTACAAGATTTTGTAATGGTCACCCATGACGAAACAGAAGAGTCTACAGAAGATGTTTTAATGTCTGAATAATTAGCTTTCTAAATATGTCGCACCTTAAGCCCGTTAAGATTGAACTTAAGCCATCCATTTTAATGAAGGGTGAAGTTGGGCTTTTCGCTGCCGCTCCACTGAAAGCGAGAGAAGTGGTCATTGAGGCAAAGGCTTTTAGTGACGAAAAGTTAGTGACCTGGGAAGAATATAACAAGCTTGACTCAGTCACAAAACGAAAGATTATGGATTTTTGCTGTGGTCGAGACGAGGGTTTCTATGCTCCTAAAGACTTAAATTTGATATCGATTGCCTGGCACATGAATCATAGCTGTGATCCAAACATTGGCTTTGATAAATCATATAATTTTGTTGCAATGCGAAACATAAAAAAAGGTGAGGAATTAGTATGGGACTACTGCTACGATGAAACAAATCCCAAATTTAAACTCAATTGCCTTTGCAATACAAAAAAATGTCGTAAGCGCATTAGCGGTAATGACTGGAAAAAAGCTACAGAATTCGGTTTCAAAAATGAATTTATCTCACCTCATCTTCGTAAGCTCATAAAAAGTAATTCCAAATAAGTATGGACAGCTCAGCATGGATTACCTGTACAGATTCAACAGCAACTTTGCTGGGTATTTTTGATCCATCCATTGCACCGGCACTTTTGTTCTATTCTTATATTCCAATCGCCTTCGTTTCGTTGCTTTTGGGTATTTTGGTGTATCGAAACTCTTCCAATAACAGAATGAAAGGGGGTCTATTTCTTCTTTTGACATTACTTTTTACTCTTCACATCAGTAATGAAATCATACAGTGGATAGCAACACCAGCAGGATTAATTCATTTTGGCTGGTCTCTATCTCTTCTCCTTAGATTACTAATTATTCTAACGACACTCTATTTTGCCGTCGTCTACGTAACGAATAAACCCCCAAAATTCAACTTCAATTTACTGACTGCACTCATATCACTGCCAATTATTGTCTTACTACCCACAACATTTAACGTTACAGCATTTGATATTGATTGGTGCGGTGCTATTGATGGAGTGCTTTGGTACTATCTCTATACCGTTCAACTAGTTATCATTACCGCATTGATAGCATGGGCAATGGTCAAACTGAGTGAGTTTTTACACTCGAAACAGGAAGCGTCACTGAACAACTTCTTTCTTCTAAGCGGCATGGCCTTTTTCCTGGTTGTTTTCATTGGTTCTGAATTTTTAGGGGATATAACCACATTGTTTGAAATCAACCTCATTGGTCCAATTGGAATGCTGGTGTTCATAAGCACGATTGCATATCTAATTGTTCGTTTCAAAGCCTTCAACATCAAACTTGCCGGAGCGCAAGCGCTGGTCATTGGGTTGCTTTCACTGGTGGGAGCATTGCTCTTTGTGGTTCAGTCACCAACCTCACAAGCTGTAGCAGCCGCCACCTTCTTCTTCACCGCTATCGCCGGGTACTTCCTGGTACGCAGCGTTAAGAAAGAAATCAAGCAACGTGAAGAGCTTCAGGTGCTTACCGAAAAACTCGCCAAGGCAAATGATCGTCTGAAAGAGCTCGATAAATTGAAGTCGGAATTTGTTTCGATTGCCTCACACCAAATGCGCAGTCCACTCACCTCAATGCGTGGCTACGCCTCAATGGTCCTCGACGGCTCATACGGAGCGGTTCCCGATAAGGCTCGTGAAGCGATTCAGCGTATTGCCGACTCAAGTGCGTTTATGGCCAAGATGATTGAAAACTACCTCAACGTATCACGCATAGAATCAGGCAACATGAAGTATGAACTCTCGGACTTCAACCTCAAGCTTGAAACTGAAAAGGTGGTCGACGACAAGCGTCAGGAAGCGATGAAGAAGGGTCTGCTTCTTACCTTCAAATCGAACCTACAAGGGCAGGGGATAGTGCATGCCGATATCGGCAAGACGCTTGAAATCGTCCACAACCTCCTCAACAACGCACTCAAGTACACACCAAAAGGCACCATCGACGTCACGGTCCACGATGACCCGAAGAAAAAGAAAATCTACGTCGACATCCATGACAGTGGTATTGGTATGAAGCCTGAAGATATCGCCAAGCTCTTCGGCAAGTTTGAACGTGCCGAAAACGCCAACACCGTAAACATCACCGGCACCGGCCTTGGCCTCTACGTCGCCCGCACCATGGCCCTCGCGATGAAAGGCGAAATTACCGCCTCATCCTCCGGCCAAGGCCAAGGCTCCACCTTCCGCTTTGAACTACCGATGATGATGTAGTTGCTGTTTTGATAAATTTTGTGTACTATCCATGGTTAGACAGCAATCCTTACTGGGGAGGTTCTTATGCTTAGTCTTAGCGAATACTCAAACGCCTGGCCTGAAGACAATGAGTCGATCTTTGAGAAGTCAAAAAGAATAATCAGATCGTTTCCCGCAATTTCATATATCAACTTTTCGCTGGTATTGACACGTCAGGCTGGGACATTAGAAGCAGCTTCCGTGGGTAACCAATACCCAGATGCAATGTCCGCACGAGATGCTTCACTGCTGCTTACCCAAGATACCTCGCACAGCCTAAGCAAAATTGTGATTAGTCATCGTAATGAGGCTCCAAACCGGGATCCAGCCTACCTCCTGTCATTACTTGAGCTCGTTATACTAGCTCACGCTAATGGATATGAAATCACTGGTCCTGGTGAACTTTACGTTTCGGGGAGCAATATGTACGGTGGCTACAGCCTTAACTTAAAGTTTGATGATGCACAACTTGCATATCGCAATGTAATGCACCCATCACCAAGAAAAATCATTGAAGAATCAGTCCCGTTTTCTACGGGATGGTGAATACAAGCAGCATACATATGCTGCTTTTTTTAAAAATACTTTTTGCACATTGTCAAGTGTTTCTTTTTTCATTTCCAACATATTATGGGCCTAGACAAGCTCATTGACAGGAGACAAAAAATGCAGCGTGTTCTCTCCGGCATTCGTGCCACTGGTAAATTGCACTTTGGCAGCCTCATCGGCGCGGTACAGAATTTCGTAGACTACCAAAACCGCCCCGACACTACCGGCCTCTACTTTGTGGCAGATTACCACTCTTTGACCACACTTGACGACCCTGAGCAACTCAGAGCAAATTTGATTGAGATTGTGAAAGACTACTTGGCGGCCGGGCTTGATCCGGAACGTTCAATCATCTACGCCCAATCAAGTGTGCCGGCGATAGCTGAGCTATGTTTGTTTCTAAGCATGTCCCAGCCGCTTGGTGATCTGATGCGCCTCCCAACCTACAAGGACCTTATCCGGAAGAACCCGGATCGCGTATCTTTGGGCTTGGTTTCGTATCCGGTACTGATGGCCGCCGACATCCTCGGACCGCAAGCGAACGTTGTGCCCGTTGGGGCCGATCAGGTACCCAACGTGGAAATGGCTCGGTCACTGGCCGAGCGCTTCAACAATCGGTACGGAAAAACGTTCACGATCCCCGAAATGATGGAGGACATGGTTAAGGTGCCAGGACTTGATGGCGGCAAAATGGGGAAGTCGGAGGCCGATAAGGCCATCGCAATCACCATGAGCAGCAGCGAAATCTTGGCACGGTACCTGAAGCACGGCGTTACGGACCGCAATCGTACAAGCATGAACGAACCTGGTAATCCTGACGTCTGCCAGTCGGTCTACCCGATGCACAAGATTGTCACACCAGGTGAAGCAGAGTCTTGTGAAATTGCCTCACAGTGCCGCAACGCAACCATTGGTTGCCGCGCTTGCAAAGAGCTGATGGTTGAGAATCTGTACAAAATTCTTGGTCCTTTCCAGGAACGTCGTGCAGCGTACGCTGACAAAGACAAACTCGTTCGAGAGATTCTCGAGGACGGGGGAGCGCGAGCTCGCGCAATGATCACCCCAACGGTTGAGCTCGTTGCCGACCGTATGGGTATCAGTCGTTTCAAATCACAAACCTAGCGAAGGAGATACATCATGCCCGTTCCTGACCTGACAACCAGCGGCACACGTCTTCATGCTATCGACGAAGAAATTTTTCGTTTGATTGCTGAACGCATGCGAGTCGCTCGCGACGTAGTACGATTCAAACAACAAACCGGTGAGAAAATAGTGCGTGGAGATATAGAGTCTAAGCGCATCTATGAAGCCGGTATGCTGGCTGAGGAAATCGGGTTGAGTCCCGACTTTGCTCGCACGATTGAGCATATGCTCATCGGTGAATCATGCAAAGTGCAGGTGGATGCTATGCAATCCGGCACGGCAAAGATTCTGCCTACCGCAGGAAACGATCGGTATGCTGCTCTCAAGCAGAATCTGGTCCGACTCACGCGTGCCGTTGCTCGTAAATACACGAGCTCTGGAGGCAACACCGCACCAGCTACGCGACTGTACGTAGACTACGAGAACGACCACATCCTTGGACGCGTTGCGGCGCTTGGTGCACACCTGCGTGGCAAAGCACTTGATCTAGGCTGTGCAGCTGGCCGGATTGCCCGTCTCCTTTCACCTCATTTTGACTCGGTGACAGGGTACGACCTTAGCCAAGACATGATTGACGAGTCTTGGCGCCGTTGTGAGGAGAAGGGTTTCGTAAACCATAACATGCAGTTCATTCAACACGACCTCGACTTTGGCATTCCCGAAGACGACAACAGTGTTGATATGATTGTCATGGGGCTTGGTACTGCTAGCGACATGCATAACCTCCGTGGTGTATTGCATGAAATTGGTAGAGTACTCAAGCCAGATGGCGCGTTTGTTCTGTCGTTCTATAATGCAGACGCACTCATGTACACACCGGGGTACATCCCTCTTGATTCAGGTCTCAACGCCCGCATCAATACAGACGAGAACTGCTTGCAGTTGTTTGTACCGACTTCGGTTACCGAGGACGGAGAGACAATCCCTGGTGATGAGTACTTGATTTACGCCCGAGCGTATACCTGGAGCGAGATTGAGACGATGGTAGGGGCACCCTTGCGGATACACTTTTACCGCACACACCCCACACTCGCTTCAGTTATGCCCCGCGTGCTGCTGCAAAACCCCGCACTCAATCCCGTCCTTGAACGACTGGAACGAGCAGTCGAGTATAGCGGCGCCGGTGCTTACTATTTGGTATCCGGCATTAAAGAATGAGTTCTTGAATTAGCAAAGCGATATCACCCTTGTGATATCGCTTTTTATATATACTATACAGCTAGATTCACAGGAGTTCCTCATATGCTTATGAAAAAAATTGCTCCGTACAACCCGTATGGAGATGAATCTGAAAACAGGTATCAATATGTGTGTCGGCTGCTTCTACAAAAGGTAGACCCACCAAGTATTGCTCCAAAGAGCATTGATTGCATGGGCCGCGTCACGTACCACTCGACACTTTTTCGTGCTGTAGATTGCATTGACAGAACTAACGCACCACGTTTGGTTCCCAACCGCGACCTAAACGAAATAGCCTTCAATCTTGATGACTACTGTAGTGAGTCTGTGTTCAAGAGCGAAAAAAGTAACGCTGTAAGAAAAGCATTCGTCCAGGGATTTATTGATGATCGGCTATCGGAGCGCCGCGACTCACTACAACTTAGGGTAAAACGAGTGAGTGATATTGCTATAAACCAGTCCCAAACACTGGCAGTATCACACACTTTCTTCATGAAACTTTTCCAGGTGTATTGGGACTGTGGTGAATTACTCTTCTCACATCCTGAAGTGTTAAGGTCTTACATTGACCCCAAAAAGCATTTATTTCCTTTTGGTGCAGAACTATATTTTAACGAATCAGCCCCGCTTACGTGAGGCTGATTTTATTTACTCATTAAAAAATTTTCAACCTGAATTTTGGCATACTGAGCAGCATGGACAGAATTTTTTGTGATGCAGTACTCATGACAAAACGCGGCAAAAAAAGTATCTCCAGCACCAATAGTATTATTGGCATTTATTTTCGAAGCAGTAAATACTGTTTCATTTCCTCGCTCAAATAGAGAAAACCCTTCGGCTCCTCTAGTGACTAAACAAATTTTTTGTTTAAATTCACCAACAATTAAATCAGGAATATTATTCAATTCTGACTCAGTCATTTTGACAATATCAAAGATTTCACAAGTAAATTTAATCTCATCATACGGCTTTTCAAAGTATCCTGAGCGCACATAACCTTGAACATCTAATGCACATATACCTTTGGCCGCACCTAGATCGTGTAAATCATACTCCTGAGCTATCGTAGACACCATTATAATATCTGCAGTCTTGCTCTGTTCTGTAAGCGGCATAATAGGGGGTACACTCAAAAAAGAGCCCGTTTCTCCATTATCCGTAACTTTTATTGATACGACAGCAGAAACCTCAGCCGTATGGACATTAAGTGGAATGTTATTTTTATCAAAAAAAGACCTAATCCAAAGTGCTGGACCGCCATCCCGCTCTATTCGAATACCTGTACGAATATCAAGTATCTCATCAACCGCATATGTGGCAATTGCTACATTCATAGACCTCAATCATACATCAAAATAAATGCTTATAAAATACGAACTGAACTATTGAAATTAGTGTATTTGTGGTATAATCTAACAAGACACAGACAGAGGAGATGGGACAATGAAATATGTGTTTGATAACGACGGTACACTTTATAACGACAATGTAGTGCTAGCTGAATTCCGCAGAATATTTTCACACTGGGGCTCCAAAGTTATGCAATGCTCACATGAAGATGTCTGGACTGCTACAGACAAGCTAAAGATAAAGTGGGGTACTGAATTCTCTACTATTGCGTTCATGAAAGAATTTGGTCTTTCATTTGATGAAATCGTAAACGAAACCTACCTGAAAGTACGCCTCTCACCACAAAACGTTGTAAGTGAATACAGTGTGTTGAAGTCAACCCTCATTTCGCTCAGCGGAGAAAAAATTGTCCTAACCAACAATCCTTCACAATTCGCCAGACGAATACTAGACGTACTGGGAGTACGTGAAGAGTTTGTGTCAATCATAGGCATGGCAGAGACTGACTTCAGAGGTAAACCTCACGCGTCAGCCTATGCGGCTGTTGAGGCAATATTTCCTGATACAAAACCTGAAGAATTTGTGTTCTTTGATGACTCAGTAACAAACCTAGACGCAGCAAGGTCACGGGGATGGAAGACAGTGCACATCTGCAAAGACAAACCGGTAGAAGCTCAGGGTCATAAGCAAATTGCAACTATTAACGCCCTGGATACAATTTGTCTATAGTAACAACCGTAAGATAGCGGTTGTTTTTTTGACTTTTTTAACGATTGACACATTTTTCTATGCTGCTATACTGCAAATACATGAAGACCCAGTTCACAAGCAACACAAACACATGGTGGTGGCAGTGGCGTTAACACTGACTGGTTTTTAGATATATTTCTCCTCAGAAATCACCAGTCAGTGCGACTGGTGATTTCTGTTTCGACAACTGCGCATAAGCCTAGTAGTCGGTACGGAAGGTACCGATTGTTCTTTGAAAGAGAAGGGAGCGAAACAAATGAAAGATGTCGTTGTAAAAGAGATTCTGAAACAACAGCTGTATCAGAATATTC